>ERZ842401.20-NODE-20-length-184259-cov-7.888575_pt1 | contig 184259 bp, 184 predicted proteins | sample MGYA00521270_ERZ842401 | MGnify/ENA primary metagenome ERZ842401 (study PRJEB31892, sample SAMEA3878208) | bioreactor metagenome | biome: Moose rumen | place: Sweden | collected 2011-10 | study: EMG produced TPA metagenomics assembly of the PRJEB12797 data set... | reverse complement strand
GCACTATCAGCATTTCCATTTGTTGACCATTTCATAACATTAGTATCATTTTTACATACATAACAACCACTTTCTGGTTTTGGCGTTGGAGTAATAGTCTTACATTGTGACTGATTCTTCGTCGTATCTTTTGTATACCCACTGCTACATGCACTATCAGCATTTCCATTTGTTGACCATTTCATAACATTAGTATCATTTTTACATACATAGCAACCATTCTCTGGTTTTGGTGTTGGGGTAACAGTCTTACATTCTGATTTAGTCTTCGTCGTATCTCTTTCATAACCACTAGCACATACACTATCACTATTGCCACTCATCCCCCATTTCATAATGTTTTTATCATCTTTACATACATAACAATCAGTTACACAAAATTCTTCATCATATATACCAATAGGCGTATAACCACTGCTACAGGCATTATCAGCATTACCATTAGTAGCCCACTTATATACTTTATCATTATCATCACACCTATAACATTTTAATCCATTGCTATTAAATTCTGTTTGTGATGAACCAGCCCCACAATAATAATTTGTATCAGCTGTAAATACTTTTTCAAGCATGCCAATCTTGCCATCTTCACCCATTTTAGTACTAATTTTTAAACTCTCATCATAATTATATAAACCATCTGTACAGTGACCACCACATGAATTTGGATACCACCATAAACAAATATTTTTTAAAACATCATTACAATCAGAATCTAATTTACCACTAGCATCTGTAACACAAGTCTTTAATAACTCATTACCTTCAGCTCTATAAAATTTAACTGTATAATTACCACCAGCTGAATATGTTCCTTTTAGCATAGATTTAATACTACCAAATAGTATAACTAACGCAAGTACAAAACATACTAACATAAAAATAATTGCTTTAGAATTACTATTAGTTTTTGTTTGTTTTGAATTCTTTTTATTTACTTTCTTACCCACATAAAACACTCCTTTATTTTAACTTAATTATAAAATATAATAATTATTTTTTCAAGTATTATTTATTAATAATATATATTTAATTATTTATTTTATCTTTATAGTCACTTACTGGTTTATAACTAAGCCTATGATATTTAGTTATACCATATTTTTTTATTGCTTCAATATGCTTTTTAGTCCCATATCCCTTATTATTTTTAAGATCATACATTGGATATTCTTTGTCCATATCATATAACATATGATCTCTTGTCACTTTAGCTATAACAGATGCTGCTGAAATATTAATACTAAGTAAATCCCCTTTTATAATAGATGTTGTTGGGATATCTAAATCAAGTGGCATAGCATCAATTAAAATATGCTCAGGCTTTATCTCTAAATTATTTATTGCCATCTTCATTGCTTCCTTTGTTGCTTCATAGATATTTATTTCATCTATCCTTTTTTCATCAATAATACCAATACCAATAGCTAAAGCATCTTTTTTAATAATTTCATAAAAGTATTCTCTCTTTTTTTCACTTAATTTTTTTGAATCAGTTAAACCATCTAATTTATAATTCTTAGGCAATATTACAGCTGATGCTACAACTGGACCTATCAAAGGACCACGCCCTACTTCATCAACTCCAGCAATTAAATTAATCCCTTTTTTATTTAAACCTCTTTCATATTTATAATTATCTATTTGTTCTTTCATACTATCACAACTTAATTATAAAATAAAAATAATGATAAATCAATTACCATTATTTTCATCATCAATTAATAGATGAGTATTTAATTTTAAATATGAAACATCATCTAACATATCATCTAACATATCATCTAATAAAATATAATCTGGCATATTTTTATCTCCTTTACTTTTATTAGATGATATCACATATCATTTTCTAATTCTACCGTTTCGACAAAACTAGCTATTTATTTCGTGTATCAACCAATATTATATCATCACCAATTTTTACAATTTGATTCCATGAAATATTATATTCTTCACGTGAAAACTTATGTCCTCTTTTCTCTTCTAAAACAAGATTATTAATATTTCCCTTATCATCGACAATTACATCTACAATCATACCAATTCGTTTACCATTAACAACATTAACAATTTCTTTTAATTGAAGTTCTGATAATCTCATAAACATCACCTAATTAAATATATTCTATTTAATTAATTTTTTGATATTAGAAATAGCACTTTTTTCAATTCTAGATATTTGTGCTTGACTGATACCTAGTTCATTTGCTATTTCCATTTGTGTCTTACCAATTAAAAATCTATCTTTTAATATTTGTAATTCTCTAACCTTAAGTTTTTCCATAGCTTTTTCCAGTGCTAATTTTAATTCTTTACTATAAGTATCCGCAGGAGCTGATAATTGGTCACACAAATAAATCGTATCACCGCCATCATTATAAATTGGTTCATACATACTAACAGGTTCTTTTAAAGAGTTTAAGGCATTCGCTATATCATATTCACTAACACCAAGTTTCAATGCAATTTCTTTATCAGTTGGAACTTTCCCTTCTTTGCTCGTAAGTTCTTCCTTTAATTTTATTACCTTATATGCTAAATCCTTAACACTACGAGATATTCTAAGTGAAATATTATCTCTAATATACCTTTTCATTTCACCAATAATAAGTGGACAAGCATAAGTCGATAAAGTAACATTATATGATGTATCAAAATTATCAATTGCTTTAACTAATCCTAAGCATCCTACTTGAAACAAATCATCCAAATTATCTACTTTATTATTAAATTTTTTTAAAATTGATAATACTAACTTTAAATTACCATTAATAAGATCATTCCTAGCAAAAGAGTCCCCTTCATGCATTTTTTTAAATAATAATAAATTTTCTTCGTTTGTAAGTACTTTTAAATTAGCAGTATTAACACCACATATATCTACTTTATATTTTGACATATTTTCTTCCTTTCACATCTATATTGATGTAAAAGGATAATTTTTATACAATTTATAAATATTTTTTCAATTTCTTCTTAGCTTTACCTTTAATAGCTTTATCACTAATAAATACAATAATTAAAAACAAAATTAAAATTATTACTATTTCTTTATTAGTATATTCATCATATACATTAGACATATTAGTACTAAGATCATCTTCATATATTTCCTTATCTTTATTATTCCAAACGCCTATCTCTTTAGCAGATGCTAATTCTTGTTTTTCAAGTAAAATATCTGTATATTTATAATTATTATATAAATATGCAACTTTGGCATAGCCGAGTCTCACAAGTTCAGTTTGAAGTAATTCACCATCAACAAATACCCATGCAAGTAATCTATCATACTTATCATATTTACTACTATTAGGATCATATTCAAGTTCTATTTTTTTAGCATTCTCTATTTTTTTACAAGTAAATTCGCTTGCTTCTTTACCATAATATTCAGGTAGTGTACTAGGTTTAACCGATTCCGGAGTATCGACTGCAAGTAATCTTACAACAACTTCCTTATCATTAAGCATAACTTTAAACGTATCACCATCAACACAATTAGCATATTTAACAATATCATTTGCATACACAAAATTTATATTAAATAAAAATACAAAAATCATTATAAACAGATACTTTTTCATTATCTCACCTATAATAAGTATAACATATAATTATTTTTAAAAAACAAATTAATTTGTAAATATTTTTATTTTATGCTATACTATGAAACCTGGAGATGAAAAATATGGATAATATATTAGATATTTTTTATGAGCATTCTAAAAATGATAAATTATTGACAAGAGAAGCCATAAAAAAAATATTAGATATAATTTTGAATGAATTAAATCTAGAAAATAAAATTACTTACTCATTGTCAACAGATGAAATATTTGATATATCTAATATTTGGAATATCAATGTTTTAGCAGAATTTGACATGGATTCCATAATTTATATATATTATTTAGAATTATTAAAAAGTATTAATAAGAAAAAATATCGAACAAAATTTGACAAAAATTATAACTTAACTGATAATGACATGTCTTTTAAAAAAAATATTTTAATTCTTGAAACAATATTTCATGAAATAGAACATGTAAAACAATTAGAAATAGTAAAAGATATTTATAGTGATACCATCGAAGCAATAATATATCGATATGAATATGATTTCTTTTATTCAGAATTAGAAGAAGAATACGAAAGTAATATTAGTTATTATCTTAACGTATTTAAACAAAATATAATAGAATTAACAACATATAATATATCTTTTATGGAAAGAATGGCTAATATTAATTCATTTAAAGAAATGTATAATTTACTATATAAACTAGGAAATAATTATAGCAATCTATATAATATAGAAAAAGATATTCTAGATGATTATATAATAAAATATTATAGTACTGACCTAAATGGACCAACTACTAAATTTATAAATAAAATTGGTTATATGGAAGAATTTTATGAATGTAACTATCCAAATATCATAGATAAAATGAGTCTTGAAGAAAGACTTAAATATGGTTTTAAAATAACTAATGAAGAATATAAAAAGAAAGTAAAAAAATAATCTACTTTCTTTTTATATAATGTACATTAAATTAAGTATAGCAGCAACCACTAACCAAATAGCATATGGTATTTGTAAATTACCTGCAGTTTTATCAATTATACGAAATTCTTTTATCATACGTATAACAAGTATAAATAAGATTATAATCCAAATAAAAGCAAAAACATACCATTTAAAAGTAAAAAATACAAAACTCCATAATAAATTAAATACTAACTGTGTTACATATATTCGTGGTAATTCCCCACTTTTTTCATACACTAAATATGAAGATATACCCATTAAAACATATAAAATACTCCAAACAACAGGAAATATCCATTTAGGTATAATACTATCAATATTAGCATTAACAGATGTAAGTAAACCAACAAATGCTCCAAGTAATACCGGTATTAATATAAACGTAATAAGTCTTTTATAATTAATTTTCATTATTCCTCCCAGTAAAATATATGAAAGAAGAAGTAGAAAATTAACAAATTCTACTTCTTTTATTATTATCATTAACTATTTCTTTTTTATACGTTTTTTGCTATATAAATATTCTTCTATATGTATTTGATGATAATTTGGATTATAATCTTTTAATTTTTGATACATTCCCATAAAAGTATTATTATATGGTTCAAATCTAGAACCTGAATTACGAATTCTAACTGAATATGTTGGAAAAAAGAAACCATTACATGACTCTGTTTTACTTTTTTTAAATGTAACTAAAAAACAATCATTTTCTTGTTTAATTGAAAAATTACTAGCATTATCTAACTCAGCAAAATCATCACTATACCAAGTAATTGTTCTATTCTTATACAAATTATAACCCCCATAATACTTTAATTTCTTATTGCGTAATTCTATATCAATTACACTAGGAAAAGTCGCATATGGGCGTTCATCCTTTATCGCATTATATAATTCAAAAAACAATGAATATAAATAATAGTTTTCTTTAGTAATCCTAAATACTTTTTTATTATCTTCCTTATCAAGTGAATTATAATAAAGATAACGCCAATATAAATCTAAATTATTTTCATATGATATTTCAAATATACCAGTATCTGTTATAATATCAAAAACATCATAACCATGTCCGTTAATTTTTCTATTAATATCTAACATTATTTATCAACTTTCCCCAAATATTTTATCTTATTATTAATAGCATAATTAGAAACACTTAAAAAATTATCATCATAATTATAAGTATTTTGACCAAATTTAAGCCACATTTCACCAAAACTATTACCTTCTTTTAATAAAGTTTGTACTCTCTCATCATAAAAAGTTTTATTACCATCTTGTTTATTTAAATCAACACAATTGTCTTCATCATATAGTTTACTTTGTAAATCACATTCTAGTTTATCACAATAATGTGAAAAAATTGCTTCTTTAGTCTTTCTTTCATCAAATTCTAAAATCAAATTTTCTATATCATCACTATTAGCTAAATTACTTAAAATCTTACTTACAGCTTCATGTCCAATTTTTTTCTTTTCTTCCTTAGAAATTTGAAATTGAGTTAAATCGCCAATAAGTATTTCTTCAAGTTCATGAACTGCTATCATCATAATAACTTTCGATATATCAACATCATAATTAAATTCTTTATACATAGCAAGCGCTAACATTTCTACACCATATATATGTTCAGCCACTGATTCGCATCGATTACTTAAAACATGCCAATCTAACCATCCCGTACGAACGACATTTTTAAGTTTATTACACAAAACATAATACTTTACAACATTTTCTGCTTTATTCATATTATCCCCCCTTTATATTATTAATACATCATTTTTGATTTAAGCATATCTATCTTAGCTTCAACATCACCAAGTGATGATAATCCACTACTATCTGCACCTTCTACACTATCTAGTAATGTTTCTAATTTCGTTTTTTCTGCTCGTAATTCAGCCAATGTATTTTTATACTGATTCAATAATGATTCTTGTGCCGCTTTCTTATCACCTTCTAGTACTCCTTCTAAGCCTTTCTTTGTGGTATATATAAGCGAATTAGAATTTCTTATTTTTTCTTCTAATTCCTCTATATCTTCATCACTTATTTCACTATTTCCTCCCATGACATTACATACATTATTGTTTGATGATACTATATTATTTGTTAATATATCTAGTGCATTTCCCATATAACTAAATACATTTGAATATACTCCTAATCTTCCTCGCATTATATCAAATGCTTTTCCTTCTAATTTCCCTTTTGTTGATTCACAATAGTTTGTTAATTTACTAGTCATTCTTGTTGAACCATCTTTTATGCTCTCTAGATATGTCTTACAATTCTTTTGTGCTTCATAATAATCCATTTGAATATATTTTCTATTTCCTTTTGTTCCCATTTATTTCACACTCCATATTATATCTCATCATTACTGCTTGGCGTATCATCATCATAATCAAATTCGCCATCTTCTTCTTTTTTCTTATCAAGATATTTTTTACCAGCATATGCTCCTGCTGCTGTTACTGCTCCAGCCGCCGCCAATATTCCAACAGTTTTAAGTGTATTATTTTCTTTATTTCTATTTACTGTTTGCGTTGATACCTGAGTATTAGTTTGGATTTGCGGTTCTATATATTGCTCTTTCGGTTGTTGACTATTATAAGATGGAGTTTCCGCATCATATGTATCATCATAATCTTCTTCTTCATATAAATCAGTCATTGACTCTTCCTGTGTTTCTTCAACAACTGGTGTACTAGCACGTGATACTGTAACGGTACTATGACTACCACTATCAGATGTAACATTAACATTTTGTGGGACTACCGTTTCCTGTTTTGGTGCATTATTAACTACTTCACTAACAGGCTTTTCTTCATTTTTATCATCTTGCGTATTTGGTAATTCTTGAATTTCAGCTTCTTGACTATTACTGCTTGATGGCTGTGAGTAGCCACCGCCACCATAGCTGCCACCACCTGTTGATACACGAGTACCAGTTGTCTCAGTTTTCTTTGGTTCCTCTTTTTTAGGCTCTTCCAAATTAACCTCAAGTGCAACTGGAGCAATCTTTAAGTCATCTAAACTATCTTTAAACATATTATTTAATTCATTTGTATTTTTTGTTAATTCTGCCTCCATATTAAGATACTCATCTTCGGCATAAAGAAGCATATTAATTTCTTTTTCAAATGAATCACGTACTGCCATCATTGCACTTTGCACTTTTTTTAGTGCTGCATTTTCACCTGGAATCAAAACAGATGAACCACCAGATGAACAATTTGGTGCTCCAACTTCTAACAATGCTGAAAAACTACTTAATAATCTCTCTGCACGTCTTTTTAGAGCATCTGCATCTTCAACTTGAACTACATCATAAAGATACTCTGTTGCAAAATTTAAACTAGCTAACTCTTCACTCGTATAATTTTCAGGATGTTGTTTTGCATTGATTAAATCAGACAATTTATATGTTAACCAAGTGACACTTCCATTAGAATCAACATTTGGTATACTTATTTGATATCCTAAATCAACTCCATAAGTACCATCACTATAGTTATAATTAGCTAATGAAATATCTTCAAGATCACAATAACCATTTAAAAAATCCATCCAACCATTATATAAAGCATTAGAAGTACTTTGACCATGAACAAAACCACCATCAATTAAAACAACCGACATTCCATTAGCTGCTAATGCATTTACGAATTTTCCCTCATTAGTATTAGGGTTTCTATATGTAGTTCCTCTATTGGTAGGAAGAAAGAAAACAGACTCTGTCTCATTTTGTTGCATTAATCTAATATCTTCTTCAGATAAATTATACCAAAAACCATAATCATCACTAAATGGATCATATAAAAGCATCCTTTGCTGTTGAGCTGAAGGATCATTACGTAATACATTTAAAGTATTAGAAACTAAATCATTACCACCAGCACTTAATCCACAAACACTATTTATAGAAAGATCGACACCCTTTTCAGCCTCAATTTGTCTAATTACTTCATCAATAGCCTGCTGACTAATATCACCATACTCACGATCACGATCAAATGCAAGCATTACATAATCAACATTATCATTGTCTGTATAATAATCTGATATTGGTCTATATTGATGATAATTACCTTGATATCCCCCAAGACCAGGCCAATAAATTCTAGTATTTATATTATCCCCTGCTCTCATTCCCTTTGGAAAATAAGCATACATGGTTACATCATGTCCATTAACTCTTGCTGTATACTCGTCACCAATATAATAATCATTACCACCAGCATTTCTATAAGCCATATCTAATCATTCCTTTCATAAAAAATTATCTAACTTTCTTATTAACAAAGAAATCTCTCAAACCATATCTATCATTAGGATCAACTTGCATTATATAAGTATCAATATCACCATTCATTCTAATTATTGATAAACCAATCTTTTGATATATTATAGGTATTATTGAAAGTGCTTCATCAGTAACCTTTTCACACATCCAAGGAAGTCCTCCTCCTCTAAGAACAACTGCCATTTCCATATATTTATATTCGTTTCTTTGTTCATAAGAAGCACCCATTCTATTTAAATCAATAAAATATATTTGATTATTACTAAAAAAGAAATTATTACATTTAGAAGGATCAACATCCAATCCTGTTGTTAATATATTATCCCAATCTGATATAAATTTATCATAAAAACTATCATCTTGCATACTTATTTCTTTTAACCTACTTAAATATTGTTTCTGACCAGCAATTGAATTATATGCATGATAATCATATAATTCACTCCCAGGCGCTCTTTCTTGAAGTTCATAATCTCTATTGCCAACACGTTTATATTCTAACAATCTTACAACATTAACCCCTTTTTCTTTTAATTCTTTCATTACATTTATTTTACTAATAGCATGATTATCTCTATCAACAGAATTTCCACATAATAAAACATAATCATCAAAATAAAAACATTTCTTATTAGACCCATGACTATTATTATCCATTGTCATCGACATTTCAATATATTTATCTATCATATATTAATCAATCTCTCTTTCTAAAAAAGCACGGTCCCATATTTGAATTAATTTTTTATTTGCATATTCTAATATTTCTCTATTAACATAATTATTAGTTACAATTATCCCAACAGATACATTTTCTTTTTTCATATCATTCAAAGTTTCATCAATTTGCTTTTTTCCTATATCAACATTCAAAAAAGTTTGTATTGAATAATATAACTCACCTTTTTTTGCAAAAATATCATTATCATTTAATAAATCTTTATCTGATATTCTAACATCATCAATAGTTACCCTTATATATCCTTTTTTTAATAATAGTGAATTAATATAATTTCTAAATTCCCTTTCATCAACATAATTATCAATAATAAATAAATCTTTCATAGTACACCTCTAATAATATCATAAAATAATTATAACATATTTTTCATATCAAAAAAATAGAGAATTATTAATTCTCTATTATATATTATCTTACTTTAGTTTTTGCATAATACAAACTAGCATTAGTTAAATCTGGATGATTAAAAGTATCAAAATCATCAACTGATAAATTTTTAAGTTCACTTCTTTTAAATTTAAATTGTTCATATACTAGAGATACACATTTTTCAGAGAAATAAGGATATTCAAATATAATTTCTCTAATATCATCTACAAGTGGACTTTTTTCTAATTTATAAATGCCATTATTATAGATTACTCTATAACCATAAAATTTATGATGATATAATCTTGTCTTACCTGTATTATCACTTCTATTAGGATTTGTTGTCCAACCATCATGATGAACTGTTCTAGTATGTGTAGTTACTTTTCCATCAGAATCAGTCGTAGTATATGTTTCAATTGTATCGTATTCGTAGTAGAATTTCAAATAATCTTTTTGACATGACATAACATAATACAAATAATTCCAATTACTAACCCCATCAAACAAATCATCAATTATATGATATAATTTTTCATCTTCACTCGTTATCTCAAAATAATTATCTGTCCAATTATATCCCTTGACCTTCAAATGTTCATTATCTATATATTTTTCAATTGAAATATCTTCAGTTATCTCTTTTGTATATCTATGAACATGCCTTGTTGGAATATCACATTCTGACTTTTCACCACAACCAGACAACATTAATGAGGCAGCTAATGCATAAGATACTATACCTTTAGATACACTTTTATCCATATATTTTCTCCTCCAACGACACGTATTCTAACATAACAATATCAACTTGTCAAACAATTGACAAGTATTTAATTACGTGTTACTATATCTAACCAGGGAAGAAGGAATTATCATGTATGAGCAAAAAAGCAATAATATTGATTTAACTAGAGGAAATAAAAAATATGATGCAGCTATTAAAAATATAAATGGCATCATTGAAAAAATAAGTCCTTTATTTGATATTACTGAATATAAAATAAAACTAAATGATATTCAAAATAGAATTCAAAATGAAGATGCCTTAAAAAACAAAATGTTAACTAATTACATGCAATTAGATTATGAAGATATGATATATGATAATTATATTAAAGAAATCGAAAATTTAACTAAAGAAATTGAAGAAAAATATAAAAGTTTTTATGAACTATATTTATTAAATGCCAAAATTAATTCGCAAATTAATAATATAAATGGTGAAAACATCAGTGAAATTCTTAAAGATACCATTAATTTAATTAATCTAGTAAATAATTTGAATACACATGATATCAAAGAAAAAAAAGTTCTTATTAGTGAAGCTTATCAAACTATTTATAATATCCTATTATATGAAGAAATATTTGAACGTGAAGATATTTTATCATACATTAATTACCTTAACATACCAGCTAATAAGGAAAATATTGGCAGACTACTTGCTAAAGATATTAAAACAATAGATGAAAATGAATTAATTATGGAAGATCTTCGTACTATTAAAACTGAAGGCCTTGGTTATGATTATTTAAATAGTAACATAATAAAAAAAATATCAAGAAATACAGTCGGAGAAAGCAATTCAGAATATCAAGAAAGAAAAAAAGAAGCCATAAATGACATTAGTATGAAAATTAAAAATTTAACATTTATTAAAAATGATGAATTAGAAAAACTTAAAAATAATAATAATAAAATTAAAAAATATAAATTAACAAAAGTTTTATTGAGTGCTAAAATATTATCATTATTTTTAATACCTATAATAACATTCAGCGCTGGTAAAGGAATTGGAAAAACTGCATCAAATAATATTACAGAATATAAAACAATTACAAGAACTATTGATTTAAATACCGGTTCTCTTATTGACTCACCAGAAGAGGTATTTGATGAACATAGCACTACCTATGTTGCAACAATTATCGAATATACACCATGGAGAGAAAATCAAGTGGGTGGTGGATATATCCGAAATGCTATTGCCTATGAATATATAGTTCCCGACAATATATCTGAAGATTATCATATAACAAGTAGTGATATAGAAAATAATATTAGAGAAAAATATCGCTTTGTTGAGTCAAAAGAAACATTATCCGAGCTTGACAGCACAACTGATAATCAAATAATTGTAACTGAAACATATCAAGATAAATCCGTAAGTAGAAAAAGTACTAAATTTATTATTCCAGGAGAGCTTATTGGTACAACAATTGGACTAGCTATATCAACAGCCCTTGTCTTTCTTAAAATAATTGGCATAGACAAAACAAACGAAATCTTTAATGGATTAAATGATGAAATTAAAAAATATAAATTGAGTAATAAAGAAATTCAAGAACGATTAAAAGTGTTAAAAGATGAAGCTATAAATCTTGAAAAAGAATATAATGAAACAGTCAAAAAATATGGAAACATAGCTAATAATTTTATATTTGATGATATAGACACATCATGGATAATTAATTATAAAAAAAAGAAAAAAAATTAAATAATAATTATAAAACCTTGTCCCTAAATAGAGACAAGGTTTTACTATTTAATACATCATTTTTGATTTAAGCATATCTATCTTAGCTTCAACATCACCAAGTGATGATAATCCACTACTATCTGCACCTTCTACACTATCTAGTAATGTTTCTAATTTCGTTTTTTCTGCTCGTAATTCAGCCAATGTATTTTTATACTGATTCAATAATGATTCTTGTGCCGCTTTCTTATCACCTTCTAGTACTCCTTCTAAGCCTTTCTTTGTGGTATATATAAGCGAATTAGAATTTCTTATTTTTTCTTCTAATTCCTCTATATCTTCATCACTTATTTCACTATTTCCTCCCATGACATTACATACATTATTGTTTGATGATACTATATTATTTGTTAATATATCTAGTGCATTTCCCATATAACTAAATACATTTGAATATACTCCTAATCTTCCTCGCATTATATCAAATGCTTTTCCTTCTAATTTCCCTTTTGTTGATTCACAATAGTTTGTTAATTTACTAGTCATTCTTGTTGAACCATCTTTTATGCTCTCTAGATATGTCTTACAATTCTTTTGTGCTTCATAATAATCCATTTGAATATATTTTCTATTTCCTTTTGTTCCCATTTATTTCACACTCCATATTATATCTCATCATTACTGCTTGGCGTATCATCATCATAATCAAATTCGCCATCTTCTTCTTTTTTCTTATCAAGATATTTTTTACCAGCATATGCTCCTGCTGCTGTTACTGCTCCAGCCGCCGCCAATATTCCAACAGTTTTAAGTGTATTATTTTCTTTATTTCTATTTACTGTTTGCGTTGATACCTGAGTATTAGTTTGGATTTGCGGTTCTATATATTGCTCTTTCGGTTGTTGACTATTATAAGATGGAGTTTCCGCATCATATGTATCATCATAATCTTCTTCTTCATATAAATCAGTCATTGACTCTTCCTGTGTTTCTTCAACAACTGGTGTACTAGCACGTGATACTGTAACGGTACTATGACTACCACTATCAGATGTAACATTAACATTTTGTGGGACTACCGTTTCCTGTTTTGGTGCATTATTAACTACTTCACTAACAGGCTTTTCTTCATTTTTATCATCTTGCGTATTTGGTAATTCTTGAATTTCAGCTTCTTGACTATTACTGCTTGATGGCTGTGAGTAGCCACCGCCACCATAGCTGCCACCACCTGTTGATACACGAGTACCAGTTGTCTCAGTTTTCTTTGGTTCCTCTTTTTTAGGCTCTTCCAAATTAACCTCAAGTGCAACTGGAGCAATCTTTAAGTCATCTAAACTATCTTTAAACATATTATTTAATTCATTTGTATTTTTTGTTAATTCTGCCTCCATATTAAGATACTCATCTTCGGCATAAAGAAGCATATTAATTTCTTTTTCAAATGAATCACGTACTGCCATCATTGCACTTTGCACTTTTTTTAGTGCTGCATTTTCACCTGGAATCAAAACAGAAGTTCCACCAGATGAACAATTTGGTGCTCCAACTTCTAACAATGCTGAAAAACTGCTTAATAATCTTTGGGCACGTCTTTTTAGAGCATCTGCGTCCTCAACCTGAACAAGTCCATAAAGACAATCTGTCGCATAATTTAAACTAGCTAACTCTTCACTTGTATATTTTTCAGGATGCATTTTAGCATCAACTAACTCTGTTAATTTATATGTTTGCCAAGTAACATTACCATTTTCATCAACATATGGAACAGTAACTTTATACCCATATTTATCTGTATATTTTTCACCATCATAACTAAGAGTAGCAATATCTTCAAGCTCTATAATACCATTAAGATAATCAACCCATCCATCATAAGTTGCCCTAGCTGTTGTAGCACCATGATCATAGTTTCCTTCAACCATAACAATTGGTATATCATTTAATGCTAATGTATTTATAAAAGCACCTTCATTTTTAGTTCCATCTTTAAATATAGCACTACGTCCTCCAGATACAAGTAAAAAAGTTGTCAAATCATTTTCTTGCATTGCTCTAACATCATCTTCAGATAAAGTATAGTTAAACCCACCCCTATTATAAGGATCATACAATATAAGATTTTGTTGTTCAGCAGAAGGATTAGTATGAAGTAAATTTAAAGTATGTGAAATAGAATCATCGCCACCAGCACTAAATCCAGCTACGCTATTAATATCAATTGTAATGTTTTTATCAAGTCTAATTTGTTCAATTACTTTATCGATAGCTGCTTGTGTTACATCATTATAATGTCGACATTTTTCAAAGCTAAAGAAAACATAATCTACATTATCATTACTAGTATAATAATCAGATAACTGTTTATATTCAGCACTATTTCCAGCATATCCGTCAGATCCGGGCCAATAAACAGAACCATTTAGTGTTGAACCAGCCTTCATATCCTCTGGAAAATATACATAAAGTGTTACCTTTTGGCCATCAACATCAACATCATATTGTTCACCAATATAATAATTTCCCCTAAACGCCATATTTATCACATCCTTCTTTGAAAATCATTTTTTTTAGCATCATTATCAACTCCTATTTAAATTATAACATAAATATATTTTTTTTTAAATTTATTATATAAATCATATCTATAAGTTATACGTATAAAAAACCTCTGGATATTTAATTCCTAATTTGACAATATCTTGCTCATGTTTTGATAATTTTCCACCCCAAGATTCATATACTTTTCTGGCTTTTTTATTATCTTTTAAAACTCCAATTACATATTTAGAAGCGCCATTTTCTTTAGCCCATTTTTCAAATATTACTTTTAACTGTTTTCCAATTCCATAACCTTGATATAATGGATCAATATATAGCGAATTCAAATCTGCATATTCAAAGCCAAAATACTCGTATACTGAATTAATACTTCCATGCATTATTCCAATTATTTCTCCATTATATTCGGCAACATATGTAATACTTTCATTATTATTTTGCATCTTATTATCAAAATCCTTAATTTTTTCTTCCAATTGATTTTCTCTTTCTATAAAAACCTCTTCTGGAAATATATCACGATAAGCATTTCGCCATACTCTATTACATAATTCATACCATTTTCTTGCATCTTCAGATTTAACTTTTCTTATTTTTATTAATTCTATATTCATATTACCATCACCATTATATATATCTATATTTTTTATAATAAATAAAGATCTAGTTGTTCACCTAAATAACTTATATAGTGAAATGACTTTCTCCTAAATATCATCTCATACAAGTTATTTTATCCATAAAAACATCTCTTTAACATTATACCATAAAAAAAGAGAATTTTTATATTCTCCTATTATCCATACAATTCCACGAACAACATTATCTGATTTCTCTTGCATATTATTAAAAACCCTATTTTTACAATTTTTTTCTTTTATAATTGGAACAATCTCTTTACATATAATGAAAAAGATAATAATTATTATTACTGATATTATTATAAACAATTTATTTATATCCTTCATATTTCCATCTCTTTTCATAAAATTTTATAACATAAAAGGACAAATTCATTCTATATTTCTTAATCTTCCAATATCTTAATTCCAATAAACAATATTTTTTTAATAATGTTCACTTATTCCCAAACCCCATTTTTTAACATCATCACATTCATTTGTTAATCCAGCATAATATGCATCCAATTCAGAAAAAGTACTTGTAACCTCTAATGTTTCAGCGGTCCAATTCATTATATCATCATTTCTAAATTCATGAACATAATCAACATATTTTTGATTAATTTTACTATTTACTTGATATAAATCAGGTACTCCAAATAAATGAAGTATTTCATGAGCATAAACAGCTGAAGTACTATAATAATAATTATTTTGCACAAATAAATTTATAATATCTAAATCCCACTCAATATTATGAGCATTTGATCTAGGATATGTATCCTCTACTGATTGCATATTAAATAAAAACATAAATATTATATTATCATATTGATATTTTTTCTTTAAACTTAAAATGTCAATATTATTATTAATCCATATGCTTTGCGTATAATAGTCACCAAAATTATTTTCTTTAAAAGATATATTGCTAAATTTAGCATTATATTTTAAATCTGGATATTTTGTCCAATTATAAATAAACTCAGCTTTTTTATTATACTTACTAGCTTGTTCTTCTAACCAATTTGTAGCAATCTTGAGATTATTTAGGGAATCATCCATATTATATTGGTCTACTTCATTAAGAGAATTCCAACTAGTTGTCGCATCATCCGCATATATTGATACGACTAACGTTCTGCCTATTATTGTATCCGCTGTTCCATGCTTTCCACCATATAAATCAGTCTCATCTACATAATAATCATCATCTATTTCATATTCTTCTGTATCATCTTCTTCTAAAAGTGTCTTAGATATATCTTCTTTTTTCGTATCATCTTTTTTATGACATCCACATATCGTAAATAGTACCAAAAACACAAATAGATACAATATCATTTTCTTTGTCATTTTAATTTTCCTCCAGTTAAAAAAGCAATTATTAAAACTGCTTTTATTCTTATTTATATTCATCCAACAAAGACATATCAGTACAAGGTTTAAATGTTATTTCCTTATCCCCTGTCATATATTCTTCCACTTCTTTTGTAGAATAACTTTTTCTAACTATCCAATCATTTTCTAAACTATATGTTGATACTACTTCATATCCCATATTACCAGAAACTGATAAAAGGACACCATCATTCATTTTATATAGTATTGTATCTTTATCAAGTCGACCATTTATTGTTCCTACAAATAATATATAATTTTCAGATTCATCTCCTAAATTTTCATCATACGTATAAATATTTGTACTAGCAATAATTGAGTTTCCAATAATACCTTGCGTATATATAAGTAATTCAGGAATATTATCATTATTAATATCGATAACTGAATATTCATGTCTTGCCTTTTCAAAATATTCTATCATACTTTTATAATATGTAATAATTTGCTTAGTTTCTACAGAACTTTTTTGTTTTATAATTTCATTAGTACAATTTTCCTTTTTTAAAATTACACCTGTAAACATTAGTATAATTAAAACTATTAATAATAAAATAATTACCATTAAACTAAATATTATTTTTTTATTTTTACTACTTTTACTTCTCATTTTTACACCTCTATTGTTCATTATAATACTTTATTTTTTTTCTTGCTATATTATATTATTATTAAATTATATTTGTCATTTACTATGTCAAACAAAATCTGTAATTCTACTTAAAAAGGGACTTTAGGTTCCAATACCTCAATAATTTTTTATGGTATTACCTCACTCTTGAATAGGTTTATACCATAGTTTTTGTTATTATTTTTCTATTAAATGTTCACTTATACCTAAATTCCATTTTCCAATATCTTCATGACTATTAATTAATCCTACATAATAAGCGTCTAATGATGAAAAAACATTCGTAATTTCTTTACCTGGAGATATTGTACGCATTATATCATTTGAATTAATATCAATCAAATAATTAATATAGTTTTCATTAATTATATCATTTTCCATATAGAGATCAGGTGCACCAAAGGTATGCATTATTTCGTGTGCATATGTTGCAGGATATGTATCTCCTTCGGCTTCTTGTAAAAACATATTAATGAATTCTATGTCGAATTGATTATATGTATATGAGGAATGTAATTTAAAATCTTTATTATTAAAGAAAAACATAAAAATAATGTTATCTGCATTATATTTCTTAATAAGTTTATCAATATCAATATTATTAACAATCCATTCTCTTTGAAGATCATAATTTCCATTTAAAGCAACAATATCATCAGTAAACTCTGCTTCATATTTCAAATCAGGATTATTTTTCCAATCATATATATATGTAGCATCTTTTTCATATTTTTTTACTTGTTCTTTTAAATATTCAGAAGCAATTTTAATGTTATCAAATGTATCTTCAATTCTTTCCTTATCTTTATTAAAATCCCATTTAGTTCCATAGTCATCTGCATATATTGAAACAATTATTGTTTTACCATCAATTGTATTGGCAGTACCATTTATAGAACCAAATATTTCGTTTTCTTCTTGATTATCAATATTACTTTTAACAATATCTTTAAATTCAATTACTTCATTATCATCGATGTATTTGTTATATTCGTCTTCACTTATAATTGTTTTATTACTTCCTTCAGAATTAGTAAAATAATAAATATATTTGTCATTTTCATCAATATCTACTACTAGATTCTTAATATTATTAAATATATTATCTTTAAGTTCATCATATTTTAATATTTGCCCATAAATTAAACTTGGTCTTTCTATACTATATGTGATTGAATTTTCATTTTTATTATAAGCAAGAACACCATAATGAGTTAATTTACCAATATATTTTATTTTTTTATTAATTATTGTATAAAACATATTAATTTCAAAATCACTACCATTGTTTATTCTTATTATTAGTTCGTCAATCGTATCATTATCTAAGTCTAATAAGGCATAGCTAATATAATTATCATTAATATCTTCTTTAGCAATAATATCATTAGATTCAATATTGTCTAAATACATTTTATTATCAAGAATATCTTTGTATTTTTTATTAATAGTTTCTCTTTTAATTATATTTCCATTACTTATAAATAAAACAATTCCAATTAATATTAATATAATAATAAATATGTATTTTAAATTCTTATTTTTTTTCATATCACACCTCTTTATTACTAATTATTATTAAATATCCCATATAATTATATCATACTCTATTTATTGTTATATCACAAAAATAAATAAAATGATTTTTTACATTTGATTGTAAGCTTACTATTTTACGAATTATATATTCTCTTATTTTATCTTTTTAAAATATGGTGATCTAAAACTAATATAAAGTTTTTTTGAATGATTTTCAGTAAAAGAAAAAATCGTATTTTTCTTTATTTATAGGACTTTACGAGTTATTTACCACAACATTGCTTATACTTCTTGCCACTACCACATGGCGTCCATTTAAAACTACCGTGTAATTTTTTCCTTTTAAAGTGGACTTTCTTACTCAAAAAGTCTAATAGTTTACTCATAAATTGCAAGAAAGTTATGTCTAATTTTCTATCATTGCAGTTTAAGCGTATCTAAAAACGTATCTAGAATTATCTATTTTTTTTAGCTCTATTATTTCTATTTAAGAATAATTCTTTGTTTCCATGATACTTTTTAGAAAATAATATTTCATCATCTTTATAGTATGATGATTTTTTTGTTCCAACAAATTCAAATCCAAGTTTTTCCATAATTCCCCAAGATCCAGAATTTATTTCAGCAGCGCTAGTTTGAATATCAGTTATTTCTACTTCATTAAACATAAAGTCTAATACTGCAACTGCAGCTTCTGTTGCATAACCATGTCCTTGATAATCGGTATCAATAAACCATCCAACATCTCTTATATTTTCAGGTTCATCATCTTTAGGTTGACAAGTTATTTGTCCTATAACCGTATCAGTACCTCTAAGAAAAATACTCCACGTATACTTCTGACTATCATCTTGAGCTTGAATAGATTCTATTTTCTTTACATAAAATGGTTTCTGTCTTTCCCAATCAGATAGTTGCTCCATAAATATCTCTCTTGCTTTTTTTAAATCTTCTATATTTTCTTTAGATAAATTATTCTTAGCAAATATTCTATCCGGAGTGGGAAAATAATATTGATTAATATCTTCATTAATTAAAATTTCCCATAGTCTATATTGCTCTTCAATTGTAGGAATTCTTAATTCTAATCTATCAGTATATAAGTCTTTAGAATTTATTCTATTCATAATTACCACTTTCTTTCTTATTATAATACATGTCTTTTGTTATTGATAATTGCTTAACAATAGTATCGTTGCCAAATACTTTTTCTATTAATTCTTTATCTGTATGTATAAATCCTGCCTTTTTAAATGTTTTTATCGCACCAATTCTATCTAGAGGTACCATGTCAGATAATTCATTGATATTATTTTTTTCAAATGCTACTTGTTATACCATTCAATCATTTCTTCATCTGTTTTTGTTATTGTTCCAGTTGTTTTATCATAACCCTTTAAATTCATATCAAACCCTGCATTATAATTCATTGTTTTTGGATCTTTCATCCATTCTTGTCTATAATGTAAATCCTCCTTTGAAGGAACAATTAAATAAACTTTTTCCATTAGTATCACTTCCTATTTAATTATACCATATAACCGTTATTTTAAGGCTGATTTGGAAAAAACGTATCTAAACGCCTTTTTTTGATAAAATTACACATTTTGTTGAATTATAAAAACCCTTGTAAAGCCTTATTTTGCAAGAGTTTTTAGCATTATTTACCGCAACAAACTTTATACTTGCATACACTGTCGCATGGTGTAAAATCTACAATTTTTCTGCACTTTTTACAATTTTTTTATCGTAATTACAAATAATTTATATTTTCTACAACTCAAATTTGCCTAATAATTTCAACGAAACGTATGTAAAAACTTATGTAAAAAGCAGTAATTGTAACTGTTTATGAAATATAGTATTACAATCATTTTCTCTTTTCAATAATGCCATTATCATGTATATACTTAATCAAATCACTACGTTCATTATCTGATATGCCAAAGCTAATATCATCTTCATCTATACAGTAAATTTTTGAACTATAATCATTCGGAAATAATGATTCATATTCTATCTTATACATGGATTCACAATAGTTTCTATTTTCTTTTTCCAAAAATGATATAATTTCATTTTTGTTATTAAACTCTATTTCAACAACATAGAAAGTATGAATCGATAAATCATTACCTAATGATTTAATTGAAGAATGTATCGAATATATAAATAGTGTGATACCAGCAACTAAAATCAATATTGATATTGTACATAGCCAAATTTTTAGATTTATTTTTTCTTTTTCAAAATCAGCTCGTTTATCATAATCTGAATTCATTGCCATTTATCCTTTGAAATTTACCAAGTATTATTTTAAAACTATTTGTTTATCATAATATTTTATTAAATAATTATCAACTAATAGTAATTTTTGATCTTTTATTTTAAATACAGACACTTCAGGGATAATTACATCATCGCTTTTATCTAATATCTCTGTTCGATAATAGTATAATTTATCATCCTTTATTTCATAATCTCCAATAGATTCTTCAAGTATTTTATAATTAGCTCTCTCACTATCAATTCTTGTAAAATATTGAATCTTCAATTTAGCTTTAAATTCATATGTTGAACTATTATCATCACTATATCCGTCTTGAAATAATACAGATAATAGATTGTTCCAAGAATCATTAAAAGAATATTTATCATTCATTGAATGAAATCTTTTTAATCCACCTAGTTTTTCACTATATTCATTAAGCTTTCCCCTTTCACAATAATCGCCATTCGCAATCGTATACGTAATATTCTTATATAAAATATGATTATCGACAGAATATGCTGTAATGCTAAAATCATCAGCTTCATTATAGTAATATATTGTATCATTACATGACAAATATTTTAAAGTTTTTAAATATTTCTTTATTTCATTTTCTAAAACATCCTTATTTCTAAAATTCTTAAAAGAATATGATTTATCATTATACTTCATCATAAAAGAAGTTTTAGGTATACCCATATGAATATCTTTATCTATCCCAGCATGAAGATAATGTACTTTCTTTATCATATATCCATAAGATATGTTATTAAGAATGATCACACTTATACTTATTAAAGCAATAATAACGATTAAAATAATTCGCTTTTTATTTTTACAATTTATCTCTTTCCTAATACTTTCTAGCTTATCATCAATATTAATATCCTTGGTATTATCTTCTCCATTTAAAATATTACTAACTGATGTATCTAATGCTTTAGCTAATTCAGTTAATATTGCAACATCTGGAAGTCCTAATCCCCTTTCCCATTTACTAATTGCTTTGTCAGTTACCGATAATTTATTACCAAGCTCTAATTGTGTTAATTCTTTTTCTTTTCTTTTTTTAGCAATATAATTACCTATTTTATTCTTTTCCATATAATCCCTCTTCTCTTGATACTATCATATCATACAATTTCAATTTTTGACTCTACTCTTAGTTTATTTTATACATTATTACTATATTATAGATTATAGCTCAAGTTCTTCTAATTAGGCTATTTATTACTGTTTCTTGAAAAATAAAAACGTATGTAGAGGCACTTTTTTAAAGAAAAAAAACTCGCAATCCTTTTATTTATAGGTCTTTACGAGACTATTTGCCATGACAGTTTTTATACTTCAATTTGCTGCCACATGAACAATGATAATCAGTATTATCGTTATTTATAGTATTTATGGTACTTATGGTATTTGTTTATTTTATTAGACAACGTAGATTTTGTATATATAGTATTTATGGTATTTATAGTACATATAGTATTTATCATTGGATGACAAATGGATGACAAATTGTTATTTTATTAATTTATAATTGCTTGTTTTTTCTTATTTTTCGTGGCATTGTTTATATTTCTTCCCACTGCCACATGGATTTTAGTTTTGAAACTTTTGACGGCATTTTGAGACTTTTGAGGGCGTTTGGAAGCCCTTTTTTGCCCTTTTTTAGCTTCCGAGAGCACTCGGGAAACCTAGCAGAAGGTATCTAAAAAGGTATCTAAAATTCAAAAATTAGCATTTTTAGAATATTTTTTGTATTGCAATTTTTATAATTTTTTCTTCTTCTGTTTTACCATTCCATCTTCATCAAGATAAAGTTGGTTACTACATAATTGTAAAAGATCTCTAAATTCTTGTGAAACTTCTTCTGACATAAATTGTGTTCTTTGATCAGTACACATTTGAAATCTATTTTTTCTTATTTGGTCATTTTTCCACTCTTTATATTTATCAGGCATACATTTTGCACATGGACGATATCCGGCAGCAATTGCTATATCTTCATTTTCAAAAAAAACTCTATTTGAAATATAATAACCTTTTTCAATCCATCTTTTGGCTGATGAGCAGTCAAGTCTTCCATATATTTTTAATTTTCTATTGCCACCTAATGTTCCTGGGGTATTACTCAAATACTCTTGTCCATTGCAATCAATTAATCTGAACTGTTTGCCTTCAAACTGTCTAATTGACTGTTTTAAATTATAAAGTAATTTCTCATACCTATTTTTTGTATCTTTGTTACTTAACAAATATTCTCTTGTTCTTTCTTCACCATTTTCATATTGGGGAATTTCTCCTAAAAATTGTTCTACTGTTAAATCAACAAGTCCATCATCTATTATATTGTAGTAATGACTTCCAGATGATGCCATGCATCTCATAATTTTTCCGCCAAAGAAATCATTTACTATTAGAGCTGTAATTGCACATTGTCCTATTGATGGATTTTCTTCATTCCATTTATCCCTTAATCCTGGTGAGCATGTTTCCAAATTCCAAGATTGTATTAATATTTGTTTTAATTGTCCTATTTCCATAAAACCCTCCTATAAACATTATACCATATTATTCTTTATTTTTATTTAATATTAAATGTTTTAAACTCGCTTACCAATGTCATTTTAGCACTGGACACAATTTCATCTTTTTTTGAAAGTAAAATCTTTGTGAATCCTTATAAATAAAGGAAATACTGTGATTTTTAACAATGCAAAAATTTTGTATTTTTACCTCATTTTTGGGTATCTAGATACCTTTTAGATACTCAGCAGAAGGTATCCAAAAAGGATTAAAAAAATTTTCTGAAGTTTTCGGAATATGAAAAAGCCCATAATTACTGGGCTTTTGTGGTATTTTTATTATCTTCCGTGGCATTGTTTATATTTTTTCCCACTGCCACATGGCGACCATTTAAACATACCGTGTAATTTTTTCCTTTTAAAGTTGGCTTTCTTACTCAAAAAGTTTAATAGTTTACTCATAAATTATAAGAAAGTTATGTCTAATTTTCTAACATTGCAGTTTAAACGTATTTAAAAACGTATCTAAAATAATTCATTTAATGTATCGTAATATCTTAATATTACGAGCATTTTAAAGCTAAGATTTCTCTGAACTTTAATCTACTCTTTATCTTTCATATTTTGCTTTTGTTTAATATAATTTAATTTTTAATTATAAGTCAATTGTTCTGTTTTAGCAATTGAAAATGCTACCAAAAATACTATATCAAGATTTTTTTCCTCACATGTAACATCATAAAAACGATTTAGTGTAATTAAAGATTTACCTTTTGGTGAAGATGATGCAAGCGTGGCTATTTCTTTTCCTTCTAGAGAAACAATATGAGTCATACCTATTTTATTACCTGATATATGTGATTCAATTCTAATACCTTTATCGTGTAAATAATCCCATATCTTTACTCCATCATATTTAAAATATGATTTTGTAGATAGATAATCAATTATTCCATTACCATTATTTTGTTCAATAGTTATTGTTTTCCCTATATTATGTGTTTCTGTTTTATTTGTAATATGATTAATAAAATTAAATGGTGAAGCTCCTAATAACTTAAATTTTGTCATTTGTCCTTCATAAATAACATTATTATTCTCATCTTCTAAATAAAATCCTTCTTTAAATGTACCTGTTTTAGGCTTTAATAAATATTTATTCATTATTCCAACCTCTTTCTTGTTCTTTCATTTTCTTATATCTTTTAATTGCATTTAATCCACTCATAATTCCACCAACTAAAGATATAATTCCTGCAACCACTATAACTATTGGTATAATAAGGCTTTTTGTTTGTGTAATTTGACTTGGATCTTTTGGATTATAGTAAATTTTCATTTTATCGCCAACATTATACTCAGACACATCATCAAGTTTTGCATCGTATTCCTTACCATCTACAGTATATTTAACAGTAACATTATATGTTGCATCAACACGATTACCATCAATATCTGTATATTCTTCTTGTGATAATTTCACATTAGAAACAATTGCTTCTATTTCAATATAATTTTGATTATTACTATTAATAACAAACATAATTACACCAAAGACAATTAAAAATATTCCTAATGGTATAAAAAACCTCGCTGTATTAGATTCACGCATAAATGTAAATATTTTATTCATAAATTCTCCCTTCTAATATAATTATAACATAATTTCTTAATTCTTGATACTCCATGTCGCTTTGGCATTTATATTGCAATATCTTAATCTTGCGATTACTTAATTTTTTTATTATTATTTAGCCAAGTTCTTAATAACATTGAATGCATCTTCTGTTATTTCATAAATTCCATTTTTTTGTTCTTCAGCATAGTATTTGTTACCTTTTCTATATACATGAACTATTGCTTTGAAAATATCATTGTCACTTTGAATTAGCATATTTTCATCATTGAAAAACGTTACCTCGTATAATTCTTCTGGATTTTCTGGTTCATTGCTCTTACTTGCAACATTTGTTTTCAAATCTTTAAACAAATTATAAATCTTATCAATAGTTTCTTTATCTGTATATTCAAAATAATTTTTATATTGTGAATAATTATCAATTGCTACTTTTATTATTTCACTTCTATCAAATAAATTTAGTTTTATAGTTTCTTCATTTGATGTTGTTGCTATGCTAAATGGAATTGAAATATACTTGTCGTGTGATTTCTTAATAATTCTATAACTTCCTTGTGGCAATTCGCCATATAGCCATTCCCAATCAATAACAAATTTTACTTCATTATTTTCATCAACTGTGTAACCTTTAGAGTTAAAACCATAGTCTTTAACTTTAGTCGGAATGCTATACATTTTACCATCTATTTCTTTTTCTATTACATACCATTCTTCATATAAGTATTTACTCTCATTAGTATCTTTTATTGTAATTGTTGCTCCAGTTAGCGAAATGTCAGAGATAGTCGTACTAACATTTTCTACTTCTGATGTTGCATAAACTGTTTCTTCAATTACTTCAAAATATGATTGTGTAGTCAATGCTAATATACCAAATACAATTAGTAATCCGCCAATTATAAATAATGTAATCTTAAGTTCTTTTTTCATAATTTCCTCCTACTTATGCTTTCATTATACCACATAATTATCAAATTTTATCATTAGTTTAAAGAATCATAATATTACTAAAAAAGGAACTGATTTCTCAATTCCTAATATCTTAATTTTACGATTGCTTTAAGTTATAACTTTTTTTACCAATAAAACACTGAAAAAAGTAAATTATATAAATCACTATACATTTCGACATTATCATCTTTAAATCCAAAGCCTGTAAATGCTACTTTTTCTTTATATGGAGTTATCTGAATATCTAAAGTATATTCTTTATTATTATATTTAATATCTAAATAGTAATCAAATACATAATTACTGCCATCATAATAGAAAAAATTATATTTATAATTTTTAACTTCAACATTTTTATAGAAACTCTTTAAATTATCAATGTAAGATTTTGAATGAACATCATTAGATAATTTTTTATATTGTTCTTCAGCTATAGTTTTAGAATCTTCCAACAATAAATATGCTCTATTTGACGCAACAAGTTTATCTAAATTATCAATATCTTTATCTATAATTAAGTTCATACATTTATCAGCATTAATCTTCATGTGTAACGAATTCAAATTTGGAAAATCCATATATGCTTTAGAACCAAAAGGTATTCTGCCATAATTAAATTCACTTATTATTGATAAACTAACAAATAGTAACAAAATTAGTGCAATAATCAATATTAATATTCTTTTTATAATTTTTTTCTTTTCTCTTTTAACATATATGTTAACACTAGCTGTTATCGTATCATCTATTATGTTGTCATCAGTTATTTCTATTTTTTTACCATTTAAAAGTTCACTTACACTAACACCTAATATTTCGCTTAATGGTTTAAGTAATGAGATATCCATCAAACTTAAACCTCGTTCCCATTTGCTAACCGCATTGGTACTAACTCTAAGTTGTTCTGCAAAATCACTTTGCGTTAATTTTTTTTCTTTTCTTAATTCAGCTATAAATTTACCGATTTTTTCTTGATTCACAATTAATCATTCCTTCTTTCTAGATTAATGTTATCATTAAAACAACTTTTTTTACACACACCAGTGGTTTAATTTTATACATTTATTAATATTTATAGTTTAATTATATCGCAATATTACTATATTGCGATTGAATAAGTTTCTAATTTACAAAAAAACGTATCTAAAACGTATCTAACGCGTATCTAAAATCGGTAATTTATTTTAAACGTTGAAAAAAGCCTTATTTTACAAGGCTTTTTTTACTTACCATGACATTGTTTATATTTTTTCCCCGAACCACATGGACATGGATCATTTCTACCAACCTTATCACTTTTCTTTTGGATTTTAACTGCATCTTTACCATCATTAGTAATCATTTTTTTAGATACAGCTTTCCTTTCAGTATTATGTCTTATTTCTGATTTAAGTAGATATACGGAGATTTCACTGTTTATCTTATTTATCATATTATCAAATAATTGATAACCTTCCATAGTATATGCTTGAAGTGGATTTTCATTAGCATATCCTCTAAGTCCTACACCTTCTCTTAAATGACTCATTGTACTAATATGATCCATCCAATTAGAATCAATTACTCTAAGTGAAATTGCCTTTTCAAATTCATTTACTACATCTTCTGGAATATCTTTTAATTTTTCTTCGTAATCAGTAATTATTTTATCATAAATAATATTAATTACTTCATCACTATCTTTACCTTTAATTTCTGAAGGAGTTATTTTATAATTCTTTAATAAATTTTCATTTGCAGCTTCAATTATTTCATCATAATCATTGTCAGATAATTTTTTACTTTCAATTAAATGTGACATTACTAAATTAGTAACATGTTCACGGAACCCATTTAACACTGTATCATGAATTGAATCATTATCAAGTATTTCATTACGCTTATCATAAATAATTGTTCTTTGATTGTTCATAACATCATCATAACTAAGTAAATGTTTTCTTACATCAAAATTATTTCCTTCAACTCTTTTTTGAGCAGTCTCAACAGTTTTAGCAAACATACTATTTCTAATTGCTTGATCTCCAGAAAATCCAATGCTTTCCATCATTGATTTATATTTATCAGAACCAAATCTAACTAGTAAGTCATCTTCAAATGATACGAAAAATTGACTAAATCCTGGATCTCCTTGACGTCCCGCACGACCACGTAACTGATTATCAATACGTCTTGATTCATGTCTTTCAGTGCCTATTACACAAAGTCCACCAAGTTCCTTAACGCCAGGTCCAAGTTTAATATCAGTACCACGACCAGCCATATTTGTTGCAATTGTAACCGATCCTTTTTCACCAGCGTGAGCAATTATTTCAGCTTCTCTAGCATGGTTTTTAGCATTTAATACTTCGTGTGGAATCTTTTCTTTTGTTAACATTTTACTAATTAATTCACTAGTCTCAATAGCAATTGTACCAACAAGTATTGGTTGACCAATTTTATGTCTTTCCTTAATTACCCTTACAATTGCATTATATTTACCTTGTTTTCCTGAATATAATAAATCAGTTGCATCCACTCTAATTACAGGTTTATTCGTAGGAATTGTAATAACATACATATTATATATATTTCTAAATTCCTCTTCTTCTGTCTTTGCAGTACCAGTCATACCTGATAACTTTTTATACATCCTAAATAAATTTTGGAAAGTAATTGTTGCAAGTGTTTTAGTCTCTTCATTTACTTTTACATTTTCTTTAGCCTCGATTGCTTGATGCAATCCTTCGGAAAAAGCACGTCCAGGCATAAGTCTACCAGTAAACTGATCAACAATAATTACTTGTCCATCTTGAACAACATAGTCAACATCTCTATTCATAAAGTAATTAGCTTTTAAAGCTAAGTTAATATGATGTACAAGTGCTGTATTATTAATATCATATAAATTATCTATCTTAAATATTTTTTCACATTTATGACTTCCATCGTCTGTTAAACTAATTGTCCTAGTTTTCTCATCTTTAATATAATCTTCATTTTCTTTTAAACTTTTAGCAAACATATCAGCTTGTTCATATAGATTAATATTTTGCATAACACCACCAGATATTATTAATGGTGTTCTTGCTTCATCAATTAAAACCGAGTCAACTTCATCGATAATACAATAATTTAATTTTCTGGATACTCTATCCTCTTTTCTAACAACCATATTATCTCTTAAGTAATCAAATCCAAGTTCATTATTTGTAGTATATGTAATATCACAGTTATATACTTCTTGCTTTTCTTGCGGACTTAAACTTCTTAAATTAACACCGACAGTTAACCCTAAAAAGTTAAAAATTGGTCCCATCCATTCAGCATTTCTTTGTGTTAAATATTCATTAACTGTAACGACATGTACACCTTCTCCAGTTAAAGCATTTACATAAGCAGGAAAAATAGTTGTTAAAGTTTTACCTTCACCAGTCTTCATTTCAGCTATATTACCATAATGTATTGCTAATCCACCAAGCAATTGAACAAAATAAGCTTTTTCACCAATAATACGATATGCTACTTCACGTATTGTCGCAAAAGCTTCGACTAAAATATCTTCAAGAGTCTCTCCATTAGCAAGCCTACTCTTAAATTCATCAGTTTTAGCAGCTAATTGCTTATCTGTCATTTTGCTATATTCAGGATCTAATGCATCAATTTTCTCGGCAATTGCATTAAATCTTTTTAATTCTTTATATTCATTATCGAATAACTTTTTAAAAATTTTTATCATGTCTTCACTTCCCTATAAGTATTTTATCAAAAATTAATTAAAATTACTAGTCCTAATACATAATTTAATTAATTTAGAAAATAATAATATTGGGTGATAAATTATGGCTAAAAATAAAAAGTCAAATAAGACAAATTCATGCAATAATTGTATGAACAACACTAATAATAATAGTAATAGTTCAAACAATAATAATAACATGAACCAGTCTAACCTAAATAAAAGCAACTTCTAATGGTTGCTTTTATTTTACATAATATTAACGATAATGATACTTATAATAACACACATTATATCAGCCATTAATCCGACTACTAAAGATTGTTTAATTTTTTTAACTTTAATACTTGAAAAATACATACCAATAATATAAATAGTAGTATCGGTACTACCAGCTATAATTGAAGCTATTTTAGATACCATTGAATCTGGCCCATAAGAGCTTAATATATTATTTAAAAGCATAATTGATGATGATGAAGAAATTGGCCTAAGTATAGCAATTGGAATTATTTCTCTAGGAAATAAACTAATATTGAAATTAGATATTATATCCGTAATTATATTACTTTTAACAAGTACAGTTACTGATATAATCATCGCAAACATACTTGGAAATATGTTTAGTGATAACTGTAATCCCTCACTAACGCCATCTAAAAATTCATCATATATATCAACCTTCTTATATAATCCATAGATAATAACAATTACTGTAATTATTGGAATTATTATTTTTGATATAATTATCATATATTTTTCACCAAATAAAATAATCTATCAATAATTAATCCAAATAAACAAGATAACGATGATGTAATTATTATATACGGAATTATTGATTCAGGACTAACGCTACCATACATCAATCTAAGAGAAATAATAGTCGTAGGCATAATTGTAACTGATGCCGTATTCATAACTAAAAAAGTAATCATACTACGACTTGCAGTATCCTTATTTTTATTTAATTCTTGCATCTCTTTAATTGCCTTTAGACCAAATGGCGTTGCCGCATTTCCAAGGCCTAACATATTCATAATAATATTAGTTCCAATATAACTAAAGCAAACACTATCATTAGGAATTTCAGGAAATAATACCTTTAATGTTGGCGTTAACATTTTTGATAATTTATCTAATAACCCACTTTTTTTTGCAATATTCATAATTCCAAGCCATAAGCAAATAACTGGCATTACTGAAAAAATTAGTTCAAGTGATGAACGTGAAGAATTAAGCATTTCATGTCCTATATCAAAGTTACCTACTAATAAGCTATAAACAATACCAATTATAAAGAAAAAACCAAATAAATAATTTATCACTTAAACCACTCTTTAAACTTCAAACTTATTTTCTTTTTCTTTATTTTTTTAGCAAAAATATCTTCTTGATGAACTAACATATTACCCAAATATATATAATCAACACCAACCTTATCACCAGTTTTATAATTTGACTTTTTTTCAAGTTTAATATGGGATATTAAACTTCTCCCATCACCCTTTTTTAAAGTTAAATAAACATCGTTTTTTATATATAAATCATCATAAAAATTATCTTCAAGCACTAAGAAATTATTCTTATTTAATACTTTTATACTCTTATAATTATTAAATGCTAATTCATATAATGATTTATGAGTATTCCAATCATCACTATCATTTATTGTAACAACTACTAAATTCATATTATCTTTAGAAGCTGTAGAAACTAATGTCCTTTTAGCTCTTTCTGTATATCCTGTTTTACCACCAGTAATGTAATCATATTGAAGTAACTTATTTTTATTATGCCACACATAAGTTTTTAAATTCGTTTTAACCGTATATTTTTTAGTTTTTACAATATTCCTATATATTTCATTTTTCATAGCATATGATGTTAATAATGCCATATCATAAGCCGTCGATTTATTACCTATAGTTTTAGTATCTAGTCCACTAGCATTATAAAAAACAGTATTTTTCATACCAAGTTCTTTTGCTTTATTATTCATAAGTTTTGCAAATTCATCTTCACTTCCACTAACATAAGTAGCAATCATCATAGCAGCATCATTTCCACTCCGTAACATTAAACCATATAATAAATCCAATAGTTTTATTTCTTCTCCAACTGATATATAAATACCAGAACCATAGCTTTTACTAATAGATTCATCAACCTTAACTATCTCATTAACATTCTCATTTTCAATAGCAATAATAGCAGTCATAATCTTTGTAATTGATGCTATTAATCTAGGAGAATCTTTATTTTTACTAGCTAGTACTCTACCACTATCCATATCCATTAAAACATATTCATAAGCACTAGATGTTGAAGCCTGGACACTAGGTATAATTAAATATAGACATAATAAAAACAACAATAATTTCTTCATATACCTCACCTATTTAAACATATGAAAAATTAATGTTGTTTATAACAATAATGTTTGAATAACATTAATTTTACTAAGCATTATAAATTATTACTCTAAGAGTTAATCAAGTGTTCACTAATTCCTAAATTCCATTTTTCTACATCAGGATGATTATCAATTAGACCAGCATAATAAGCATCTAAGTCTGAAAATTTATCGATTATTTCTTCTGTATCAGTTACTCTAAACATGATATCATTAGAACCATTTTCCTGCAAATAATCCACATAATTCTGATTAATAATACTATTTTCAAAATATAAATCAGGTACTCCAAATACATGTAATAGTTCATGAGCATAGGTAGCAGGAGGAATAATATATCTACTATTTTCAGGAAATATATTAACAATATCTATTTCACGATTATATGTACTTGTAATTGCCAAATTAGTATTATCAGTATTAAAAAAATATACAAAAACAATATTATCAGCTTTATATTTTTTCTTTATTTTAATTATATCTATATTATCTATAATCCATTGCTTTTGAGTATAATATTTTTCCTTATAATTATCAACAATATTATCTTTAAAAGTTGCTTCATACTTTAAATCACCAAATTCATGCCAATCATAAATAAATTCAGATATTTTATTATATTTGGATACTTCGCTTGTTAGATAATTAGTAGCTTTATTTAGATTATTCAATGTATCATTAATTTTAAATATATCGCTTTCTAAATCAAAATTCCAATTTACTACTTCATCATCAGCATAAATTGAAATAATAACAGTAGTACCATCAATTGTATCAGCAGTACCATGAAGTCCAATATATAAATCTGTTTCATCTACTTTTTTATCATTGTCTATTCTACCATTATCTATATTACCTTCATTTTCTAAAGTATCATTAGATACATTTTCGTCATTAATAATCTTTTTTTGACATCCAGTTATTATAAATAATTCAAAAATTATCAAAAAATATAATAACATTTTCTTTACCATAAGTATTATCCTCCAATAGAAAAAGCAATTATTTTAACTGCTTTTTGCTCTTCCATTTCTTCTATAGAATAATTTAGAAATATTTCCATTATTAATATCTACAACTAAATATCCATATTTATTTTCACCAATTACTTATCAAACAATATAAATAATATTGGTATTAATTATTACATTCGTGTATTATCAGCCATTTGCCATGGTCTAAATCTTTTTTCTTCAGTATGGCCACTTAAATTAAATTCTAAAAAGCCACAACTACGAAGTAATTCTTCTTCCTTTAAAATAGGCTTAATAATGTTTTTAATTATATCTAGCCAAATAAAGTCAGGGATTCTTTGATAAACTTTAGGAATATTTTTCTCTAAAACATCCAAAGATATCCCACATGAAACAAGATATTGAATTCTTTCATCTCTACTTTTCTTGTATTCATCTTTGTCTATTATATAAGTATTATAATTATTAAAATTATCAATATTAACTTTTATTATATCACTCCAAGGAATAATATACCTCTCATGACAACTTATTCCTTTTAAAACTTCTCTTCCATCAAAACCCATACCAACTGCATCAATGTATATTTTTTTCCCTAATGAAATTCCAACACTAATACCAGCATATCTTTGATATCTTTCTGTAGTCTTAACATTTAAATGAAAAAGTATTAATACACCATCTTTATTTTCTTTTTTAATATCTCTTATAACTTTTATAATATCAGGATTTATTTCCTTAACTGGAATAGATTTCATACAATGCTGTGTCACAGGATTGCCATTTCTTATACTAGTTAAATTTGACAGTTTATTCTTATTTTTCAAGTAATCATCTTCATCTAATATAATAGCTAAATCATCAATTGGACTAAGTCCTGGAAAAAAATCCATTATATTTAACATATCTTTAGCACGATGATATTTTAAAATATATGATTTATCTTTTTCATTTTTTATTGAATACATCACATTCACCTAAAATCATTATAACACAATATATCTTTTTACAATAATTATTATTGAAAAAAAGAATAATATTTGTTATCATTAATACAAGAATAGTAGGTGATAACATGAATATATTAAATAAGGTTACTAATAAAATTAATAATTATATTGATACCAAAAAAAAAGAACAAGAACTATATAATAACATGTTAAATAATTCAAATACGTTTATTCTTGATAATAACATAGCAATTGATGAAAATAATTTAATTTTAGGTAATGTGTATGAATTTAATGAAATGTGCCCATATATAAATATTGATATTTCTAAATTGATTGATTATTTAACTCCATTAAATGAAACTGTACTAGATATTTGTCATATTACCGAAAAAAAAGATAATCAAGAATATTTCATGGTATTTACCAACATAAGGATAATAATAATGAATAAAGAAAAATATCATAATTACAATTACTCTGATATAATCACTTTATCACTCATAAAAAAATCACTTATGAGTCAAATAATAAATTTTAATAACATTATTATAGAAATTGATGTAAACGAAGTTGAATTAAATAACATATATAATCTGATTACTAACATTAACTATAGAAACAATATAATTATTGAAAAAACAAAATATTTATGTGGAATAAATCCAATATATCAAAAAACAAATAAAATCAAATCAGGAATTAGCATTGATGCCAATAATAATATTGTCTTTCATGATAAAAAAATAAATAACTATTTATGCAATTACAATGACATTCTAAATTACGAACTTATGGAAGATAATACACCAGTTCTAAAGAAAAAAACAAGAAATCAAAGTCAAGCAATTGGCAACGCTAAAAAGGAATGTTACAAAATGAGTTTAAGAATAACTTTAACGAATAATCAAGTATTTGAAATAAGTATTTTAGAACCAAATACTTTCAATAGTTCTTACAGTCATATGGATAAAACATATATTGAATATTATAATTTTGCAAAAGAAATAATTGATAAATTAGAAACATACAATAAAGAATTATATTAAAAAAATTGCCAAGTCATTTAGCAATTTTTATTTTTTTATTTTTTCCTTTCGATAAGTTTCATAATGAACTCTCTCAACAAGTCCCATTGAAAAAAGTAATGTAATTGTATAACTTCCACCATATGATAAAAATGGAAGCGGTACACCAGTTAATGGACCAATATTAAGAACCCCTGTTAAATTGATAGCAACATGAAAGAAAATATAAGCAAACACACCATATGCAATGATAGCATTTCCTAAATTATTAGCATTTCTAGCAATTTTTAAAATACGATATAAAATAAATAAATACAAAAATATAATAATAAGTCCAACTACGAGTCCCCACTCTTCAACAATAATTGGAAAGATAAAATCAGTATGAGATTCTGGTAAATATAAATATTTTTGAGTACTTTCACCAATTCCTTTACCTGTAAGTCCGCCATTTTTAAATGCAATAATACTATTACATAACTGATATCCTGTTTTATCTTCGTACCTCTCGCAAGGATTCATAAATTCAAATCTTTTTAATTGATAATCCCTTAAGAATGATCCACCGGTTAAAATTAATGTTAAAACAACAAGAAGTATTCCACCTAGAAAAATTTTATTAATAGGTCCCTTAGTTTCTTTTTTTAATGGAAGTGCATAAAAGATTAATAAAACAATTCCAAAAATAACTGCAGCTGTTCCCAAATCAGGTTGCATCGCAACACAAACAATAACTATTAAAGAAATAATTACTGGTTTAAGTAACGTCCATTGATTATCTAAATCATCTTTATGTTTATTATAATAGTAAGCCAAATATAAAATAACAATTACTTTCCCTATTTCACTTGGTTGAATGGTAATAACTTTTAAATCATACCAACTTTGACTAGAATTAAAAACTGATCCAATTACAAACAATCCAAACAATGAAACAATCAATAAAAACATAAGAAAAGGTGATATCTTTTTAAAAAAATTAGATGGTAAAAATAAAGCAAACAAGAAGCCAATTAATCCTACAACCGTAAATATTCCTTGTCTAATTAAATAAAAATATATACTATTATGATATCGCATATAAGAAGCCATTGACGAAGCACTAAGTACCATAATAAGGCCAAATATAATAAATATAAACATAACTACAAGTAATGGTTTATCTAATTTAGTATGCTTCTGCATGCTATCACTATCCTTTATATAAATATAGCAAATTGTTAAAAAAAAGTAAACTTAATTTAATAAGTCTACTTTTATTTGACAATTATTTTTCAAGTATTATTGTAATAGGTCCATCATTAATAAGTTCTACCTGCATCTCTGCGCCAAAAATACCAGTTTCAATATGAATATCTTTTTCTTTAATTTTTTGATTAAACTCTTCATATAGTTTAATTGCTTCATTTCCTGATAAAGCATTAACATAGCTGGGCCTTCTTCCCTTACTACTATCAGCATATAAAGTAAATTGACTAACTGATAATATACTACCATTAACATCTAATAAGCTTCTATTCATAACACCATTATCATCGTCAAAAATTCTTAAATTTAAAACTTTATCAACCATATAGTCAATTTCACGACTAGTATCCCCATAAGTAAACCCAACAAGTAACATTAAACCTTCATCAATAGCTCCAACTATTTTATTATCTACCGTAACACTTGCCGTTTTACATCTTTGAACAATTATTTTCATTAGTTTATTTGCCTTTCTATTTTATTAACAAATTTCAAATTATTTAAATCTTTAATAAATTTATTAAGTTTATCTGTATTCTCAACAAGAACAGTTAGAGAATAAATTTTAAACTCACTTTTACTTATAGTAGTTACGGATTCAATCATAACATTATCAGTTCCTGCAGTTGTAATAATATTTAATAAATTATCATTAGTATCTGTATATATAATCAAATCAGTTGGGAATTTTTTTGTTACTTCGTTATTCCACTTAACATTTATAAGCCTTTCATCTAAATCGATTATATTTTTACAACTTGATCTATGAATTGTAATTCCAGAACCTTTAGTTATATAACCAATAATATTATCACCAGGTATAGGCTTGCAACAACCACTAAGAGTAACCTTAATTTCATTCATGCCTTCAACTAAAACATCATTTTTTATTGCTTGTTTCTTTACACTTTGATTACTTTTTTTAAGTATTTTTTCCTTTGGATCTTCTTTTTTATTAATAACACGCATCACTGCTGATGGCGTAAATTTACCAGAGCCAAGTGATATATATAAATCATCCAAATCATGTAATTTTAATGTATCTAATATTTGATTTAAATTAGCATCAATAGTATCGTTAAAAGGTAAATTCTTCCTTCTTAAAGCATTCTCAAGTATTTCCATTCCCCTAGTTATATTTTCATCTTTTTCTCTTTTTGTATAGAAAGCTTTGATTTTATTTTTAGCCTGTGTAGTTACTACAAAATTAAGCCAGTCCTTATTTGGACCTTTAGATAATTTACTTGTATTTACCTTTATAATGTCACCTGTTTTTAATATATAATCAAATGGTACAATACTATCATTAACAATAGCACCAACCATCTTGTCCCCAACTTCCGTGTGAACTTTATATGCAAAATCAACACAAGTTGATCCTTTTGGAAGTTCAATTACATCACCCTTTGGTGTATATACATATATTGAATCATTAAATAAAATATCTTTTTTTACATTATTTATAAATTCTTCTGGAGTACTTGCATCCTCATTAAGCTCAATAATACTTCTAAATATTTCAAGTTTTTGTTCCATAAAGTCTTTTACGTTAACCGTTTTATTTTCTTTATATGACCAGTGTGAAGCAATGCCATATTCAGCTATTTTATCCATTTCATAAGTTCTAATTTGTATTTCAAATAATTGGCCATCTATTCCAAAGACAGTTGTATGAAGTGATTGATATAAATTAGTTTTCGGCATAGCAATATAGTCTTTAAAACGTTTAGGAACAGGTTTATATTTAGAATGAATTAAACCTAGTGCAAGATAACATTCCTGCTCAGTATTAACAAATACTCTTAAAGCAAGAATATCATAAATATCTTCAAATTTTTTACCTTTATTCATCTTATTATAAATACTGTAAATGCTCTTACTTCTACCCTTTATTTCATGTGATATATTATGTTCAGTCAATAAAGTACTAACCTCATCTAGCATTTTACCAACAGCTGCATCTCTTTCGGTCTTCTTTAAATTAAGTTTTTCTACTATTTCGTAGTAGGCATTAGGATTCAAATATCTAAGTGATAAATCCTCTAATTCTGACTTTAACTTATACATACCAAGTCTATGCGCAACAGGCGTTAGTATCTCTAAGGTTTCTTTTGCTTTTCTCTTTTGCTTAGCTTCGGATAAAACATATAGTGTACGCATATTATGAAGTCTATCAGCTAGTTTTACAATCAATACTCTAACATCTGATGAAAGGCCTACCAAAATTTTTCTTTGATTTGCTGCCATCTGTTCAGAATCCGAATTAAAATTTAACCGATTAATCTTAGTAACTCCATCTACAATTTTGGCAACATCTTCACCAAATAAATTTTTTATTTCATCATAAGTACTATCAGAATCTTCAATCGTATCATGTAAAAGAGCTGCGGCAATAGCTTCACCATCTGCACTTACATCAGTTAAAATCCATGCAACATTCAAAGGATGCGTTATATAATCATCACCAGTAATACGTTTTTGTGAAAAATGTTTTCGATAAGCGTAATCATATGCACGTCTAATCAAATTAAGATCATCTACATTATCATCATATGATTTAACTTTCTCAAGCAAATCTTCAATATCTATATTTTCAGTTTTTACACTCATAACGCACCTTCTTTCAAAATTATTAACAATTAATACCTTTTATCTTTAATTCTTGAACCTCATCATCATCATCATCTTCATGTTTAGGCTTAGTTATTCTTCTCTTTTCAAGCCACAACCAAAGCATATTTGAAATAAATATTGATGAATATGTTCCAGCAATAAAACCAACAAGCAAAGCTAAATTAAAGTTAATTATTTCATGTGAACCAAATACTAATAATATAATAACCGGAATAATCGTTGTAATCGTAGTTAATAATGTTCTTGATAAAGTTCTACGAATACTTTCATTTACTAAAATATCTAAATCACTTGGATTTGTTATATTATTTTTATATTTATTTTTATATCTATCTCTAATGATATCAAATGTTACAATAGTATCATTTATACTATAACCAATAATAGTTAGAATTGCTGCTACAAATATTGAATCAATTTGTATTTTAAATATAGCAAAGAATAAAAATGTAATTAAAACATCATGTACAAGAGCTATAATACCACTGATAGCATAATTAAATCTAAATCTAATTGCTATATAAATAATAATACCAATACTAGCAATCAATAATGATTTAAATGCATTTTTAATTAATTCCTGTTTAACAACTTTACTAACAACATATATATCGCTATCAAAGTTATAATCATTTTTTAAAGTATCCGTTAAACTTGTAATATCAGCTTTATCAAGCACCTCGCTTATAACTATCGTCAATTCTTTATCATTTAATTTCTTCTTTTCTATTGTATATTTATTATCTTTTAAAATAGTAGCAACATCATTCATTGTATTATTATTTGGATTATTAATTGTAATACTAGTTCCACCAGTAAAATCAACGCCATAATTAGCACCAGTAGTAAAATAGAAAATTATTCCAACAATAATTAAAATAAGAGTTAATCCCAAAAACTTCATTTTATTATTAACAATATTTAATTTTTCAAATGGTATACGAATATTCTTATCTTTCTTAATCTTATTTTTATTAACACCAATAAATAAACCAAACTTATCATCAAATATACCAGTATTAACAAATAATTTTAAAATAGTTTTAATTAAATATACCATTACAACAACTGTAACAATTATATTGATAATTAACATTGTTGCAAATCCTTTAACTGAACTTTCGCCCAAAATAAACATGATAATTGCCGCAATAATCGTAGTTACATTGGCATCAATAATACTTGTAAAACTATTTTTATTACCAATTTCGTAAGCTTCTTTCAAAGGCTTTCCAATTAATAAATTCTCTTTAATACGTTCAAAACATATAACATTTGCATCAACAGCCATTCCAATTCCAAGTAACATAGCAGCAATACCAGGTAAAGTAAGAACTCCATCAATTAAATAGAATATACCAAATGAAATAAATGTATATAAAACAAGTCCAAAAGATGCAATAAATCCAGAAAATCTATAAACTAAAATCATTAAAATAATAACACAAATAATTCCTATTACTCCAGCTGTTAATGTCTTATCAAGTGAATCAGCTCCAAATGAAGCCTCAACAGTTCTAGATGATATTTCATTTAATTTCGTAGGTAATGCTCCAGAATTAATCAATTCTACCAAAGATGTTACCTCATCTTTTGTGAAGTTTCCTTGAATAATTACATCGCTAGCAAATGCCTTATCAACTCTTGCTGCTGATAGACAGTGAGATTCACTGCTCCCACAGCCACCGCGTCCACTTTCTGCTTTAGTTAATTCTTTACGATAAGAATCACTATCTTCATCGTAATCAAGCCATATTACCATTATATTATTAGTCATATTCTTAACTTTCTTTGTAACTTCATAAAATGTATCAGTATCTTTAATTTTCAAGCTAACTGCAGGATGACCATATTCATCTTGAGACACTTTGGCCTCACCACCCAAAACGTCACTAGTCATAAGTAAATTATCACTATAATCCCTAAAAGATAATACTGCTGTTGAAGAAATTGTATTTCTAGCATCATTGGCATTTGTGATTCCCGCCAATTTAATACGAATACGATTATCTCCTTCAATTGTTATTTCAGGTTCAGATACACCTAAAACATCAATTCTCTTTAAAATAGATTTATAAGTAGAATATAACATATCTTGTGTTAAAGTATCGCTACTATCAAGTGGTTCTACCTCATATAAGACTTCAAAGCCACCCTGTAAATCTAATCCAAAATTAATTTTATCAATTAGTGGTTTTATAAAATAACAACAAATAAATGCTACAATCAATACCACTAATGTTCCTATAATAAATTTCCCTTTTTTCATTATTTCGCTCCCTCACTTTTTACTAGCTTAATGTCTATGGTTATAATATCGTTAACAATATCAGAAATAGTTAAATTAGTACTATTCTTCCACTTATTATTAGCAAGATAAGTCCAAATATCAGATATTTTAATATTGTTAATATTTTCATATTTTATTAGACGTTCTTTTACCTTAAAAACCGGTATTAAAGATTTAAATAATTCTAATTGATTTTTATATTCCATAAATCATCGCCTTTATATAATTATATAACAAATAAATATATTTTTACAAGTTTATATTTGTAATATAATGTTTTTTATTATATACTTATCTTAGGTGAATTATGAAAAAGTTTACAATGAGAGATGAATTTTTTATTTGTGATAATTGTGGAAATGAAGTAAATAAATTAAATTATACTGCCAGAGATCATTGTCCAAAGTGTTTATACTCAAAACATGTTGATATAATGCCCGGCGATAGGCAAAACAAATGTGGTGGATTAATGAAGCCTATTGCCATTGAAAAATATAAAAACACTTATAAAATTATTTATAAGTGTACTAAATGTAATCAAATACATAAAAATATTATGGCTAATGATGATAACTACGATCTAATAATTAAACTTTCAGTTAGTGAAATCTAAGATTACTTATTAAATCAAATAAAAATGGCATAATAAGTATAAACACTAACAATATCAAGGCAATAACAATTACTGTTTTCAATTCTTTACTAATTGGAACAGTATTTTTTTTTGGTGCCTCAATATTCTCTTTTACTTTAACATCATTAACATATTCTGGTGGCACATTCAATCTATTATATGAACCATCAACATTTAAATCATTTATTGATGACTCATTGTAAGTCTGCATATGTTGAACTTGTTGATTACTAACAACATTTTGACTTACTTCTTGATTATTAGTAGGTAATGGCATACCATTCTGACTAATCACATTTGGTTGAAAAGCATTGGTATTTATGAACTGATTTGAACTTTGATTATTAATAGAATTACTTTGAACATTACTAGCATTTTGATTAATAGGATTTTGTGGAACTGGTGAACTAACAGGAATGTTATTATTAGAATTCACACCATTAATATTTTGATTATTATTCATATTCCCTCCCTATTGCATAAAGCCATTGTTATTTGGATTAGTAGGCTGTTGACCATATACAAAATTCAACGAATTAGCATTAACAGGCTGTGGTGTTGTTACATTACCTACAGGTTGATTAGGAATTGCAACCGGTGGTGTATTAATAACAGGAGGAATTGGCGTAACAGGCTGCTGAGGCATTGTCGGATTAGGAATTACTACAGGATTACTATTAGGAATAGTATTAGTAACATTATTAAGATTATTAGCTACAAATCCATTATTTGAAATATTATTATTCATTACTACACCATTATTAACATCCATTGGAACTGTACCAATACTATTATTATCAACATTAACTTGACCATAATTATTCATAGAATTCATTGATAAACCTTGATTATAATTTTGAATGTTAGCATTTACATCAGTTGGTCCTAAAACAGGAGTTTGCTCTAACAAAGGCTGATACATAGCATCAGATACATTTGAATTATCAGCATTTAATAGTTCAACAGCTTGAGGAACAACTGGTTGAACGCTTGAAATAGATTGTGGTATTATTGGTTGTTGTAAAATATTTTCAACTGGTTGCACATTGACAGGATTACTATTATTTGAAGTAATAATACTTCCTTGCATTGTTCCAGGTAATACATTTAAATTTCCATCATTATTATTATTCATATTTAATGAATCATTATTTAATGAATTATTAGAGACTTGTCCCATATTCATATTAACATTATCATTACTTAAAGCATTATTAACTGGATTAATAACATTATTTGGCATTTGATTAAAATTAACAGGTTGTTGAACATTGTTATTTAATAATGTATTATTAATTGGTTGATTATTGTTATCATTCATAATAGGTTGATAATTCATAGGTTGTCCTTGACTGGCCATATTATTATTATAATTAACATTACCCATATTAGCATTATTGCTAGGAGCTATATCTTTATTTGAACCACCTTTTTTATTTTTCTTATCAGCTAAAAAACCAATTATTGTTATTATTATTAAACCGATAACTATTAATATATAAATATAATTGTCGATTAAAAAATCTTTTATATTCATTAAATTCATCTCCTCTTTACTCTATATAAATAATATCATAAATTTACTATATTTGCAATTACTTTTCCAAATCAAATTTTTCTAAAAAACTATCATCAACAGTAAGCAAAGCTTTAACTGATGTATCAATTGATTGTTTATATTTTCCTTTTCTAAATAAATCTTCAGCAAGATTTAATGCATCGTCGATTTCACTGCTTACCGTGCGATACCTATTGCCATAAACAATCAACCCTTCACAAGTAGCAACATTTTTAACTATATCATTAGTTTTATTATAAATTTTAAATACCAAATCCCTAGCAGTATCTACCCTAATATTTAGTATCTTAATAACGATTGGTTTCTTATCAAGTTCCTTAATTATTTCCCTTATTGCCTCCCCAGCCTCTTCAAGTTCAATAAAATAATTATTAGGAATTACAGGAATCTTATAATCTTTTAATTTATACTTTGATTTTAGCAGAAGATTTTCAATCATATTTAATTGCTCTTTAGCACGTGATTCATCATCTTTCATGCTAGTAATTGATTTTAACCTATAATCAAGTTCATCCTGAAGCCTTGTAAGTCTATCGCTTAACCCATCTAATTCATTAGCTAATTTTGAATATGCAAAAGTTCTTCCTTTTCCATGTTCAAATAAAACTTTATAATCTTCATTTATTTTTTCTAAATCTTTATTAATAATACTAAATTTAGTAATTTCAGCCTCTGATAAATCATAAGTGCTTTTAATATCATCCATTTGAATATAAATATCATATACAATTTTATTGACTCCCTCAATACGTTTTTTTAGTCTCTTAATATTTTCTCTAAATATTTCTTTGGCATCTTTTTCTTTATCAAAATTATTAAAAATTGTATTAAAATATTCAAGTATTGTCTTTAATTCTATTTCGGCATTATCAAGCTTAAATTCTTTTAAATTTTCAATAATAGTTGAAACTTTATTATTAATTTCTTTAATATTATACTCAATATTTAAATAATCAAGCGGATATCCATCACGTTGCATTCTAAAATACATTGTCTTTGTCTCTTCAATTTTATTTGGAATCATAAGTGTAGACATAATTACCAAATCTGGTACTTCATCTAAATAATTTTTAAGTGAATTAATATTATTCTCCAAATCAACTACAAGTTCTTCAACTGAAACATAATCATTTCTATCCATATAAGTTTCAAATTTTTTAAACTTTTTATCAATATTAACAAAGTAATTTTCAATACTTTCAGTTAAAGGACCATAATCTTTTTTTGTTCTTTCATATTTACTTTCACACTCACGATAAATTGCTTTTAGTTTTGTTATAATTGTACGATTACGTTCTTCAGAATTAGTTATTACTTTAATTTCATCCAATAATAATTCAGTTTTCTGCTTTAATGCAGCAATATTTATTTCAATATCAGCAATTTTTCTAATTGCACTAGGATAATCGCGTCTATCAACAAGAAAATCAGCTTCCGTGATTAAATCAGTAAGTGCATCAATTTTATTATCTTTTATTTCTTTAAAAGTTTCATCCCAATACGCCAATTTTTGCTTTAAATCATCAGTTTTTACTAATTCTCTAACTTTAGATAATTCGGTAAGTATTGGTATCCCAATCAACTTATTTTTCTCTAAGTCAAGTTCTTCAATAGTCTTTTTAAAATTATTTTTCTTTTTGTTACGCAAAATAATAAGCACAATGATAATAATAATAAAAGTTGTCACAAAAATAATTGCTGGTGTTAAAAATCTAGAACCCATATTATCACTTCCTTATCTATTTTGATACATAATATATTTTATCATATTTTTTTATATTTTAATAGTAGTTTTTAATAAAACCAAAAAAAAACTAAACAATAAAGTTTAGTTATCTATCTTATATGCTAATTCAAGTGCCAAATAAGCTATTTTGGATTTTTCATCAAGTTTAACTTCTCCCGACAAACTACGTTTATCCCATGTATCATTTGCTAGATTATCTCCAGCATAAAAGAAGATAAACATATCAGCTCCCCTAAAATCCGCTACAGCTTGCATTGCTGATGCTTCCATTTCAACAACTATAGCCCCATCACCTTTACGTCTATTAACTTTATCTCTAGTTTCCCTATAAAAAGCATCAGTCGTCCATGTAATACCTTCAATGTAACTATATTCAAATTCGTCAAGTATTTCTTTAAATTCGTCAACATACTTTTTATTTAAATCAATGCTTTTAGATGGTGCTGCATAATGAAAACTAGTGCCTTCATCACGAAGTGCTTTCGTAGGAATTATTACTGAACAATCATCAATTTTATTATCCAAAACGCCGCAATTACCAAATATAATAAATTTTTTTACTCCCATGGCATACATATCTTCGATATCTCCAGCAGCCGCTGGAGCTCCAACACCAACTAAAAACAAAGCAATTTTTTTACCTCTATAATCAAGTTCATAAACATCTTTATATGCATTAGTATTATGCAATTCACCAATTTTTATACATTTTCCACCAGCAACTATTTTTTCAAATAAAACATGTGAAAAACAAGCAACTGCCACTTTTGGCATATTCTCAATTTTCATATGAAAATCCCCTGGATTAATAACTGCATGTTTATTATCATCAAATTCTTCAAGCAAAATCATTTAATCACCTCTTTACCAAGATTTTAACACAAAAATAAACCAATAACAATAACATATTTAACAACTTTAAATAAAATATATAGAGGTGTTTTATGTACAATTGGTTTATAAACTTAAATTACATTTATCAGGCATTAATTGCAACTATTTTTACCTATCTTATCACGGCACTTGGAGCAGCTATAGTTTTCTTTTTTAAAAAAATAAATAAAAACATTATGGATGCCATGTTAGGATTCGCTGCTGGTGTAATGACATCTGCTTCATTTTTTTCTTTACTAGCGCCAGCGATAGATACATCAACCGAATTAAATCTTAATCCATGGTTAACGATATCAATTGGCTTTTTAAGTGGTGGTTTTTTACTATTTTTAGCTGATAAAATATTTGATAAAATTTTTTCTAAAAAAAACAAACGTATCTTAATGTTAATTTCATCAATAACTATTCATAATATTCCTGAAGGTATGTCCGTAGGAATTGCATTTGGTTCAATATTTTATGGAATTAATGGGATAACTACATTATCTGCTATCATGCTAGCAATAGGCATAGGACTTCAAAATTTTCCTGAAGGTTCTGCAGTATCTATTCCCCTTATTCGTGAAGGAATGTCAAAAAAGAAAGCGTTTTTTTATGGACAATTATCTGCAATTGTTGAACCAATATTTGGCGTTATTGGTGCTATATTAGTTTTAAAAATAAGAATACTATTGCCATTCTTTCTAACATTTGCCGCTGGTGCCATGATATATGTCGTTGTCTCGGAATTAATTCCTGAAAGTCAAACAAATGAAAAAAAAGATCTAATGGCTATATTTACCATCATTGGTTTCACTATTATGATGATTTTAGATGTTGCCTTAGGGTAATATCTTTTATTTATAACTAGCAATATACGCTTCAGGTATACTCCCATTAACTATATTAATGGATAAAGGTATAACATTACTAACAGTTATCTCTTTACTAACAAGTGGCAATATAACTCTCGCATTTGCATTGAGTTTAACTCTTACTTCAACTAATGCGTTATTAAGGCCGTATGGTTTTACCTCAGTTTGTAATTCACTAATAACATCACCAACAATATCCATTCTAACTTTTATTTTGGGTCCAAAATTATTAAGTAAAGTATTTTTAAAAATAACACCCATTGGTATTTCTTCAACAACAAACTTATCATGGCCATTAAATACACTTTCAAGCTCATCAAAACTATCTTGAATATTATGTGTTATTTCATTAATAAGCCTCGTAGCTTCATATGAATTATAAGTAATCATTTTAATTTCATTATCTGTACTTTTTTCTATTATAAATAAATCATTTTCAAACTTAATATTATCTGTTGAATTATTAATAATTTCTGTAACATATTTTCTAGTCTTTGCCTCTGCCATTGGAGCAACAATGTTATTAAAACTTTTATATATATAATTTATTATAATTATTGATAATATTAATCCTATAACTAATATTAATATTTCACTTAGCAAATATTGTCGAATATTTTTCGTTTTATAATTTCTTAGTTTCATATTAAATTATATGAAAAAAAGAATAAAATTAATTATTCTTTATCACCATATACTGGAACTTGCTGATATTCTTCTCTAACATAGGTAAGTAACTTGCTAATTGTTTTATCAGTTGGATTATTGTATTCTTCAATTGATATTCCTGATTTTATAAAATCTTCTTCATCAAATTCACCAATTTCAGCAACAATTAAATCTCTTTCTTGTTTATATTCTTCAACTTTATTATCCATATTTACTCCTATATATCTAGATTATGATATACATTTTGTACATCATCTAAATCTTCAAGTGCTTCTACTAATGTCATTACTTTTTCTTGTCCTTCCTCATCTAAAGAAATATAATTATCTGGAACAAAAGTTACTTCTGACATTAGATACTTATCATATCCAAGATTATCAAGTTCATCTTTAATAGTCAAAAACTTATCAGGTTCAGTATAAATCGTAATATCTTCTTCGCCAATTTCCATATCAATAATATCAAGCGCTAAGATATCTTCCATTACTTTTTCCTCTGGATAAGCATTTTCAAGTACAATTAACCCTTTTCTCTTAAACATATAACTAACAGAACCATCAGTCCCAAGATTACCATTGCGTTTAGATAGAGTGCTTCTAACAAAGCCAGCTGTCCTATTTTTATTATCAGTCAAACAATCAATCATAAGAGCAATGCCTTGAGGACCATATCCCTCATATCTAACAAAATCATAACTCTCACTAGCACCCTTACTAGCAGCTTTTTGAATTGCAGATTCAATATTAGCTTTAGGCATATTTTCTGCTTTTGCTTTCTCTACAACCATCCTAAGTGCTGCATTATTATTTGGATCAATATCACCTGATTTTGCAGCTACATATAATTCTTTTGCTAATTTTTGAAATACTTTGCTTCTTGCAGCATCAATTGCTCCTTTTTTTCTTTTAATCGTAGACCATTTACTATGTCCTGACATAATAACTCACCTCACTATAAATATATTATCATAAATTATTATTTTTTTAAAGTTTTTGTTTTAGAAACATTATTATTTACAACTTTAATATAACCATTTCTGTTAGCATATGCTCTAATTGCAGCAGAAAAAACTAAGTCATCAATATCGGTTTCCTTAAGTCCAGCATTAAGTAATTGGTTCCAAACAACCTCTTTTTCGAAATCATTTATAATTTTTCCACTAAAAATATATTTTGTAGCCAAAATAGCTGGCCTTGTCCTATAAACCTCAACCTGTCTCTGAAATGTAATATATTCATTTAACGTATAATATTCATGCGCAGTTATTTTACCTGTTTCTCTCAAATTATAAATAGCTGAAGATGCTTCTTTAAATGAAATACCACCACATAAAAAATAATCAAGTCTACTTAATTTTTTCTTTGCTTCTTTACATTCATCTAACATTTTAGCAATATTTTTCATAGCTAAAATTTCATTTTCCGAATACTCCCTTTTCATATAATTAACTCCCCTCTTAAAAAGAAAAAGTAATAATAATTTATTACTAGTTCATATATTATATAATAAAAATGCAAAAAAGCAAAGTCTTTATCCCAAATATTCTAAAATAATTGGTCCAACAATTAGTAAAAGCAACAATGGTATAAAGAAGAAAACCGATATAACACTTATTAATATTGGTACTTTACTAATTCTACCTTTAACTTCCATTTTTCTTTTTTCTCTTAAAAAGTCAATTTGATTATACAAATTTTCTATAATACTATTACCATATAAATTAGATTCTGTAAGCGATAAAATAATATTGTTAATAGTATCACTAGGAATTCTCTCTTGCATATCATTAAGAGCTTCATTTAAACTTTTGCCAAACTTTACTTCCCTAACCGTTTCTTTAAATTCATCAGATAGTATTCCACTAACATTAGATGTTGTTACATCAATAGCTTCTACTAAATTTCTACCTGTTTCAAGAGATAACGTTAGAACTTCAAAAAAATGCATTGCCTCTGCTTCTAATTTTATCATTCTCTTTTTAATTTTATCATCTAGTGTTGACTTATTAAATAACAAATAGTAAATAATAGTACCGACCGGAGCAACAATATAACCATAATCAAATATAAATAATAATAATACAAATATTATTATCGATGTTATTAATCTTATTAAAATCAAATCATATGCTGAAGTATTATCACCAATACCTAACAGTTTTACTTTTTTTAATAACTTATCTATATACCTCTTATTATAAATTCTACTAACAAATTCTTGTTTATTCATTAATAATTCACCTCAACAATTTTGTTAAGCAAATAAGTATATATACTAAACATTATAACTATTATACCTAACATCAAATAACCTAGAGGACTATTAAAGAAAGGATCAAAATAGTTTGGATTAAGTGTATAGATAATAAGTACAAATATTATTGGTACAAATAAAAGTATCCTTACTACAAGTTTTGAAACCGTCGTAGAGTTTTTTAAATCTTCTTTTAATTTTTTCTTATCAAATAATGTTTTTTCAATAGAATCAAAAACTGCCACAATATTACCACCAGTTCGGTTTAAAATTGTCAAAGATGACGATAAATACTCTGCTTCTTCAATATTAACACGTTTTGAAAATCTATCAAAAACCATATCAACTGATAATCCATATTGCATTTCTTCATACATTTTTTTAAATTCATAACAAATTGGTTTTGGTAACTTTTTACTTGCAGCTTCAACAGCCTGAATTGTCGATTTACCAGATTTAAAAGCATTATTCATTATGATTATAGCTCTTAACATATCATTTTCTATCTTCTTTTTATTTGCTTTATTATTAATTATTAAATATATATCAAGAACATAAAAGCCAATAAACATACTTATAATTAATTGTAACAAAGTAATAAATTTTCCTTGAATTGCTTGAGAAATAACTGTCAAAATAATAAATAAAATACATATAACAATTTTATGCGTAATATAATCTTCTGTCTTATACATCGTTCCAACAGAATATTTATCATATCTTTTAATTAATGATGGAAAAATCTTTTTAATTTTCTTCCGTTGATTCTTTACATATATCAAATATTGTTTCCATACTTTATCTATCAAGGATATATTATCTTCATTTTTATTATATTTGACACTATACTTTGCAATACGTTTTTCCAATTTAACTGCATTATCTAACCTGATTAACATAGTGATAATTATAATAACAGCAAATACCAAAATTACTTGTATTAAAGAAACAATAAGTCGTTTATCCATAATTACCACCTCCATTTGTTATTAATCTAATCGCACACTAGTATCAACAGGTATGTCATCATTTTTTATTCCACTTCTAACAATAAACTTAGCTATTAAAAAACTACATATACAAATGATTAATAAAATTGCTATATAACTCATTAATCTCCATTTACTTATTTCCATATTAATCACCAAAAATATCGTTTAATATAATTCCCTTGCGTTTCATTCTATCATATACTTTTGGCACATATTTATATACAACAAATTCCCCACGAACATTTCCTTGTTCCGATATACCATTTTCTTTAAAGCCAAATATTTCTTTTAATTTTACTTTATCGTTAGAAAATCCAACAACCTCACTAATTGAAGTAATTTTACGCTTACCATCTGATAATCTATCAATTTGAATAACAATATCAATTGCTTTTTCAATATAATTTCTAATAGCACTTACTGGCAATTCCATATCGTTCATAAGCATCATTGTCTCTAACCTATTAATAGCATCTTCAGTACTATTAGCATGTAACGTTGTAATAGAACCTTCATGTCCTGTATTCATTGCCTGAAGCATATCAAAAGCTTCTTTACCACGAACTTCACCAACAATAATTCTATCAGGTCGCATACGCAACGAATTTCTAACAAGATCACGTATTGTAATTTCACCTTCACCTTCATAGTTGACCATACGAGTTTCAAGCGATATAACATGCGATTGATGAAGTTTTAATTCTGCAGCATCCTCAATTGTAATAATACGTTCATCATCATCAATAAAACCACTTAAAATATTAAGTAATGTAGTTTTACCAGTACCAGTACCACCAGATATAATTATATTTAATTTAGCTTTTACACAAGCTTGCAAAAACAATGCCATATGTGTTGTAAGCGTACCAATACGAAGTAAATCATCTATATCTTCCATTCGCTTAGAAAATTTTCGAATTGTTACAACCGGACCAGTCAAAGATAGTGGTGGAATAATAGCATTTAATCTAGAGCCATCACGAAGTCTTGCATCAACCATAGGATTAACGGCATCAATTGTCCTACCAAGTGGTTGAACAATTCTTTGAATTGTTCTAATTATATGATTTTCATTAATAAATGAAACAGATTCATCCTTAACTAATTTTCCGTCAACTTCAACATAGATATCATTAATTCCATTTACCATTATCTCAGTAACAGTTTCATTATTAAGTAAATCTGTTAAAGGACCATATCCATTAATTTCATTTTGAATTAAATTAAAAATATAATTTCTCTGTGATGCATCTAAGTCATAATCTTCAAGTGTATTATCAATTTCATCATTAATATATTCTTCAAGTGAAACATTACTTGGTATTTGATTATTAATTAAATTTTGAACAATTTTGGATCTCAAAGATTCCAATTTAGCTTTATCAGGGAAAACTTCAAAATCGTTATTTTCAGCAACTACTAATTCTTTTTTTCTAACATTAAATTCATTAAGAAGAGAATTATTTTTCATTATTATCACTCTCCTCTTTTTCACTTATTAATGCAATTGCTAATTTTTCCATACTTTTTATATCACTATTGTAAAATCTATTAATATTTTTATTAAGTGTTAATATTTCTCCCTTTAATACATATTTATCAATATTTTTAATATAAAAATTTTTAGATATAGTATAATCAACATTAGCTTTTATCATATTTCTAATATCAAACAAATTTATATAGTCACGTCCAGTATCTCTAGAATTATTTAAAACTATTTTATAATTTGTCTTTCCCATTTCTTTAAAAATACTAACAAGGCTTTTCATATTTTTAATATCTACTAAATCATTTGTAATAACAAAAGCACTATTATAAGAAGCATCAATTGCCACTAAACATACTTCATCTAATGAATGTGAAGTATCTACTAACACTACATCATAATCATGTTTAGCTAACTCAAAGATTTTACTTATATATTTACTTTCAATCATTGATACATCTCTTGGATCATTTGGACAAGCTAAAATATCAATCCCACTATTGTAACTAGCAACATAATCACGAAGTTCAGCTTGTTTATTATTACTAAGAGCATCTACTAACATATAAATATCTTTCTTATTATTAACATTACTAACTGTTGCAATTCCGCCAGCATAAAGATCTAAATCAATAATCAAAACTTTCTTTTTCATAAGAAAATATATACCAGCTAAATTCATTGTTAAAGTAGTCTTACCAACTCCACCCTTAACTGATGAGATAGTTATAATCTTACCATTTTGATTATTCATATTATCACCTCTACCTATACCTTTCAATTATTCTTTTATCATTGTCAACATATCCAACATAAGAAGATTTAACTAAAAATATATTTTTAAATAAAGATATATTTTGGCTAACATTATCTTCAAGTGAAATATATATTTTATTATTATCAATATTAATTTCTATATTATCAATATCATCTTTGTTTTTTAAAATTAACTCACGAGTATTATTAATAACAAATTCATCATCTATTTTATCAATAGCAAAATTTATTGCTATTACATTAATATTATCAAGTTCATGACGTAAAAGAGTCATTTGTCCTATATTATAGACCATGAATAAAATAAGCAATATTAATGGAATTAACAAAACGAACAAAACTAAACTTTGACCTTTATTATTCATGATACAAATACCTTTCAACAGTTACTCGATAAGGAGAACCAAATATACGATTAAATCCTGGTGTATTCAACCTAACAAAGTCACTAATTATTACCTTATCAAATTCGCCATCTACTGCTACACTAATTGTATATTTATTATAAATATGCTCAATTTCCTCAACTGTTTTGCCATTTTTATATAAATCAATAATATCACTGCTAGCAGTTTCCAAGGCATTTTTTTTATTAAAAATCATGCCAAAATCGACAACTGCCATAATTAAAAATAAGAAAACTGGTAGAATTAATACAAATTCAACTAATGCTTGTCCACGTTTATTCATAATCCTCCTACCACCTCTATCATATCAATTATACCATTACATAAAAAAAAAAGAAAGATTTATCTTCCTTTTTTATTGTTTTTATTATTCGTAGTATTTCTACTCCTACTATTGCCATTACTATTTTTATTATTAGATGGCTTACTTTCAGTCTTTCTAGAATGACTTTCAAAAGAAATATCTTCTTTTTTAAATTTATTTATATCCTTATTAGCTTGTTTTTCTTCCTCATCACTATCATCTTTAAATATAAGATAAATTAATGCAGCAATAACTAATAATATTAAAATAATTATAATAATTCTAGATAAATTGTTATTTTTTTCATTTTTCTCTTCTTTTGCATCGTCATTTTTTTCTTTGCCTTCATCATCATCATCATCTATTGAATTATCAGCTGGTTTTGTATCAGGTACAATTTCATTGTAACTTGTATTACTAGACGTATCATTATAAGACATTGGAGTTGCAGCAGTTTCATTTGTACTTGCCTCACGTGTAACTTTAATTGTATAAACCTTTTCATCTCCATTTTCAGCAGTAACAACAATTGTCACAGTATTTTCACCTTCAGCTAGTTCTTCAGGGTAAACCATTGAAGTAATACTTGCACTATTATTATTTAAAATTGCTTCAACATCTGCTTTAGTTACATCATTTGCTACAGTAATTGAATATTCAAGTTGATCATCGACAAGTTGAATATCTTGACCTGCTACCTTCAAAGACGATAGCGTATTGTCTGTTCCTACATTAATAACAATATCTGTACTAATTTCATCTGTTGATAGTAAATAAACATCTCTTTGATAAAATCTAGCATCATCGATACTAATATTCGTTTCACCGGCTTTTAAAGCTTCAAATGTAAGAGTTACTAATGTATACTCTGTAGGTTTATATGTTATATTACCCTCTTCATCTTCCTCATAGTCAGCTTGTAACATAGGCCATTGAACATATAAGAATTTGTCATCTTCATTGCTACCATCAATAATTGATGATTCAATATTAGTTAACTTTAGAAAATCTTTATCATATTTTACCAAGCCACTAAAACCATTAATTGGATTCTCATTTATATTAACAATATATTTAACGGTAAATGTATCGCCATTATTTACTTCTGTATTATCAGTTTCAAGTCGAGCGTCAATAGTAGCATCTGAAGACAATATTGTCTCTTCATAAGTAATTGTTACTCTACCATCAGTTAAAGTAATTATAAATCTATCATCAGTATTAATATCATAAGTAATTATACTACTTTCACCAACAAAATCTTTAAGAACTTCTTCAATATTCTCATTATCTAATGCATAAACATTATTATCAGCATAGCCACCAATAAAAATGTATTTGCCATCTAATCCGACATTTTTTGCGCTTTCATTTAAAGCATCTGTATTATCAATATAGTATCCATATGAAATATCATATGTTGCTTCAGCTGTTTTAGGATTACCACCTAGTGAATAATCAAGTGAAACATTATATTCAAATTCACCATGTAAATATCCTTCAAAAAACTCTTCAATAATTTGTCCTTCTTCGAACAACTCTGAAGCATTAATTTCTTCTTCAGCAATTGTTACTTTATCACTTGGGCTAATGCCACCATTTAATAATCTAGCAGTTACTATAAATCCTGTAGCATCTTTATCAAATACATATACTCCATCTTCTTCTGGATTTACTTCAATCTCATCTGAAGTATAAAGTTTAAATTCGATGCCTTCACCTTCAGCTTCAATAACTTTATTAATCATAGTTTGATCTTCGCCAACATATGCATTAACATAATATTCTCCAGCATATACATTTTCAGGCAATATAATAGATTCAATACTATAGCCTTCATCGCTAACTAAAGCATTCTTTACATCTTCTGTAAGAGTTACTTTATGCTCTTCAGCACCATAATAAGTTCCATCTAAATATTTGAAATCTTCAGTAACTATTAATTCACTCTCAGCATCTAAATCTAATGCTTTATTATGTTTAACAACAATTGTATTTTCATTAATACTAACTTCAAATTTCAATTCTACAGATTCCTCTACAGGTTTTGTTTCCTCTGTAGGATCTACTGAATCTTCCGTAGGAGTTTGTGGTGAATCTGCATTTGGATTCACTGTTGAATCACTAGGATTTCCTGCAGTATTTTCGCCATTATCGCCACCTTCTGGTGTCTTACCTTCACCATTATCGCCACTGCCACTATCTGGAACTACAGTTTGTGTACCACTATCTGGAGTAGTTTGAACAACTGAACTACCATCACCAGTTCCAATTTCATCAGCAAAAACGATTGATAATGAAGATAAATTGTTAAATAATAAGCCAATTGCTAAAAAAACTTTAGTAATATAACTTAATTTTCTTCCAATTTTTTTCATTTTTACCTTCCTTCTTTAATTACATTAGTTTTATTTTAACATTTTGTGTCCCCTGAATAAACACCTCCTGCATGATAGTCACATTCTTATCACTATCAACTATCATTTAAATTAATTATAGCATAATATTTTGCCTTGAATAGATACTTTACGCAAATTTTACATTATTTCCAATAACCATTTTTTAGGAAAAAAGAATAGACAATATTATCTATTCCTAATTATTTCCTTTATTTTTAATTTCTTTTTTTATAAGTTCAATAAAGCTATCTAATTTTAAATTGGTAGTTTCTTTGGAGCCAAATTTACGATAATTAACTGACTCATCATCTCTTTCTTTATCACCAATAACCAATGTATAAGGTATTTTTCTAGTCTGTGATTCACGCATCTTATAAGATAATTTTTCATCGCGTGTATCTATTTCTACTCTAATATTTTCTTCAAACAATTTATTATATATTTTATTTGCATATTCTAAATGATAATCATTATTAACTGGAATTATATTTACTTGTACAGGGCTCAACCAAAGTGGTAAAGCTCCCTTAGTTTCTTCAAGAATATACGCCATGAATCTATCAAGTGAACCAAGTATTGCTCTATGAAGAACTACTGGTGTTTTTTTAACACCATCGGCATCAACATATTTTAAATCAAATTTTGCTGGTAGACAAAAATCTAACTGACAAGTTGATAGTGTATATTCATTTCCAACAGCAGGTTTAACATTAACATCTAACTTTGGACCATAGAATGCAGCTTCGCCAATTTCCTCAGTATATTCTATACCAAGTTCATTCAATACTTCTCTTAGTTCATTTTCTGCTTTATCCCACATCTCATCATCTGGATGATATTTTTCTTTATCATTTGGATCCCTCAAAGAAAGCACACATCGATAATCAGTAATATTAAAATCTTTGTATACATTAAATATTAAATCGACAACGCTTTTAAATTCTTCTTTTATTTGCTCAGGTGTTACAAATAAATGAGCATCATTTTGACAAAAATGTCTTCCTCTTTCTATTCCCTTAACTGCTCCACTAGCTTCATATCTAAAATCATGTGCTATTTCACCAATTCTAATTGGTAAATCTTTATATGAATGAAGTTTATTAGCATAAATCATCATATGATGTGGACAATTCATTGGCCTTAAAACAAATGATTCTCCATCAACTTCCATTGCTGGAAACATATTTTCTTTATAGTGATCCCAATGTCCACTTGTTTTATATAAATCAACTGTTCCAACACATGGTGTCATTACATGAAGATATCCCAATCTTCTTTCTTTATCCTTTATATAATTTTCAAGTTCTTGCCATATTATATAACCATTTGGTAAAAACATTGGAAGCCCCCTACCTACCAAATCATCAGACATAAAGATATCTAATTCTTTTCCTATCTTACGATGATCTCTCTCTTTAGCATCTTCAAGTTCAGCTAAATATGCATCAAGTTCTTCTTGAGTATCAAAACATACACCATATATCCTTTGAAGCATTTTATTTTTAGCATCACCCTTCCAATATGCACCGCTTACCTTGAGCAATTTAAAATACTTAAGTTCTTTAACCGTATCAACATGAGGGCCACGACATAAGTCCGTAAAATCACCTTGACTATAACAACTAATTACTGTTTCATCTTCATCCATCCTAGAAATTAAATCAATTTTATATGGATCATTTTTAAACATTTCAAGGGCTTCATCCTTAGATAGTTCATGTCTAACTATTCTCTTACCATCTTTACTGATTTTTTTCATTTCCTTCTCGATTTTGGATAAATCATCTTCAGTTATTACAACATCACCTAAATCAATATCATAGTAAAAGCCACTTTCAACAACTGGACCTACCCAAAACATGGCATTTGGATATAAATGTTTTACAGCTTGTGCTAGTAGATGAGCACAACTATGGTTTTTTACACTTAATTTTTCGTCTTCTTTGATATTTATCATTAAATTCACTCTCCTCTAATTCATTTCCTAATATCTCTTTTTTTAATCTATGTATTTTATTATCATATACGCCACGATGTTTTAATTCTTTTTTAATAATTTTATAAAATGATGGAATATATTTATATTCACTAAGTAATTCTCTAACCATATATGTCGGCATATTAGTGAGTTCTTCCAACATTTCCTTATAACATTTTAATTTTGTAACCTCATCCGTTTTACTTATCGTATCATCAACTATAGGTATTTTTTTAGGACATACATATGGAATTATAACCCCATATGTATCCTTAACATAAATAATTGCTCCACTTTTTATTAATTCTGGATTATCAGTAGCATATCCAAATGAACAAAATTTCAATCGATATTTTCTTTTTGCTGTTTTATGATTTAAATATGTCCGTGGATCTAATTCTTGACCATAATATTTTTTTAAAAATTCAAATATTGATATAACCATTTACTACATCCCCTAAAAATTAAAAAACACTCCCACAAAAGGAGTGCTATATACACGGTACCATCCATTTTTTTACTTAATTTATATAACGAAGCATAAGCTCCGGCTATCCTTTCGGTAGCAACTCCGTAGGTAGTAACTATATTACCATGTATTAGTTTTCACCTTCCACTAACTCTCTTTAATCATCAATAATACAGTCATGTCCTCATCACAGTTTTTTAACAATCACGAACATATTATATAACTCTTTTTTATAAAAGTAAACCTAAAACTTTGAATTTATTAAATTATTTTAATATTAATTTTCGCTTCTTGTTTTTAAGATACATACTAGTAGCTGAATTACATAGACTTATTCCATAATGCGTATAATTATTAACATGTTGTTGCCTTTCCTCTTCTTTAAATAAAACAATATTTGCACAAGCTTCAATCATACTTAAAGCATCATCGTTAATTATATCAATATTTAATTCTTTGATAACTTCTTCAAAAATAATTATTCCTCTTAAAATATGTCGTTCCCCAATCATCATTCCATTTTTCACTTTTTGTTTCAAATTATTAGTTAAATCAAGTATCTCTAATGTAGTATCAGTATATTCAACTTGATTTTCATTTAATGTCTTTTCCATCCTCATACTTCCCTCATTTTAATTTTAACAAAAAAAAAAAATTAAGTAAAGAAAAAGTACTAGATTTCTCTAGCACTCATTTATCCATTAATTTGTTTCATTACTTCATCAGCAAAGTTTTCTTCTCTTTTTTCCATTCCTTCGCCAACTTCATATCTTACGAAATTAATAATTTTACTTCCTTTTGATTCAACATATTTATTAACTTTCATCTTATTTTCTTTAATAAATCCTTGATCAACTAGACATACTTCTTCATAATACTTGTTAATTCTTCCATTAACAATCATATCAATTTTACTTGAATCTAATCCTTCATTTTCAGCTTGTTCATGAAGAATAGTTTTTTCCTTTTCAAGTACATCAGCAGGTACATCTTCTCTTGTTAAATATAATGGTCTCATTGCAGCTGCTTGCATAGCAATATCTTTTGCAAGTTCAGAATCATTACCATCCATAACAGTTATAGTAACAATTTTTCCTCCCATATGAGAATATGTACCAAATATTTGATTATCACCTTTAGTAAGAATTTCAAACCTTCTAAAAGATAACTTTTCGCCAATCGTAGCTGTTTTTTCAACAACTAAGTCTTCAATTTTTTTACCTTCGTAAGTTAATTTATTAGCATCTTCAACTGTAGTAACATCACTATCAAGTACTGTATCAGCAATAATATTAACTAAGTTTACAAATTCTTGATTTTTAGCAACAAAGTCAGTTTCTGAATTTACTTCAACTACGACTGCTTTATTGCCATTAACTTTAGCTACAGCAAGACCTTCAGCAGCAATTCTAGATGCCTTTTTAGCAGCTTTAGAAATACCTTTTTCTCTAAGCCAAGTGATTGCATCTTCCATATTACCATTAGATGCTTCAAGGGCTTTCTTACAATCAAGCATTCCAGCGCCTGTTGCTTCACGCAAATCTTTTACCATACTTGCACTAATCATTATAATCGCTCCTTTTCTTACTCTTCAATTATTTTAAAGCATCAATTAGTTCTTCTTTTTTCATTTTAGAATAACCTTTGATTTCTTTCTTCTTAGCTAATTCTTTAAGTTCAGCAACTGTAAGTATTGTTAAATCAATCTTTGGTGCTTTTTCAACTTTTTCTTCTTTAACTTCTACTGGCTTTTCTTCTACTTTTGCTTCTTCTTTTTTTACTTCAGCTTTTACTTCTTCCTTTTTAACAGATTTTTCATGAACTCTAACTTGTTTCTTACTTTCATCTTCTGTGACATAATCAACTATTTCTAATCCTTGTGCTTCAGCAGCAGCATTATTAAGTGCTCCAAGAATAACCTTAATTGATTTGACTGCATCATCATTACCTGGAATTACATAATCTATATTATCTGGATCACAATTAGTATCAATTAATCCAAATACTGGAATACCTAATCTATTAGCTTCTCTAATTGCATTATATTCTTTCGTAGAATCAACAATTATAACAGCTCCTGGTAATTTATCCATTTCTCTAATTCCACATAAATTCTTATTTAGTTTTTCATATTCTTTCTTTAAACCAACAACTTCTTTTTTAGGTAATTTATCAAATGTACCATCAGTTTCCATCTTTTCAATTTTTTCAAGATAGTAAACTCTATTTCTTATTGTTTTAAAGTTTGTTAAAGTTCCACCTAACCATCTTTCTGTCATAAAGTACATACCTGTTCTAGCTGCTTCTTCACGACAAACTTCTTGTGCTTGTTTTTTAGTTCCAACGAATAATATTTTTCCACCATTTGCAACTATTTCTTTTAAAGCATTGTATGCTTCTTCCATTTTTTCAGTTGTTTTTTGTAAATCCATGATATAAATATCATCTCTTGTAGAATAAATATATTCTTTCATTTTTGGGTTCCATCTTTTTGTTTGATGTCCAAATTGAACCCCAGCTTCTAATAAGTAGCTCATTGCTACAACTGCCATATATATTCCTCCTTTTGTTTTCACTTCCAAGTATCTCTTTTCTCCTTACCACCTTTATGGCACTAGGCTTAGAGATCAATACTTGTGCTATTTTCTGAAAAGCCATAAATATATTAACATAAATTGTAAACTATTTCAACAAAAAACTGTCATATTTTTATATTTTACCAAAGTAAAAGAACTAGCTAATCTAGTTCTATATTATTATATTATTTTTTTAAAACAACAATACTTTTATTATCAAAATCGATTTTTTTAACTATCATATTTAATTCATCAATATTTACAGAATTAATTAAATCTATAATATTATTTTCAATTCTATTATCAAAAATAATATTATCAACAATCATATCATTAACCATTTCAATATTTTCATAACTAAATACTTCATTACTAATTAATACTTTCTTTTTTCGCTCTATTTCATCATCATCAATTTTAATATTTTTTACTTCATTTTCAATTCTTTTTATTAATTCTTCATACTTATCTCCAGTATTAATAAGTGAAACAATATAATGACTATCAATATCTAAAATATTATAATATAGTGTATTAGTAATAATTCCATCACGCTTACACTCTTCATCAAAATTAGAAGTATCACCAAACAATAAATTAAAGATAATAAACATATAAATACTTAATTTTCTATCATCTATATCAAATTTATTTTTGGCTATCTTTATTGAGTATGCCATTTTTGGTATATTAGTATTACATTTAACTATCTCTTTTTCTTTAACAATTTTATCAGGTTCATCATATTTTTTAATTTTTACTTTTGGTACTTTATCAAAAGTCTTATTATTTTGATTTTCCTTAATTACTTTCATCATTTCATCTTTATCAAAATTTCCACTTACTACTAAAAACATATTAGATGGATGATAAAAATGATTATAACACTTAAGAAGTAACTCTTTATTAATACTTTTTATATCACTTACTTTACCTATTATACTATCTTTAAAAGGATTATTTTTAATTGTATTAGCTCTAATTTTATCATATAAAATGTCACTTGGTCTATCATTGCACATATTAATTTCTTGAGTAATAATCCCTTTTTCAGATTCAACATTATCATCTGTTAAATAAATACTTTGCACAAAATCCAGCAAATACACAACATTATTTAATAAATTATTAGTCCCACTAAACAAATATGTTGTATTCTTAAATGTAGTATATGCATTTGTAATACATCCATATTTCCCATAATATTCTTCAGGTTGTGGATCATTTTCAAGGGCAAACACTTTATGTTCAAGAAAATGAGCAATCCCTTTAGGTACTTTTATCATTTTACCGTCACTATCAGTAAATTCATTATATATAGAACCATATTTTGTCGTAAATGTTACATAATTATTATGTATGTTTTTATTAACATATAAATATACATCCAATCCATTATCAAGTTTTTCATAGAAAATATCTTCATTAATTTTCTTTATTGTTATTTTTTTCATCACTTGCCTCCAAAATAAACATTGTATGCATCTTTATCTTCTTACTAACATTTACTATATCTTCTTGATTTACTAGTTCTATTTCTTTTATTCTTTGACTAATATCGGGTGAATTAACTAATGTCATTGCATAATAATTATTAATTATACCAATTGGGTTATCTAAACTTGCTTTAATAGCTGAAATTAAAGTTTCTTTAGCACTATTAAATTTCTCTAAATCAAATTTACCTTTGCATATATTTTTAAGAGATTTATCAATTATCTTATAAACATTTTTTTCATTTCCTTTTTCTATTCCTGAATAAATAAGTAAAATATTATCATAAGACTTAACTAAAGCATTAACATAATATGCATAAGAATTTTTTTCTCTAACAGAATCAAATAAAATAGAATTAGATGATCCACCAAGCATTTCTGTATATACTGGCATTACATATTTTCTCTCTCGATCAGTAAGATTATGCAAACTACATAAAATAGTTAATTGTGTTTGAAAAACGTCATTATTTTCCCTAAAATCTTTTATCTTTCTAACATCATTAAGTTCTTTTACAACTACATTCAGTTCTTGTTTATGATAAGTTTTAATTTTAAAGTTCTCCCTAAAAATATTCTTAACTATTTCAGAATCAACATCCCCAACTACATAAACATCAACTATATCGTTTTTAATTATATCATCATAATATTTTTTTATATCTTCATAGGATATTTTTTCTAAATCATCTAAATATCCATAACTATTATAAGAGTATGGCATATCTCCAGTTGTTTCTAATAATTTACTTAATGAATACTTAATTTTATTATCACTAAGTGATAATATACTTTTTTTAATTTTTTCTTTACATTTAGGTATATCTTGATCTAATTTAGGATTAAATATCAAATCAAGCAAAAATTTTATTGATTCATTATTCATTCCAGATTCAGTATATTTTTCATTCAAAAATCTTGTTTTAAAAGATAAAATGCTATAATTACCAACACGATAGTTTTGGGCCATAAGTTTTAAATCATATAAATTTTCTGTTTCTATTATTAAACTTTTTTCATTTGGATAATTATATGTTGCATTTATCATTAATTCTTTAAGTAAATTTCTAATTGTAATTTCTTCTTTTATAACTTTTCTTCGAAAAGCCACACCTACTGTTATTGTCTTAAATTTATCTGTTTTAATAATATGTAAATTATATGCATTCATATCATATGTTGTATATTCCATTTCTAGCCTCACTTTCTTATATTAGTATTACCAATAATTAAAGTTTTAAACAACTATCCAATGCAAGTGTAATCATATCATTAAGTTCTTTTTCACGTTCTTCACTAGTCATCTTTTCTGTTTCACCAAATAAATCTGATACTGTAAGCAAAGCTGTAGCTTTTTTATCAAACTTTCTGGCATTATTAAACAAAGCAAACGTTTCCATCTCGATTCCTAAAACATCAAGATCGTTAGCTCTTTTTTTATAATCATAATCTTTTTCATAAAAAGCATCAGAACAATATATTTTTCCTTTAACAAGCTTTTTTCCAATACTTTTAGCAGTACTTTCTATCACATTATTTAGACTTTCATTAGATTTAATAAATTTATCTTTATAATTATCTAAATAAATTGCATAAGTTGATTCACTGTAACTCTCTGTAACTAATATTACATCTCTCAATTTAAGTCTACTAGAATATCCACCACATGAACCTATTCTAATAATTTCTTCTACCCCGTATTCTTTAAATAATTCATATGAATATATCCCCATACTTGGTATTCCCATACCAGATGGAAATACCGTTACGAGTTTATCCTTATAATAACCTGTATAAGCATTCATTCCTCTTACTGTATTAACAAGTCTTGCTTCTTTTAAATATTTTTTAGCGATATATTCACTCCTCTTTGGATCTCCGGGCATTAAAACTACTTTAGCTATTTCATCTTTCTTACTTTCAATATGTACTGTCATCAATAAACATCTCCTTTATTTAATTATACAAAAAAAACAAATTTATGTCCATTTATTGAGAAAAATTATAATTTATTGTCATCATGAAAACTATAATAATTATTATTACCAACTATAATATGATCTATAACTATAATTCCATGTATTAATCCAATTTCTCTAATTTTTCTAGTAATATCAATATCTGCTTTACTTGGGGTTGAATCGCCACTAGGATGATTATGAACACAAATAATTTTACTAGCAGATAATAAGTAAGCTTCTTTAAATATTTCTCTTGGATGAACAGTTGAATTATTTATCGTCCCCTTAAACAAACATTTTGAATCAATTAATTTTTGTTTTACATCTAGGTAAACACAATAAAAATATTCTTGTTTTTTATCCCCAATTAACTTATAAAAATATTTATAAATATCTAGTGAATGTTTAAATATTAAAGAAGTTTTATTGTTATTTAAATAAACTCTTCTTCCAAGTTCAATCGCTGCTTTTAATTCTATCGCTTTTACTTTACCAATCCCATCAATTTTAATTAAACTATTAATTCCTATATCTTTTAATTTATTTAAATCACCTAATTTTTCTAATAATTTTAGTGAAATTTCTTTAACACTATATTTTTTGGTTCCAGTTTTAAGTATAATTGATATCAATTCTTCCGTAGACAAACTTTCTTCACCATAATTAAATAATCGTTCTCTTGGTTTATCATCATTAGGTATACTCTTAAAATCTATAATGATTATCCCTCCTCATCTTCATAAAAGATATTCCAAGAAATAATAAGAATTTACTTTTTTTGAACAAAATATTACCAAAAAAAGATATATTTTTACCAAATAATAAAATATATCTTTACTTAGTTAACCTTTTATTTTTTCCAGTTAAAAGAGCAATCCAATCATATATGCTTTTCAATTGTTTTATTGATACATATTTATCAGCTCTAGACATGATTCTTCCTTCAACATATTTGCTCTTAGCTAATGAAAAACCAAAAATACAATTTCTTTTAGTAGACATAATTAATGCATTTTTAATTTTATTAGGTAATCTCCTATATAATTCATAATTTTTAAGTTCACGTGTATTTAAATCGCTATTAATAGATATTACCGGCAAAGGATACATATGATGTACAATTCCATCAATTATTTTTACATAATTATCATCATTAAACAACTGTGGAAACCAATTATATGCATTTATAACTGCCTCAACAGGATGTCTAAAGCCATGCACATTTTGAAACTTCACAACTTTTGATTCACTATTATTTTGCCATGGTACAGTATATAAATCATGAAAAATAGCAATATAAATAGCAGACTTTATATCATAATTTTTATTCTTTTTTTTCATTATATATATTTTAGATAACAAATAAGTTTTAATAGTATCTTCAATTAAATGCTCCGCAACCGTAACAGATCCATGATGTGGAAAAGAAGACTCAAATCTTTTTTGAAATTCAGGATGTAAATAAATTGGTTTAATAATATTTACTAATTCTTTTTTTTCATTTCCTTTAATATGATACCTATTTAATAACATAATCAATAATTTTGTATTATTACTTTTAGTTGACATATTATAATACCTCGCTAAACAATTATAGTATATATTCAAAAAAAAAGATAGTATAAACTATCTTTATGAAGTAAAATCTCCAGTAACTGTACCACCATTAAGTGATTCAAATACTAAACTACCATCATATACTTTTTTAACATCACTTAGTTGATTATTATTGCCAGGATCGCTTAACCAAATAACCAAATAGTATTCTATCGAATTACCTTGATTAAGTGGAAAACTAATATTATTATTACTTAATTTAAGATAATTTTTACTTCCACTCGTTATATTTAAAGTATTTACATCGCTAGCACTTGAATAAGTATTATTTTTATATGTTAATAACTGATATTTTAAATAATTTGAAGTAAAAGTCGTTCCACTATTAGTAAGTAAATACGCATTCAAAGAAATATCAGCACCATTATTTTTTAAACTCACTTTATATAAAGAACAAAGACTATATCCTCTATTATCTTCACAAGGATAATTGCCATTTAATGATGTCATGATTAAACTATCAGCAACTGGTATTAAATTACCTTTTCTAATTGCAGAAATATTTAAATCGGCATTTAATTGATAGTTATTTCCTTTAATAATATTTTCCTGTGCACTCGATGAAGCAGTAAAATAAGCATATGTACCACCTGAAATAGCAAAAACTGCAACTATAACAGCAAAAGATAAAAAAACTATTTTTTTTAAATTATCATTCATATATATCAACCCTAACTACCACTTATTGAACCAGTTATCTTATATCCACTAACAGATTCAAAAGAAATTAATGCATTATATGTTCCACCAGCATCCTCTTCATTTTGATTTCTATCATAATTAGATAACCAAATAATTAATTTAAACTGTCTAGTATCATTTTGTGCAAGTGTAAAAGGATCACCCAAAGATAAATCTTGACCTGATTCAATTTTCATACCCCTAGCATATTCTTGATCATTTTCATCCAGTACAATATAATTTAAATTGGATATTTTACCAATATCAAACTTAACCGTACCCTGATAATCGAACTCATCACCAATATTTTCTATATCTATTGTATATGCCTTGCATGCCCCATAATCAGCATTATCAACACATTCATTTTCATATGCTTTCCAAATGTCTTCATCATTCATTGGAATTAAACTTCTTCCTTCATACAATAATGATACCGTTACATTTACACCTACTGTAGCACTTTTTGAAGTAACAGCCCCATCAGTACTACCATTTACAACGGAAAAAAATGAAAATGTTGTACCTATTAGAATAAAAATTAATGATAGTACACTAATAATTGATAAAAATTTATTACCTTTCATATCATCAACACCTTACTATACTAATAGTACCAAAAAAAATATAAAAATGCAAGATTAACCAACAAAAAAGACGTTTAAAATAACGTCATTTTTTTTTAATATATTAAGCAGTAAAGTTAGCTGTTACAGAACCAGTACCAGCAGTCATCGTAACAGTTCCGGTATATCCACCAGTAGAATCATTACCTTCACCACTGTTTTGTGCTTCTGTAGCATTATCTTCAGCTAAATAAATCATTAAATAATATGTAACAGGAGTATTAGCAGTTAAACTAGCACCTTTATGCATATCAAATGCTTCAGCTAAATCCATTGATCCAGATCCACCACTAACTAAAGCTGATGCAGAAGTATCACTTCCAGTATAAATTACATACTTCCAATCTGACTTATTAGCAGCCTTAGCAGTAGTAGTTAAAGTAGCCAAATTAATTTTAGCAGATTGTACAGTTTCAGATGATTGCGCAACAATCTTATAAACATGGCATCCTGTATAACCATTCTTTTCACACTTTGCAGTTAAAGCTTGATTTAACCCAGTAGTATTTGAAGTATTAATTGTGGCAGGTATTAAATTAGGACTTGCAGCTGTACCGCCCAAATCTACTTTTGTAACAGTAACTACAAGAGCACTAGCTAAGTTTAATGTATTACCTTCAATGTTATTAACATAATTAGTTGATGCTTGTGCATTAAAGAATGCGAATGTTGCACCGATTATTGCGACTACTAAAGTAGCTACACCTATAACTCCATAAAATATTCCTTGTCCATTTCTATTTTCCATATTGCATCCTCCTTACTATCTAAATAATATCAAATTTTTTAATAAAATGCAAGTCATTATATAAAAATATATAAATATTTTTTTTACAAAAAAACGTTGTAAATATAATCCAAAAATGGACAATACAACAACGCTAAATAATTATTATTAATACTTATATTAAGCAGTAAAGTTAGCAGTTACTCTACCAGTACCAGCAGTCATTGTAACAGTACCAGTATATCCACCAGTAGCATCGTTAGTTTCACCACTGTTTTGTGCTTCTGTATCATTATCTTCAGCCAAATAAATCATTAAATAATATGTAACAGGAGTTTCAGCAGTTAATCCAGCACCAGCATGCATATCAAATGGTTCAGCTAAATCCATTGATCCATTTCCACCTGTAACTATACCAGTAGCAGAAGAATCAGTTCCAGTATAAATTACATATTTCCAGTCTGTTTTATTACTAGCAGCAGTAGTAGTTAATGTTTCCAAATTTATACTTGCAGCTGTAACCGTTTCAGAAGATTCAGCTTCAATTTTATAAACATGGCATCCTGTATAACCACCCTTTTCGCAATTAGCTTCAAGTGCAGCTGTAATACCAGCAGTTGTTGGAACACTAGAGCCATCTACAGCAATAGTAGCAGGAACTAAACTTGTGCTTGATGCTGTTGCTTCACCAAAAGTAAGTCTTGTAACACTAACTGATAAAGCACCAGCTAAATCTAAAGTATTACCTTCGATATTATTAACATAATTTGTTGATGCTTGAGCACTGAAGAATGCGAATGTCGCACCAATAATTGCAACTATTAAAGTAGCAACACCTATAACTCCATAAAATATTCCTTGTCCGTTTTTATTTTCCATCTTTATATGTCCTCCTTACTATCTAAATCATACCAAATTATTTAATAAATTGCAATATAAATTTATTCATTTTAATACTTTTTTTACTTAATATAGTTTTCTGATACAATTGGAACTTCTACCTGACTATTATCTGATAATCCCATTGTAGGCAAAACTATATCACTATTTTCTTTTGTTGCTTCATCAATTTTATTTAACATATTATTTGGTTTAACAGTTCCTATATTATTAATAAGAGGCATTCCGTTAAGCATTGGTGAATCAACTTTTTCTTGTGCTTCAAACTGATTATCATCTAAAAATGGATCGGTTTGACTAAACAAATCAAGTGGTTTTTCAACATCAGGTTCTTTTATTAATATTTCCGTTGGAATAGACAAACTATCATCATTATCTATTTTAAGCCTATCTATTTCTACAACATTATCTTTATTATCTAAATCTACTTGTGTATCTAATTTAACATCAAATGTATTTGTAAAATCATTATTGTAATCAATAAAGACATCATCACTTTTACTATCAGTGGCATTATTAATATCTAAATCTACAAAATTTTCACCTTCAGGAATTTTAATATCTTGTTCTTTTTCTTCTTGAAGTTTTAATTCCGCTTCTTTTAATTTATCTCTTTTATTATTAAATTTCTTAGGTTCTAAAACAATAACAACTTTTTTCATAACAAGTTTAGCAGTATCACTAGCATTCTTTACATTTATTTTTATTGGTTCAGATACTCTAATTACCATATTAGGAGCTTTTGGAATTACTTTAATTTCCTCCTCTTTAATTACCTCATCATGTATTTCGCTTTCATTAGGTAATTCAACCTTTTCAAGCTTAGGTTTATCAACAGAAAATTCATTAAGTAATTCTACAATTTCATCCCTATTATTAGCATTTTCTAGTTTTTCCAATTTAGTTTCACATTCAGTTATTTCAAGTATTAATTTATCAATATTTTCAATATTATATTTTTGTGCTTTAATTACGCTAAATTGTTCACGACATAAATTAACAAAGTAACTAAGTTCATCCCTAGATGTAATATTAAGTTCACGCCTATTTGTATCTCGATCATTCAATAAATTATCAATATCAGTACGTTTTTGATAAAGTTTATCATAATCTGTTTCCTTATCTAATACCATTTTATAAATATTTAACATATACATTTTTTCAAGTTCACTATAATAATCTACTTTGGCATCAGCTACATATGATAAATATTCTTCTTTTTCAGCACCACTTATACCAGCATTTTTTAATGCCTCATAAGATGAAACAAAAGTATTCATTACATCTTTTTTATCATTAATAGCATTATTTACTTTAATTAATTCATCATCAATATCAGTATAATTTAAACTAGCATAATAGTTATCATTAGTTATTATTTTATTAAATTCATCAATTAATTCATCTTCTAATTTACTATTTATAATCTCATTATTAGCTTTACTTTCATACTTTTCTTCAAGTTCATGCTTTTTATCATTAAGTTGTTTATTCAAATCTTTTATTTCGTGAATATTAAATAAATATTCATGAATATTATCAAGACGTGTTTTCAGATTAGATAAATCATCCTCCATTGAAACTTTAGGTAAATCATCTAGAAAATTAGAGGTTATTTTAATATAATCATCAATAAAATTATTTCTATCATTTATTCTATTAGATATAAGTTCAATTAAATCTGTTAATCTTTCCTCTTCCTCTTCCAACGTTGTCGTAGTATACATCTTACTAGCAATTAATTCTTCATATACCCCACGTCTTATCTTATCAACTTCTCTTGCGGTATCTTCATAAGACTGCATAACTTCATCTCTATTTGTAATATTTCCAAGCATTATACTAGTTCTAAGAATCTTAAACTTTTTTTCTAATATACTATCATTTGCTATTCCTTGTTTAATCATCAATATTACCTCCACATTATACTATTTTCTTAAAGTTTTCTACACTCTTAAGAATACTTTTTTCTTTTCTTAATTTCATTTCTTCATGCCTCATTTCTTCTTCTCTTTCTTTTATCTTGTCAAGTGCTGAAGATGTAATTTGACTTCGAAGAACATTTTCAGCAGCATATGAAATACTTTCACACATTTTAAGTTGATAACATATATAAAATGTCATTAAACTACCAATAAGTCTATTAATATCAGTTTCAATTACAAAATCTTCTCCCTCATAATATTCACCTTTAAACTCTACAGGATATAATTGGATTTTTACAAATTCAAAAGATGTAAGTGAATGATAATGATTATAAAATACATTAACTTGACTATAATTCATACTATGAATTGCCTCATCAATACACTTTTCTATTTCCATGAATCTTTTATTAAACATTTCTTTTTCAATTTTAAGTAATACTTTATCATCTGTATAAAGAATTTTTTTACCAATTATAATTTTATAATCATTAATATCTTTTTTTATTTGTCTACTAACTTCACTATTAAAGTTTCCACAAAAGCCATAGTCATTAGCAATATAAATATTTAACTTAGGCTTATTAGGATCAGGTAACATAATATTTTTATCAAGTATAAGGTTTTTGTTATACATTATTCTTCTAAGAATTTCAGTTACTTCTTTTCCAACATCACGATATCTATCAGCCTCATCTAAGGCTTTATTCATTCTTAAGAGTGATTGAAAGTTCATAACTTTAACAACATTCTTAATCTTAGACATTCTAACTCCTCCTTATAACTTTTTATAATCTTTTTTTGCTAAATTCTCCTCTTTAATAATTATATTGTTAAGTAATTTAAATGTTATATATGTAAAATACAAAAAGACAAATATACAAACTAGCCCTAATATAATAAGCAAGAATATTGAATTATATTTATTAACTAAATAGTCATATAGCATACTAGTAACAAAAATACATGCCATATTAATCATTGAATATACTAAATCAGTAGGAATTCTATTATAATCTTTAATAATTATATCAGATAAAATCATAAAAAGAACTGTAATAAATACATAATAAATATTTAATCCCGTAAAAGTTGCTGTACACCATATCAAGAAAATATAATTTAAAGTTATTAAACTAAACGCCAAAATATCACGATTAGTCATTCCTAAAAACAAACCATAAAATTTTATTTTACTAGTTTTAACATTATAATTTTTTAAACTAAGTTTAAAAGTAATTGCTAAAACGATAATAAATATAATTCCAACAACTAAAAAGTTAACAATATTTCCTAATATATCAAGATCATTATTCATACTAATTACCTTCTTTAATCAATAAATTAAATACATTACTACTATTCATATAAAAGGCTTTTATATTTTTATAATTTAATTCAATTTCTTCATTTTTTATATCAACACTGCCCTCGATTTCACCTAAAATAGGTAAATAATCTTGCATAATAAGTAAATTATAGTTTTTACTTATTATCCTTATAAATTTTATATGCTCATATTCTATAAGACCTTTATCTAAACTAAAAATTCTTACTTTTATTCCGTCATTATTCATGATACTTACCTATAAACAAGAACTTACTTTCATCAACGTTATCGTATACCCCATTTAAAATATTTTCAACATCGATTAGAATATCTTCAATTTTAACGAATTGTCCTTTAATATTTGTAAATGCCTCAGCAACAAACATTGGTTGAGAAAAATAGTATCTTAACTTTCTAGATCTATAGAATATATGCTTATCTTCTTCAGATAACTCTTCAATACCAAGAACTGCTATAATTTCTTCAAGTTCATCATATCTTGCTAAATATCTAAGTACTTCGCCAATTAGTTTAAAATGTCTTTCACCAATTTTTTCTATATCAACTAATTTAGAAGTAGATTTAAAAACATCAATTGCAGGATATAATCCAAGTTCAGCTACTTTTCTATCAAGCACTATTTGACCATCCATATAAGATGTAATGGTTTGTACTGCCTCATCATTGTAATCGTCTGCAGGAATATATATAGCTTGAAAAGATGTTATAGAGCCATTATCCGTAGAACTAATACGTTCCTCAATTTTACTAATTTCACTGGCCATATCAGCAGGATAACCATTTTCAATTAATAATTGTTTTAATTCCGTAGCAATTTCAGATTTAGCTTGCATAAAACGATATACATTATCTATAAATAGAAGTACATCTTGTTTCTTTTCATCACGTAAATACTCAGCTAAAGTAAGTCCAGCATAAACTGATTTACTTCTTGAAACTGGATTATCACCCATTTGGCCAAAAACCATACTCATAGTCTCAAGTAAATTACCATCTTTCATTTCTTCGTATAATTCTTTACCCTCACGACTACGTTCTCCTGCACCAACAAACACAGCACGAGCATTAATAGATGCATAAACATTGTGAATTAATTCTTTAATTAAGACAGTCTTTCCAACACCTGCGCCGCCTAAAAGTCCCATCTTGAATCCTTTTTGTAAAGGAGCAAAAAAGTCAATTACCTTAATACCAGTCCATAAAATATCAGCATTAACATTAATATCTTTTAAACTAACTGTATTATTATTAATATTTCTTGTTCTAAGACTATTAATTTCCTTATTATCTATTGGTGCACCATAAGAATTAAATATTCTTCCTAAGATTTGATCAGAATATTCTATTTCAATTCCATTAGCTTTTTTTACAACTGAGGTTCCCTTTTTTAATCCCCTAGTACTACCTAAACTAATACATGTTGCACTAACATTATTGATAGAAACGACTTCAAAAGAATAGTTATTATTATCATCTTCAATTGTTAGAATATCACCTATCTTAACATTTTCATCGCTTAGAATTACTTCGATACTTATATCAAAAATTGAAATAATTTTTCCAACTACCATAACTATTCTCCCTTTCTATTTCTTTTCATCTAAAAATTTAAAACTATCTATCATTTCTTTTTTTGTTTTTGGTGAAAACTTATATTGCCTTAATTTATCAAGCATCATTTTACCAGTGCGTAATCTTTGTTGAAGATCTTCACTCATTTCATCCATGTTTGCAAGTTCATATATTTGTCTAACATCTAAATAAGATAGCAAATCAATTCTAACTTTACTACCAACTTTTTTCATCTCAGAGTCCTGTACATTACCACCAAGACGAGAAACTGATAATCCATAATCAATTGCAGGTTTTTCTCCTTTAGCAAAATTTTTTGCAGATAAAACGATTTGACCATCACATATTGATATTATATTTGTTGATATATAATCAGTTATATCACCGGCTTTAGTTTCAACAATTGGAAGGATTGTTATAGAACCACCATCTTTATGTTGACAACCTTTTTCAAGCAACCTACTATGAGTATAAAAGATATCTGATGGATATGCATCACGTCCAGGTGTCTTTTTACTTGCTAAACTTATTTCTCTATAAATATCAGCATGCTTTTTAAGATCGTCTAAGCATACCAAAACATCATATTTTTGAAGCATAAACACTTCAGCAATCGATAAAGCAACATATGGAGTTAAATAAGTTCTTGTTGGAAGCTCATCATGGAATGATGCAATAATAATAGTATAGCTTGCCGCTCCCCTTCTAGTTAACTCGTAATATATATCTTTAACTTCTTTTTTAGTTTTACCAATTGCAACATATATACATAAAACATTCTTATCTTTCTGATTGACAATAGTATCCAAGCATATCTGCGTTTTACCAGTCTTTTTATCACCAATTATCAACTGCCTTTGACCTTTACCAATTGGATACATCAAGTCAATTCCAGTAATACCTGTTAACATTTCTCTTCTAACTTGTCCCCTATCCATAAGTGGAAGTGGATCATTTTCAACTCTAAGTTCAACCAAATTATCAAATCTTTTTCCAGCAATTAAATCGTTTCCAAAAACATCAATTACTTTACCAACAGAATCTAAACTAAATAAACATTTAAATTCTTTCTTTAAAGCATAAACCATATCACCAGGCTTAATTTCTTCATTAACTTTAACTAAAGCAACAATAACTCTATCTGTATAAATACCGAAGACATAGCCACTAGCTTTATCTGCAATATTTACCTCTTCATAAAAAGCAACATCATCTAGTCCAGTAACCTCAACATTATAATCATTTACTTTAATAATCTTACCCGTATTATAAACATTATCATTATTCTTAATGTTATTAACAGTCTCATTTAAATTACTAGTCCACACATCATCCATATTATACATTCCTTTCACTTAAACTAAAATCATATATTTTACCCCTATATATAATTTTAATTCCTCTGTATATTTTGTCACTATATTTAGTTTCAATATAGTCACTTAAATAATTATAATTTTCAGTCTTATTGCCAACTAATATTAAAACTTTTGGATTATTTAAATCAACTAACTGGTCTAAATAATCGACAAAACTATCTACGGTATGTTCACCTATAATTAGTTTAAAAGTTTCATACACCTTATATTCTTTATTATCTAACATATCCTTAAGTTTAGATTCCATATCGTTTGGCATCATACTCTTAAGCATATATATTGTCTCACTATCGAATTTTTTTCTCAAATTAAGACAAAAATCAAAATCTTTGCTATCACGACATAAAGTTAAAAAATCTTTAACAAGTTCTTCGTAATTAACTACAAAGTTTTCATCAATCTTCTTATTTAATTCAAAAATATTTCTATCTTGATATTTAGTTTCATTAAATATATCAATAACATTTGTATCAAACGCATATGAATTATTGCCTTGAACAACATTAGATGCTTCTTCTTTTATTCCCTTTTCCCTATCCTTAATTAATTCATTAATTTCTTCAAGTTTGTTTTCCTTATCATGTATTAAATCGTCATATCCTTGTAATTTATTAACAAAATATGATTTTGTTTGAGAATTGACGATTCTAACGGTCTTTCTAAGTACTAAAAACATTAAGGAAACAAGAAAAGCAATAATCAAACAAACAATAATAAATATTAAAACCATTTTAATATGTTACAAGTGGATTAAAGAATAACAACAAGAAACAAAATGCAAACAAAAACAATAAAAATACTGCTGTAATAATAAGTATTGTCATTACAGAGTGCACAACATCATTTTTAGTTTCTGGATTACGCCCAATTGCTTCAGCAACACGACCTCCAAGAATACCTACTCCTATTCCAAGTCCTAAAAAACCTAGCCCTACCATAATACCAATTGCAAGTGCCGTATTTGATAATATTGCTTCCATATTTTCACTCCTTCTATACTATCTCTATTCTAAAAAATATTATATCATCGTTTATTTATATTTGTCAATTATTTAAACTTTTTAAACTTTGCGGACTAAATAATAATACTTTTCTACCATAATTATTTAAACTTTTATCAGTTATATCTACATTAATATTTTCATTTTTTACAGTAATTTTTTTCCCTTCAACTTCTAAAAATTCAGATTTATCATTTGTTTTATCATAATATTCCAAAGTATATCCACCAACATTCTTTATAAATGACATGCCACCCAATTTAGCATATTCTTTATCATTTATATAAAGTGTTACTTCATCAGGAAAGAAAAATAATTCATTGCCATCAAACATAAAGAAATTACTATAAGTATCTACATGAGTACTATTCTTTATGATATGATTACCATCCTCATTATCATACAATGCATACTTATAAAGCTTAAATTGACTACCATCTTTTAAAGGAAATATAATACTCATATCTTGTGGAAAAATAACCTTATTACCTTCACTATAATAAATTGGCGTCGAATTATATTCAATTTTTGCATCAATTGGAGTAACTCCAACTATAATATCCTTAAGATTGTAAGTTACTTGTGCAGTATAATCAACCACGACTCCATTAAAATATTGATAAACAGAAACATCTTGCTTATTTCTATAATTATCATATTTGTACTCACGATATAAGAAATAAACTGTAATAAGTAAAACAAATACAACCATTATTGGGATTAATACTTTATATTTTTTTTTAAAGAAATCAATAATTTTATTCATCTAGCCTACCTCCATTAATAGTTAATTATAATATCGCCACTAGTAACACTATTTATGATAACTTTAGCCATATCTAGCTTAGTAATATTATTGATGCCTAAATCATCTAAATTAAAGACTCCACTAACATAAGTAGCATCAGAACTTATATTATTTATAACAATTGGTAATGTCTCTCTTTTTTCAGATATATTGCCTTCTTCATCAACAACATTATGATAAATAATAAGTGTAGCATTAACTTGATTAATTGCATATCCTTTTTGTAAATCAATTTTATAAGATATTTGATGTGTATAGCCAGAATATCCAGTCACTTTACCACTATATACCGGCTTTTTCGTTTTAATATATAACTCTTCAAAAGTACTAGGATTAACTTCATTTGTTTCACTATCAACAACTGTATAAACAAAACTAAGCTTATATTCCTTATCAGGAACTAATCCATTAATTGTAACATGTGTCTCATTTTTTGCAAGTTCAACGTGTTTAAATCCATCAGACACTTCAATATAAATAGACTTATATTGATCAAAAGGATCATAAACCACGTAATCAATATCTATTTGTGTAAGGCCTTGATTCCATCTAATTATTGATGTTGATTTAATTTTGTTTTTAATTTCATCTAATGTGGTTGCCTCACCTTCACCACCATTATTACCAACAACGCCACCGCCTAAATTATTAACATCAATATTATTATCAATGGTCCATGTATTTACTCCATTTCCATCTGCATTATTATTTGCTTCAGTTTCTTCTTCTTTTTCTTCTTTATACTCATTTGTAGTACCAATTATTTTCTTTAAATCAACTTCTAATTTATTAAACTTTAATATCTCGTTTGCTATATCAAATGTATATTCTGAAGTAATTAATTTTGTAGGTGTTATAGTTTTTAAATTTAATTTACTATTAGATAATTTAGCATTACCCATTCTATCAAGTTCAACTAGTAAATAATTAACTGCATTTATACTGCGATCCTCACTAACAATCTGCTTATCAACAAGTAAATACTCTCTATCAGCAAGTTTATAAAAAGAGGCTTTACTAGTATTATCAATTAATGTTTCACCATTATATTCTTTTATCTTACCATCATCATTTATTTGATAAAATTTACCATATAAATTAAGTTTTCCAGTTATATCATTATATATAACTACTCTTTTTCCTAAACCAATATTATTATCTTGATAATTAAGAAAATATGTGCCATTCCATCTAGTTTTCAACACTGCATCATCTTCAATATTTATATAGTTCTTATTTGTATCTTGCAAAATACTTCCAACGCTAACATTATAAACAATCTTAGATGCATGTAAGTATTTATAGACAAATAAAGAGAAAATACCGATTATAAATAATCCCAATATAAGTATTATTACAAAATTTCTCTTATTTCTTAAATCATATTTTCTCTTCATTTTAATCTACCTCCATAATTTATTTTTGAATTTCTTTAGCATATGTAATATCGGTTTTCTCGAATGTATAACTGTCAAGTTCTACACCAGTTTCTGGATCACATACTTTCATTATCACTTTAGCATTGTATGTAGGGCCTTCAGCAAATTGTAATCCTCCACCATCAATTAAGAAACGCCAGTTATCTGATTCAGTATAATATTCAAATGTTTTATCATTTGGAACTTCATAATTTCCACTAAAAGTCCATGTGTTTTGAGCATTTTCCCAACGACCAATAGTATATTCAACATCGCATATATGATCATATAAATTTGATCCACCAATAAATGTTAAAACCAAACTATTTGATGTTGGCGCATACGAAACGCTACCAAACGCAACTCCTAATTCATTTGAAGTATAAACAACATAAGTTTTTTCAATATCAACAGTTCGCCATTCTTTTGAAATAGATTCACTATAATTATTCAAAAAGGACTTTCCGCTAATTGTTACAGTATATGGTGTATCAGGAGTAGTTAAGCCGCCAATACGTACATTTTTATTGATATCAGTTGCATATAATTTATAACTATTATATAACCCATCTGCACCGACTGTTTTCCAATTTCCATCTTCTTTAACTTGCAAATTACCAACTACATTGTTCTTTCCTTCATCCGATAATTTTATATAATATTCGCCATTATTAAGAGCTCTATCAGGATCTTTAATTGTAATTTCAAAATCAATTACATATTGTAAATTAATATCATCATAACCAGCTTTTCTAGTAGCAGTTATCTCTGGTTTTTTAAGTTCCCTAAGATGTCTAGTATTATTTCTACGATTTAACAACAATGGCCTTTTAACAACTTTTTGAGAATCAATATCATAATAATCAAATAAAGCGTAAATATAAACTCGATAATCTTTATCAAATTCAAAATCATCTAAATACTCTGTAATATCAACAGCATCATTAACTTTATCGGTTTCTAAGAAAGTATCAATTATTCTACTTTGAGAAATACTACTAACAAAAATATTAGTATTATCATCGTTAATTCCACAGTTATCTTCTTCACCTTCAGCAAGTACTGAACATAAAGCATATTTTACTTCAAAATTAAAAGGTTCGCCATTTTGGTATTTTTCTAAATTAATTGTCGTTTGTAATTTCTTATCATTATATCCTGCACCTTCATCTTTACTAATTAAATAATCAATTGCCAAATCTTTAAAGATATCACCAGATGAAAGCGACATAAATGAATAAGTTCTAGTTTCATTAGTCGTCGAAGAAGAGCTATCAAACAATTGCGTATAAACATTTCTACTATCCTTATTTAAATAAGTATAAACTCGATAATAATATCTACTATCATTAGCAAGTTCATCAATTTTAGCATTCATTGTTTCCTTTGGACTATTTTTATTAATTTTTACCTTAACCGTAGGCCTAACTGTTTTTGAAAAGTTTAAATCTTCCTCTGCATCAGCTTCAGTTGCCCATGTTTCAATATACAAATATTTATCACTATCAGTATTATTAATACATGTAGTTAAATTAGATTCATCGCAAAAATCTTCAATATCAGCAATACCGGTTAACCCCATATTTACAACAGCGCCATTAATAATACGAGTTGTTTTATTAATTGAAATTTTTGGCGTAATACTATAAAACGAAAAAGTATTATTAAGCGATTGCATTTCAGCAACAGCAACCATTTTAGGATTAAGTGTGCCAATTGAAGCACCATCAGCTTCATAACCCTTATCACTTAAGAAGTATTTTAAATCAATATTATGACTTGTATTAAGCATACTTTTATAATTAATTTTATCTACAAAACCATTTCTATCAGTATCCTTAAATGAATAATTATAATAACCTTTTGGAACATTTATGTCACTACTCCAATTAGTTATTTGTCCACGTGTACTGTAAGTTATATATTTTCCATATTCACTATCAGCATTATTATTTTGGAATATCATATATTTATATTCTTTATCATTACCAACTTCAAAATCAAAGCCAGTAAGTCCATTATCATAATAAGCAGACACAGATACAGTAATATCATTCTTCTTATTATTATCTGATTTCATATTTTTAAATTCAGAATAATCTATTGTAAAACATCTATTAGAACCATCACTACAAGTTTGTAAATTCCATAAATTGGTTTCATAAACATTACCTTTTGTATCTGTTAAAGTAACATGATAATTTACAATTCTATCCAATACTCCCAAACTAGCTAATATTTTTATTGTAACCTTATTATCAGTTTCAGGATTATTGATAACCTCGTACTTAAAATTATAATCTTTAGCATCGTAGTATCCATCAAAAATTCTACCATTCTCACTATCTGCAACATAATAAGGTTTAATATCTTCATCAGCATTTCCTGTAACAGTAGCATTTCTCTTATAATATAGACGATAAATAATATCGTTTCTCAAGCCTTTCAATGTTAAATCATCACCAACAAAATTATTAAAGCTATTTACATTTGGCGTAATAGGAATACTTTTTTCTTCCTCATCATCTTCAACCGTATAATATAAACTATATTCATCACTGTCGCTAGGTTTATAAATTGATTTGTCAGGATCTTTAATATCATACTTATATGTAATACTATTTTTAGTGGATGAAGCAACATACATCGTGATTTTTGGCATTTCTTTTTCAACAGTTTTGCCTTCAGAATAAGCACCGATTCCATTATTAAATTTAACAGCTTTACTACTTGGATACTTAACGCTACCACCTTTGGTATCAACATCTAAGTAAAATCCAACATAATAAGTTTGTCCACGACGCATAAAATTATCATCTTCACCATAATCTAAACCATATGACATATATATTTCTGTTTCAAAAAAGCCACTTTCAGTTGTTGGAATATCATACTCACCTTCAACTATTTCTAAATCATTACCATTTCTTCGATAAAAATTTACTTGTTTACCGCTTTCATCATATACAAATAAATGCATTCTCGTTGGTGTCATCTCGCCATCCAACAATCCTTGTCTATCGTATGTTACAAGCACATTATATCCAACTACAGTCCCATCATTATTCAAATTATTTGTAACCATAGTATGTGATATTTCACTATCGCTATTTTTAATTTGATCAAGAATTACTTTAGGCTCCTCTAATTCATTCATAAACAAAGCAGGAGACACTCTATACGGTGTAATATAATTTGTAAGTGAAATATTCTTATCACCATCATAATATGCAAAAACAGCAAGTGTATAATTTTCCTGTAACTCGAATATTTTACCGTCTTGATTTACCAAATAACCATCATCATCTAACGTTAAACCAAATGTACCATCAGATGTAATTAAATAACGTTCATCATAGAAATTTTCTTTTATATCAATATCGCGATTATTTATAACAGCAGTAGCTATTGGTTCAATATCTCTATTTTCAACAGCAATTACATCATTTCCTTCATATAATTCAATTTTAATTTTCTTAATTGCTGCTGCAGTTTCTTGTGGTGATAAAGTACCACTATTCTCATTTGCAATTAATTTTGGATCGATGTAAATAACATGACTAGCACTACTTTCCATCTGTGACTTATTCAAATTCCAATCAACAGTAAATGTTGACAAAGATTTTGTTGTAATACTTTTAGTAGATTCGCTAGTATGCAATATTTCCGTTAAAACTTCTTCACCATTCTCATCCTTTTGCATTGCCTCAACATCAATATAATATTTAGTACCAGCAACTAATCCTTCCAAATAAAAATCACATTTAATCTCATTTTCCATAACTGTAAAATGACATTCTTTTTCGTCTAATCTCAAATATGTTGATTTACCATATTGACCATCATACCCAATAATTACACGCGCCGTACTGTTATCATCGCATCCTTCACGACCAGGCATAGGAATAGTACAACTATTATCAATTAAATAAATTGATCCCCCAATAGAATTATAACTAATTTTTTCACTATTAGGAACGACTGTAATATATGGTTCAATTCCCATTGAAAATGTAATACTATCACCAGTTACAAATTCAATATTTTTTTCATTATCAAAGTACTTAATAACAACACGATAAAAATATTTATGTGTTCCGTCATCATCATTTTTTAATCTATTTTCGCCATTACCAAATAATACTTCAATTGGTGAAGCATCACTTTTGACAATCGGTGCAATAGCAGTTTTTTCAGTATCCCCACGTTCATAAATGTAATAAGTATAACTAACAATTGCATTGTCAACATCTTCAATTCCTTCAATTGCAAGTTTAAATGAATTGTTATCAACGCCCTTAACAGGATTAAGTCCAGAAAATACTGGCGCTTTTTTTAATGTAAGATCTGTCTTACTCATCTCATAGGCTTTGCCATTGCCAGCACCGCCAACAGTAATATTATTTAATACAGCTGTATAAACAGTATTACTATCAAGTTCATCAAAAATAACCTCATGAGTCCCTATAATCTTATTACCTAAATCACTTAATTTAATAGTTTTTTCATGTACAACTTCATTACCATCTTCATCAATATAAGTACTCATAACAGGTTCTAGTTGCTTTGTATCTTCATTATATTTTTGAATTGATAAAGTAGCATCAACTACATCGCTATCTTTGCCAACTGTTACAGTATAAGCAAGTGAACTATCAGTAGCATAATTTTTTTCAAAAGTTATTCCAAAATCTTTAGTTTCTAGTATTTTTTGATAATATTTTCCATCATCTTTTTCATTTACGAGCGTAAATAAATATTTTGTATTTGGAGATAAATTACTAACATTTATCCCCTCATCTGTATTTATATTCTCATATTTATTAACCGTTCTACCTGTATCAAGATTAGTAACAGTTAAATTTAAAGTATCATCTGCCATTTTATTTTTAATATCAAAAGATAAACTAGCATATGTACTACCAACATTAGCTCTTTTTAGTTCTATTGAAATATCTTGAGTATTACCTTCTTCTCCTTGATTATCGCCATTTCCATCAGCAGTATCTGTTCCATCTTCACCAGCACCTTCGCCACCTTGACTATCATCGCCACTTGGTTCTAGTACTTCTTCAGCTTTTGGAATAATTTCAATATTTTCATTTCCATCAATAGTAATTGCTGTAATCGACATTACATCTTCACCATTTTTAGTAATTTTTTTATTACCCAAATCAATTGTCATATCGCCAACATAAATAATTGTTCCATCAGCAGTTACTTGGAATTTATTATCTTTATTTTCAATATTAATTACGCCTTCTTCAGTATAAACAATCTCAAAATAATCAGCCTTGATGTTAGTAGTATTTCCAGGTATTTTAGCTTCCAAAGCACCAACAACAATATATTTATTATCACTAATTCTACCAATAAAGTTTTTTAAATTAACATCACCGTTTTTTGAAGCAATAACATAAGAATTGCCCATTTTTTCAATCATTGACTTATTAGTAATATTATAAAAATCTACAGCTTTAGTTCCTTCGATTGAATTAAGATCAAGAATAGCACCATTTTTCAAAAAAGAAAGTGAACCATCCATATAATGTAAAAAACTATCTTTTAAAACAGTAACATCAATATTATCGGTATCTTTAAATTCAATCATAGCAGATAAGTTTTCTTTATAACTAGTAGCTTCATCAAAAAAGTATTTTTCACTTTTTGCGCTAAGCGGATTTAATACATAGCCATCTTTAACAAACGTAGCATCACTATCATCAAATAAATAAAATGCTCCAACACCTAAAATAATTAGCACTACTAAACTTAATGCCACAATAAATAAAAACTTACTATCTAATATTTTTTTCATACCTAGTCACCTCTATTTTAACTACTATGCCATACTATAAAAATTATATCATTTAAGTACATAACTGTCAACGAATTTCACTAAGTTTAAAAGAAAAAAGATAGTTTATAAAAACTATCTAAATATCGCTAAATAAGTCAAAAAAATAATATATAACAAAAGTAAACAAATATTACTAATATTGTATTTTTTATTTTCTATAGTTCCAACAACATATGAAGTAATAACGCCTCCAATTAAACCTCCAATATGTCCCCACATATCTATTCCAGGAATCAAAAAACTAATTATTAAATTCATTAATATAACAGGTAATATTTGGCTTTTAATCATTGCTCCAATATATCCACGATAAGAATATCCAAAATAAAGTAATGCTCCAAATAAACCAAATATTGCTCCACTAGCTCCGATAGATACAACATCGCCATTTAAACCGATAGATAATAAACTAGAGGCAATACCACTCATAAAATAAATAAGTAAGAATTTCATCTTCCCATAAAAGTCTTCAACTCTAGGTCCAACAACATACAAAGCATACATATTACACAATAAATGAATTATATCAGCATGTAAAAACATACATGTAACAATCCTCCATATTTGTCCTTCTTTTACAAGTGGACCATAATTTGCTCCCAATAATGTAAGATTATTATTTAAAAATACATCTACTAAATATACAATTACAGATAAAGCAATCAATATATATGTAACTATTGGTTTTTTTGAAGAAAAAATCTTTTCCATTTTATTATTTTTCTTCTCATTAGTTTGGTTAATATCATCTGTAATCTTAAATAGCAATTGAATACCTTCTTCATCATGATGTGTTTTTTCTAAAATGTCAGGAAATACTTCAAGTAATGATGGATTTTTTTTAGCATCACTCAAATCTTTTAAAAATACTGACAAATTTCCCTTCTCATCATCATTTATTGACTTAACATTATCACCCAAATTAACATAAATACTAAGTACATTCATCTTAAAAGAAAGCGTTTTTAATTTAAGTTTTTTTGTAATTTGCTTAGATCTAAATCTATTAAATCCTAGTTGCTCGTCATTATGAATATATCTTGATATTATTCTAACAATTTTATAATCACTTTCCATATTTTCAAGCCATATTTCATCATTTATTCCATGAACTACTACTGGATTATAATTTTTTTCAGTTACAAAATAATGCACTAAATTCATAATAATTACTTCTTTATCATCTATTCTAATTCCATCCATAACACCACTCCTAGTTCTTATATTTTTCTAATATTTCCATAAATTTTTTTGGAGGTTCAACCGTAAAATCCATAAATTCCTTAGTAATTGGATGAACAAACCCTATTTCCTTAGCATGTAACATTTGTCCAAAAGTATTATCATCCATTTTATTAAATCCATACACCGGATCATTAACAACCGGATGATTAATATATGCCATATGCACTCTTATTTGATGCGTTCTGCCCGTTTCCAAAACGCATTCAATTAATGTTGCTTTACTATATCTTTCAAGTACCCTAATATGAGTAATAGCGTCTTTTGAGTTATCTGCAGTTACACACATTTTTTTTCTATCATGAATATCTCTTCCAATCGGAGCATCAATCGTTGCCGTATCCTCACTTATTACACCATGTACTAAACAAACATATTTTCTAACTACTGTTTTCTTCTTTATTTGTTCTGCCAAATTATTATGAACAGTATCGTTTTTGGCAACCAATAAAAGCCCCGAAGTATCAGCATCAATTCTATGTACAATTCCAGGACGTACATTACCATTAACGCTAGATAAATTATTACAATGGTACATTAATGCATTTACAAGCGTACCGGTATAATTTCCAACAGCTGGATGAACAACCATTCCACTTGGCTTATTAACAACAAGTAAATATTCATCTTCATAAATAATATCTAATGGTATATCTTCAGGCATAATATCAGTAACAATTTTACTCTCATTAATTGATATAACATCGTTTTCCTTAACAAGATAATTAGTTTTAACTTTTTTCTCATTAACTAAAATATCACCATCATTAATCAATTTTTGAATTTTATTTCTTGTATATTCAGTACTATTCATCAAGTATTTATCTATTCTAATTCCAAAATTATCAATTACGACTACTTTTTCCATTACTACACCTCCATGTATCACAAATAAGAAGCATAACACCTAAAACAATAAATATATCTGCTATATTAAAAACAGGATAATTATAGTTAAATATCTTAATATCAATAAAATCAATTACATAACCATAAAAAATACGATTAATAAAATTGCCAATTGCTCCACCTAAAATAAAAGAATAACTTAATTTAGCAATAAATTTTGAAGGTTTCTCTTTATAAATATAATAAATTATACCAAAAATAATAAGTCCTGATAATATCAATACCAAATATTTATTATCATCAAAAATACTCCAAGCTACGCCAGTATTTTTAACATAAGTAAAATCTAAAAAATCTTTAATAATACTTACACTATTATCAAGTGGAAGATAATGTCTAACAACTAATTTACTTATAATATCAACAAGTACTACAATGAATGTAATTATAAACATATCTATTCCTCTTTTCTATATATTTTTAATTAATAGCAATTACTTGGCAAATTTGTTATATATAAACTATCGCTTACATCATCAAAACAATTAAAATTTCTTTTATCAACTTTGTAATAATATACATAATCTTGATCACGATATATATGTACCTGTGTACTAGCCAAGCATTCCTTATCATTTGCTGGATTTTTCAAATCAGTTATACTAAGAGGAGAATACTTAGATTCAATTACATCAGCATAAGTTAAATTATTGTTACTCTCATATATTTCAACATCTTTTCTATACGATTTATCAACTTTACATGTAAAATTACTATTAAAAGATAAGTTTTTTGCATCACTATCAAGATATATATCCAAAGCATCAGTTAGTGTTTTAACGAATACCCCTTCAGTTTTCTTCTTTGCATTACCAAATATATTATTTACACCAACTATTGTAAGTCCAACAACAACACCTAGTATTACTAAAGTAGCTAGCAATTCAACCAATGTAAATCCTTTTCTATTCATATTTGTTCCTCCATAAAATACTACTAAAATTATATCATTTATTATTATTATTTTCAATTACAAATAAATGATTTATATTTTTTTACATAATCATTATACTAGACAAATAATTATATTTAAGATAAAATTAAACATGTAATGGAGGTTTATTATGATTGTAAGTAATAATTGGCAAGATTATGAATGCTTAGCCACAGGAAATAAAGAAAAATTAGAACGCTTTGGAAATATCATTTTAAATAGACCAGACCCTAGCATTGTTTGGGATAAAACAAACAATCCAATATGGAACAATTGGGTTGGATATTATCACAGATCCAATCTTGGTGGTGGATCTTGGGAATTTAAAAAGAAATTACCTGATTTTTGGACCATAAATTATCGTAACTTAACATTTAAAATTAGTCCAACAAACTTTAAACACACAGGTATTTTCCCAGAACAAGCTGTAAATTGGGATTATATTATTGATAAAATTAAAAATTCCAATAATCAGGATTTTCGTGTTTTAAACCTATTTGCTTATACCGGATGTGCTACCATGACCGCATCAAGTGCCGGTGCTAAAGAAGTTGTTCATGTAGATGCAGCTAAAGGCATGATTGATTGGGCCAAAGAAAATATGCACCTTTCACATCTTGAAAATAAAACAATTAGATTTATCTGTGAAGATGTTATAAAATTTCTTGATCGCGAAATAAGAAGAGGCAGGACTTATCATGCAATTATAATGGATCCTCCGAGTTATGGAAGAGGTCCCAATAAAGAAGTATGGCGTCTTGTCGATAATCTTCAAGAATTACTTGATAAATCTAAGGCATTACTTGATAAAGATTATTCATTTCTATTAATAAATTCTTATACAACTGGACTATCTCCAACGTCATTAAATAATATTTTATCATTAACATTCAAAAATAGTCATATTGAAACTGGTGAAATAGGTTTGCCTGTAACTGAAAATAATCTTATTCTTCCATGTGGTATATATGGACGCGTTACCAAAAATTAATATTTTATATGAAGACAATCATTTAATTGTCATTCATAAAAAACCAAATATAGCTGTTTGCCCAGACTCATCAAATGATTTAGATTTATTCACTATGATAAAAGATTATTTAAAAATTAAATATCACAAACCAGGCAATGTTTACTTAGGACTAGTCCACAGATTAGATAGACCAGTCGAAGGAATTATAGTATATGCTAAAACAAGTAAAGCAGCCGAAAGATTATCAAAACAAATTAATAATAAAGAATTTATAAAAACATATTATGCCGTCATCGAAGGAATTCCTAAAAAAGAAGATACGTTAAATGACTATCTAATTAAAAATGAAAAAACTAATACTTCTTATATAACCACTAAAGACAAAGGAAAATTATCAACTCTTAACTACGAGTTAATAAAAAGTAATAATAATTTATCACTAATAAAAATTAATTTATTAACCGGACGCCATCATCAAATAAGAGTACAATTTTCAAGCAGAAACTATCCATTATATGGTGATCATAAATATAATAAAAATTTTATAAATGATAAAAACACAAATATTGCCCTAATTGCAAAAGAACTATCTTTTTATCATCCTACAACTAAAGAACTTTTACATTTTGAAATACCTTTACCAAAAAAATATCCTTATACATTATTTTAAGGATATTTTTAATTTAACAATTGTTACACCGCTATTAAAATTATCTATTTTATATTCTAAAACATTTTTATTTTTACTCAAAGTATCATGTACTTCATTCTTAACAATTCCAGTACCTATACCATGAATTATACTAATTGTATCATTCCCAAGAATTACATTTTCGGAAATAAAATCATTCGTTGCTACTCTAGCACTATCCCTATCAAATCCATGTAAATCAATTTTAGGATATCTTTCTAAAAAAATATCGTAAACTTTTGCATTATTCATAACAATACTCCTTTATAATGATAATGTAATAATACAAGTTGTTCCTTTGTTTTTTATACTTTCATAAGAAAGTTTTCCACCATGAGCTTCAATTATTTCATTTGACAAAGCAACACCCAAGCCAGTACCATTCTTTTTAGTAGTATAAAACATCTCTTTGATATTAAGTAATGTTTCTTTATCCATACCAATTCCATTATCACTTATCCGAATTATAACTTTTTTTCCACAAATCGAAACATCAATATTTATTATACCATCATCGACTATTGATTCAATACTATTTTTAATAATATTAACAAATACTTGCTTTAATCGCTCATAATCCCCCCACATATATACTTCATCATATTTATTATTACAATTAAATACTATTTTTTTATCATTCGTTAACATTTTAAAAGATTCATATACTTCATCAATAAGCATAGAAATATCAAATATTTCCTTATTTATTTTAATTTTACTATATTCCATAAAATCCGAAATAACATTCAAACTTCTATCAATTTCTCCCTTAATAATATTTATATATTTCTTACTTTTATCAACATTATCTAAATTTATCATATCTAGATATCCTTTACATACTGCTATTGGATTTTTAATCTCATGAGTAAGTTTAAATAACGAATTTTTTAATTTATTCTCTTCATTCACTTTATTAACCATTAAGTATAGATTACTTATATTATTAGCAAGTTTAAATAGATATAAACTTAAAAAAGTAAGACTATACACAATAAATATATAAATAAACAAATATAATATTTTATCAATACCACTATCACTTATCATAAAATATTCAAAAGATAAAAAGAAGCCTTGAATAATAGCACTAATTTTAAAAAATAAATAATTAAATTCCTTTTTCTTAGATAAAAAAATATAGGTAATTAAATAACCAAAATATTTTAATATTAAAACATAAATATTTAAATCATATCGCAAATAACTAAATACAATTACTATAATAGATAATATTACTGCTAAAAATTTTTCTTTTTTAAAATAACATATTAATACAGGAATATTGCAAAAAATCAACAATTCATATCCACAAGAATTAAAATTAATACTTAAATAGAATGACGTTAATACCGTAATAACAAAAACTATTTTTTCTACCTTACTATTAACAAGCAAATTATAACAACTAAACACTAAATACATAAGTATTGGAAAAATTATTAAGATTATACTTATAATTATTTCATCCATTTAAATCACCAATTTAATTATAAAAGATGCCATATGTCAAAATATGTCGAATTATGTAATAATTTTACTTTTTTTGTCAAAAAAATAGATTACCAAGTAATCTATTTCAATTCTCTGATATACTTTTTTAATTGTTTCGCATTAGGTCCAAATATGATTTTAAGTTGATCATCAATTTCAACAACACCTTGCGCACCTAACTTAACAATTCCCTCTTTATTTGCTTTTGTTATATCCTTTAAAGTAACCTTAAATCTAGACATTTCCATTTCAGTTTCAATAATATTATCCTTACCACCAAGTAATTCAACTAATTTATTAAACTCTAGTTTTAAATCTTTCCTATTACTCTTTACTATTGCAAAAGCAATTATCAACAAAATTGTAATTATTATTAGATATTGATACCATTCCATCCTATCGACCTCTAGTAAATTATACTATATAATTTAAAATTTAACAATACTCTATTGTCTAAAATTATCACTTTTGGTATAATTAAAATAATGAAGGTGATAAAAATGAAACGATTAAGTTTTCAAAAAATATTTTGTTTTTTAAGTTTTCTATTTATTCTATCATGTTGTATTTTCTATGGTACTAGATTTGTAAAACTATATTTAGAAAATCATAAAACTGAAATTATTGAAAAAAATTCACTAGTTAAAGTTTTAAAAGAGAATAATATAAATAATGAATTATTTAAATCTGTTAACGGTATCAATTATTTTACCGGTAATGATAATACGAATTATTTACTTTATGCAAATATCTTATGGCGCATAATGAAAGTAAATAGTGATAACTCATTAACAATAATTAGTGATAAAGCACTAACAAGTCTAGCATATAGTAAAACTGATGATTATAAAAACTCAGAAATATATAAATGGTTAAACAAAACTGACAAAGAATTATCAGGTATCTTAGAAAATTCCCTAAACACTGAATATTTAGTAAAAACAGAAGCATGTTATGACAAACTAGATGAATTATCAAATAATCCATGTAAAGAAACAGATACTGAAAACTACATATCTTTATTATCTATAATAGATTATTTAAATATTGGTTCAAAAGATAGTTACCTAGCTAATAATGAATACTTCTATCTAAGTAATATGAATACTGAAAATAAAGTATGGTACATCGATGATAAAGGAAATGGTAAATTAGGTACTGGTAATGACATTATTGGTATTAGACCAGTAATTACTATTAAACCAAATATAGACTATATAAGCGGTGATGGTACAATTAAAAAACCATATACTATAGAAAAAGAAAACAGTCTATTTGGAAGTTATGTTAAACTAGGTAATGATATTTGGCGCATTTATCAAATAAATGATAATGAAATAAAACTAATGCTTAATGATTATTTAAAAGTTAATGGAACTGCTCTTTCATATAAATATTCAAACAATAATTCTTATCACAATGACACAGTTAATGGCAGCATAGCATATTACTTAAACAATACATACTATAATTCATTATCATACAAAGATAAAATTAAAGAAACCAAATGGTCTAATGGATATTATAACAGTACAACTAATTTTGATTATACAAATTCCCTAAATGAAAAAATTGACACTAAAATAGCATTAATGAGCATTGGAGATATCTTCTTAAATCCTGAATTATCAAATTACTTTACAATGACCGGATCAGCCAACAGAAGTTCTTCAATTTATACCATATCTAGTAATAAAAGATTATTTACTAAACAAGTTACAACATCTATTAACATAGTTCCAACTATCAGCATAGACAAAAATTTATTAAAAAAAGGAAATGGCACTATTGATAGTCCATTTGAAATGGAGTAATAGAATGAAAAAGCATAAAAAAAATAAAAAGACAATTAATAAAACAACAATTTTATTTATCATACTTGATTTGCTAGCCATCGGAGGATTTGTAATGATGTATGGTCCATGGAATAAAGTGAGAAACTTTTATGTAAACACAGCTATGAAAACTAAAGATCATCAATACTTAGCCAAAGTATTTTATAATGATAAAACAATTCAAAAGATAATGAATAGCAATTATTTTATAGAAATTAAAGAAAAAGTAAAGTTAGATGATGTAGTTATTGATACATCACCAAAATCAAGTTACGATAACAAATATGATGAAGAAATCTTAACAAGAGATGGCAATAATAATGATTATAAAATAATTAATATCAAAGTTGGTATATCCAAAGGATATTTAATAGCAATATATGATCCAACAAAAGTATCACTAATTAGAGCCAAAAATTTTAATATTGGAAGATATGGGGAACAAGTAACAGCTATGTGTAACCGTTATAATGCTAGTGTATGTATAAATGGTGGCGGTTTTGAAGATTTTGGAACTGGTTCAGATATTCCATTAGGATACGTAATTGACGATGGCGAAATCGTATGGCCAGCTAACAATTGGGATACTAATCGTGGAAACCTAATTGGCTTTAATAGCGAAGGAAAATTACTATTGCTTGCTGAAGCAACAGGAACAGAAGCACTAGAAGCTGGCATGATGGATGGATTAGAATTTGGGCCATTTTTAATTGTTAATGGTAAACCAATTGAAATTGTCGGAGACCCATGGGGAAAATCTCCAAGAGTAGCAATTGGTCAAAGAAAAGATGGCGTAGTATTATTTTTAGTAATTGATGGTGAAAATTATATTGATGGAGCATCACTTCAAGATGTCGTAGATGTATTCACAAAATATGGCGCATACAACGCAGCAAACTTAGATGGAGGACATTCTACATCACTTGCAATTAACGGTGTTCTATATAATAACCCACCTGCCATTGCCAAACGACAAGGTGGAAGATATGTTGTTACAGGATTTGGCTTATTAAAATAAAATCTTCAGAATTTTATTCTTCTGAAGATTTTTCTTTTGTTTTAGTTTCCTTAGATTTACTTATACCATAATGTTCGCGAACTAATGCCTCAATTTCATTTCTAAAGTCACGATTATTTTTAAATAAAAGTTTAACATTTTCTCTACCCTGTGCTAATTTCTCACCCTTATAAGAATACCATGCACCGCTTTTTTCAATAATATTAGCATCAACCGCTAAATCAACAAGTTCACCATCTTGGCTAACACCTTCACCATACATGATATCAACTGCAGCTGTTTTAAATGGTGGAGCTACTTTATTTTTTACAACTTTAATATTAGTCCTATTACCAATTACATCTGTACCACTTTTAATCTGTTCCCCACGTCGTATATCCAATCTAACTGATGAATAATATTTAAGTGCTTTTCCACCAGGAGTAGTTTCAGGATTACCAAACATTACGCCAACTTTTTCACGTAATTGATTAATGAAAATTACTATTGTATTGGTCTTATTTATAGAACCAGACAATTTTCTTAATGCTTGTGACATAAGTCGCGCTTGAAGACCAACATGACTATCTCCCATTTCACCATCAATTTCAGCTTGTGGTACAAGTGCAGCTACGGAATCTATTACAATTATACTAACAGCTTCACTTTTTACAAGCGCATCACAAATTTCAAGTGCTTGTTCTCCAGTATCTGGTTGGCTCAATAATAGCTCATCAATATTAACTCCCAAATTTGAAGCATAAACTGGATCTAATGAATGTTCAGCATCAATAAATGCTGCCCTACCACCAGTCTTTTGAACCTCTGCAATTGCATGAAGTGCAAAAGTAGTTTTTCCTGACGATTCAGGACCATATATTTCAATAATTCTTCCTTTAGGATACCCACCAACTCCTAATGCTATATCCAAAGAAATAGAACCACTTGGTACCACATCTATTTCCATATTTTTTTGTTCCCCTAATTTCATAATTGCGCCTTTTCCAAACTGCTTTTCAATATCAGCTAAAACTTGGGCTAAGGCTTTATCTTTTTCTACTGTTTTCATTAGTATTTCCTCCCTATAATATCAGTACATTCTAATTATATTATTATTTTTTCTATTTGTCAATACTTTTTACAAACAATCGTTTGCAAAATTCTGATATGCCGTAATTGCAGTATTTAATTATCTGTAAAAAAATGAAACTATTTCTGTTCCATTTTTTTTATTAAATCATACGTTATTATATTATTAGATACCTCAATTATTTTATCAGCATATTTACTTCGTTTATCAATATAATCATCAGACAATATTCCACTATTAATTGTATATGCTTCCCCATTTTTAGCACTATAATATATTTTATCTGTAATAAATGAACTATCTTTAAAAACAACAATTGCATCTTCTTTTTTTGTGCTCATAATATCTCTACCTAGCGAATATTTACTATAAACGCCAAGCATATTTCCAAGTGTTGGCAGCACATCAATCATACCCATTGGTTTGGTAACTTCTATACTTTTATCCATATCCTTACTCCATATGATTAAAGGTACACTTTTAATAAGTTCATAATCATAGTCATTAAATTCACGATAATTAGGATCTTCAACATCCCTTATAGTTTTATTAACTGGATTATAATTATACATATAATTAAATTGTTGTTTACCAAGTCTAGCATCATGATCACCATATATAACAATTACAGTATTATCTAATAACCCTTCTTTATCCATATTATCAATAAAATCGCCAATTGCTTGATCCATATAATTAACTGATTTAATGTATCTACCAATTAGTGTATTTTCAAGATAATCACTTTTTACCAATTCACCATTTATATTGGTAGTCATACTAACATCATAATCACTATATAAATATGCATCTCGCCAAGGAGTATGATTAGTAAGCGTAATAAGTGTACCATAAAATGGTCTATCTATTTCTTTATCAATTTCCTTAATCATTGGTACAACTTGTCGAAAGAAAGACTTATCAGATAATCCAAGTCCATATTCTTCATCAATCTCAAACGAACTCTTCGAATAGAATTTATCATACCCCATATTAGCATGCATTGTTTCTCGATTCCAAAAATCACCAACATTTCCATGCATACTAAAAACATAATATCCTTTATCTTTTAAAAGTTGTTGTATCGTAACATATCTATTATTATAATAGTTGACAAAAACAGTACCATTATTAGCAGGAAGCATACTAGTAGCATAAGTAAATTCTGTATCGCTACTAGTACCAACACCTACCTGTGCATAAAAATTACTAAAATATAATCCACTTTTAGCAATTTTATTAATATTTGGGGTTACTTCTTTATCATTAAATTTAAGCCCTAAAGCAAAATTTTGTAAACTTTCAGCATGAATAGCAATTACATTCTTTCCTTCAAATATACCTGTATATTCATTTCTAGAAACAATATTACTATTTTCCTTATAATAATCACTAGTATCTTTAAGAGCCTTATCATATCCAAAAATATTATTAAAAGTTGGTTTTAAACTTTGAACCAAATCATCAACTTGATAAACATACGGTCCAAAGCTATCAACAACAGCCACCCTATTCCACAATTTATATAATCTACTAAAAGCATTATATGGTGGAAGTATACTTCCAATTGCTAACATAATTATCATTAATAATAAAGATTTTTGCATATACCTTTTATTAGAATCATAAGTTTCTTTCTTCTTCCTAAATAAATAAAACATAACAAATAAAAGCCATAAATATGATAAATCACAAATTCTTACAACCATATCTACTATAGCATCACCTACATCTTTAACAAAAACAGATGTAGCTAAAAGAGATACAGATACAAAAGAAGAATAATAATTATAATACAAAGAATTAACTACACATATTAATACCATCAAAAACGTAGTTACACCATAATATAAATATCTTCTCTTTCTTTTCACAACAAAAGAACAAGCAGTTAATAATAGAATAAAACCAAGATCAAAAAAAATAGATCTAATTTCAAAATGTCCTGTTGTAAATATTCTAAGTAATAATGCATTAATAAAATTACCAATAATATATATAAAGCTTAAAGGATATTCCTGATTAACCTTTATAAGAAAATTTTTTATATTATTTTTTCTCATACAAACCCTTCTTTTTCATACCACCAATTATAACACAATTCTGTAAAATAAGCCACAAAAAATCGACACTTTATTTACTTGCTACATTTTTAATGCTATAATATTGACATAATATATTAACAATTAAAGATTTAAAAGTGGTGAAAAAATGAAACTATTAAATAAATTAAATAAAATAAAATATAAAAAAACTATCATAAATATATGGAATACTATTAAAGATTTTATCATAAAATACAAATATATTTTATTTCTAATCACTCCATTTATTGCAATTGATTTTATTACACGTCTATTTAGTCAAGTTATTGACTTTTATAGTATATGGAAATTACCACCATTTATTTTTACCGCATCTTGGATAGTATTGTTTATAGGCTTAACTTTATCTTTTAAAAAGAAAATTGGAAAACATATTTATTTAACAATCAGTACTTTATTTTTATTATTATTTTTAATAAATAATGTATATTTTTCAATGACAAAAACTTTTTTTGATTTTAATTTACTAGAATCTACTAGTGAAGGTGCGCCCTATATAATAGATACCATTAAAAATGCTAATACACTTGTATACGTATCATTTATATTTATTATCTTTTTAGTAGCAATAGGATATAAACATATTCCATATAAAACTAGGAACAATAAAGAATTATTATTATATACTATTATTATTTTTATAATAATGCATACAATTTCTCCATTAACTTTAGGCAATGCCAATTCAGAATTAACTTGGTCATCATGGAGAAATCCTCGTAATATTTATAATTCGTTTAATGATAATAATAAAAGTTTAAAAATAAGTGGTTTATTTGAATATTCAATTAGAAACTTCTATATTACTTTTTTAAAAACAGAAGCCGAAGAAAACATTGAGGATATTGAATTCTTAAATATAGCCTTTGCCAATTCAGAAAAAGCATCAAATAAATATACTGGAATATTTAAAGATAAAAATCTTATTTTTGTTCAACTTGAAGGACTGGACAACTGGTTGCTAACCGAAGAAGATACTCCTACCTTATATAAAATGCAAAATAATGCTTATAATTTTAATAATCATTATTCATATTATAATGGTGGCGGTTCGACATTTAATTCTGAATTTGCTGTTAATACAGGATTTATTACACCACTATCTTATACTCAAAACGCATATACTTTCAATAAAAATAATTTTCCTTTTTCTATGGCACACATATTTAAGAATGAAGGATATAATGTTAATGCTTTCCATATGAATAAAGGTGAATATTATTCACGAACCACAAACTATAAAAATTGGGGTTATGACAATTATTATGGTCTAATTGATATGTTTGAATATGAAGATAATTCATATATGTTAGATAGAGAATTAATATTAAATGAAGAATTCAATAAATTATTATTTCCTAAAGATACTAAATTTGTCGATTATATAATTACTTATTCAAGTCATTTACCTTTTACTAATACCAAAGGAGTTTGTAAAATGCTATATGATATAGATCACGAACCTAACAAAAACGAATCTATTGAAGAACAAGCAGAAGAAAAAAATACTGAAACTAAGCAAACAATCTCCATTGAAAGAGAACCAATGACCGAAGAAGAATGTGTTCGTCGACAAGTAAAAGAAACTGACTATATGATGGAATTATTATTAAATAATCTTGAAGAAAAAAATCTAATAGATAATACCATAATTGTAGTATTTACTGATCATTATTTATACACCATTGAAGATAAAACAATCTTAGATAAATATAAAGAAACAAATAATAATTTAATTAACAAAACGCCATTCTTTATATGGAGTAATAATATTAAAAAGACAAACATTAATAAAGTTACATCACAATTAAATATCTTACCAACTACCCTAAATTTATTCGGTATTAACTATAATCCTAATAATTATATTGGATTAGATGCATTAGATTCAAAATATGAAGGAATAGTTTTCTTTAGTGATTATTCCTGGTACGACGGTAATGTATACGTTTCAAGTGGCGAAATTACCAATGACAAATCAATCCCATATGAAAAATTAGAAGAAAAAAATTATTATGTAAATAACATAACTAAAAAGAATGATTTAGCATTAAGATTTAATTACTTTAAAAGCAAAAAGAAAAATAATGAAGAGTAAAATTCTTCATTATTTTAGTTTATTAAATAAAATAATTATTGCAAAGGCTATTGCCATGACAGTGTATAAAATCTTAACAAGAATAGATAAAATATTAAAAAGTATCTTATTTTTAATGTTTTTTCTTAAATAATCAATTGGCTTAATATAAAATGTCGTAGCAAATCCCTCATTATAAAATTGCCATATATACTCTTTCATTTCAATTCACCTTAGATATTTCATCAATTGTCACTTTACTTTGATGAGGTATTGGTTTCCATTCAACTTTTTTAAATAATGCAATATAAATTGTATACCTACCTATTATATCAAATGTAGGCCATGTAAATATATAGAGTAATTTCTTCCAAAAATTAATTTTCTTTATTCTGGCATCCTCAATAATAAATAAATAAACAGCAAGCCACATATTAATAAAATAACTACCTATTCTATAAAGCAATCTAAGCCAAATCGTAATAAATATTGCCATAAAGAATGCACCAACACCAGGTTCTAAATTTATTGTTAAATCATTAATACTACGTAAAAATTTAGCTAACCAAGTTCCACCAGCGAATATATGAATTGTATCTACCCCATTAGCATAAACATAACAAGCATAAATGAAAACCATTATTATTAACCAACGACATAAGTTAATAAAAGATATCGGTGTAAGTTGAACTAAAGTATCAAAAGAAGCAAATCTATGTCTAATTGACTCAACAATGTTCCCCCAAGCATTTCCATTATTTTTTTGCTTATTAACTACCTCATTTGAACCATTCCAATTAGTTTTAATATATTTTTTACCCATAAAAATATTAATAAATAGATATGGGCCAGATTCTGCAAAAGCTTGTAAATGCCCCTTTGACCATCTAAGTCTTTGTCTGAATGCAATCTTTAAATTAATGGGCTGCTCATCAAAGAATTCAGCTTCATCCTGATAAGTTATCTCATATCCTTGAGCAACTGCATCAGCCGTTAGTGCTCTATCCTCTGTAAGAGAGGTATAATGCCAACCATTTCTTACAATTTCATTAGCAAACAGAAAACCAGTTCCTTGAATATTAGTAGCCAAATGCAATACGCTTCTTGCTCTATGATTAGTTCTAATCGATCTAATCCAATGAAGTGCATACGTACTAGCAATCCAATTTTCATCAAAATTTTTTGTATTACGATAAGAAGTTATAATCTTAACTCCACTATCAAATGCATCATTCATTTTTGTAATATAATTTTCTTTAAGTAAATTGTCAGCATCAAATACAAAAAATCCATCAAAATTATTTATTCCATAATCTTTATCAATTTTATCAAATAAGTACTCCAAAGCATATCCTTTTGTTCTATGTTCTAAATCATTTCTTTCATAACAAATTGCACCTTTATTTCTAGCAATTAAAGCCGTATCATCTGTACAATTATCAGCAACCACAAAAGTTGTTAATAGTTCTTTAGGATAATCTTGCTTGTTAATACTATCAATTAAATTACCAATTACATATTTTTCATTTCTTGCTGCTATTACAATTCCATACTTATGTTTCTTTTTAGCTGGTTTAAATTTTCTTGTAAAAAACATCCCAATAACAAAATAAAAGGTTTTATGAATAGTTATTATACTAAGAATTATCCCCAATATATTATAAATATTCTTACTATATGGATAAATACTTCCAATTGTTCTTATAATTATATCAAAATAATTACTTATTACACTCATTATTATCACCACAAATCTATTTTGATTATAGCATATATTAATTAAAATTCAAAGAAATACTAGACTAATTATAAATGATTTGTTACAATTTAATTAAGAAAAAACATGGTTGTAAAGGTGGGTTTATGAAAAAAATATCAGTTATAGTACCAATGTACTACGAAGAAGAAATCGTTGATATATGCTACAAAGAAATTAAAAAAGTACTAAAAAAAATTAAAAAGTATGAACACGAAATTATCTTTATAAACGACGGATCACTTGATAAAACACTAGATTTGTTGACAAACATATCAGAAAAAGATAATAAAGTTAAAATAATATCATTTTCAAGAAATTTTGGACACCAAGCTGCAGTAAGTGCTGGGCTTAAATATGCTACTGGAGATGCAATTGTAATTATTGATGCTGATTTGCAAGACCCACCTGATTTAATACCAGATATGCTAAAATTGTGGGAAAATGGTTACGAAGTAATATATGGCAAAAGAAAGCATCGTGATGGAGAATCAAAATTTAAACTATTAACTGCTAAAATATTTTATAGATTATTAAACAATTTATCATCAGTAAATATTCCGAAAGATACTGGAGACTTCAGATTAATAGATAAAAAAGTTGCAATAGCTATAAATAATTTACCAGAACATAATAAATTTTTAAGAGGACTGTATAGTTATACAGGATTTAAACAAAAAGAATTTCTTTATGAAAGAAAAGCAAGGTATGCCGGCAAAACTAAATACAGTCTTAAAAAAATGATTAAATTAGCATCCGATGGCATTATTGGATTCTCTTATAAACCACTTAGTTTAATTTTCTTCTTTAGTCTATTATTTTTAACTATATCAATTATATCATTAATTTGCCTATTCATCTGGATAAATAAATATATATTATTTTTGATAATCTTTATGTTTGGTTTTTGTACTAGCATAATATTATTATCAATTTGGTTATTATCATTATATATTTCAAGGATATATGATGAAGTTAAAAATAGGCCATCATTCATAATTGACAAAACTATTAATATAAATTAAAAAATTGATGTTAAAACGCATCAATTTTTTTATAGACATTTCTTATTATCTGCTTTATAAATGCCGCCCATATATTTCACATATTCTTCAATTTTAATCTCAGATACCTTAATCCAATTATTACTTGAATAGTACCAATTAAAGTCATTAGAATTTGTTAAATATATTGGTTCATATATAACATTTTTGACATTAAATAATTCATATGGTATACGAATAACTGAATAATAATTCTTATTCGAATATACTTCTCCATTACTCTTATTAAATATTTGATCATTATAATAGTCTTTTGAATACATTCTAATCTTATTATCTTTAATATTATATAAACTTATAAATTTTTTATATATATTAAATTCGGCTTCTAATTCACTACTCGTAGCATGATTAGCAACAAGCATCTCAAATCCTGATTCAGAGGTATTTAATGAGCCATTATGATGATTACTATAAGCTACTTTACTTATTGCACCGTAATAACCAATTGCCAAGGCTCTCCTATCCAATTGATCAAAGTTATTATTACCAAGCATCTCACCATAAGTATCATCATATCTAATCATATATACTCTATATCCCATTGATTCATAACGGCATTTTTCATATTTAGATATTTTCAAATTCAAATCCTTTTCAGTAATAATTCCATTAGCAGCTCCAACATCAGTGCCCCCGTGTCCTGGATCAATAACTACATCATATTGATACATAAAATCTTCAACATTTAAACTTACATAATCATCATTATATGTTAACGTAACTAATTTATTGCCAACTTTAGATCTAATTATTTTTGAAAAGAAATCTAACTTATTCATTAATTTCTCTTCTTTATCTGATACAATATACAAATCATATGTTCCATTTTCCAAAGTAGTTAAGTTTAGATTACCACTATAATAATTCCTTTTATTAGAATTCATATTATAAACATACTCTAATTTATTTTTCGTATTTTTTAATTTTATTTTATAATATTTACTATTACTGTTAACATATCCTTCATAATATATACCATACCTATAAAAATTATTTTTAACTATTGTATTAGAATACAAAGTTACATTATAAGAATTAGGACTATAGATTCTATTAACATTATCATTAGAAACACTAATTAATGGTTTTTTTACAATAATTTTTCTAGTTGCTTCACCAATATTTCCACTACTATCAGTAACAGTATATTTTAGACTATATTCTCCTTCTTTATTTGTAAATACATCGCCGCTTATTTTTACTTTATCATTTAAATCCTCATCATAATTATCACTAACAGTATATCCATTTTCTTGATATTTTCCATTAAGTAAAATATATATAGTATCTCCACCAACAAGATTAATTATTGGCTTTTCTTTATCAAAAATAACAATATCTCTATAGATATACTCACCATTATATTCGTATTTTACCTTATATTCTCCAAGTTTCTTAACATCAACATGGCTATCATCTATCTTTACTTTATTACTTACATCATTTCCATTTTCATATACTTCTATCCCATACTCAACATAATCAGAACCAACATTTATATATAAAGGACTTGGTCCAATTAAATTAAAAGAAACATTAATATCATCCGGATATTCCAAAGAGTATGTAATACCAAGAAAACTAATTATCAAAATTATTAAAAATATAGATACATAATATATTTTCCTCATACTACACCTCCTATCCTATAATAATTTTATCACAATTTTAGCTTATAAGTAAAGAGAAATATAATATCGATTTCTATAAATAACAATTAAAAAAAGCACTAAAAGTGCTCTAATTATTTATCAGTTATATACTCCTTAGCCATAGCATAGTATTTAGCACCAGAAATAATTGATAAAACTGCTGCCACTATCAATAGATAATCACCAACTCTAATTGGTATTAATGAAAATGGTAAATCGTAAAATAACTTAAGCGTTAAGCCAATCATTAAAGATGCTGTTTTATATTTAGCAATTGGTATTGCCGCTACAGCTTTACCTTTATTGCCAATTAACATTTTAATTGAATCAACTATAATATCTCTACCAATAATGATAACCGCAATTACAGGATCAACCATATTTTCACAAGCTAATACAACTATAAGTGTATTTGTAAGTAATTTATCACTAATTGCATCAATCATTTTGCCAAAATCAGTAACCATATTATATTTTCTAGCTACTTTTCCATCAACAAAATCAGTTATTGAAGCTATTATAAATAGTATACCAGCAACTATATATCTTAAATCAATTGTAATTCTACCATCAATTAAATAAGTAGGTATAGATACTCCAACTTGATACCAAGGAAATAATAAAATTATTAAAATAATTATAGATAAAACAATTCTAGACATCGTTATCTTATTAGCAGCATTCATTATTGCCTCCTTATATTATACGTAGTATTACTATCTTTAAAATCATTCCCATGTACTTCACTTATAATAATATATCCAATAAACATTAGTATAACAGCAATTATAATTGCTAAAATAACAAATCTAAATTTATCGCTTTTATAACTAGTCTTAGTATATGGTGACATAACTTCCTTTTTTTTATGATTATTATTTGCTTTATTAATATCATCAAGTGGAATCTTTGAAGTAAAATCAAATAAAAACTCATTAAATTCATCAATCATTTTCTCACCATCTAAACCAAGATATTTAGCATAATCACGAATAAATAATTTTAACATTGCAACATCTTTAAAATCTTCTTTTCTTCCAGCTTCCAAACTTTCAATTTGACTTGGACGCATTTTCATATCTTCAGCAGCTTCTTCAATTGAAACGCCATTAGCTTCTCTTTTTTCTTTTAATTTTATTCCAATATCTTTCATAAACCTCTTCCTTATATAAACAAAAAAATATCTTATAAGCCACATTCTGTACCTATTACTAGGTGACAAACATTTATCTATAGTTTCCTATCCATCTTATAGATTCATTATTCTCTTAAGATAGTTCCCCTACCAAAATTTGGGTTTCTCGCTTGTGGGGTTTACCGCGTTTCACTCTATTTATTTCTAAATAGTATCGTCACTGTGGCACTTTATATCTAGTTAATCATAGCTAAGCCTTAGATTAACCAAATGCCGTAAAGTCATAAGACTTTCCTTAGGTTATTTTTTCCCTAAGCGCAAACACTACCGTCAATCTCAGACAGTGCGAGTGTGGACTTTCCTCTAAGTATTTCTACCCAGCGTTTGTCAAGATAAATTATTGTTCATGTCCAAGTATAATTTTTTCAAGTTGACTTATTCTTCTTAATAAATCAACATTAGTAACTTCTTTTTCTCCACCTTTAGCAGTATCAATACTAGATTTTAAACTGCGCAACTCTTGTTTTAAAGATGTATTTTCATTAGTCAATGTTTTATTTTCTTCAACTAGCTTTTTTAACATAATATTATATTCATTATAGTCACGAATAATAATATCTAAAAATTGATCAACTTCTTGCATTCGATAGCCTCTAGCATCAATTTTAAAATCTTTCTCAAGAATATCTTGCATGGTAAGTGCTATTTTGTTATTATTCATAATACACATCACCTCTAGTCTAATTATAAAATATATGTCCTATTTTGTCAATTTAATTATTTACATACTATAACGGCGACAGATAATATTTTAGCATAATCACCTTATTTAGTCAAATTCCTTTATTTACCATTATCTATTAGCATGCCTACTTAGATATCCTGGAGCTTTAATATCATGTAATATATTATCATACATATTAGAAATATTATTATAAATAAATGTACTAAGTATTCTGTATTCAAGTATATTACCATCAATGTCTATTAATTTTAAAGTTTCATTTTCCATATAATATTTCTCCAATCAAATTATAACACACTAAAAAGAAAAAATTGATAAAATTCAATTTTTCCAACTTTTATATCTAAACATATACGATGGCCTATGACCACCACCAGTTTTCATCTTATTAGTTTTCTCAACCTTATCAGCAATTATTCTTCTAAAAGCTGGATCTAAAAGTTTTTTACCAAGAATTACTTCATATACTTGTTGAAGTTCACCCAATGTAAAATACTCTGGCATCATATTAAATACAATATCTGTATAATTTAGTTTATTTCTAAGTCGCTCAATTCCAGCAACAATAGCCAGTGGATGATCAAAAGCTAAATCTTTATTTTCTTTTATTTTAAAAGTATATCTATCAGTTGTTAATTCTCTAAGATCTTTCTTTATAACAAACTTAATTGTTTCTTCGCCACTATCTAAAACGACTGTAATATATTTACCATCATCATTATATAATGTTATATCAAACCATTTAGCATTTTCATTTATTTTATCATCCAAACGATTTTTATCAACAAGTGCCATGTAAGTAGTAGATAAAACCCTACACCTTGGATCTCTATCAATAGCATCATATGTATATAATTGTTCAAGATAAATATTAGATAAATTTGTTTCTTTCTTTAATATTCTCTTTGTACAATCATCAAGTGTTTCAGTTTCAGGATTAATAAATCCTCCAGGTAAACACCACATATCTTTATATGGATAATTATGTCTTTTAATAAGCAAAACAGACATCTTTTTTTTACTATTCTTACGATAATTATCATTATCTTCTTCAGATACACTAAATAAAAGTATATCTGTACTAAGCGATAATTGTTTATACTTATTAACGTTATAATTCTTTAAAAATTCTTCTTCTGATTTATATTCTTTTTCCATATTCTTCACCTAGTTAAATTATACAATAAATTTATTTTGAAAGCAATTTTTCATTTACTTTCCTACTAAAATTAGATTCTTTAAATCTTAAACATTTAATTTTTTTATTTTTAACATATGTATTTATATTAGCTACATTATTAAATATATTATGTTCTCCATCAATCGTTAATAATAAATCATTAGAGTATCCTGTTGGTAAAACAGTAATTTCTTTATTACTAGGAATAATTATTGAAGATACTAAATTGGTATATGCTTTTGAATTAATTGGAGCCAATGGTGTAATTTGCAATGTAGCTAGTTCACCATAAACAATACTTCCACCATAACTTAAATTATGACCAGTTGATCCAATTGTTGATGAAATTAATAATCCATCACCAGCAAACATTTCAAGTAAATCATTATCGATAAACACATCAAATTTGACTGTCTTTAAATCCTTATCTCTAATTATTATTTCATTCAATGAATTAATTTTAATCTCTTTATCATTATCATAATTAACAAAAGACTCTTGAATATACATATTTTCTAATTTATAGTCATCATCCTTTATAATATTAATTAATCTATTAATCTCATGTTCATTTACTTCCTGTAAAAAACCAAGTGTTCCCGCATTAATTCCAACATAATTTGGTACATCGTCAAAGTTAGTAGCTCTTACCATTCTTAAAAAAGCCCCATCTCCACCAATAGCTATTCCTAAATCTATAGATTCATCACTTTCTCTAAATCCATTTCTAATAAAACTATCTCTAACAACTTTACCCAGTCTAATAGATTGATCATTATTATTAACAAATAATTTGAAATTCTTAATCATTATTACCACGCCCTTATTTTTTCACAAATTGTTTTTTATTATAATAAGTATCTCCAAGTAAATCTAACATATATTTTTTTAAATATGGTTTAACACTATTCTTGATATTTTCAGGTATATCATAATAAGCTTCAGCCAATGATCCTACAATACATGCAATGGTATCAGTATCTCCACCAATAGAAATTGCTTTTCTAATCGCGTCTTCAAAACTATGAGATTCAAAGAAAACAAATAATGCTTGTGGAATACTTTCACTAGCTTTACTAGAAAATACATAATTCCTTTGTAAACATTCTAAATCATAATCTAAATCGTAATAATTACTAATTATATAATTCTTAACTTCGTTAATATTTATACCACTTCTTAAAAGCAAAATACATATAGCTACAGCCTCTGCTGATTTAATAGCATCTTTATTATTGTGTGATGGAATAGTTGCTAATAAGCTTTCACGTTTAACATCAACAATGTTATCATATAAATATCCAACAGGACTAATTCTCATTGCAGCCCCATTGCCATAACTATTGCCATCTTTTTCATTATTTAGCCATGAAACAAATCCTTTACCAAATCTACTTCGTCCATATTTGTCTAGTCCTAAATTTATTTCCATCAAACCATATTCTCTTAAATATTTTTCATAATTAGATTCTCCATTTTTTATTGCATCATATATTGCACAAGTTAAAATAGAATCATCAGTGCAAGAACAATTATCAGTAAATAATGGCGTATTATGATCTAATATTTTAATTCTTTCTTCATATGGCCTATGATTTTTATATTTTTTATAATACTCTATTTCTAATACTTCGTAGTATGATCCAACTACATCTCCAATAATTGCCCCTAACATAATCTACTACCTCCATCTATTAATAACTATCCCAGTTATCATATACTAAACCGTCTTCTCTAAATATTTTATATCTATTATTACTATCCATACAATTCATATCTAGTCTTATAGATATATTGCCATTATATAATTCAATATCCTTTTTTAGTTTATTTAAAGTATCACTATTAACTGAATTATTTAAAATATAATTATCGACCTCTTTATTGATACCATTCGTAGATATTAATTTTTTAAAAGTAATTTGACTTACACTTCCAGGTATTAAATCTAATATATCTTTTAAAGAATAATTATTAAAACTATTTGTAAGTATTATAACATATCTTATAACCTTTCCTAGAGGTTTAATTTTATTAATTAAATAAATATTAGAAATTGAATAAGCTACCACATCTAATTTATTAAATACTCTATCTTGTTTATAATATCTTGTTTGTAATTCTATCTGAATATCTTCCTTAATACTTCTTACAACATCTATAATATCACTAACACATTTTTTTGATTGCATTGGTTCATTAGTTCCTGTAATAACAACATATTTTAAATCCTTATTATCATTAATAACTTTAATTAAATTATTCTTCCATAAATCATAATTTAATAAATAATTATTAACAAAACTATTATTATGAATATGCCCTTTAGCAATACAAAATGGACAATTAAATATACATTCCATATGTGGTGTTACAACTTGTAAGCTTTTCATCCTTATTCACTTCCTTTTATAAATTATTTTTAAAATAATTTATTATCTTTAATATACTTTAAAACTTTACTATCTAAATACTTACTATCTAAATTACTTCTAACTATACTTGATGATACTGGTATATATTCATAATCATTAACAACTATAAAGTTATTACTTTTATACTTTTTTATATATTTATTTATATCAATATCATCTCTATTCATAACAATTATCTTATATTTAAGTAATTCCTGATAATTTTTCCATTTATCAAATTCTATTATATTATCTGCTCCCATAATTAAATATAATTCATCTTGATAATCTATAGATAATGCTCTCATAAGTTGATATGTATATTCATATTGATTATGCTTAGTATCAACCTCAACTTTTTCATTTTCAAAAAACTTTAACATATTAATACGATGTTTAATATCAATTAAATTATCTTTATTCCAATAACTTAAAGTAGGCACAATCAATACTCTATCAACATATTTGTTAATAAGTAAGTAATTGACAATATCAATATGACCTATATGTGGTGGATTAAATGAACCAATATATATTCCTAATCTCATAATTATCACCTTTTATCTATATCTACTCATCCAAATATTATTTACTAAACTTTTTGTTTTTTCATGATCAGCAATTAACTCATTCTTTTTATCTTCTCCAATAACTTTTGGATATAAATCATCTTCAATAATTATCATTGGAATGTCTTCAACTGATATTATTCTATATGATCTATCAAATTCACTTTTATATGAGACAAATAATTTAACATCATCTAAACAAGTTCCATCAGTAGCTGGATTATATCTCCTTAATTTAGCATTACCGTATTCTACCTGATACCACTTTTTGCAATTTTCACAATAGCAATTATATGTTCTTTTAATATCAAAACCAGTAACATCCTTATATTCATATTTTTTATAAGTATCTTTATTAGAAATATTACTTCCCTTTGTACCACATATTGGACATACCAAAGATTTTCTTATTTTATTCATAATTTCTCCTATAAGTAGCTACACTAAATTTATGTAAATTTTGTTTATGTAATTTCTTAATTTTTTCATGAGCCTCTTTACTTACATTTGGATTTTCTGGATTATTAATAACTTCAGCAATTTCACTGTATTTAACTCCAAGTTTCTCTTCATCACTCTTACCACTTAATCCATCATCTGGAACTTTATGAATAACTTTATCTGGAACACCTAGATATTCACCTATTTGAATTACTTCATCAACCGTCAAGTCTGCTAGCACATTTATATCACTAACATTATCGCCACCTTTAGTAAAATAACCTACATGTAGTTCACATTTATTACTAGTACCAGGGACAATATACACTCCTTTATTTAAACTAGATAACATTGCAGCATAATAATATAACGTACTCATTCTAAGTCTTGGCTTAATATTGATATTAGCATCTTCCAAATTATTATCATTAACTAAATTATTTTCCTTTACTTGATTAACATATTCATCATATATGTTAGTTAAATCAAATTCTTTAAGTTCAAAGCCATAATGATTAGCCACAAGTTTAGCATTTTCATAATCTTCTTCTTTTGAATGACATGGCATCCAAATACCTGTAACATTTTCTCTTCCTAACGTTTTAACAAATAAAGCCGCTACAACACCAGAATCTTTACCGCCAGATATTCCAATAACTGCTCCCTTTAAATTATTTTCCTTATAATATTTTCTAATAAAATTGATTATCTCATTTGTAACTTTCTCTACATTAAAATTTTTCATTATTTTTTCCTCCTTACATAACTTCTTCCTTTTTCAATTAAATATGCTGAATTAAGCCCTGTAATATATCCATTATTAAGTAATTCTTCCAATTCATTATTATCAACAAGTACATATTTAATAAATTCACTAGGGTCCAACTTCTGTTCCCCTACTTTCTTACAGTTTAGCGCTAAAAAGTAATGATTAAATGCCGCTGAGCAACCTTGATCTTGATAAAAGGAACCCATATTGATTAAATCATCACTAGCATATCCCGTTTCCTCCATAAGTTCTCTTCTTGCAGCTACGATTGGTTCTTCACCTTCTTCAATATAACCAGCCGGAAGTCCTACACCTACAGTTCTTGCTGTAAATACCCTAGGTTCAATCGCAATAATTATTTTCCCATCTTCTGTAATCGGATAAACAACTACCGCACTCCCATCCTTATTATTTTTAAGTATTTTCTCTCTTTTAATTACTTCTCCATTGTTTAATTTGCATAAATAAGATTCTATTGATAAAAATTTATTTCGATTTTGTTTTGTCATACATATTGTTTTAAGTTCCTCTAAAGCTTTAATTATCTCTTCTCTCATAATATTACCTACTTTTCTACTTTTCTAATTTTCTAATTTTTCCATTTTTTCTACAATTAAACTTTCTATTATTAATATCATATTTCCAAATAACCCCCTGCTCTTTACTCCACCAAATGTTATTTAAATAATTTTCATAATGCTTAATTATTTTGTTAGGAATATTACCATCAAAAAATATATCCCATTTATCTATTGCATATTTCGCAAAATATAAACATTGAAAATAACGATTACTATCTAATCCATATAAAGGCTTAAAATTAAATTCACCAAAACGATTATTAAAATCAATTTCTAGTTGTTTTCTATTTTTAAATTCATAATCATGGCTTAACATACTTAGCATCTTATAAATACTATAGCTAATTACTTTATCAGTAGCTTCACCAAGTGGTATTAAATCAAAATATCCCCTATCTACATCTATAAGTTCATAATAACCGTAATTATCTAAATAACTTGGACTAATTAACGCATATGGTTTATAAGATAAATCCTTACTTAATTTAGTCTTTTGAATAAATTTTTTAACATATTTATATACTTCTTTCATTTTTTTCATTTCATTTTTTGTAGGTTTTACATTGAAAAAATATTTATCTAATAATGGATCACCAGGATAAAATTCATACTTATCTTCAAGTTCTTTTATCATAATCATCGCCTATTTCTTTCTAACTAATGTTTTATAATTTCTAATCATTTCATTTTTAAAGTTAACATAGTCTAGAGTTCCATCAACAAAGTATCCATGTGGTTTTTCAGTTCTCTTAACTTCTGGATATAATGTAGTCATTTGTTTATTACAATATCTTTGTTTCTCCATAATATCCGGATCATCATATACTAACTTACCATTTATAAATATTGGTTTTTGTAATTTAACTAATTCAAAATTATTAATTGTCGTTCTCTTAAGTTCATTAATTGGACTAACTATCAACAATTCTCGTTTATTAATTTCTTCATTTTGTCTAGTCATAATATCAGCAATTGCATAGCCTGTATCTTTATCATATGCACGATATAATTTTTTATAATCGGGATTAATTGTCTTAATCATATCATTACTTACTTTTATTTTTGGTTCCCAATAACCTTTTCCGTTTAAACCTACTTCTTTATATACACAACCCATCCTGCCATTTGGTTTAGAAATATTATCTCCAACTCCCAAACTATCAAATTTAGCTCCTTGCATAACCAATGATTCAATTGTTTTATCAGTAAGCCCATTGCTTAAACATATCTTGGCTTGAGGAAATCCTGCGCTATCTAACATTTTTCGTGTTTCCTTAGACAAATATGCTAAATCTCCAGAATCTATTCTTACTCCAATATGACTAACATCAATATTATTTTCTTTCATCCAATTAAATGTCTTAATTGCATTAGGAATACCACTACGAAGTGTATCAATCGTATCAACGAGTAAAATACAATTATCAGGGTATACTTTGGCATAAGCTTTAAATGCCTCTAATTCTGTATCATAGGATTCAATCCAGCTGTGAGCCATTGTACCAAGTGCTCTTATATTTAACATATCAGCTGCCTTCATGTTACTTGTACCAACACAACCAGCCATAATTCCATATATTGATGAATCTATTGCTGCTTCTCCGCCATCTGCTCTTCGCGCCCCGAATTCCATAACGCCAACTCCTTTAGGTGTTGCTTCAATTATTCTTCTTGCTCCAGTTGCATGTTCCATAGCACCATTAATCATACATAGAATTGCTGTTTCAACAATTTGTGCTTCAATAAGTGGAGCTTTAACTGTAACTAGTGGTTCATTTGGAAATACTGGAGTTCCATCAGGTATAGCATATATATCTCCACTAAATTTAAAATTTTTTAAATAATTAATAAACTCTTCTTTATAACCATGTCTTCTAAAATAATCTAATTCTCTTTCACCAAATTTAAGATTCTCTATATAAGGAATTATTTTATCAAGGCCTGCCATTATTGCATATCCACCTTCATTAGGTACTTTTCTAAAGAATACATCAAATACTGCTTCATTGCCTTCTTTTTCATTTAAATAATATCCTTGAGCCATTGTAAACTCATATTCATCTGATAATAATGTATAATTTCTTGGTAATCTTTCATATCCATTGTATATTTTCATATTTATTTCCTTCTTCCTAAAACTTTAATTCCATTAGCTTCCATTCGCTTAATAGCTTCTTTTGTTACCATATTGGCATCATGTCCAGGTGCATTAAATGTATCAATCGCATCTGCATGAACACATATTTCTACCTCTCTATTAACTTGATCAAAAAATGTTCTTAACCCAATCGCTCCATTTTCTACGCATACTTCTGATAAACAACCCATCAATCTTATTCTTTCCAAATTATAAAAATTTAATAAATCTTGTTGCATTCCTAATGCAAACATTAAATTAGTACTATTTTTTAAATACTCAAGGGCATAAGGTTCATACACTTTTAGTTCATCAATTACTTCAGTTTCCTTAGTTCCCTCTAAACAATGAACACCAAATGTTTTAAATTCAACTGCATCAGTTGGATGACTATCTCTTATAAATACCATACCAGTATCTTTATCATTCATTGCCTCATCAAGCAATTCTACTTGTCTAGGTACTACTCGCATAATACTTGGAGCTGCCAAACTTCCTTCCTTTACAAAGCCATTAACCATATCAATGGTAATAAGTAATTCTTTTACCCTTCTTAGTCTCTCAATATTGTTATTAATTGTTTTCATATTATCATTCCTTTCTTTTTAACATTTTATTAATAACAAATAAGAAAATATAAAACTTGTTACTATCATTTTGTTAAAAACAAAATATTTAAATTTAACAAGTTTTTCTCCTCTTGTTAATATCATTTTATTAAAAACATTTTAATTTGTCAAGTCTTTTTTTAATTTTTTTAAAAAAAATGTTAACAAATCTCTTTGTTAACAATAAAAATATTTTTTTAATAATAAATTAAACTTATCGGCTTGCTTTAGCTTTTTTATCAAATATTTCTTTAAAAGATATCCCATTATATGTGGTTGTTTCATCATATATAGCATCTTTAAATGTGACATTAAATACATCAATAGTCTTAGGATCATCATCAGTGCTAAAATGACATCCCCTAATATCAACACCAGTAAAATCAGTAAATGGTGAAAAAAACACTTTATCAAAATTACAGCCATTCAAATTGGCCTGATATACTTCCTTTGGCTTGAAAGAACTACCAAGATTACATTCACCAAAATTTAATCCATGAACGTCAACATTTTCAAAACTAACATTACTTAAATCAATAAATTTTAGAACATCTTTAAATATTGGCAATATTTCTAAGTGATCATCTTTATGAATAAATATATCATCAATTGCTATCTTAGTATCACTAGATGGAAGTTTTTTTAATAACATTAAGGCTTCCTTTAACATATTTAATGCCCTAACTCGTTCATCATTTTCAAAATTTTTAAGATCTTCAACTTGAGCTATTTTTTCTTCTTTTTCCTTTTCCTTTTGAATTTCTATTTTTGTTTTTTGTTCTTGCTCTTTTTGTTTCTTCTCTTTTTTACGTTCTTCACTAACCATTGATTCAATTTCACTAAATTTTTTTACATAAAACTCTTCAAATGAAACTAAACCATCAACCCCACTTGTAATAGTAATTTTATTTTTCTCAGCTAAATGTTCCATGTAATAATCAGTAATCTCAACAAAATTATTTTCATATATCAAATGTATTTTTTTATTTTTTTTATCAACAATAAAGTTATCATCATACATAATATTACTATATTTACCAAGCATTAGATTCTCATTACTAATTCTATCATATAAATACAAATTAACTCCATCAAAACATAAAGTATATTTAAACCCATATTTTTTAATTGGTCGATATTTAGTATTAAAACTATCAAATGAATTAGTACATTTATAGCCGAACATACCTTTTTTTATATTATAATTTTCCATTTCTGTTTTTTTACAAATAATAGTACCATCTATATTAACAAAATTAGGATACATTTTGATTTTATCAATATCTCTAAAACCAAGCCATTCAGCAAAAAAAATCTGGCCATCATCATCTATTACATAATGTTTTCTATCTATTACTCCAAAGGCGAAATCATCAGTTTTAACTATTTCATCAAACCACATATTTGATACTAAATGACCATCCATATTAACAAAACTATACTTATCACCTTTTTTAACTATTGCACCATTATGTAAAAAATTATCTATTTTATCGTACCATATATCAGATACAAGTGTCCCATCTAAATTTATAAAATTATATTTATTATTCTTCTTTACTATAGCCACATGATGATCAACATAACGTACATATCCACGATAGCCATAATCTAAAACAGGGCGATAAAATCCCCAAACCTCATCAAACCATTCATTAGATATTATTTTGCCATCTTGATTTATAAAATTATATTTATTATTTTTTTTAACACTCGCCACACCATTACGAAATTTAGTTATATCGTCAAACCATTCATTAGACATTATTTTTCCATCTTGATTTATAAAATTATATTTGTTATATTTATTAACTCTACCCACACCATTATGAAATTTAGTTATATCGTCAAACCATTCATTAGACAATAATTTACCTTCTTGATTAATATAATTATATTTTCCATTATTTTTAACTATTGCAATACCTTCATAAAAGTGTCCAACTTCACTAAATCGTTTACTATATTCATATGATTTTAGTATTATGTCAACATCATTTTTCTCTTGACTTTGCACGATTGAATCATCTAATTTCTTAGGTTTAATAAAATCAATATGCATACGTAAACCATTAGCATATTCCTCAGCATCTATATCACTAAATACTTGATTAAGTTTTTCAGTTATATACTTATTATACATTTCCCTAGCTTTACCATTCATAAAATACACCTCTATATGATTTATAATATTATTATAACAAAAAAAGAATATAAATACTATATTCTTTTTAAAAATTAAACATTAACCATTCTGGTTTAAATATAAGTAGTAATCCTATTCCTAAAAGAAGAATTCCACCAACTAGTTTTGATACTTTACCATATTTCGTAGAAAACCCAGTTAATTCCATCGTGCTAACTGCTACGAAAAAGACAATAAAATCATCTAACATAAAGAATAACATATATAATCCAATATATATTGCATTCTCAAAGCCTGTCAAATTATTCATCGATAATATTTCAATAAACATAACAGGAAGTCCTGCCGAACAAGCAAGTTCAACAATATTAACTGATATTGCTAAAGCCATTGCACCAAGTATTGCTAAAAATAGACTTTTTTCTTGAGTAAATTTTTTAATCTTATTAAATATTTTACTTCTCTTATTATCGTCAATTACATCACAGCCATTATCGTGTCTGTGTTTTATATAACTATGAAGATTAATAACAGCTCCACCTAAAGCAATCAAACCAATTATAACTCTAACATAATTAATAGATAAAAGTAGCGTCGCGGCATTTAACCAAGCTAACATAAATAATAGATATACTAATCCTGATGTAAGCAAAAATGATATTCCAATAATCAACATTTTTTTTCTATCTTTCATTCCAATTAACATGCTTATTAAGAATAATAATACCCACATTGCACATGGATTAAAACCATCAACTAATCCAATTAATACTGATATAACCGGCAAAGTCATATTTCTTAAATTAATTTCTTTACCCAAAATTTTAATTTTATGTGTTGTTTTTTCGTCTATATAATCATCAATATCCATTTGACTATTGTTATCATTATTATCTATAATTTCATAACTAGGTAATTCTACATTGCCAATATATTCACCAAATTTATCAGTATAGGCATTATCAGAATAAAATTCAATCGCAGCAACAAACCTATCATAATATGATTCATAACTAAAACCTTTAAAATACTTATCACCAATTATTGTAAAAGGAGTTCCACCAACTTGTGTATCATATAGTTTAGCCGCTTTATTTAATAGAGACAAATTATCTTTATCACTAATTTCATACTTATATATTTTAATATTATCATAAACTTTTTCTAATTTATCTAAATATTTAATTTCTTCTTTGCAATGTCGACATGTATTTGAATGGAATAAATATATATTTACCAAATTCTTATCATCATCTGCATAAACCAAGGAAATATTTAATAATAAAATTACAAATATAAACAATATTTTATATATTTTTTTCATAACTATCCTCTATATTTATTTATCTTTTCTTTTAAAGTGTTTTCGCTTTGTTCACCAACTAATCGTTCTAATTCTTGATTATTATCATCCATAAATATATGAACGGGAAGAACTTTGCCAGGATTATATTTACTTACCTCATTACTATCAATATCATAATCAAGTTCAACAATATTTAAATTATCATACTCATTTAAAATATTTTTCCATACTTTTTTCATAACAAGACATCCTGGGCACCAAATAGCTCCAATTTTAATTATCTTCATAAATAATCACCTACATATCTAGTTTTTTATAACATTCATCAAATATCTCAAAAAATTTATTTATTTCTTCTTCAGTAGTTTTATAAGATAAACTTATTCTTAAACTATGATTAGATAGCTCACTATCTTTTGTCAACGCATATACACTATTTGACATACTATTAGAACTACTACAAGCACTTTTCGTAGATATATATACTTCATGATTATCAAGTGCATGTTGAAACGTTTCTGGTTTAATTTTTCTTAAACTGAAATTAATAGTATGTGGCATACTGTTAACTGTACTATTAATATGCACAAGTGGATATTCCTTAAGTTTATCACACACTTTTCTATTTAATTTACTAATATATTTAATATTTTCATCCACATTAGGAATAATTAACTGCATTGCCTTCATCAAAGATACTATTAATGGTAAAGCTGGTGTACCACTTCTAAATGAAGTTGTTGATTTACCGCCATGAATTAATGGTTCAATTTGAACCTTCTCTTTTTTAATTAATAATCCAATACCCTTCATACCATATATCTTATGACCTGACATACTAGCAAGATCTACGCATGACAAGTCAACTGGTATTTTGCCCAATGCCTGCGTACAGTCTACATGAAAGAAACATTTTGGATACTCTTTTAAAATATCAGCAATTTCTTTAATTGGTTGTTTAAGTCCAATTTCACTATCAACCATGCATACACTAACAAGAATTGTATCTTCACGAAGTAATCTCTTTAAATCATCTAAATCTACTAATCCATTATCATCAATTTTAACAAAATCGACTTCAAAGCCTAAACCGGTTAAATAATTAAGAGGCGCAATTACTGAAGAATGTTCCAAATATGTCGTAATAATATGCTTTCCTCTATTTTGATATTTTAAACATATTCCTTTAATTGCTGTATTATTAGATTCACTAGCACCACTTGTATAAATCACTTCACTTGATTTAACATGCAACATCTTAGCTATTTCATTAGTTGCATAATTTTCAAGTTCCTTTGATTTAATACCCAAAGAATGTAATGAATTACTATTGCCAGGATATTCTCTACAAACTTTATTAAATGTTTCTAGTACTCTCTCATCAACCGGAGTAGTTGCTGAATAATCCAAATATATCATTTTACATCACCTACCTATTAATTATACAATAAAATACTTTAAAATAAAAGCATATATTATATAAAAAAACTTATAAGGAAATCTTATAAGCTAATTAATTTGAATCAATTTAATATTATCATCATCTTTATATAATTTTAAAATGCTATCAACAACCTCTTTAACTTCATTAATATCTTTTGCATGCATTAAATTATTATCATATTCATCTTGTCTATTATTAACTAAATCATTAGAAACATAATATTCATGTACTTTTAAATTATCACTATAAAGTTTTTTTATTATATTAATATTATTATAATTTTTAGTAATTCCTACGATTGTCTTATATTTATTATTATCTTTATAATATATATAATTATTAACATTATTTTCTTCACGCATTGTATCAATATCATCATATTCACCATTTTCAAGCAAATACAATTTACTACTAGTAAGTTCAGAATATAAATTGTTTCTATACATCTTAAATACATATTTTCCTAAAACAAAGCCTAAAATAATTGCTACAATCACTGGAATTATTATTCCCTTTACTATTTTCATATCATTATCACCATAATTAATATACTATGCAAATATAAAAAAAAATGTCGAATTAAAAAGAAGATAAAAAATTATCTTCCACGTTTGCTTTCTCTTTCTTCACTAATACTGCTATAATTGTTATAAAAAATAGCTTGTTTTTTAAACTCATTTACATACAATTTATATCTTAATTCTTCGATAATTAAAGCAATTTTCTTTAATGTTAATGATTGATAAGTATGGCCCAAATATTTAACATAATTATTTATTAATTGCATTCTCAATTTTTCAGCATCCATTAAACTTTTTTTAATAGAATCTCCACTATTATCATCTTCTTCATCTAATTCTTTTAATTTATTTAATAAATGTTCAATTTTTTTATCAACTTTTTTTCTAATTATTTTTTCGCTAAAATCATCATTAACAAATACAATTTTACTAACACCAATAGCCCCTTTTTCCTTAACCTTAGGACTAACTTTATAGCCATCTAATCTTTCAAGTTCTAAATATTTTGTTTCCTTCGCTTTCTTTGTTTTTGACACATAATAACTTTTATTATCCATTACTTTTACCCCCATTAAGATCGCTTCTAACATCATTTGTCTTTTTTATTTGTGCTTCTTTTCGATAGTTTTCAATATTCTTATGATGTCCTGACAAAAGAACATCAGGCACCCTCATTCCTCTAAATTCTTCTGGTCTCGTATAATTTGGATAATCTAAAAGTCCATCATTAAAACTCTCACTATCAAGGCTTTCCTTAGTAATGACTCCGGGAATAAGTCGTGTAATCGCATCTGTAACTACCATTGAAGGCACTTCACCACCAGTAAGTACATAATCACCAATTGATATCTCCATATCGACAATTGTTCTTATTCTTTCATCAAATCCTTCATAATGTCCGCATAAAATAATTAAATGGTGTTTCTTAGATAAATTTTTGGCAATATTCTGCTTAAAAACACTTCCAGACGGACTCATCATAATAACAAGTGAATCATCTGTCTTAAGATCATCAATCGCTCTAAAAATAGGTTCACACATTAAAACCATCCCAGCACCACCACCATAAGGATAGTCATCAACTCGTTTATGCTTATCAAGTGAATAATCTCTAAAATTATGAACTCTAATATCAACATACCCATTATCCCTAGCTCTTTTAATTATTGATGTTTCTAAAAAGCCATCAAACATTTCTGGAAATAATGTAAGAATATCTATTCTCATAAAATCAACTTCCTTTAATCAAACAATCCAACAATATTTTTTACACGCATTTCTTTCTTTTCTAATTCAACACTTATTATTATATCAAAATTATATGGAATTAGATAGTTTTTATCATTACCAACAACTACTAATATCTCATTGCCATTATGGTTTTCTATTTTTTTAACAATACCAAGGCATCTTTCATCAACGAAAACTTTAAGTCCAATTATATCTTCATCCAAATATTCTTGAATACCAAGTTTTATATCTTCCTTATTGACAAAAACATAATCACCTTTATATTTTAAAACTTGATCAATATAATCGTAACCATCCATCGTAATCATCTCAAATATTTTATGATGTCTATAACTATTTATTTTCTCTAGTTTTTTTTCTTTACCAATGTATATATTCATGCCAGGTATAAATACTTTATTTTTATATTTAAAACTAGATAATATTCTAACTTCACCTTTTAATCCGTGTGTATTTACTATTTTTCCAATAAGCACATATTTCATTTGTTATCTACCTCATACATAATAATTGAAGCTGATACTCCAGCATTTAAACTTTCACAATTTTTATTCATGCCAATATAAATATATTTATTAATACACTTTTTTACATCATTACTTATACCTTTACCCTCATTACCTATAACTATAGCAACTTTTTTAGGAATATCCTCTTCTTTTATATTAACACCATTTACTACATCAGTCCCATATATTTGATAACCATCAAGTTCAGATAAAAAAGGTACAATATCTCTAACAATAACATTCTCAACAAACAACATACCCTTAGTACTACGAACTACTTTGGGATTATATAAATCGACTGTACCATGGCTTAACACTACAGTATCAAAGTTAAAAGCAACAGCACTTCGTATAATTGTTCCTAAATTGCCTGGATCTTGTATGTCATCAAGTATAAGTATTCTATCACCAATATCACCTTCAATTTTTTTTGAACATACACCATAATATTCACTTATACTTCCTAAATCACTAATTTTTTTCATAACTTCACTAGTTACATAAGTATATGGTACACCATCATATAAATTATTAGCTCCATCTAATATAAAAATTTCTCTTAAAAGTCCATTTTCATATGCAATATTACATAAATCAATACCTTCAATAAAAAATAAGTTATTATTATCCCTATATTTTTTTTCTTTTAACTTAACTAGTTCTTTTACTTTATCATTAGTTAATGAAGAAATTAACATATTATCACCCACAATTTACAAATTAATTATATCATTTAACATGAAAAAAAGAAATACAAAGTAAAAAAGAAGTAAAGAATTAACTTTACTTCTTTGTGGAATAATTTATCTGCTTCCACCACCGCCGCCGCCAGAGAAGCCTCCTCCTCCGCCACCGACAGAGAAACCTCCTCCTCCGCCAGAGTATGATTCAGCAGCACTTCTTGCAGCACTAGCAGCATGAACAGTAGATGTTGATATATTATTTATATAAATAAAAGTACCATAATCAATATTATTAGCTTGCATTTCATCAACAATTTCTGGATATAAATTTTTAAATTGTTTAGCAACCTTTTCAGCCATTCCAAATAAATAAGCAAACATTAAATATTCATCCCAAAGTTTTACTTCAATTGCTTCTTTATTTTTCATATCACTAAACTCTTTTAAGAATTTTTTTAATCCATACAATTTGACACTATCATTATATATTGTATCATCCATAACATTTTTTTTCTTACATTCTTCTTTGTTAACTCTAGTATATATATGATTATTAGATTTTAATTCACTAATTTTATAATCTTTAATTCTTGTAAATAATCCCAAAAATTTATCATAATTTTTTCTAGCCCATTTTTCAAGTTCTCTAGGTTCAAGTAAACCATCACCACTAGCTTTATACATTACATCAAATAGTTCTTCTTCTAATTTATTATCAAAATTAGGGCTCATCGTTAAATCAATCATACTTGTTTCTTTATTAAATACACCTTTAGTCTTATTTTTAAATGCAATTTTGCCTTGTCTTATCCATTTTAAAATAATAGCACCAAAAATATTAGTTTCTTTATAATCAAAATTATTTAAATAAATTAAAGCATTAGCATAATAAATATCTTTGTTACATGGTATATCCCTAAACATAGGCACATTCTTTTTATCAATAGTTTTATTATCTTTATATCCATAACCACTTTTAGAAGCTGAAATACCTATACCAAACAACGTACCAAGTGGAAAAAGAAAAGAAAAGGCAGCACCAAAAAAATTAAATATTTTATCCCAAATAGTCTGCTTAGGAGCATTATAATATCCATCATCATAATCATATTCAAAAATATCTTTATTACCACTTTGATATACATCATCAAAAGAATTAAATCCCTCTTTAAAATGATCAGTATTAAAAGTATTAACTGGAAATTTTGCCAACAAAGCAACATAACTATCATTCATATAGGTATTCTCATCATTACTCATCATAATTTTACCATCCTGAACATATGCATATCCCTTATATCCATATCCCCACACATCAACAGTATCAGGAAATTCATAATAACTATGTACCTCTACTGAAAAATTTCTAAAATCAACATTAGATAATTTATCAATTAATTTCCATTGTAAAACTTGACTATCAGATGTATTAATAATAAAATTAGACAAATTATAATTTAAAACAAATTGATGACGACTATAATCATATTTACCAAAACATAATTCTAATCCATCTGAAGTATAATTAATGCCATAATAGCCTTTCTTCTGAGATAAACTTTCATCAACATTCCAATTTTTATACTGTAAAGCTTGCCCATCCATTGAAACAGTAAAATTTGATACTTCAGAGCCATCTAAATTATTCAAGACTTTATACCACTCAGTACCAGTTTCGCCATCAACATCCCACACTTCTCTAATCATAGCATTACCATATTTATCAATATTAATATCCATATCAATGCTATAAATGATATTTTGTGCATATGCTTTTACTGGAATAACCAAACTAAACAAAAACATAAATAAAATTATTTTCTTTTTCATAATATCTATTCCTTTAACATTTTTCTTGCATCCTTATATTTAGGATAATATTTTCCTACCAAAGTCCAAAATCCTTTTTGATGATCATGATGTATAAAATGACTAAGTTCATGTACAATGACATAATCCAAGCATGTAATATCATACTTAGATAATTCATAATTTAAAGTAACATTATGATTTTTAATATTACATACACCCCATCTACTTGTCATCTTTCTAATTTTCAGATTAGGATAAGGTATATTTTCTTCAAACACACTATACCAGTAATCAAGTCTTTCTTGATAAATTCTCTTTATATTATTTATAATAAACTTATCTAATTTAGTTTTATTTGGAGCATATATTTTGCTTCCATTAAATTCTATTTCATTAAAGCCATATATAACATCATATTGCTTACCAAAATAGTAAAAATTATCATTTTTATCTTGTTTTTTATTATCACTATTTATCATTTTTTCAATACTATTTTTATTATCATTAATAAGTTTTAAAATACTATTTTTACTAGTAAGATAATTCGTAGTAACTATTATTTTACCATTTTTAACCCTAATATAAGTATTTCGATTATTCTTTTTAATAATCTCTACATCATAATAATTGTTATCAAGTTCTATTTGCATATTATCCCCCTAAAGAAAAAGAGTTTAAAGTTTAAAACTCTACTTTAGGTACTTCTTTTTCTTTTTCATCAGCCTTAAAGAATTCAAACTTTTTAAAGCCAAACATATTAGCTACTATATTTGATGGAAACATTTCTACCAAATTATTAAATCCCATAGCTGAATCATTATAAAACTGTCTTGCATATGTGATTTTATCTTCAGTATCTTTCAAATCATTTTGTAAAGATAAGAAATTTTCATTTGCTTTAAGTTCTGGATATGCTTCAGCTAGTGCAAATAATTTATTTAATGCACCAGTAAGTTCATTATTAGCATCAATTTTTTCATTTACCGTTCCTGCATTCACTGCCTTATTTCTAGCCTCAATTACAGCTGTAAATGTACCTTCTTCGTGTTTTGCATACCCCTTAACTGTTTCTACCAAATTTGGTATTAAGTCAGCTCTTCTTTTTAATTGGATATCAACTTGACTAAATTGATTTTCAACTTTATTTCTTGCGTTAATAAGTTTATTATATACACCAATTACATAGCAAGCTATAACAAGTAATAATCCAACTATAATAATAATTGCTGTCACTATATCAATCCTCCTAATTAAATTATATCAAACATGACATTAAAATACAATTATATTTTATTAAATTATTATTCAATTTCAATATTATCAAAATTTATATTATCAATATCATCTATCGAAAATGAACTATTTACAACTAATTCTTTGTATCCACTATTCATAATATTTCTTGTCAATCCAAATACTTGGGCATATGATAAATATCTATCCCATAATTTAACTTCTTCAACATGTTTATCTACAAAATGTCCAAAATCATTCATAAAAGCTTTAAAAGCTAAAAGTTTTTGATATTCTAAAATGCCTTTTTGAGTTCTTACTAGATTATTTCGCATTTCTTCGTCATATCCTATCTTCTTTTCAAATTTTGAAAATGACCTAGAAAATTCAACAATATTAATAATATATACAATTATTCCAAGGATACCCCAACATATAAAAAATATTAAAAATGACATCATTATCCCCATGATTATTGAATCAAGATTGCCTAAAAATATCAAACAAGCTATTACAATACTTATAATTGTAATGGTTTTTCTACGTTTTTTTATTTTATCTTTGCTAATTCCTGTAAAAGTACCATTTTTCTCAACATTTCTAGCATCATATAATCCTAACATTTTCCCATCACCTAAACAATAACCAAACCATTCTTCATAATTAATTGATTTAAGATTATTAGCAATGATTAAAGACAAAATATATGACTCGTTACTAAGCAAACCATTATCTATTGGTTTTAAAACTTTAATAATATACTTATCATTATGTTTTGATAAATATAAATATTTTTTAGCACATAAATCAAGAATAACTGCAACAATATCTTTACTATTTTCAATTGTCGAATCCATTAAAAGTGTTGTTACCCCAATGCCAAAATTATTTGGCAACTCCCTTAAATATACATATTGATTATCATTTTTTATTCTTGTATCTTCTTTATTAATCTCTTTTTTAGCATTTGCAGAACCAGTTCGAAATTTTAAACTAGGTATTATAAAAGCATATAAAAAAGAAATAACGGAAGCAATAATTAATATACTACCAAATTTACCTTCATCCCATACACTAATTGCAAATATTATTAAACCAATAAAAACCAAAGCTCCAAAAGTAAGTATACCAATAGCAATTAATTTAAATTTAATGGGCAAATTTGAAAAGTTATGATTATTATTTTTTGTATTATCATTATTATTCATAAATACACTCCTCTATCATATAATATAATTAATTATATCATTTTTTTATAAAAATACATAATTTTTAATTTAATTGTTAAAAATACTAATGGTGATTAAATGGAAAATATTGATATTAGAAATTATATTGTAGAAAATTTCAAAAACGACAATGAAGAAAAAATAAGAGACTCAATTGAAACAACTATCAAATTTAGAGATGAAGACGCCTTAATTGGTTTAGGCGTTTTATATGAGTTAGTATGGAAAAAATTATCCGAAGAAGAAAAAAAACATCATATTACATTAATAAATGAAAGTATAAAAAATAACAGTTAACTGTTATTTTTTTATTTCATCTAATATTTCTTTAATAATAACTCTCTCATCAAATGGATATCGAATACCCTTAATCTCTTTATAATCTTCATGTCCCTTACCAATTAGCATAATAATATCGCCTTTTCTACCATTAACTATTGCATATTTAATAGCTTCTTTTCTATCAGGTATAATTGTGTATTCACAATCTGTCTTATCAATACCAACTAAAATATCTTTAGCAATATCATCAAATTCTTCATACCGATTATTATCTTCAGTAATAATACAAAAATCAGAGTACTTTCCAGCCATTTCACCCATTTCATAACGACGATCCTTACTACGATTGCCTCCACAACCAAAAATAGTTACAATTCTACCAGGATCATATTCTCTAATTGTCGACAAAATACTCTCTGTACTTACACCATTATGAGCATAATCTATTAGTAGTGTAAAATCGTCAGATACATGTACTGGTTCAACTCTTCCCTTTACATGAAAATCGCTTAATGCTTTTTTAATATATTTAACATTGATTCCCAACATATATGCCGTAAGAATTGCTGCCATTGCATTATATGATGTAAACTTACCAGGACTACTTATTTTAAAAGTATCATTAATAACTCCAGCAACTGTTAAATTAATTCCAATAAAACCTTTTTCACGAATAAGTTCGATATTTGTTGCCTTCAAATCTGCTTTCGCATCATATCCATAAGTATTAATATTGGCATCTCCACCTTGAACCATATCATAAAAATGTTCATCATCAATATTAAATATTCCATGGTTACACTGATTAAATAATTTAGCTTTACTTTTAATGTAATCTTCCATATCTGGGTGTTCATTTTCGCCAATATGATCCTGTGTTAAATTAGTAAATATGCCATAATCAAATATAATATCGTTTACCCTATCATACTTAAGTGCCTGACTTGAAACTTCCATGACCAAATAATGAATTCCTTTTTTTACCATCTCATCCATGTATTTAATAGTATCATATGATTCAGGTGTTGTATTTTTGGCAGGATATTTAGTATTCCCAATATATACTCCAGTTGTTCCAATAAGTCCACATCCATAACCAGCTTCTTCAAGAATTCTTTTAATCATAAAACTAGTAGTTGTCTTACCTTTTGTTCCTGTTATAGCAATCGTTTTTAATTTACTTTGAGGATATTTAAAAAATCTAATAGATAGTTTAGATAATATCTTTCTTGTATTATCAACTTTAATAACTGTTACATTCCCATCTATCTTTACATCTTTAGAAATAAGAATCGCACTTGCTCCAGCCTTAATTGCATCATTTATATATTTATGTCCATCCGTATCAGCACCAACTATAGCTACAAACAAATTACCTTCCTTAACTTTTCTTGAATCATATACAATATCAGTAATTGATAATTCCATATCACCTTTAATAAGGCTATATTTTATTTTATCAAAAAGTTCATTTAATTTCATATTATCACCATCAATATATTCTATTCAACATCTGGTATTTCTACAACAACACCCTCAGCTTCAAGTTCGTCCTTAAAAGTATCTTTAAAAACAACAAGTTCTTTCTTTATTACATCAGGGTATACTGCCTTTGTCGTTTTAATTGCTTCATAAATATGTCTAAATTTAACTTCATTGCTATTATCAAATAATGCCGCTGAAAAAGCTTGTCTCAAAACTGTCAAAGCAATATCAGGATATCTTGAAGATATTTCATATACCCTTTTATATTCACTAGTCATATTAACAATAAACTTCATAATATTCTCTTTTATAAAATCAGTATAAACCAATTTTACACCAGTCAAAGCCTCAATTTTAGGAACAGTTCGCATAAGTATTTGCACACACATCTCCTGAGTTGGCTCCGATATATCAATTCTTTCAAATCTTCTAACAAATGCTTTATCGCGTAAAACATATCTTTCATATTCTTCAGTTGTCGTAGCACCAATTAATTTTACAGTTCCTCTTCCTAGGCCTTCCTTAAACATATTTGCTAAATCCATTGGTCCATTTGTGCTACTCGCACCCATCAACATATGAATTTCATCAATAAAAACAATAATTTTATCTCTATTTTTTAATTCATTAACAAGTTGCATTACTTTATTTTCACCATCAACTGAACCTACTAAAGATGGTGTACTAATCTTATAAACCGTATATCCTTTTAGCGCATTAGGCATATCATTAAGTTGCATTCTATATGCAAGTCCTTCAACGATAGCTGTTTTACCTATACCAGGTTTACCTACTAAACAAGCAGATTTTTCTGGTGTTAATAATACCATAACTAACTCTTTTAATTCTTTATCACGCGCTACAGCTGGATTAGTAATATATTTAACATCAGTTAAATTTTCACCATATTTTTCTAAAAAACTTTCACTATTATTCATTCTATCACCTGCTTTTAAATATCATAATTGCTATAATACTACCAACTGTAATCATTAATGAAATTAAATATAACACACTTACAAATCCATATGATACTTTTTTTTCATTTTTTTCTTCAAATTCATCATTTGGTAATTCTAAATTTTCAAGTACAACTGGAAGTTTTTCTTTCATAACAATCCCTCAATCTCTTTTCTAATATTTTCATTATCAATCTTTTTTAATATTTCTTTTAACTTATTATCTTTTTTATATAGGCCCAATTTTTCTTCATACTCAAATAACTTTGATACTACACCTTTAACACTTTTGTGAATAGCATTTCTACTTTTATTTTCGTTTTCTGCTATTTCAGATAATGATAAGTTTTCAAAATAATATTCTTCAAAATATTCTCTTTGTTTATCACTAATAAGTTCGCTATAATAATCATACAAAATAATTATTTTTTCTATATCATCCATTAAATTAACCTCAAACTAAAATAAGTATATATTAATGAACCAATTATAAGTAATACTCCCAATGTAAATAATAAATACATCAAATTTTTCTTATCGTCTTTTATATAATAACAAATACTAAATACAAATAATGATGCCATTAACATACATGAAGGCACAAATGCCCTATTATAAAAAATTGCTGCTAAAAAAGTACCAATTGTAATTATTAAACTAAAATAGCAAAAATATTTATTTATTTTCTTATTATCCATAAAAAGTTCTCCTTATAAATCTTTAAACAATCCATATATATATTTTTCAATATCAAATGCTTCTATCTGTGTTATGCCTTCACCAAGACCAACAAATTTAACAGGTATATTAACTTCTTCCTTTATTGCTAAAACTATTCCACCTTTTGCAGTACCATCAAGTTTAGTTAATACTATTCCTGTAATATCAGTTATTTCTTTAAATGATTTAGCCTGACTAATACCATTTTGGCCGGTCGTAGCATCAATTACTAGAAGTGTTTCGTGTGGCGCATCAGGAATTATTTTTTTTATTACCCTATTAATTTTTGCAAGTTCCTCCATCAAATTACTCTTATTTTGTAATCTTCCTGCCGTATCAATCATAACCATATCATAATTATCATTCTTTGCTTCTTCTAAAGCATCATAAACAACTGATGATGGATCCTTTGACTTACCACTAATAACTTTAGTATCAGTTCTATCTCCCCATTCAATTAATTGTTCAATCGCTCCAGCTCTAAAAGTATCACCAGCAACTAACATTACTTTCTTACCTTTATTTTTATATATTGAAGCAAGTTTTCCAATAGTAGTTGTTTTTCCTACGCCATTAACTCCAACAAATAAAACAACCGTAGGCCCACTATTTGCCATATGTATTTTACTATCAATTATATTATTTCCAACATACATTACAAATAATTCATCGACAATTATTTCTTTTAAAATATTGCTATCGGTAATCTTTTCTTGTTTAACTCTATCCTTAAGTCTATCAACAAACATCATAACAGTATTTACACCAATATCTGCCATAATTAAAATGTTTTCTAATTCTTCAAAATAATCTTCATTAATATTCTTATATTTTTTAGACAAATTTGATAGCTGACTAACAAACTCGCGTCGACTTTTTTCTAACCCTTTATCATAATTTTTTATTTCCTCTTGTTTTTCTTTATTATCATTATTACTAAAAATATTTTTAATTTTACTAAATAAACCCATAAACCCACTCCTTAGTAGTTTTCTTTAACATATTTCAACAATTGATCATAATCATTATCTAACTCACCTAATATTATTTTTTTTTCAATTAATGAAATTATATCACTAATATATTCGCCAGGCTTTTGATTAAGAATTCCTGCAATATCTTTTCCATTAATTGCAATATCTTTTTTTGAAGTAATTGGAAGCGAATTATAAATATCATTTATTTTTTTATTACTAATACCCTTGATACTTCCAACAACTGTCGAAATATATAATCCATATTTATAAATATTTATTTTATTAATTTCAAGTTTAGACAATTCTTTAATTTTTTTAATTGTATCCATTTCAATTTTAGAAAAGGGATACTCTGTTTGCATATCAATTTGACTCCATACACCAATTATATCATTGCATAAAACAATATCATTTAAATTATCAATTTGTAGTTGTTTATCAATTTCAAGTTCTATCAATAATTTTCTTCCTTTTTCCTTATTTTTTGATGTAAGAATTTTATCAAGTTCTTCTCTTTTTCTAGCATTAGATAATTTTTTTAGTAAATATCCATATTTCTTAATATAATATTTTGTCTTATCATCTATATCAAAATCAAGTATTGATGCAAAACGAATCGCTCTAAGTATTCTTAAACTATCCTCTTTAAGTCTATACCTTGGATTCCCAACAGTCTTAATAACATGATTATCTAAATCTGTTTTAGCATTAAGTAAATCAATTAAATTCCCGTCTTTATCGATACACATTGTATTAATTGTAAAATCACGTCTAAGTAAATCTTTTTTTAAATCAGATACGTACTTAATTTTAATTGGTTTTCTATTATTTTCATATTTAATATCTTTTCTGAATGTTGTAACATCATACTTATATCCTTTATAAATAATTTTTATTGAACCATATTTAACATCAGCAACTCCATCAGTATCAAATATATCAATTATTTCTTTGGGTTTAGCATTTGTACATATATCAATATCAGTTGTCTTTATTTTAAGTAAACTATCCCTAGGATATCCACCAACAATATAAGCATCATAACCATGATTACTAAATATATTTAACACTTCAATTGCTCTATTATACATAACCTCACCCATACTAATTATACCATATATTTATTTTTTTTTATAGATGTATAATTTTATTTTTAAAAAAAGAACTTTTAAGTATTATTTCCATTTTTTAGTCAATATTATACTTGAAAGGATTGATTATATGTTACCACGAAGAAATTATTATCTAAATGATTATTTTGACATCTTTAATGGACCTTATACCAGAGAAAAAGAATATATGAAAACAGATATATTTGAATTAAATAATAAATATTATTTAGAAATTGATTTGCCTGGTATTGAAAAAGATAATATTAAAATAAACTACAATAATGGATATTTAACAATTGCAATCGACAAACATTCATTATCCTCAAAGCCCGAAACATATATAAGAAGAGAAAGATTTTATGGTGAAATTAAAAGAAGTTTCTATATTGGTTTAAAAAAAGAAACCGACCTCAAAGCAAGCTTTCAAAATGGAGTACTTATAATTTCATTTCCAAAAGAAGATATTCCAGCTAAAGCAAACAAAAACATAACTATTAATTAGTTATGCTTTTTTTATAATAATAAAATTTGTTATTTAAACAATCTAATTATATCATTAAATGTTACATATATAAGTAAACCAATTATTAACATAAAACCAATTGTATGTATCATGTTTTCAACTTTTTTTGATACTGGTTTTCTAAATATTTTTTCAATAATTAAAAACAATATTCTACCACCATCAAATGCCGGAAATGGTAGTAAATTTATAACTCCAACATTTATTGATAAATAAGCAACTAAATATAGTATTGCTTCAAAGCCCTGTTTAGCTTGTGAATCAACAATTGTAAATATTCCAACTGGCCCAGATAATTGATTTACACCAACACGTCCTGTAAACAAATATTTCAATGTATCAAACATACTAACAAATAATGAACCTGTTTTAGTAAATGCATATTTAATAGATTTGCCAAAGCCATATTCTTTTTGATATTTTGTTGCAATACCAAATTTATATGCTTCATTGCCATCATCATCTACTACTTTTTTTGGTACTATATCATATTTTACTATATCGCCATTAGGTTTCTTTATTTCAAATTGAACACTTTCGCCTTTATTTAATTGAAGCTTAATTAACGCTCTATCCCAATTAGTAATTTTTTCTCCATCAATAGAAATTAATAAATCATCTGTTTCAATTCCTGCTTCATATGCTGGATAATCCACTGCAACATCGCCAACATATGGTTTAGATGAAATAGCTCCATATATTAAAGCACTAATAAATAAAACTAACAATGCAAATAAAAAATTATTAAACGGACCAGCAAATAAAACTAAAAATCTCTGAATAAAGCTTTTGTTACACATTTGCCTTTCTTTAGGTATTTCTTCATCTTCGACATCTTCTCCAGCAATCATTACATATCCACCAAGTGGTACAGCTCTAACACAAAATTCTGTTTCACCATCTTTTTTCTTTTTACCAAAAATTTTCTTACCCATGCCAATTGAAAATTCATAAACATATATACCTGCCATTTTTGCAAATATAAAATGCCCAAACTCATGAATTGCTACAATTGACCCAAGGATTAATATATACCATATAAGTGACAACATAATATACCTCCTTAAATTAAACTAAGAATAAGTGATAAACTAAGTGATACGTAAATAACACTATCAAATCTATCAAGTATTCCACCATGTCCTGGTATTAAATTTGAATAATCTTTCTTATCAAAATATCGTTTTATACTACTAAAAAGTAAATCACCAATTTCTGATATTACCGTTAAAAATAAACACAACATAACTACTTGAAATAAAGTAAATCCACCAACCACATTATAATAATAAACAGTTCCGATAAGAGTTCCCATTATTGTACCAATTATACTACCTTCAATAGTCTTTTTGGGAGATATAGTTGTAAGTTTATGTCTACCAATTAACATACCTCCAATATAAGCATATGTATCAGTAATAAAAGCTATTATAAATATAAATATACATTTTGTTATTTCAGTATCTCTTAAAAATATAATATTACCAAAAGACAATCCCAAAAAATAAACTATTCCAAGAACATACAAACAATCATTAATATTATAACGTTTATTATCATTATAAAAAACAATTGGCATACTAAGCAATAGTATTGGAAATAATACTACTGTACTTGTTGTAAATTTATAAAATATATTATTTAGTAAAATAATAATCAAACTAATTATACCAAGAAATCGAATCATTTTAAGATTCTTATCTTTATTATATTTAATATCAAAAAATTCATTAAATCCAAGCACTCCAATTATACATATCGCAAGTGCAAATAATTTACTACTTATACAAATACATACAATCAATATCAAAAGTAAGACTATTGCACTAAGTGTTCTTTCCTTCATCTATATCACTCTCTTATATAGATTATACTAAAAAAAAAGTAATTAGACAACTAATTTACTTTTATTTACACATTTTTTAATTCATCACCATGGCTACATCTATTACCCCAATGATCAATTAGATTATTATTTTTATAAACAGTTATTATGTTACAATTATTAGCACATTTACCACAACTAGCAATTTTTGTTTCCATATTGTATTCATCAATATTAAAATCAAATACCTTCTCTTTTTTACTTTCTCTTGCCATAACAGCTATTCCAAAAGCCCCCATCAAATGTGAATTTTTATTAACAATAATCTTTTCCCCAGTTATTTCTTCAAATGCCCTAACAACAGCTGCATTTTTACTAACTCCACCATTAAATACTATTGGAGCTTGAATTTTTTTTCCTTTACCAACATTATTAATATAATTAGTAGCAATTGCTCTACATACTCCTGCTAAAATATCTTCTTTTTTATACCCTAATTGAATTTTATGAATTAAATCAGATTCCGCAAATACAGTACATCTTGCTGCAATATTTACTTTATTTTGGCTATTAAAAGCAACATTAGCTACATCTTCAATCCTAACATTAAGTCTTTTTGCCAAAGAACTAATAAATGCACCAGTTCCTGCAGCACACAATGTATTCATAGCATAATCAGTAACTACACCATTATTTACAAGTGTAATTTTAGAATCTTGTCCACCAATTTCAAAAATAGTTTTTACATTTGGATATACCCTGATTGTTCCAATAGCATGGGCAGTAATCTCATTTTTAATTGTTTCAGCTCCAAGCATTATACCAATTAGTTTTCTAGCTGACCCCGTCGTTCCAACAGATACTACTTGATATTTAGTTAAATCTATTTCATCACGCATATTTTTAACAACATCTTTTACTGCCTTTATCGGATTTCCCTCAGTATACAAATATGAACTTGCTAAAATGTTATCATATTCATCTATAATTACCCCCTTAGTTGAAATTGAACCTATATCGATTCCCATATATAGTTTATCCATTCACATCACCATATAAATTATATGTATTTTTGTATAAAAAACATGTCGAATTAAATACATGATTGTATGCTATTTATCTACATATTTTTAAAATCTAATGTGAGACAATATACACAAGAGGTGAATAGCCATGGCAAACAATACATTTACTAACAAAAACATATATGACACTGTTAGAATGAATATAAAAAAATATCGTAAAGCCGCTAAAATGACACAACAAGAACTAGCTGATGCTTCTGGATTTAGTCATGGTTATATACGTGAAATTGAATCAATCAAAATGGGAGCAACATTTTCTCTTGATGCTGTAGAAAAAATAGCCAATGGTCTAAATATTGATTTTAAATATCTCTTTGAAGAAAATAATGAAAATTAAAAGAAATACATATGTATTTCTTTTTTTAACATCCTGAGCCACTTGTACAAACTCCTGATGAATTAAAGCAATAATTACTACCACTTATTGTTATACATTTACTAGATACCATTTTACCATTACTACCTAAATAATACCATTTGTTATCAATTTGTTGCCATCCAGTTGCCATTGTGCCACCAGGAAAGAAATAATACCATTCATAATCTATTCTTTTCCAGCCAGTATTACTCATAACACCAGCTGATGAAAAATAAAACCAATTAGTTACGTCATTATAATCAAGTTGCTGCCATCCTTTAAGCATTCTTCCTTGGTCATTTAAATAATACCAATAATCGCCTATTTTTTGCCATCCTTTAAGCATTTTACCATTTTCGTCAAAATAATACCAATATTGATTAGTTCTTGGAGAATTAGCAATGGATTGCCAGCCAGTTAGCATTTTACCAGTTGCATCAAAGTAATACCAATTATCATCTAATTGATTCCAGCCAGTTATAAATGTATTATCTCCAGTTGAATAGTATTTTTTATTATCAAATTCTAGCCATCCACCATTTGTAAGTAAATAATGCTCATCACTAAACGAATAAGCATCTAAATTATGTTTTAAAATACCATTTTGATCAAAATAATATAAGTATCCATTAATAACATTCCATGAAACAAGCATTTTTCCATCTTTGTCAAAATAATACTGATTCCCATCGTTTGTTAACCAGCCAATATGCATTTCCCCAGTATCACTATCGAAATAGTATTTATTGTTTTCTTCTGTAACAAATCCACTTATTTTTTGTGAATCAATATCTGCAAGCATTCTCATTACATCATTCATTTTTATCAAACCATTATTATCATAATCAGCTGCAGCCTCTTTACTAGCATCAGTTAAGACATTTCTATCAATTATATGCACTGTAGTTTTCATAATTCCATCATTTGTTAAATAGCCTTTACCTTCAATATCCCCACGAACCGCAATTTTATAAACATTTTCACGATTATTCATTTTAAATCGTATTTCATCGCCTGTCCTAAGGATATCACTTCTAGAATCAATTAAACCATTTCGATAATAAACTGCATCATTTCCAGTTTCAAAACCAAAATTACTATATAAAGTCGTCCCCTTCTGATGAAAGTCTATTCCTTTTATGATTTTTTGTTCTTGGTCAATAGTATAATTTAACTTCTTATAATATATATTAACACTACTTGGAAGCGAAGTTCCACCTGTTGAAATGTCACTATTTTTTTGAAAATCAAACAAATAACTACCATTCATATAATTAATATAAATTGGAACATATTCCATTAAATAATAATAGGCACCTTCTTTATTTGAAAACGATGCAGTTGACGATCCAATAGCTGTATTGTTTTCATCAAGAAAATTTAATGTAATATCAGTAAATTTTGTACTATTAAAAATTGTATAATTACTCTCAGCAAAATTAATTTTTTCAATTTCTATATGATTATCCTTGATATGAAAAGCAAACGAACCATTTCCACCATTTGATTCATCAATTGTAGTAAACATATTTATATGATGAAGCCAACTATATAAAATTTGATCAATTTGAGGTTTAACAGCATTAGCATATACCTCGTTATCTTTACTATAAAAAGCAAATTTGGGATTAACGCAATACAAAAATGCATTCCCATTACTAGTTTCAAGGCCATGATGATTAAGTTTTAAAATATCAGCTTTTAATTCGCTACATTTGCTAGAAACTAATTTTTCTTCTTGATAATTACCTAAGTTATTGCTTGATACCTTTTCTTTAACTTCAACACTTGATTCAATATCTCCGGCGCTTAAATATTTAACATTTCCAATAGTAAACCTAGTCACTAAAGAATGATCATTAAGATAATGTCCTTTAGCATAACCATGAAATCCATTAGCATCATCATATTCACGTCCACAACCACTAGTACAAGTAATACCAACTGGTCCAATAATATCAACGACTACATCTCCAAAAGTAAAGTGATTAATATTACCATTAGACGTATCACTCCAAGCATCTAACACTTGAATTCCTAAATTTTGCGCAGTTGGTTTAATATAATTATAATACTTTTCTAAATATTCATTTCCAACAGATGTATCATAATATGTCCCTAAATATGAGGGATTAGGTAAATATATCTTTTTTATTTTTGAAGTAAAAAAATAATATTTTCCTCCAGACTTAGCATTAGTATTCCATTCTCCATTATAAAATATACCAGTATTCCTATATAATGCATTGATATGATCAGGATGATAATGAGAAATTAAAATATCCAAGCTTTTAATTTCCTTATTCTTTAAATATTTACTTAAGAATTCCAATACACCAAAGCCAGTATCGCCACCATTGCAAGTATCAACTAATAGATATTCTCCCTTAGATTCTATCAAAACACAATCGCCAGCTTCGCCCGTTCCTACTACAATTATCTTTGCCTCAGTAGCAAAAACCGTTATTGGTAAGGTCAAAAATAGAAAAAATACAATTATTAATCGAAGTTTATTCATATTAATCACCTATCATATCATAATGTAATTATATAATAAAAATTAAAAAAAAGAAATATTCTCTTCATATTTCTTTTTTAGCATCCACTTCCACTTGTACAAACGCCTGATGAATTAAAGCAAAATTGTGATGATTTTATATCAATGCATTTATTACTAACCATCTTCCCATCACTATCAAAATAATACCAATCACCATTTATTTTATGCCATTCTGTTACCATTACACCATCACTTAACAAATAATACCAATTATCATCTATTTTTTTCCAACCTGTTGTCATTATACCATCTGAACCAAAATAATACCAATTGTCATTTATTTTCTTCCAACCAATTGTCATTTTACCATCAGTGTCCAAATAAAACCAAGAATATTTACCATATAAAAGCAATTCTTTCCATCCTGTCTGCATTTTTCCATAATCATCAAAATAATACCAATTATCGCCAATTTGTTTCCAACCAGTAACAAATTTATTATCATCAGTTGAATAATACTTATCGCCATCATATTCATGCCATCCACTACCAATTATTAAGTACCCTTTTTCATCAAAAGAATAATTATCTAATTGTTTCAACATTATACCATTAGCTGAAAAATAATATAGATAATTATCAATAACATTCCACCCTGTTAGCATTTTACCACTAGGTCCAAAATAAAACTTACTATCAGTCCCTTTATAATTTAAATCTAACCATCCAGTAATCATTTTTCCATCTTTTTCATAATAATAATAGCCACTTTTTTCGTTAACCCAGCCACTTTTCATATTTTTTAGTAATCTTGTTACATCATTCATTTTAATATTTCCATCTTCGTTATAATCAGCAGCAAGTAATATTTCATTTCCTTTAAGAACATTGCCATTAACAATATGATTTGCAATTATTTTTGCACCGTCTTTTGATAGATAGCCGTTTTTTAAAACATCACCATTAACAATAAGTGTATAAGTATTATCATTACTATTAAATGTATATTTTAATTTATCACCAGTCTTAATTATATTATTTCTAGCAAATGTTTTATCACCACGATATAATAATGCATTATTATTAGTATCAAAATTAATATCGCGTATTAAATCACTGCCAATAGTAGTAGCACCAATTCCTTTTATATAATTATTTTTTATTTTATAACTAGTAGGATTATAGTATATATTTACATCTATATTCTTAGTAATATCACCATCTGCAGCAAAACTACTATTCTTTTTAAAATCGTAAATATAACCATCAATTGTTTTTATATAATCATTTAAATAATAATATTTTCCAAACGTCGAAGAATAATAAGTTTTCGAAGTACTAATAGTTTCATTAGTATTACTATCTACATAATTAATATTAACATCATACATTTTAGTACTATAATAATCGCTATAATTAAATTTTTCAACATCAATATGATTATCTTTGATATGAAAAGCAAATGTTCCGTTTCCGCCATTCGATTCATCAATTGTTGTAAACATATTTATATGATAACGCCAACTATACAATATTTGATCAATTTGAGGTTTAACCGCCGTAGCATATACCTCATTATCTTTACTATAAAAAGCAAATTTAGGGTTAACACAATGTAAAAATGCTTTACTATTACTTGTTTCAAGGCCATGATGACTAAGTTTGAAAATATCTGACTTTAATTCATTACATTTACTAGAAACTAATTTTTCCTCTTGATAATTACCCAAATTATTACTTGATACTTTTTCCTTAACTTCAACGCTTGATTCAATATCTCCAGCACTTAAGTATTTGACATTACCAATAGTAAACCTAGTAGTCAATGAATGATCATTAATATAATGCCCTATTGCACCACCATGGAACCCAGCTGCATCATCATATTCATGACCACAATTACTCGTACAAGTAATACCAACTGGCCCAATAATATCAACAACAACATCTCCAAAAGTAAAATGATTAATATTACCATTAGAAGTGTCACTCCAAGCACTCAATACTTGAATGCCTAATTTTTCAGCAGTAGTTTTAATATAACTATAATAATCATCGTAATATTTATTTCCCTTAGTTGTATCATAATATGCCTTTAAATAATTAGGATTGGGTAAATAAATCTTTTTTATTTTCGAAGTAAAAAAATAATATTTTCCCCCGGGCTTAGCATTATTATTCCATTCTTCATTATAAAAAATACCTATGTTTCTATACAATGCATTAAGATGATCTGCATGATAATGTGATATCAAAATATCTAAACTCTTAATTTCTTTGTCCTTCAAATATTCACTTAAAAATTCTAATACACCAAATTTAGTATTATCACTCTCACAAGTATCAACTAACAAGTACTCCCCATTAGATTCTATTAAAGTACAATCACCATATTCTCCAGTACCAACAACAATTATCTTTGCTTCCTTTGCAAAAACAGTTACTGGTAATAATAAAAATAGAAAAAACAAAGTTGTTAATTGTATTTTTTTCATATCATTCGCCTACCATACTATAACGTAATTATATAATAAAAAAAGAAAAAAAGAAATATTATTTTCATATTTCTTTTTTAACATCCAGTTCCACTTGTGCATACACCAGACGAATTAAAGCAAAATTGTGAACCTTCAATTTCTTTACAAGTATTACTAACCATTGAACCTCCCGGATTAAAGTAGTACAAGTTATAATCAATTTTTTTCCAACTAGTTGCCATTACACCATCATCTTGTAAATAATACCAATAATCACCAATTTTCTGCCAACCATATGCTCTGGTACCTCCATTAAAGAAATAATACCATTTATCGTCTACCTTTTGCCAGTCACTTGAAGTCATAACCCCATTACTATCAAAATAATACCAATACTGGCCACCGTTATATGGAGTTAATCTTAAGCCAGTTTGCATTTTACCTAGTTCATCAAAATAATACCATTTGCTATCAATTTGCTGCCAATCAGTAGTAAACTTATTACTACCATTTGAATAAAACTTCGTATTACCTATTTGTAGCCAACCGGCATCCGCTAATAAATAACCATCTGAATTAAATGAATATCCACTCAAATTGTTAGATAAAATTCCAGTATTCGTATCAAAATAATATAAATAATTATCAATAACATTAGCGCCTTTAACCATTTTACCATTTTTATCAAAATAAAATTTACCTTTTTGGCCTTGATATGTTAATTCTTTCCAACCAACAGCCATTGTTCCATCATTATCATAATAATATGTAGCACCATTTTCATTAATCCAACCAGTTTTAACTTCATTAAGAATTCTAAGAACATCATTCATTTTTATTTTTCCATTACTATCATAATCAGCTGCCAAAAGTTTATTAGTATCACTTATTCCACGACCATCAATAATATAATTAGCAATACTACGAGCAACATTTTTAGTTATGTTACCATCACCATTAATATCCCCTTTAACAATAAGTGTATAAGTATTACCATTATCATTCAAATTAAATGTTAATTTATCGCCTGTTTTAACCATATCAGCCCAGCCAATTGCCTTATTGCCATGATAAAAAGCAGCTTTATTACCCTCAGTTAAACCTAATTTATTTAATAAAGTATCACCATTAGATCGTACTGAAATACCCTTAATTATATTATTAGTATTATCGATTTCATGATTTGTCTTTTTAAAATAAACATTAACACTTTTATCACTTGAAATACTTCCACCAGTTGTTAAATTAGCATTTTTAGCAATATCATAAATATAACCATCAACAGGCTCAATAAATTCAGTTAAATAATAGTATTTCCCACGTAAAGTTGAAAAAGATGATGTGCTAGTTTTAATAGTTTTATTAGTATCACTATCAACATAATTTATAGTAATATTTACAAAATTAGAACTATTAAACTTTGTATAAGCTGATTCAGTAAAGTTAATTTTATCAACTGTTATAGTATCATCTTTAATATTAAATATAAATGAGCCATTTCCACCAGATTCAGTTGAATATATATTAAAGTTGTATCTCCAATCGTTAACAATTTGCGTAATTTCGTTTGTTACCTCAGTATATTCATTATGTGAATAAAATACGAACCTTGGATTAATACATCTAAGAAAGTTTTTACTATTACTAGTAGGAAGTCCATGATGACTAAGTTTAAAAATATCTGCTTTTATTTCACTACATTTAGAACTAACCAATTTTTCCTCCTGCAATGAATCATTAGCATTAAAAGCACTAACATATGAAGCAAGCTCAACACTAGACTCAATATCACCTGCACTTAAATATTTAATATTGCCAATCTTAAACATTGTAACTAACGAATTATCATTAACATAATGTCCTTGTCTACTTCCATTATTTCCATGTGCATTTACATATTTATCAATACAACTACCTTTACATTCTCCACCTATTGGGCCAATAATTGAAACTTCTATATCACCTATTTTAGGAATATTGCTTTCTGCCTTAACTGTCTCACAAGGTATCCCATTTTCAGATGCTTTTGTCATTACCCTACTATAATAAGTACTTTTATAATCGGTATATGTCCATCCCTTACTAGTAGCATATGCCGCATAATTATCTAAATATGTCGTATCTGGTAAATAAATTTTCCCTTTTTTTAGTGCATTTACTAAATTATTGTTTGTCCAAACAGCTGTCGAATCATAAATACCACCAATATGATCTATGTGATAATGTGATATAATTACACTAAGTTCTATTTTATTACCATAATCACTGCCATGTTCCTGAATAAAATAATGATCAATAAAGTCAATAGCATTTGTTCCAGTACCAGCATCAACTAAAATATATTTGTTTTGTGATCTAAGTAAAGTAGCATCTCCTTCATCACCTATTCTAATAACAATAATTTTTGCTTCAGTAGCAAAAACATTAATTGGAATTATTAATAATAAAAATAGAATTATCAATAACTGTAATTTTTTCATAAAATTCACCTACCATATGATATTACCATTATATAACAAAAAAAGAAAAAAAGAAATATCATAAAACAAATAATGTAACTAATTTGTTTTATACATTTAAAAAGCACAACTTATAAGAAGTTATGCTTTTTTTGCTTTTAGCCAACCACTGCCATCAACTAATCTATTTGTTATCATCGCTGAAGCACTATCGCCAACTACATTAAGAATTGTTGCAGGTGAATCTATAATTGTAGCAATTATTGTTAAAATTGGTAAAGCAGCAACCGGGTAGCCAAGCATTGTAATAATCAACATCTCTGATATTGTTCCACCACCTATTGGTACAGCAGTTACAAGCAACGTAGCCACAAGTGCTACACCCATAATTTTTAAAATTGAAATATCATGGGCACCATTAAATAAATATACTAAAAACATTATTTTAAAAACACTGCCAATTACTGATCCATCTTTATGAAAACTTGTTCCAAGTGATACAGTAGTTTCAGCTACATCATCTGATACTCCAATTTTTTTGGTACATTCAATATTAACAGGCATTGAAGCAGCAGATGAACAAGTAGCAAGTGCCGTCAAAGTAGAAGGCAATATGTTTTGCCAAAAACGTTTAACACCAAGTTTGCCAGCGCTAACAAATGCAAACAATGAATAAACAACAAAATAGAAAAACACTGAAGTTAATAAATAAATTATAAACGTCTTTAGATATCCAACAACAATCATGCTACCAAATGTGCCAACCATTACTGCAAAATAACAGCCTAGCCCAACTGGGGCATAATACATAATAATTTTAATAAAATTTAAAAGCACACTCAAAGCTGAATCAATAAATTTATAAAATGGTTCCGCCTTTTCTTTTGACATACTCATAGCAATACCAACAAGTATTGATATAACAATTAAAGCAATCATATTATCTCTTGATAATAATTTACTAAAGTCATTTACTGAAATAGCTTGAACTGTTTTATCAAGTATATTTAGCTCTGTATCTTCACTAGTTGCCTCATCAATTACCAAACCATCACGTATTTTATCGCCATCAGTTGTATTAACTAATTTAAATGAATAAGTACTAGCAATACCAACAAGTACCGCTACAACTGACGTCATTAAAAATACCAAAAAAGTTGTTATTAATATTTTTCCAATTCGTTTAGGTTGTTTCATCTTATAAATTGAAGATGTAATTGTTAAAAATATTAAAGGCACAACTACTATTAAAAGCATGTTTAAAAACAAATCGCCAAACGGACTTAACACTTTTGCATCTTCACCAAAAATTAGACCAACAATCCCTCCAATAATAATTCCAATTAGCATAATAATTAATGATTTATAATTTTTTAATTTTTTCATTTCTTTACTCCTCTCACAATATAAGTATATAATTCATTATATTTTTTTACCACTAATATATATCCACAGCATATTTATATTTACCACAGAAATTCCACAAATAATATTGTAAAGCATGTTAAAAAATGCTATTATCTAGTAAAGGAGTATAACAATATGAACTATATAAAATTAAATAATAATGATAATCATCTATCCCTTGGAAATCTATTCAATGCCATAAAGAAAATATCTATTAATAAATCTGGCGCTATCCAAACAGAACTATTTTGTATTTTATTTAATATTGACAATATTTCTGATACTACTGTTGGCAACTATTGCACTGGCTATCGTGCAATCGGTAATACTTATAAACAAATATATTTAAATTACAAAAAGCATTATGAAAAAGATAAAAAATATATGATTAAAACAATTAACAATCTTATATCTACTATTGATGGTTATATCTATGATATAAATTCAATCAAAGATTTAAACAATAATTTATCATTAAAAAAATTATGTTATATGCTACACACATTAGCAAAAAATGATCTTTATGTATCAAATTCTCTAAAAAAAGAACTGTTAACATATTTAAACACTGAAAAATATTATGAATTTTTAACTAGAGTATTATTTTTCATCGTATTAGAAAAAAAACAGCCGCTTTATGAGAGTGATCTTGTGAATGAAACTGTCGAAGAAATATTAGAAAACACAAATATGTCCATTAATGATTTAAAAAAATATCTTGAAATTAAATTCAAAGAAGGTATCAGCCTTATACCATCGCTAAAAAAATTAGCTAATGAAAATAATCCTTATGCTTTAAATGAACTTGGAAATTTAGAATATAATGGTTACGTTTCCGGTACTAAAAGATATGAAGAAGCATATAAATACCATCTTAGAGCAGCTTCATACAATCACCCTACTTCCTGCTGGATGATTGCACATATGATATTAAATAAAAAAATTGGTTCTCTAAGTCATGATGATATAGAATTAGCATGGACATATCTAGAAAAAGCGTATAACTTAAATAGTATCTCCGCCATAAATACCATGGGATTATGCTATTTAAAAGGATATAACAAAGATAATATTATTGATAAATCTAAAGCTATAACTTATTTTAAAGAAGCCATAAGCAAGAAATATATTTATGCATATAATAACCTAGGTAAAATATATGAAGATAATTTAGAAATGGATAAAGCAATTGAATACTATACTATTAGTGCTAATGAAGAAAACAGTTGGGCATGTAATAAATTAGGACTATTATATTATGAAGGAAAATATATTAAAAAAGATATAAAAAAAGCATTTGATTATTTTACCACCGGAGCATCAGCTCCAATAACTACTCGTATTGAATGGAATATATATAATTTAGTTAAACTATTTTACTTAAATGGAAATGCTACATTAGGAATTAAAAAAGATATTGATTTATCATTAAAAATGTTAGATAACATTAAAGATTTTAAACCAGCAAATGAACTATTTTTATATTGCTACTACGAAAAATACTTAGATAATAAAACTGAAGAAAATCTAACTAAAGTCAAGTATTATTTAAATATCATTGATAACAGCATAGATGAAAAGAAAAAAGAAGAAATTTCTTCTTCATTAAATAATATTTATAAATCTAAAATCATCATTAATTTATGATGTCTTACACTCACCATTATATTCATAACTATCATTATTAACAATTACCGTATCGTCATCATTCAATCTATCTATTTTATTATTAGAATTAAAATAACCATCCGTTTTTAATGTGGATATGCTAACACTTCTAACATTATTATTATCATGTAATGAAAAATATATTTTAGCAGCATTTTTAGCAATTTCTTTTTGTTCAAAACACTCCCTCTCATCTCTTCTTATAAGTGATGAACTAACAGATGACACAACCACTAGTGACATACTAGATAATATTATTATAACCGCCAAAAGTTCAACCAAAGTAAAACCTTTATTATTCATAATTAATCACCTCTACTATCTATATATTAACATATTTAAATGTATAAGTAAATAAACTTATACATATATTTTACTGGTGGTTAACAATGAAATTAGTAAAAATAATTGGTTTATTTTGCCTATTTTGTATTAGCTTTTTTTATACTGAAAAGGTTATAAATGTTTTAGTTGATCAAGATGAAATAATGATAAAAATTAAGGATATTGCTAAAAATAATTATATCAATCCTACAAACGCAATTACCAAAGACGACACCATTATACCAGGATCTACTGGAAAATATATTGATATTGATGCAAGTTATAAAACCATGAAAAAAATTGGTTATTATGAACCATCGCTTTTAATATATAAAGAAATATATCCCGAAATATCCATTTATAATAACTACGACAAATATATAATTAGAGGAAATACAAACCAAAAAAATATATCATTACTATATATATTAAATAATACTAATACTATAAATAGTATTTTAAATATAACTAAAAGCAAAAACATTACAATTAATTTCTTCGTTGATAGTAGTTTTCTTAATAACAATATAAATATAATTGATACTATTAAAGACAACAATATTTATAATTATGGTAATTTTGGAACATATACAAAAGACAATTTAATTATAGCAAATAATATTATCAATAATAAATCAAATAATAAATCAAATTTTTGCCTATTTGTAGAAAAAAATAAAGAATCTCTAAATAATTGTGCCAATAATAAAATGTTATCAATTATTCCTAAAACTAATATTAATTACTTCAATATTAAAGACAATTTAGAAAATGGAAGCATTATTTTGATAGAAAATACGAAAGAATTAAATGGAATAATAGAATTTATTATAAGCAAGGGCTATAACATTGTCCCATTAAATGAACTTATATCAGAATAAAAACAGTTTAATAAAATTTGAACTGTTTTTTAATTATTATAAAATCTTTGATTAAATCTTTCAATTTGACTTTTACGTTTAACTTTTACTAAATCATCTTGCTTTTTCATATAATTTAAATCTATATACGGTAAGTATTTTCCATAATCTATCGGATACATTGTAATAAAAGCTTGTGAATTTGCAATACATACCACTTGAAAATAATCAACCATTTTATTATTTACCTTACCACATTCATCATACTTAAAATTATAAATATTATCTATAAATCCTAAACAAAGCCCCTTTTCACTAGGTATATACTTTTTCACTTCATCAATTATGTCTAAAACATTTAAATTAGATACAAAAGAACTATTTGAAACATTATAATCATTCATATGTTTTTTTATATGCTCTAAAAATTCATTCTCATTATATTCAATAATTTGTCTAAGTAAATATGAATATTTTTCTCTATTATTAATATGTAATTTATTTAATTTTTTATAGCAAAATAACTTTAAACCAATTAACCCTACAAATTGAAAATTCTGATTATTATTTAAAGTATCTATATTAAAGGTACTTATATCATAATACTTATTTTTAGGCTGAATATAATTATCAAGTACATCAACATATTTTTCTTGATACATTAAAAGTTTTACCTTAGCATAATTATAATTCAAAACATACATATCAACTAAGTCCTTTTTTCTCATAAAATTTCTATCATTAATTACTAAGTGTTCTACTTCTTCCAATATTTTTTCTGCTTCTTCAAATTTTCTAATTGTTACTAATAAACTAGCAAAAAAAGTATAAGCAGTATAATCTTCTGGATACAGTTCCAAATAAGTAATAAATCTATTTTCAGCTTCATAAGGATCAGTATTAACAAGTGATAAAATTTGCATAAATTCATGTTTATTAAAATAATGTCTTTTTCCCATGTTATCAGCTCCAAACACAAGTGAATATTATATAGTTATAAACCGTTTTAGTCAACTAATAAACTGATTATTTACAAAGTTTACTTGATTTTGAAAGAAGATTTTTGCTATAATAAAACTAAATTGGTGATATTATGAAATTATGTGAAGTAGATAAAACAAAATTAGCCCCAATGATGGCTCATTATGTAGAACTTAAAGAAAAAAATATGGATACTATTATCCTTTATCGATTAGGTGATTTTTATGAAATGTTTTTCGAAGATGCCGAACTCGTTAGTCATGAATTAGAGCTTACTCTAACTGGTAGAAACGCTGGATTGGATGAAAGAGTACCCATGTGTGGCGTACCATATCATGCTGTTGATATATATATTGATAAATTAATTAAAAAAGGATATAAAGTAGCTATTTGCGAACAACTCGAAGACCCAAAGACTACTAAAGGAATGGTAAAAAGAGACATTACTGAAGTCATATCCAGTGGATCAGTTATTACCGCAAATTCATTAAATGAAAAAGAAAATAATTATCTTGGAAGTATATATACACTAGATTATTGCAATATTTTAACATATTGTGATATTACTACTGGCGAAATATTCAGTGAAATAATTGAAAATGACAACACTATTTTAATAAATAAAATAATATTTTTAGGTATTAAAGAATTAATAGTTAACAGTAAGACTAACAAAGAAATAATTTCAACATTAAAAAGTAATTATAAAATACCCATAACAATTATTGATGAAATAATACAAGATGATACATACAATTATATATATCAAAATATTGAAGATAATAGATATATAATTGGTATTAATCATTTAGCTTATTATTTAACCAATAATTTAAAAAGAAGTATATCGCATTTTCAAAAACTACAAATTAGAAAGAACAATGAATACTTAAGAATGGATATTCATACAAAAAGAAATCTTGAACTAACCGAAAGCATCCGCAAAGGAGAAAGAATGTATTCACTACTATGGCTTCTTGATGAAACTAAAACCGCTATGGGAGGAAGATTATTAAAAACATGGATTGAAAACCCTCTTGTTGACAAAGAAAAAATTGAAGCAAGATATAAAGTTGTCTCTACTCTTCTTGAAGAATTTATATTAAGTGAAGATTTGCGTAAAGCCTTATATGATGTATATGATTTAGAAAGATTATGTGGACGAATTGCCCTATCATCAGCAAATGCTAAAGACTTAATTCAACTAAAAGATTCCTTAAAAATATTACCAAACATAAATGAAATATTAAAAAAAATAAATTTTCAAGAATTACCAGATGTAAGTGATTTATATAATTTACTTGAATCATCGCTTTATGAATCCCCACCTGCTACATTAAAAGAAGGATTTTTAATCAAAAAAGGATATAATAAAGAACTTGATGAATTGAAAGATTTACGTAGTGGTGGAAAAGAATTCATAAGCAATTATGAACAAGAAGAAAGAAATAAAACTGGTATAAAAACGCTAAAAGTTGGCTTTAATAAAGTATTTGGTTATTATATCGAAATATCTAAAGGTGCCTTATCACAGGTAAAAGAAGAATATGGTTATATCAGAAAACAAACATTAACAAATTGCGAACGTTTCATAAATCCTATTTTAAAAGAAAAAGAAGATTTAGTACTATCAGCTGAAGAAAAAATTATTAACCTAGAATATGATTTATTTATTGAAATACGCAATAAATGCAGTGAATATGTTCATACATTACAAAAAATTGCAAAGATTATAAGTGAAATAGATGTACTTTCTTCATTTGCACTTATTAGTGAAAAATATAATTATACTAAACCTATTATAACAAATAATAATAACATAGAAATAATCGAAGGACGTCATCCAGTTGTTGAAAAAGTAATAAAAGATAATTATATTCCAAATGATATCATAATGGATAGCAATACTTCTATCATCTTAATTACTGGTCCAAATATGGCCGGAAAATCAACATATATGCGTGAACTTGGTATTATTATCATAATGGCACAAATTGGAATGTTTGTTCCTGCGAAAAAAGCTATTTTACCAATATTTGATAAAATATTTACACGTATCGGAGCTAGTGATGATTTGGTTAGCGGTGAATCAACATTTATGGTTGAAATGCGTGAAGCTGCCGATGCCATTAAAAATGCTACCCCTAGTAGTCTTATACTATTTGATGAATTAGGAAGAGGTACAGCTACTTTTGATGGTATGAGTCTAGCCCAAGCAATCCTCGAATATATTAACAATAAAATTGGTTGTAAAACACTATTTTCTACACACTATCATGAATTAACAGATTTAGAAAACACCCTTGATAAATTAGTCAATAAACATGTATCAGCCGAAGAAAAAGATGGAAATATAATTTTCCTACACAAAGTAAAAGATGGATCTGTCGATAAAAGCTACGGTATCAATGTAGCAAAACTTGCAAATTTGCCAAAAGAAGTAACTGATAGAGCATCAGAAATATTAGCTATCTACGAAAACAAAGAAAAAAAACGTGATATTGTTATTCAAACAACATTACCACTTGATTTTAGTAATGAAACTAATGAAATTGAAGAAACAATTAAAAATTTAAATGTATTAGAATTAACGCCAATAGATGCTATTAACATACTATATGATTTAAAGAAGAAAACAAAGTCATAATTATTTCAATAAAGTCTTTGTTTTTTTATAATTATCTATACTTTATAATTTATTTTATGTTATAATTATTATGGTGGTAAAAATGTATGACGTTATAATCGTTGGTGCCGGTCCTGCCGGTTTATTTGCAGCTTATGAATTAATCTCAAATAACAAAAACTTAAAAGTAGCCATTCTTGATCGTGGTAATGATGTTAAAACAAGAGTATGCCCAATGAATAAATTAGGAATTCCCTGCCAAAATTGTAATCCATGTAATATTCTATCAGGCTATGGTGGAGCTGGAACTTTTTCAGATGGTAAATTAAACTATATTCATAAATTAGGAAAATCAGACCTTACTAAATACATGACTGAATCAGCTGCCATGAAATTAATTGATGAAACAGAAGAAATATTTAACAAATTTAAAATGGATGCTGAAGTATATCCATCTAATATGGACGAAGCCAAAGAAATCAGAAAAAAAGTAGCCATAGCTGGTGCTAAATTATTAATTATTAAACAAAAACATTTAGGATCTGATCATTTACCAGAATACATTAATGGTATATGTGACTATTTAAAAGAATTAGGAGTTGAATTAATATCACGCTGTGATGTTTTGGATATTACAACTGAAAATATAGATAATCATAAAATCATTTGCAAATTAAAAGGAAAAGATAAAACATTTACTGCTAAAAAAGTAATCGTTGCACCAGGAAGAACTGGCGCAAAATGGATTCAGGAACTAGCTGATAAATATAAAATCCCATATTATTCTCAATCAATCGAAATTGGTGTTAGAGTTGAAGTAAGAAAAGATATCATGGAAGAACTTACAAATGTAATATATGACCCAACTATATTTATTAAAACAAAAACATATAGCGATGAAATAAGAACATTTTGCACTAACCCAGGTGGTTATGTCACAAAAGAAAACTATTATGGTTACATTTGTGTAAATGGTCATGCTTTAAAAGAAACTAAATCAAACAACACAAATTTTGCATTTATATCAAAAGTAAACCTAACAGAACCAGTTACTAACACGAGATTATATGGCGAATCAATCGCCCGTATAGCCAATGTTTTAGGTGATGGCAAGCCAATTATACAAAGCTTAAAAGATTTACGTAACGGAAGACGTAGTGAATGGCACAGAATCAATAAAGGCTTCATCGAACCAACATTAAAAGATTGCGTAGCCGGAGATCTTGCCCTTGTAATGCCACATCGTATTATTACTAACATTTTAGAAGGCTTAGAAACATTAGATAAAATAATTCCAGGCGTCAACAATGATGACACATTATTATATGGCCCAGAAATTAAATTTTTCTCAAATGAAATTGAAACAAATAATGATTTTAAATTAGAAAATGACAACATATATTTTGTTGGAGATGGTGCTGGTAAAGCCGGCAATATCGTTACCGCAGCAGCCACAGGATTAATTGCTGCAAGAGACATTATAAGAAAGTGCAAATAGCACTTTTTTTCTTGCAAATAATCCTATTTTTTGATATTATTTTATTATAGTAAGAAGGGATTAATATGATGATAAAATATATTATTTGTACACTTATTGGCTTCTACCTATTAATTAAAGGAGCTGATTTGTTTGTTGATGGTATTGCATCAACTGCCAACAATCTAAAAATACCCAAACTAATAATCTCACTATCAATTGTTGCTTTTGGTACCAGTACCCCAGAATTATTTATATCATTTAGAAGTTTATTAAGTGGAAATAATGATATCGTATTTGCCAATGTTGTTGGTTCAACTATTGTAAACTCAATGTTAGTTTTAGGTGCTGCCGCAATGATTAAACCAATGCGCATTAAAAGTGAAACAATTAAAAGGCAATTACCAATTCACTTCGCTATTATTCTATTCTTCTCATTACTATTATTAGATAGAACATTTAATGGTACAATTAATACCATTTCAAGAAATGATGCCCTAATACTATTTACAGTTTTTATATATTTTTTATTTTATATTATTAGTTTTAACAGAAGTCAAAATAAAGAAAAAATGGTTGAAAAACCTCGATGGCGTTTACCAAAATCAATAATTATTGGTCTAATTGGTCTAGGAGCCATTGCAATTGGTAGTGAACTTGCTGTAAACAGTTGCGTAAATATTGCAAATTATTTACATGTAAGTCAGAAAATAATTACCATGGTTATTTTAGTTGTAGGTACATCTATGCCAGAATTAATTATGGCTATCACTGGGGTCAAAAAAGGAGAATATGACATAATTATCGGTAATATTATTGGTACGAATATCTTTAATATTGGCTTTGTTTTAACCCTACCTATTATTATCTTTGGTAGTGTCTCAACCCTAAGTTTTCATTTACCTGATATGTTTATTATGAGTGTCGCTGGATTTATACTATATTTATTTGCTAGTGATGATAGAAAAATTGACAAAGCAGAAGGTTTAATAATGTTAACAATTTTCTTTATATATTATGGTTACATTTTATTTACATAAAAAAACATACTCAAATGTATGTTTTTTTATTCGCTTCGAAGAGCTTCAACCGGATCTTTTTTAGACGCAGCTCTAGCAGGAATTAATCCTCCAATTAAAGTTAGAATTATACTAAGAACTACTAATATAATTGAACTATTAATAGCAAGCGCAGCCCTAAGTGGAATATTACCAGTATAATGATGCAAAATAGCATTAATTATTGGAATTAATCCATAAGATATACCTATGCCAAACAACCCAGATAATAATCCTATAATAAACGTTTCAGCATTAAATATTGACGATATGTTATGTTTAGAAGCTCCAATACTACGAAGAATACCAATTTCTTTTGTTCTTTCATATACAGAAATATAAGTAATTATACCAATCATAATTGAAGATACCACAAGTGAAATTGAAACAAAAGCAATAAGAACATAACTAACAGCATTGACAATTGTTTTAACAGAATTCATTAATATTCCAGTTGTATCAGAATAATTTATCACTTTCGACTCTTTCTTCTCTTTCTTCATTTTTTTATTATAACTATCAATAAAATCAATAAAATGTTCCTTACCATCAAAACTATTGAAATAGAAAGATATAAATGTTGGTTCGTCCTTATCTTGGTACCCCAAAGAAATTAAATTAGATTTAGCAGTTGATTCTTTTTTATTCATCATCGCACTAACTACTCTCATAAGTTCATCTTCAGTAAAATTTAGTGAGAAAGCACTACTAATTGCATCCTGATTAACATTAAATGAAGAAGCAATACTATTTGTAATATTAGCAGTAAGTTCCCCTACTTTTGTAAGAATTGTTTTTTTCATTACTGCTTCTGTCATAACTGTTCCCATTTTTTCTTCAGTTCCAATAATTGCAGCACTTTCATTAAATGATTTTTTTACTTGTTCAAATATTTCATCATTAATGATTGCAACAGGATTTGTTACATCTTCAGTCAGTGTTTGATCAACTGCATAATATGAAGCAACATAAGCCTGTAATAAACCATTTAACATAGCATTATAGGTAGTTTTAAAAGTGTCTCTAGGAATAACATAATTTGTTTCCAATTCTTTTAAATCCTCACCTACTTGATATGTTTCCATATATTCATTAACTACTTCACTAATTTCATTTAAACTAATTGTATCAGTAATAGTATCAACTATCCCATTTTCAAATTTATCTAAAGTATTAGAAAATGCATTTTTTGCACTACTAGTATCAGTTGTAATAGCATTACTAATTTCCATCATATAATTTTCAGTTTGTTTTTTGATAGTAGCCTCATCTATCTTAATATCAAAAGCCGAAGCCAATTTTTCAGAATCAATAGATATAACATCATCAAATCCAAAACCTATATCACTATTTTTACTATCAAATCTATCCCCAGAAAAAACATCTACGTCACTATTAGCAAGTTGTTTTTTAACAAGTTCACTATTACTTGAATAATCAATTATATAGTCAATTAAATCAGAAGTATAATTTACACCAGGAGAAAGTGCTGTTGACGTTGTACCTTCTTTAGCACTAACAATACCAACTATTTTAAGTGGGATAGCTTTATCATATAATACTTTCATATAATTTTCATCATCACTCATATCCTCATATACTTGATAATTGTTATTATATTTATAAATATCCGAAGGCATTACTAACTTTAAAGTTACATTCATAAGATCATTATATGACAATTCAAGTGGCTTATTATTGATATTTACAGATTCGCCACTCATTATCTTAGTTACCATATCTGTAAGTTCATTATTATCACGCAATCCAAGTGAATACACAAGCAAATCAGAAATAGTATTTGGCTCAGATAAAACAATAATAATCTCATCGTATTTGTTTGGCCATCTACCAGAAAGAACTTCATATTGCTCATTAAGCGATTCTCTATCATTAATCATTTGAGAAAAAATTGAACCAAAACTTGAATATGAACTTAACATATTAGAATTATATATTGAACTAAATAAATTACTAGGATTTAATTTAGCTAATTTATTTGTTGCATCAATAGTATATATTAATGGATCAATACTATAAGAATATTTAACTGTCAATAAATCATCTTCTACTTTATTATAATTTTTTTCTAAATAGTTTTTAAAACTTTTTAAATCATTTGCCTTAACATTAGATAACATATTAGTCAAATACTGTTCTTCAGTAACCTTATTTGTTCCCTTATTTTTATGGTCACCAGTAGTCATTGATAAAAGAACACCAGTAATATCCGTTGATTCTTGCATAATAGTTAATGGATAAGATGTCAAAGTATCTTCTTGTATTGAATCAACATAATTTTGAAATCCAGTAGATACTGCCAATATTAACGCAATACCAATTATTCCAATTGAACCAGCAAAAGCTACTAAAACAGTCCTTCCTTTTTTAGTCATTAAATTATTAAACGATAATGATAAAGCAGTTAAAAAAGACATTCCAGTTTTTTTAGTTTTCTCGTCATATATTTTTTTCTTTTGTTTTGTATTAACCTTACCATCATAAGGATTAGTATCACTAATTATATGACCATCTTTAAGTTTAATAATTCTACTTGAATACTTTTCTGCAAGTTCTGGATTATGAGTAACCATGATTACAAGTTTATCTTTTGATATTTCTTTTAGAAGTTCCATAATTTGAATACTAGTATCACTATCAAGCGCACCAGTTGGTTCATCAGCCAAAAGTATATCAGGATCATTAACCAGTGCACGAGCAATTGCTACCCTTTGCATTTGCCCACCGGATAATTGATTAGGTCGTTTATTAATATGATCGCTTAGCCCCACTGAAATTAAAGCTTTTTTTGCTCTTTCAGTTGCTTCTTTCTTTGAAATGCCAGATAAAGTTAAAGCTAATTTAACATTTGATAAAATTGTTTGATGACTTATCAAATTATAGTTTTGAAAAACAAAACCTATTCGATGATTTCTATAGCTATCCCAATCACTATCTTTAAATTTCTTAGTACTAATTTCATTTATAATTAAATCACCAGAAGTATAATGATCAAGTCCACCTATTATATTAAGAAAAGTCGTTTTACCACTTCCACTTGGCCCTAATATAGAAGCAAATTCACATTCTCTAAAATTGACACTAACATTATCTAACGCCTTTTGACTAAAGCTCTCAGTTTCATATATTTTAGTAATTTTTTTAATTTCTAACACATACTATTCCCCCTTAATAAATATATTAATTTGCATGCAATATATTATATCATACTACTTAAAAAAAGACTATATTTTTATAGTCTTTTAATGTCTTTTCCTTTTACTTCTTTTAAATCTAACATCATATAAAGTATAAAAATACATAAGCAATGTAAGCGATATAATTACCCCACCTAATATATCGCTTATCCAGTGTACACCAGACACAATTCTGCCTAAAAGTACCATTACTAACAACAATAATGTTATTGCATTTGTATATTTTAAATATTTTTCATCAACATAATTCTTACTTACAATTAATGAAGATATACATATACATATTGCAAGAATAGTATGACTAGATGGATATGATGCTTCAAGTTCACCATCTATTATAATTGGACGATAATTTATAATGAACTTTTCAAAAAATACATAAACAACTGCCATCAATACATAAAGTACGCCAAGTATAATAATATCCCTATCAACTTTCAATAAACTCTTCCTCTTTATTAACTGAACTAATCCTAAAATACCATATATCAAAACTATAACAATAACTATTACCCCAACTATTTCAGTAATCTTATATAAAGTCATATTTGAGCCAATAACGTTTCTAAACCAATCATTAAGTTTAGCAAAACCAATTTTTGAATTATTAGGTCCAATAGCTTTTACATCAATTGTTTTAACTAAAAAAGTATATAAAATAGATACAACAGTTAAAAATATTGATAATATTATATTTTTTCTTTTCATTTTACACTTCCCTACTACATCACTCATAGATAATTATATCACATTATCTAAGTAATTTAAATGAAAAGTACTAATTATTTTTAATTAGCACTTTCTCAATATGTAAAACTAATAAATACATTAAATATGACACTATCAAAAGAATTATAATTCCTGCAAATACTAAATTCAAGTTAAATATTTGACTTCCATAATTTATTAAATATCCTATTCCTTCTTTAGATACTAAAAATTCTCCCATAATAACCCCAACCAAAGACATACCAACATTAACTTTTAAACTGCTAATAATGACATGATAATTATATGGAATTACTAAGTATTTAAGAATTTGAATTTTTTTTGCATAAAAACTATCCATTAACTTTAACATATTCTTATCTGTATTAACAAATCCAGAATAAACATTAGTAATTGTAATAATTAATGATATAAGTAATGCCATTATTATAATTGATTTTATGTTAGCACCACATAAAATAATTATAATAGGACCAAGGGCTACTTTTGGTAAACTATTCAAAACTATTAAATATGGATCAATTACTTTATATAAAAAATTACTATACCAAAGAATTATTGCAATTATTGTACCTAGTATTGTTGCCAAGCTAAAACTAATTACCGTTTCATACACTGTAACCAGTATATGATTAAATAAATTATTAGTTTTATATAATTCAAATATTATTTTAATTACCTTACGTGGTGAAGAATAGACAAAAGCATTTATAATATTTTTACTAGACAAATATTCCCATATAAATATTATAAACAACAAAATAATAATTTGAGTAATAAGGACTAATGCTTTATTTCTTTTAATTTTCCTTAAATATAATTTATATTCATGACTTATCATATTTATCAATCTCTTTCCATATCATGTCGTAGTAGTCACTAAATTCTTTACATTTCCTATTGTTAATAGGACTACTTTTATTAGTCATAACAATTTCAATTATTTTTTTTATTTTCGATGGTCTATCACTTAAAACAACTACTCTATCAGCTATACTGCATGCTTCTCCAACATCATGAGTAATCATTATAGCAGTTTTATTTTCTTTCTTAATAATCTTATATACATCATCTGCCACCTTTAATCTTGTTTGATAATCTAAAGCGGAAAATGGTTCATCAAGCAAAAGAACATCAGGTCTTAATGCTAGCGTTCTAATTAAAGCAACTCTCTGTTTCATTCCTCCAGATAAACTAGATGGATAACTATTTATAAAATCAGATAATCCATAATTATTAAGTAGTTGCTTTACATAATTAATATTTTCTTCAGTAAGAAGTCCTTTAATTTTTAAACCTAATAACGCATTATCTAATATTGTTAACCATGAAAATAAACAATCAGACTGAAGCATATACCCAATTTTTTTATTATTTAAAATATTAACATCACCATTTGTTTTATTATCAATTCCACCAATTATATTTAAAAGAGTACTCTTTCCGCATCCAGATGGGCCTACTATTACCAAAAACTCTCCATCATATACATTTAAAGTAATATTATCAATAGCTAATACTTCACACTTCCTAGTATAATATTTTTTACTCAAATTATTTATTTCAATAACATTATTCATAATCACTAAAATATTTACTATATATTAATTCACCATATGGTACATATTTATCTAATTCACCGGCTGATTTAATTATTTCTTGTATATGATTCCATTCATATTCATTAATAGTAACATTTTTCTTCCAAGCCTCACCATTTTTATATCTATCAACAATTTTTATCATATCGTCAAGCGTTGTATTAGGAAAATAATCTAGCATTATTTTAGCAACTTCAATTGTTTCATGCGAATATACATATTTAAGTCCTTTATCAATAGCCCTGGTAAATTTTTCTATAACATCATGATTATTTTCAATATAGCTTTTCTTAGCATTATATGCTGTATATGGAACACTACCACCAAGTTCACCAATATAAGAAACCACATAACCATATCCATTTTTTTCAACAGAAGTTGCATTTGGTTCTCTTAGTGCAAGAATAAGAAGTCTCTAATATTGTTCAAAATAAATTTCCATATAAAATACTGCGAAAGATAGCAAAATTTATTGCTACCTTTTTTGTTTTCCCATACTTGATAAACCAGTTGAAATTTTGTTAATTATACTTTCAAGAGATTTTGATTGTTGTTCTTTATCTGATTCGGTTTTTACATATTCTAATTGCATATCAATAATTGTTTTTAGATATACATAATATTCTTTACTTTGTTCTTCATCAAGTTCATGAATACTTATGCTTAAAATTCCATACAAACTTTTTAATAATTTTTGTACTCTTGGATCAAACTTGTCTTTTACAGCGTCAATTTTGGTATCTATATGATCATCTTTAGTTTTAGTATCACCTAAATATTTTTTAATCATTTTTTCGAATATTCTTCTTAAATATGCATAAGCTCCGACATAAAAATGATCAGCATTAGATAAATCAGCTTTTTTGTAATCTTCATATGCAGAAAGTTCATCTAATTGTTTCTTATATTTATCAAAATCAAAACCTTTAACTGATAACATAGAAGGATTTTGACCTACCTTAGTAACTATTATTTGTCCATTACTAAATTCAATAGAAATAAGCATTGTATAATTATGATTGCTACTGTTGGTACAAGTAAATGAATAAAGATAATACCATATTTTATTGTTTAATATTTTATTTTTTTCATATGGTGGCTGTGCACCCATTATTATACCATTTGACAATGATATTTTTCCACAATCAGTTTGATATCCTTTGGTAATTTCTAAATTGTAGTGACTCATTAAATCGCCAGATAAAAATTCTAATAGTTCTTTTTTTAATGAAAATGGAAATTCTTTTTTACATTTGTGACAAATAGTAATTAACCTTTCTTCAGAACAACCAACATAGCATAAAAATTTATCTAATTCTTGCTTATTTAAAACATATTGATCATCTTGCAAATTTAAGATTTCAAATTTTTCTTTAGTATAAAGTGATACTTCATTAAACAGATAGTTTAAATTTTTTTCGTACATTTATAACACCTCTTGTACATATTTTATCATAAGAACATTATTTTTTATTAAAATACAAATAAAATTAAGAAAATAGTTCAATAATTTGGTATAATTATATTAAGAAAATTTGAAAGGAGATTAGCTATGAAAAATAATATGATTATATATGTATCAAAAGATGGTAATGTAAAAGTTGATGTTAATATACAAAATGAAGATATATGGATGAGTCAGGATGTAATGGCTAATCTTTATGATACAACTAAGCAAAATATAAGCTATCACTTAAATAATATATTTAAAGAAGAAGAGCTTAGTAAAGATTCAGTTGTCAAGGATTTCTTGACAACTGCTAATGATGGCAAGAAATACAATGTTTTACATTATAATTTAGATGCCATTATTGCTGTTGGATATAGAATTAATTCTAAAAAAGCAACAGAATTTAGAATATGGGCTACTAAAGTATTAAAAGAATATATGACTAAAGGCTTTGCTTTAAATGATGAAAGATTAAAGAATAATGGTGAAAGTCCATATTTTGAAGAATTACTTGCAAGAATTCGTGATATTAGATCATCTGAAAAAATATTTTGGAGAAAAGTCTTAGATATTTATGCAACTTCAATTGATTATGATCCAAAAAATAAATTATCAATAGATTTTTTTAAAACTGTACAAAATAAAATGCATTATGCTACACATGGACATACTGCTGCTGAAGTTATATTTTATAGAGTTGATTCAGAAAAAGATAATTTAGGTCTTACTAATTTTAAAGGAAATTATCCAACAAAAAGTGAAACTGAAATTGCTAAGAATTATTTAACTGAAGAAGAACTTAATACATTAAATAGAATGGTATCAGCTTATTTAGATGTAGCAGAAATTAATGCTTTAGATAAACATCCTATGACTATGCAAGATTGGGTTAATGAATTAGATTCATTTCTTAAGATGACTAGAAAAGATATTTTAAATAATCCAGGAACTATATCACATAAAGAAGCATTAGAAAAAGCACACAAGGAATATGATAAATATATGCAAAGACATTTAACTACTGCTGAACAAGATTACTTAGAAATGTTAAATAAAGAAGTTGAAGAAATTGAAAAATAATTTTTAAAAGCAGAACAAACATTTTTAATAGAATTAAGAAAAAAGTTGGTGAAAAATATGGATAGAAAAAAATTTATTAATGAATTAAAATCTATTAAATTAGTAGCACACAGATTGGGATATCAAATGACTAATTATCCAGAAAATTCTTTAGATGTATTACAGACGATTTTTGAAAATAAAGAAATGCTTGATGCATGTGATGGATTTGAATTTGATATTTGTTTTACTAAAGATCATATTCCTGTAGTTATACATGACAAGTATATTGATGATATATCAGATAGTATTGGATTAGTAAAGTCATACACAATAAAAGAATTAGAAAAAGTTAATTTTAGATTTAGAAAAAGTCTACAGAAAAGTAACAGCCAAGAATTTAAAATAGTTAAATTAGAAACGATATTAAATTTTTTTCAAAAAAATAAACAACTACTAAAAGAAAAGATAATTAAAATTGAAACCAAAGATTTTACATATCTTAATACACAAAACATTATTATCTTAGCTGACATTTTAAATAAATATTCTGAAATAAAGGATAATATAATTCATTTATCATATTACCCTCAGAACTTAATACTTTTAAAAAGAATACAATTGAAAAAGAATTATAATATTATAAAATCTGATTTATTATGTGATTATAAAGCAATGGTTACTATATCTAAATTTATAAATAATTTAGATTATATTTCATTTCGAATTAAAACCAATAGTTTTCCAAATGCTAATAGTAATAATCCAAAGAGAGTAAATAGAAAAATATTACATGATACTTTCTTTATGAAATTTAGTAATGCAATAAGTGAAAAAACACTTACATATGCCATTAATAAATATGGAAGTGTGGGATTATATGTTCTTAATGATGATAATGATATTAATGAAATTTGCAAAAGAATAAGTGATAATTTTTTTAAAAAAAATTATGGCAACATTATTTTTACAACGAATAATCCACTTTATTTAAGAAAACTATCTAAAAATAAATAGAAAAAAATAAATTATTTTTAAAATAATACAACTTTAAATTTATTAATAAATTATGGATTTCCGTTGAGTTTCCTATAAAATTGTGGTAAAATGATAATATAGGATAATTAGAAGAAACACTAATTTTGGGAGATTTTATCTCTCTTTTTTTGTGCTCTTTTTTTAATTACTCTATTAGAAAGGCGTGTGAATTATGAATAAAAAAAATTTAAACTGTCAGAGACTATAATGGGTTTTAGGGATATGCCCTAACAAGAAAATGGGTGTGATAACACCATGCTTGATATATTGAAATTATACTATATGTCATAAGATTTGGAGATGATTTTATTAATAGTAAATGGATGTATAGAATTGATGTAGAAATAAGATTAGGTGTTTCAGGAAAACAAATGGATAAAGCTATCAAAGTAATGGAAAAATATCATTACTTTGAAAATTGGATTAGGTATAGATTAGGTCCTACTAATCTAATTGTTTTATTTAATTTAGAATTTGTAAATTGGTTAAAAGAAGTATATTTGAATAAAAATGGATTTTTCTTAGATAGAGAAATCCATTTTTTAAATGCAAGAATTAAAGATTTAGAAAAAAAATTAGATATTTCTCATTATGAGAAAGTTTATCCATACCTAAATGTAAAAGAATTAAAAGAATATTTTGGTAAGAGCAATAGTTCTATCTTAAAAGCAATTGAAAGAATGAATAAAAGAATAGATTGTAAATGTTATAAAGATGGAAAATTATATATTACCCCTACTGGAGTTAAATGGCTTGATCAAAACTATTATAGAAAGTCTTATTTTAAAGAATTATTAGAATATAAAAAAATATTAAATGAAAAGGAGAATAAAAATGACTAAAGTTGATAGAAGAAAGAAAATTAATATTATGTTAAATGATGAAGAAAGAAGAATAATTACACAAAAAGCAATTGAATATGGATATGGTCCACATCTTGCTGCTTATGTTAGAAGCGCTTGTATATATGAATCACTATATAAAGAAGAAATTGAAGGTAAATTTGAAATAACTAAGATAATGAGTGATTATATTAGTGTTGTTAATAGAATTCAGTATGAGCAGTCACAACTAACTAAAAAGATAATGTTAAGTGAAGGAGACATAAAAATGATTAAAGATAATAATACCCTTCTTCATAATGAGATAAGAAATTTAATTAAAACAATTGAAAATACTTTAACAGTTAAACAAATAAAAGAAACTAAGCAGAAACTAGACAAATAGCTTCTGCTTTTTTCTTAAAGTATTATTTTACGATTTTTCTCATAGTTTTAAATAAAGGAGATGAGTTATGGATTCTAATGATATTATGAGAAGTAAAGAAGTAAAATATAAGAATAAAGAAATACTTTTAAATGTAGCTCTTTCCTTAAATAAGGAGTTATTTGATGAAAAGAAAATATCTTATAAGATGTTTAAATATACCGAAGAAAATATTTTAAAAGAATTAAAAATTGTGAGTGTAAGTGGCGCAAATGCTAATACATAAAGATAATATGGTATAATGCTATTAGAAAGGAGAAGAAGAATTGGATTTATATACTGTTCGAAAGCAGTTAAATATGGGAATGCCACTTACAAGTATAAAATTAAGAGTAACAGATTATGCAAGAGTATCAACAGATCATTTAGAACAAAAGAAATCTCTTCAAAATCAAGTGGAACATTTTGAACAATATATAAAAGAAAATCCAAATTGGACTTATGTTAAAGGCTATGTAGATGATGGAATAACTGGTACAAGTGATATTAAAAGAGATAACTTTATGAAGATGATAGAAGATGCTAGAAGTGGTAAATTTGATTTGATTGTTACTAAAGAAATTTCTAGATTTTCAAGAAATACTCTTGATAGTATTAAATATACAAGAGAACTTTTGTCTTATGGAGTGGCTGTTTTATTTGTAAATGATAATATTAATACTGCCTTACCTGATTCAGAACTAAGACTTACTATTATGGCTTCTATGGCACAAGATGAAATAAGAAGATTATCAGAACGTGTTAAATTTGGTATGAATCGTGCTATAGAACGAGGAGAAATACTTGGTAATGATTTACTTTATGGTTATAAAAAAGATAAGGATACAGGTGTACTTAAATTAATCGAGGATGAAGCTAAAGTAGTTAGAAGAATTTATGAACTTTATGCCGTTCAAGAATTATCTTTATCAAAGATTGCTAAAACATTAAATAGCGAAGGATTAAAAACTTGTCAAAATAGAAAATGGTGTATATCTACTATATCTAGAATGATAGAAAATCCTAAATATAAAGGATACTATTGTGCTAGAAAATCTGAAATAGTAGATTATATGACTAAAAAAATTAAATACTTTGAAAAAGATGATTGGGTTATCTATGAAGATAAAACAAGAATACCATCAATAGTAGATGAAGATTTATGGGAAAGAGCAAATACTAGACTAGCTTCAAGAAAGAAAGCATTTAGCGAAAGAAAAGAAGATAAAAGTATTTATAAGAATAGATATCTTTATAGTGCTAAGATATATTGCGGAGAACACAATACAGTTTTTCATAGAAGAGAATTTAGAAAAAACAAAAAAGATATTACTTGGGTTTGTTCTGAATATTTAAAAAATGGTAAAACAACTTGTGATTCACCTAATATAAGAGAATCAGAATTAGATGCTATTTTTAAAGATATAATATCTAAACTACAAATTGATTCAAAAGATATTACCCAAACCCTAATGAATTATTATAGGCACCTAGAGATAGATACTGGTATCGATGAAGAAATATCATCTAGAGAGAAAGAAATCAATAATCTATATACTAAGAAAGATAAGATATTAGAGTTAAGTATTCAAGGTAGTTTATCGAGTGCTGAGTTTTATGAAAGAAACAATCAATTTAATGATAAAATAAATACTCTTACAAAAGAATTAAATCAGTTTAAACTTGATAAAGATAAATTAAAGATTACAACTGATAAAACAAAAGAATTAGAAGATATTTTAAAATCAAAAGTTAATACTAAATCTACAATAACTAAAATTATTAGTTCTCTACTTGATCATATTGTCGTATCAAAAATAAGCAATGATAAAAATAATATGGAATTAAATATATTTTTATCTTACAAAGAAAGTGATAATAAAAAACTACAACCAATTTTAAGAAGTAGTTATGAATTTAAACGCGGATATGATACACAAGGAACTAAAAGATACAAAGTCTATTACCAAGTGAATTGTTATTTTTGTCTATAATTAGACTTATAATTTTTCACTTGGTGACTTCATTCTCTTGCGCTTGTCTCAAATAAAGTAACAAAATCACCGTTACCACCTATAAAGGCACCTTCCATCGCAGCAAATGCAATAGATGTATCAATGTTTAAATCATTTTTAGGATCAATTCCATTTTTAAGTAATGCCCACTCAAAAGTCATCTCTGGCATTCCACCAATACGACCTCCAAGTACATTTTTACCCTTTAAATCATTTAATGTAAAATTATCATATTTTTTTCTTGATACCAAAAATGAGCCATCTTTTTGAGTAAGTCCTGCAAAAGTCATAACATAATCTTTTTCACCACCATTATATACATATATTGTAGCTTCTGTACCAGAAAAACCTATTTGTACATCTCCAGATAAAACTGCAGCCATAACATTATCAGCACCATTTGCAAGAACAATCTCTACATCTAACCCTTCATCTTTAAAAAAGCCAAGTCCGTGAGCCACATATTGAGGAGCATAAAAAACGCTATGTGCAACTTCTGCTACCTTTACTTTTTTAAGATTATTTGTTTCTTTTTTATTTATTCTGACAATAGCCAAAATAGCTAATCCTATAACTAAAACAATCAGCATAAAACATATAACTTTCTTTTTCATATTAACCTCCACTTCACCTTTAGTATATTCTACCAAATACTATAAAGTAAGTATTAATGCCCAAAAAAAGCAACCAAAGTTGCTTTAATATTTGAACTATTTATGTTTTTTTAAAGAATCTCTAATTTCACGAAGTAATAATACTTCTTCACTTGGTTTAGGTGGCTCTTCAGGAGCAGCTTCTTCTTTCTTTTTAAATTTTGACATAGCCTTAACTACTACAAAAATACATAGAGCTACGATTAAGAAATCAACAATATTTTGAATGAAAATTCCGTAATTAATTGTTGCATCCTTAACATTTACTGTTAATCCAGAAAAATCATGTCCACCAATTATAATACCAACAAGTGGCATAATAATATCATTTACAAGTGATGTCACAATTTTACCAAAAGCACCACCAATAATTACACCGACTGCCATATCAAAAATATTACCTTTTGATATAAATTCTTTAAATTCCTTAAATGTACTTCCACCTTTTTTTACTAACTTGTTATCAGTTATTTTTTTCTTATCCATAATTTCCTCCTTAACACCTTTATTATAACATAATTATTAGGTATTTCAAGTATTAACTTCCAGTACTTGTATAATGTTTCATACATTTATTAAAAGTTAAAATTGATATTATAAATAATACTAAACAAAATAATGGACTTATTAAATATAAAAAATTATCACTTTTTCCTAACAAGTATCTAACTGGATAATAATTAACACAAGCAATAGGTATTATGTAAGTAAAGAAAATTAATACCTCACGTTTAAATATACCCATTGGATATTGTCCAAACTCATGACTACCATCAGTAAAAATGTTAGTAAATTCTAAGCCCTCTATAGTCTTAAAACATAGACAAGCAGCCAAAATATACATAGAAACATAAATTAAAACACTAAACACCAATAAAAAACATAAAAGTAAAAGATTTCCAATTGTAAAAACTATATTAATTTTATTAACTGCAATTATAAATAAAACAATTGCACTTACTCCTCTACTTAACTTTGAAAATTCAATATTACTACCAAATATTTGAAGATATATATTTCGTGGCTTAATTAACATCAAATCAAGTGTTCCATGTCTTATTATATCTGAGAATTTATCAAATCCACGCCAAAAACATTCTGCAAAACCAAATCCAAATTGAACTATTGATACTCCAAGCATTACTTCATATAAATTATATTTATCTGAGAAATTAAACTTATCTAAAAGAACGAATACCATTGCAGCACTTAAAGCAGTCGGAAAGACTTGTGCAATAAAGGATAATAGAAATGAAGAACGATATTCTAGTTGACTCTTTAAATGCATTGCTAAATATTTAAAAACTATTTTCATTTATCCTCCTTGTATAAATACCTTCTTTAAGGCATTTTTTATAATTAAATTACCAGATATAACCAAAATCACAATCCATATTATTTGTAAACCAATTGATAATATTCCTTCCATAATACCAATATTGTTCGAATATAATCTAAATGGTAAATCAAATATTAATCTAAATGGTAAATAATACGTCCCTTTTTGAATAAATAATGGAAGTAAGGCAACTGGTACTAGTTCACCTGCACAAAGTTCCATTAGCGAATTTAGCATACTACTTATACCATTTTCATTGTACGTATAAAAACCAATCGTATGCACTAACATATTTATTCCCGTTACCACCAAAACACCTAACATAAGTGAAATTAGAAATAATATAAAATTAATAAATGAAGATGGTAATGGAAGAGCATAAGGCTTAGGTAATAAACTAGCAACAATTATGACAGGAAAAACTCTAAGCATTCCAGAAGCTATCCTACTAGCTAAACGTTTTATATACCACCAATAATATAAATTATATGGCCTAATTATTTCATATGCTACATTACCGCTTCTAATGGTATCTCTTATTTCAGAATCAGCTATTCTTACCGCTAAAAATGCATAGAACGCTTGATGCAACCACATATAACTTATTACCTGTTCCAAATTCATACTTACATTATCAGCATTTTGATATAGTGCCATATAAATAAAGATAAGCATTAATCCCCAAAAAAACTGTGTTGTCAACCCAGCAATGGCAGCACTGCGATATTGTAAGAAAGTTACTATTCGTAATTTAAAATAACTTAGATATAACTTCATATTTCAAAATCCTCATATAATTTATAAATAATATCATCAATTGGACTTGATAAAACGTTAATATCTTTTATTTCACAAACCTTTGTATATTCTCTAGTCACATCTGATACCGACATCTTTCTACTATCTATTTTTAATTTAACAATTCCATTACTATTGCTAATGACCTCAGAATTTTTAATTTTTGGGAGCATTTTCATGTTATCATAATAAATTTCTACAATTTTTTCATTCGAATATTTGCGTTTAATATCTTCTACATTACCATCATAAAGTTTTTTACCTGAACCAATTACTATTACTCTATTCGCTAGAGATTCTATATCTGCCATATCATGGGTTGTTAAAATAACTGTTACTTTTTTTTCTTTATTAATTTTCTTAATAAAATCTCTAACAATAACTTTACTAATTGCATCTAAGCCAATTGTTGGTTCATCTAAAAAAAGTATTTTTGGATTATGAAGAAGTGATGCTACAAGTTCACATTTCATTCTTTCACCTAAGCTAAGCCCCCTTACTGGTATTTTGACAATTTCACCAAGGTTTAATAAAGTAATCAATTCATCTCGTGTCTTAATGTATTCATTATCAGGAATTCTATAAATTTCTTTAAGTAAATCAAAGGATTCAATTGCTGGTATATCCCACCATAATTGACTTTTTTGACCAAAAACTACGCCTATTTCTTTAACATAGTTTTTTCTATCAATAACTGGATTCATTTTATTGATTTTTATTTCACCACTATCTGGTTTAAGAATACCTGTTAACATTTTTATAGTTGTACTCTTACCCGCACCATTTGGTCCAATATAGCCAACAATCTCACCTTCCTTAATTGTAAAAGATATGTCATGTACTGCTTCAATAATCTTATAATTTCTCTTTATAAATGACTTAATTGCATTTTTAAAACCACTATTTCTAATAGCAACACGATAACTTTTACAAAGTCCTTTGACATTAATAATGTCCATATTTACTCCTTTCCAACACGCAAAAAAAGCCATTAAATTACAAATTATGTACTAAATGACTTGTCTATTAACAGTTTTTTCCTCCGTATCAATTTCATATTAACATAATAAGACTATTTTTTCAAGTAAAAATATAATTATTAAATAAAATTAAATAAACAGTTTATATATTTAAAAATAAATCAAAAAAAAGGAATTAATTAATTCACATTTTTCTTATTATTTAAACAATAAACCCAGGCATTATCATCATCAACTATTAAAAAGATAGCTTCTTCGTCCTTTTTTACTTCACGATAACTAATAGGATTCCCTATTTTATTGTAAACATCAAGTAATTCCCAAAAACTATCAACATATATTAAATTATATTTTTTCTTATTATAGAATCCTTTAATTTTTACTATTTTATCATCATACGTTGAAAGTATTTTCTTAAGTTCCTTAACATATTTAGTTTTACTATTAGATATAATTACCATTTTTCTAATAACAAGTGCTAAAAACGAAATAGCAATGGATAAACTAAATGCAGCTAAAACCAAAAATAAATAATTTACATTACCTTTTGTACTAAAATCATAATAATTATTGATAGTATTATTATCATTTCTAATATTAATTTTAAAAGTATCATATGAAAGTGGAATTATTGAAGTAATAATACTCTCATCACTAATAATTTTATCAATTCCCTTAAAATTTAAATTTTCTTTTATTAAATAATTAATTTCCAAATAACCATTTAATTTTAAATCATATTTTTTACTAAATTTATCTAAATCATCTCTATATTTTTGATAATCTATAATTACCCTATCATTAATTTCTATATTTCTAACATTGTTTTGATTAATAACACTTGTATTATTATCGATTAATTTGTATTCCTTAGTCCATACATCTTCAGTTATATCATCTAAATAAGCATGTAGAACACCTACAATTTCATAAGAATAGTAACCACTAACATCTTTACTAAAAATTTTATTATACATAAAATCATAATTAATTTTATCAACAAGACTAGATACATATCTCTCATTCATTTTTTGATATCTACTATCAAAATCAGTATTATCCAATAAATACACTTTATAAGTAACGTCGCTATATTTTTGATAATCAACAACAATTTTAGTTTTAACATTAAATCCTCTATCAAACAAAAGATAAGCAAGTATAACAAAAAAAATCATAGAAATAATATAAATATAATCTCTAAATTTCACACTTGCCACCTCACTATTCTAAAAATATTTTATCATATTATATTATATTTGTAAATTAATAGAAAAAGATATCAACAATAATGTTGATACCAATTTCTATTTCCACAATCCTTGTGGATATATTCCTGCATCTACCAAAGATTTTATTTCCTTAACTACTTTATCTTTATCCTCTCGATATGTAATTCCTTGCCAAACTGCATCTGTTTTTAAAACTTCAACTGATACCTCATCATTCCTAATTTGTTCAAAAACAATCGAAGGTATCAAATATTCACACTTTTCAATATCATCTTTATGACTGTCTAAAAATTTTGGAAAACCTGCAACTAAATAATCAAATAATTTTGGCGTAAATCCAAACATATTCATTGAAACCAAATCATTTTCCTGAACTTGGAATTCATCGCCACCCTCAAGCGGTGTAGCAATTAACTTATCCCCTTTTCTTTCAATACTACTTTCAACTAATTTAGTTAAAAACCCATCTTTAGCTTGACATACGCCTCTTTTAACAGCACCATTTTCCGTCAAAGTATTTTTAACCATGTATCCAGCCATTGCATATTTACTATCATCCTTATTATTTTTTAAAAAATTTGCAATTACCTGATAAGCATTTCTACCATAAAAATCATCGGAATTAATTATTGCAAAATTTTCCTTAACAGCATCTTTACAACATAATATCGCATGTCCAGTTCCCCATGGTTTAACCCTATTAAGAGGTACTGAATATCCATCAGGCAATACATCAAGTTCCTGAAATACATATTCAACATCTATATATTTTTCAACTCTTGCCCCTACCGTTTCTCTAAAAATATCATAATTTTCTTTTTTAATTATGAAAACAACCTTAGTAAAGCCCACTTTAATTGCATCATAAATTGAATAATCGATTATAAAATTACCATATTCATCAATCGGTTCAATTTGCTTTAACCCCCCAAATCTACTGCCCATTCCGGCAGCCATAATAACTAATGTCATCGTTCCTCCTTTATTTACTTATAATATATCATAATATACATTTTTTGACAATATAATTAAGTAAAAGCGAAATATATATATCCGTATTACTTATTTCTTGATATAATTAATTAAAGAGGTGTTTTATGAAAAAAATATTAATTTTATTTGGAGGAAACTCTTATGAACATTACATATCATGTTTATCAGCTAAAACAATCCTAGAAAATATTGATCGAAAAAAATATAAAATAACTAGTGTTGGTATATCTAAAGATAATACATGGTACATTTATAATGATAGCCTTGAATTATTAACAAAAGATTGGACAAAAGGAAAATTAACAAAAATTGATAACATAATTGAATATTTAAAATTATTTGATAAAATACTACCAATTATGCATGGTAATCCAGTCGAAAATGGCAATTTACAAGGAATGTTAAATATGTTTAATATCCAATATGTAGGTACTGACTTGCTTGGATCAATCATAGGTTACGATAAAGCATTAACCAAAATAATATGCAATAAATATGAAATTCCACAAGTTCCTTATGTTACAGTAACTAATAACAAGTCAATTAATAGTATTAATATTGATTTTCCAGTTATTATTAAACCAGCTAAATGTGGTTCATCAATTGGCATCAATATAGCTAATAATATTAAAGAATTAAATAAACATATAAAAGAAGCTTTTAAATACGATAAAAAAGTAATAATTGAAAAATTCATTAAAGCAAGAGAATTAGAATGTGCTATTCTATATGACAAAAAATTAAAAGTATCTCCCGTTGGAGAAATTAAATCAGTAAATACATTTTATGACTATGATGCTAAATATATAAGTGATAGTAAATTAATCATCCCAGCAAAAATTTCAAAAGAATTAACAAAAGAAATTCAAGATTTATCACTTAAAATATTTAACGTTTTAGAATTAAAAAATTTATCTAGAATTGACTTCTTGTATGATTACAATAATAATAAATTATATTTCAACGAAGTTAATACTATGCCTGGCTTTACTTCCATTAGTATGTATCCCCTTTTATTTAAAGAAAAAGGTATATCGATTAAAGAATTAATAACTAAATTAATTGAAAATTAAAAGAATCACTAGTTGATTCTTTTTATACGCCAAGTTGATTGCCTTGGTTTTTAAATAATAATTTTCTTATAAAATCAATAGGTACAACAATAAGTGAAAACATAAACATAACAAAAAATTCAAAAATACTTAACCCACTCGTCCTAAACATATCTCCACCATTATAAATTAAATATATTTGCATTAAAAAAACAAAAGTTATAACACCAATAAAAACTTTATTTTTAGTAATATTAGCTAGAATATTAAGCCGATGTGTTCTAGCAGCAAAACTATTTAATATGCTAATAAATATTATTAATCCAAAAAAAGCTGTAAGAATATCATCTTGAAAAATATTATTTGTAAAACTACTTTTTAAAAAGAAAATACATAATCCTGCAGAAACTATTCCAGTTACTAATATTTGATTATACATATATTTATTAATAATTTTTTCATTCTTTTTTTTGGGAGGTTCAAACATATATTCCTTTAATGCCGGTTCATATGAAAAAGCAAACCCAGATAAAGTATCCATAATCATATTAATCCATAACATCTGAATTACTGTAATAGGAACAGGTACTCCAATAAATGGACCAATTATTGATACACATAAACTACAAAAATTTATAGTTAACTGACATATAATAAACTTTCTAATGCTTTTAAATATTGTTCTTCCATAAAGAATTGCATTGGTTATTGAATAAAAATTATTATCAAGAATAACTATATCGCTTGCCTCCTTGGCAACTTCTGTTCCACTTCCCATAGCAAAACCAACATCTGCTTTTTTAAGTGCTAAAGCATCATTTACTCCATCCCCAGTCATACCTACAACTAAATTCATTCTTTTAGCAATATCCACAAGCCTACTTTTATCCTGAGGCATTGCCCTTGCAATAACTTTTATTCTATTAAATATTTTAATAATTTCCTCATCACTCATCAAATCAAGTTTATCATGTGTAATAACAATATCATTATCACCATCAATTAATCCAATTTCTTTTGCTATTCCAACAGCTGTATCCTTATTATCACCAGTAATCATTATCGTTTGAATTCCAGCCTGTTTAACTAAATTTATTCCCTCAATAACATTTTCCCTAATTTCATCTCGCAATAATACAAATCCAAGTAATGTCATATTATTCATAGTTTCTCTATCAATACTAATTGCTAAAGCAAGTATTCTAATTTTATTTTGTGATATTTTATTAATCTTATTATCTAATTCGTTTTTATTATAAATAATTTTATTTCCATAACCATCATAACAACTATTACACATTTTACTAACAACCTCATATGCCCCTTTTACTAAATTAACAGTATGACCATTATATTTAATTTTAGTATACATATATTTTGTTTTTGAATTAAAAAGATCCCTTTTAACAAGTTCATAATCAATTCTATATTCTTTTACATATTCAAGAATAGCCATATCAGTTATATTTCCACCAATAATTTTATTATGTTCTTTATCATAAATACTCTCATTATTGATACACATATTCATATTAAAATATTTTTTTAAACTATTATTCATATTAGTATAATTTATTGCATTACCCTGCCCATCTAAGAATCCTATAACTTCAAGTTTTCCTTTAGTAATCGTTCCTGTCTTATCAGTAAACAAAACATTTATATTACCAGCTGTCTCAATCCCAACTAGCTTTCTAACTAAAACATTATTTTTTAGCATTCTTTTCATATTCGATGAAAGCACTAATGTTATCATCATCGGTAGCCCTTCTGGTTAATTCTTTTAATGATAATTTTCTTCTAATAAAAAATTCAATTTCCTAAAATTGAAATGTATATCTATTGTCTTATCTTTATGTATCTCTATCCGATTAATTAGTTCTAACATTATATTTCTAGATGGCTTCTCTAAATTTAAAAACTCTTTTACTAATTTATCACATTCTTTATCTTTTTCACTTGTATCAACAGAGTTGTTGATAAGCAATAACAAATCTTCTTTCTCATTCTTTAACTTATTAATTTCATTAGTAAGTTTCTCTCTAATTCTTTCATACATCTCATTAGTTATCTTTTCATCTAACTTATCCAAGTACATCTTATCAAGTTGACTTTCTTTGTTATTAATATTAGATTCTATTTCTTTAATTTTTAACTGAGTGGCTAATACTACATCATTATTATCATAATATTCTTTTACTTTATCTAGTATCTTTTCCCTATTCAAACTTAATTTAAATACCTTTTTAAGCTCATTTACTATAAGTCCCTCTAACACATCATAGTTAAACGAATGTGAAGTACATAAATGTTGTTTTGAATGCATGCGGTAATAATTACAAACTATATATGTATAACCACTCTTATTCGGTGAACATATCGTTATCTTGTGCCCACAATCAGCACAATATAGTAAACCATCTAATGCCCTATAAACTTGTTTTTTACTTCTTATCTTTGAATTAGATAATATCTTCTGAATTTGATTAAAAGTATCTCTATCAACAAGTGGCTCATGAGTATTTGGAACAACTATCCAATCTTCTCTAGCATTCCTAACATTTTTTCTAACTTTATAACTAATTCTACTATTCCTATTTTGGACCATATTCCCTAAATATAACTCATTAGATAATATTCCTTTAACTGTCTTTGTACTCCAGTATCCTTGAATAGCCATCTTACCTTTTCTATTAGTACTTCTAAGTATGGATGATGTTGGTACTTTGTCTATTGTTAATTTTTCGGCAATTTGATAATAAGTTAATCCATTATTAGCATATCTAAATATATCTTTAACAATTTTGGCTTCATCACGATTTGGTACTAAATGATTTTTATCTTTTGGATCTACCATATAACCAAATGGTGGGCATCCCCCTACCCACTTACCTTGTCTTTGCATTGTTTTAAGTGCTGTTCTAATCTTCTTTGAATTATCTCTTGAATACATATCATTTATTACTGCCTTAAATGGTGCAATATCGTTATTTGATGTATCCGCAATCGTATCAATTCCATCAAGTAATGCTACATACCTAACATTATGCATTGGAAAATATTTTTCAACATATTCACCAGTTTCAATATAATCTCTGCCAAGTCTCGATAAATCTTTTGTAACAACCATATTTACTTTACCAAGTTCAATATCATTAATCATTCTTTTAAATGCCGGTCTATCAAAATTAGTCCCGGTAAATCCATCATCAATGTAAATATCATATAATTCATATTCTTGTTCTCTTACGTATGATTCCAAAACATTTTTCTGATTAGTAACACTTAAACTTTCTTCATGTTTATCAATATCTTCTTTGGATAACCTTATATAAATTGCCACTCGATATTTTATTTGTTTTACCATTGATAAAAAATCATAATTTATCATTCTCGCTCCCTTCCTTGTAAAACAAATGCAATCAAGGTAAATATACATCATATTAATCCTAATTGCAATTGTACAAATTATTTTTTCCTTTAACCAACATTGCTAATAATTCATTAACTAAATCATTTAAATCTTTCCCATCCTCATCAAAAAATAAATTAATCTTATACTTATCCATACTTAGCCTCCTACTTAAAAATATTAAGAAATAACTATTTAATTCTTTAAAAGATACGACAAAAAAACAATGCCTTATTACAAGCATTGCTCTTCGTACAATATTAATAATATTCGTCTCCATAGTACTTCCACTATTATAACAATTATACTTGTCAAATTTTAAAAATTCAAGTAAAAGAATTATATACTTTTTATACAAAAAATATATATTAAAAATACAAAAATTATCTTTAAAAATGATAAAGACATGGAAAAAGACGATTTTGATATTATTATCTAAATCGTCCTTTGAAAATTATCTAACTTTTCTTAATACATTCTGTTTTTCTTCAATAGTTTGAGCTTCACCATAGAATTTTTTCCAGCATTCTTGAGTTCCGAACTTTTTACAATCAGAAATCAATCCAATCATACAATCATTATCAAATTCTGCATTCCCATAATTTTGTGATATTTGTCTTGGACAAGTATATTGCATCATAGGTAAAGGTAATTTTCCTTCAAGAAATTCACTATATCTTATGACATTAATTTCACTTGCACCATGGTCAAATAAGTATTCAGGTGAGAAAAATCTTCCAGTCCCATACATAACATAATTAACATCATCTCTTTTTTGTAAACCATTAAATAATGTTACACATCCATCAATTATACCTTCATTTACTGTATAAACAATTCCATTATTTTCATCTTGAACAAGTTGCATATTATCATCTAATTTCAAAGTATAATATCCTCTGCCATTACAAGAATTACATATAACTCCTAAGCCATCACGTTCTGCATAACCTTTATAAATACCAGTCCCGTCACATGCACCACATGTACATTTTGCTTCATGTCCTAAATTCAATTCTTTTAAAAACATTATAATTCTCCTTCTTAAAGTAATTGCAACTATCATAGCATAAAACGCCACTAATGTAAAGTATTATTTAATTCGTTAGAGCAGACATATGTGATATTGAAAATGATAATAGGAATAAACATTTAACTATTGCAGCATTGACTACAATATCAGCTGCACTAGAAATAGATATAACTTCTTTTTTTATATAATTTATACTGTAATAAAAAAGTTATGTTATAATAATTATATAAACAAAGGAGGATTTTATGGTTAATAAAAAAAGGTGGATAGATAATTATAATGAACTAGATCCAGATAGCCAACTAGAAGTTGCTGAAGCAATAGTAACAGAATTAAGAGATAATGAATTAGCTTTTGATCAAAGTGAATATGATAAAGAAAAGTCAAGAATAGTTAGAGATTTTTTTAATTCAGTCAAGCAAAACACAAAGAGTTCCAAAGAGCTAAAAAAATTTGCTGATATTTTTAAACGATATGAAAGTTTATCTCAAAATAATAGAAAAAAAGTCATCAACGATGTTTTTGAAATTATTGTAAAGTACCTTGGTATACAAGAACAACAAAATAAAGAAAAAATATGTCAACAAGAAGGACATACATTTGGAAAATGGAAACACAGTGAATGGACTACTTATGAAACTACATGCATTGATCATGAAATAATACCAAATTATCCTGTCAAGCACGAGAATTGGGAAAAAACATGTAGTAGATGTGGATTTATAAAAAAAGTTGATTCTGAACCACGAGAACTAATTGAAGCAAGAGAAGAAAAGAATAAACAAGCACGAATTAAACGATTAGAAAGTGAATTGAAAAGATTAAAAAAGAAATAATTATAACTTATTTTTTTATATAAACTTAATACACTATATAAAAAAAACTATTTAATTTAATTATGTGATATAATTAGGTTAATCAGATAAGATAGAAAGGAGATTCATTATGGAACAAAAGCAGAATTCTATTAATAATCCTGATATGATTTCAATATTAGAACAATTAAAACATGATATTAATGCTGATATTGAAAGAAGAAAACTAGCTTATATAGGTAAAGATGGAAAAGACTATTATGACAAAGAAAGTTTAGATGTTGCTAATAAGTTATATGTTGAAAGTATGTATAAGTTTATTGGTAGAGATGGTCAACAATACAGTACAACAGAACAATTAAGAGCAGCAGATAAAAGATATGAGGAAACTATGTTTCCTAAAATAGAGAAAGAAAACTTATATTATAGTAATCCTGATATTTCTAGCAAAACAAGATAAAATAATATCGAATGAAAAATAATTCTTACGACTTATCTCAAATGATAAGTCTTTTTTGTTAATATTGACAGATAAACAAAAGTATGCTACTATATTTTGCTTGAAAAAAGGGGGTGGCTTAATGACTAATAAAGGTAATGTTAATAGATATTTAGATTTATATAGCTTAAAAGAATTTCCTATCGATAAACTTACATTTGATATATGTAAGCAAGCTTTTGAAGCTAATAGTGATAACTTTAAGTATATACCTGAACAATTTAAAACACTAGATATGATTAAAAAAGCCATTGAAATTGACATAGAAAACATTAGGTATATACCTAAAAAATTACTAACAATTGAACTCGCCCAAAAAATAGTATTTAAAAAAGCAAACTATATAAAGTATATTCCAGCAATTTGTATAACAAAAGAAATTGCTAATTATGCATTTAATTATAATTACAGAAATATAGAATTTATTCCAGATGAATTTAAAACTCGTGCAATGTGCAATAATATATTTGAAATTGATCCAATTGGTATGTGGAAATATATACCTAAACATTTTAAAACTATAAAGATGTGTCAAATTATATTTGAAGCCACCAAAGATATATCACTTATTCCTAACAGACTAAGGACACAAGAATTGTGGAATAAGTATTTCTTAATACATAATGATATATCAAAAATTCCTGAATCTAAACAAACACAGGAAATGTGGAATACTATTTTCTATAGTAATCCAATAGAAAATTGGGATAAAATTCCAGAACTTTATAAAAGTCAAGAATTATGTGATAAAATATTTGCATTAACTCACGATATATCACTTATTCCAGAGTATCGTTATACACCTAATATATTAGAATACTTTCTAAAACAAAATGGGTTTGAACTTTCAAAAATACCAAAGAAATATTGGAATAAAAATTTGTATAATTATCTTTTTATGCATGACTATAGAAATATTAGAATTATTCCTACAAGATTTATTACCAAAGAGATGTGTGATTATGCATTATCAAAAGATTTCGCCAATATGTGGAAATATATACCAATAGAATATCGTAAAGAAGTGCCACAAGAAAAATATGATAAATTATTTGAACTAACACATGACATATTGCAAATACCATCAAAGAATCAAACACAAGAAATGTGGAATGTAGTTTTCAAACTAAATAGTTGTAATATAAATATAATACCAATAGATTGGCGAACAAGTGAAATGATAGATTTATTCAATAAAATGTATGTTCAGCATGATAATAGAACCAAGTATTACTATTTATTAAATAATAATCCTGTCTTATGCTTTGAAAAATGTCCGCCATATTTAAGAACTAGAGAATTATATAGTAAATTAATTCAAATAGATGTTTCAAAATATATGCAGTATGTTCCAGATGAATATTGTGATGAAGAAATGATTGATTTAACTTATAATGAAATATCAAAACTATTTAATAGTAAAAGTAAGATTAAGAATGATTCATTATTATTAAAATTAACATTAAAAAAATATCCAACTATATTAAAGGTAATGGGATATGATATACTCTACAAAACAATTGTTGATTCATTACTTTTAATGGTTCAAAATGGTGGAACGTTGGAATATATTTCTAAGAAATATGGTATTCCTACTTATAGAATTAATACCATTATTAATAGATTAGAACTTAAAGATAAAGAAAAATATCAATTAATTAAAGATAAACTTAAGGAAAATGCTGAATTGTGGTTACAAAGAACGGAACATGATTGTTCTAATTTGTGTGAAATAATTGACTCATTAGGTGAAGTCGATAACTCATTTTTGCCAATTGATAAAAAAATAAAATTTTCATATTTGTATTACAAAAGTATATATAATCCAATAGAAAGCATTTATGATTTTGCCAAAAGATATGAAAATAATAATTGGTCAAGTAAAATAATACAGTTTTTAGATAATGTATTTAAATATGACTTATTAAAAGAAAGTATTATTAGTCAAGAAGCATATGATAGTTATACATTTAATAATACTTGGATAGACAGATTTAATAAAAGAAAATTCTTAAAACAAACTATTGGCATTTCAAATTTTTCATATACATATAATGGAATTGAAATAACAACGGATATGATAGATAAAATTATTAAGATTCTAGTGTATGAAGACATACCATTAAGTAATGTTATTGTCCGAGTTGCATTAAAAGAATATATTAATAATGATTTAGATGAATATATTAATGATTTGCACAGTTTAGATAGCGTGCTAGAAAATAGTAAAAAGAAAAAACGTAGCATAATAAAAATTTAGAGAAACTAAAAAACGATTTATCTTAATGACTAATGATAAGTCGTTTTTAAGTTATTGTAAAAAATCAAATAAAGTATGTTATAATATATAGTCAACAAAGGAGATTTCGAATATGGCAAAAACTTTAGTTTATAATTCTTATGAATTAAATGAATTATTAGAAAAAAAATATGGAGCAAGATTGAATACTGAACCATTACTTGCAATGATGGGAAGAGTTGAAGGAACTTTAGATTCAAAAAAAATTAATATAACTTTCAAAGGCAATGAATATCTATTAATTTCTACATCATCTTCATCAAAAGAGGTATTAGATGAATTATTACCTACATTAACAGAAGTTATGGGAGGTACAAGTCCAATATGTAGTTATGATCTACAATGTTTTGGAACAGAAGAAAAAGATGCTATGCCTACAATCGAATGGGATATAGTTGCACCTGAAGCAAGAATTAAAGAAATTGTTAATGGTAGAGCCTTTTCTAACAGTTCTAAAATTCTTAATCTAAAATTATATAATGGTAAAAAGACTTCTGATTATTTAGAAAGTAAAGAAGAAAAAGAAGATAGAATTAAAAATGCAAAAATATATGGCATATATCCAGGAAGTATTAAAGATGTAGAAACAATAAATAATTTAAACGAAGTTGATTTATATTTTGCAATTGACGCTATGGGAGGTCATATTTGGAGTTGCAAACATAATATGGCACACGGAAGAATACCAGAAATTGATTTGACTGAAGAACAATATGCATTAGAATATATGGTATATCAAACAACAAAATTTGGTGTAGAATTACCAGCACCCGAAATTGATAAACACATTAATTCAACGACATCATATTGGGCTTGGTTTAGATTCTACGACAATCATTTTAAAAATGTTCTTACCGACAAACAATGGCAAGCATTCCAAAAAGCTAGAAGTAATGGAAAAGATACATCTGCATTTATGCCTAGTGGTCATTGGACTGACCTATTAGAAAAAACGGAAACATTAACTAAGAAGAAGTAATTACGACTTATATTAAATGAACTGAACTCCGTTTCTTGGACAAAATAGAAACAAAGTTCAGTTCAAATTGATAAGTCGTTTTTTGAATTAATTTAATTAAATAAAATTATATGATATAATACTTGTGCAGTGGTGATTGGATTTATTCCTACTTTAACGAGTCGTTAAGGGACTATATTTATTAAAGGTGATTTAATTATAATTCTCCAAAGGACTAATCTACATTTCATGTAGCCGCTTCGCTATGCTCCGCTTAAAGTCCATTTCCAAATTATAATATCATTAGCACTGCATAAAAGTTGGGAGGTAGTAAAAATGTGGAAGTATATCGGTACAAAAGAATGTAATGAATTTTTGCTATCTCTCAATTTATTTAATTGTAAAGATGAGAAAAAATATATAAAAACTTTATATTCAATGAGTAATAATCTAGAAAAAAACTATAAAATTTATAAGATTAAAAAAAGAAATGGTAAATATAGAACAATATATGAACCAAATTCACTATTAAAACATATTCAGAAGCAAATTTTAGAAAACATACTTAACAATAAATCTATATCAAAATATGCTAAAGCATATCATAAAGGAATATCATTAAAAGATAATGCTATTCCGCATATTAATAAAAAGATAATAATAAAACTAGATATCAAAGATTTCTTCGAAAATATATTATTTGTAAATATATATAATTCTTGTTTTCCAATAGAATATTTTCCTAAATCTGTTGGAATGTTATTAACATATTTATGTACATACGACGAACATTTAACTCAGGGTTCCCCAACATCTGCATATATTTCTAACCTAGTAATGAAAGAGTTTGATGAAGCAATAGGTGCTTGGTGTGAAGAAAAAAATATATCTTATACAAGATATTCAGATGATATGACATTTTCAGGTGATTTTAAACCTAGTGAAGTAATAATAAAAGTTAGAAAAATGTTATATAAATTAGGATTACAATTAAACAATGATAAAATTCATGTTGTAACAAAAAGTTCAAGTCAATTTGTAACAGGAATAGTCGTTAATGAAAAAGCACAAGTAGATTCTAAATATCGTAAGAAAATAAGACAAGAAATGTATTATATTAAGAAGTATGGGCTAACTTCTCATTTAATGAAATTAAATATTCAAGATAAAGATAAATATTTAAATAGTTTATATGGGAAAATATTGTATACTCTACAAATAAACAATCAAGATATAGAATTCATTGCCTATAAAAAGATAATTAAAGAATATTTTAATAATAAAAAAAACACTTTATATAAATTATAGATTATTATATTACAAGTATCTCCATTAAAATTGACATATAAACAAAAGTATGCTATTATATTAACCCATTAAGGGGGTATTTTATAATGAAAAATAATAACATATCAAATTATGCAAGCATAGGTATATTAGCAGTAGCTATTACACTTGGTGCCTGCTTACATACTAATGATTCGCATAATAAAACAAATAATAAATCTATAGTTCTTGGAGAAACGCTAAATACTAGTAATATAGATATTGTTGCTCCTACAGGATTTCACCTAGAAGAAAATTCAAAAATAGTTAAAAATCCAGAAGGATTAGTTGATGCTTCTTTTGTTCCAGAAACAGGACATCATTTAGAACAATACGATTATGACAATAATTTATTTTATGTTATCCAAAATGGATATCATAATGAGAGCGGGTATCTTATTCCTGATGGATGGCATTTAGAGGAAAATACAATTAAAAAAGATATAGCTATTTCTATTCCTACAGGATTTCACCTAGAAGAAAATTCACAAATAGTTAAAAATCCAGAAGAATTAGTTGATGCTTCTTTTGTTCCAGAAACAGGATATCATTTAGAACAATACGATTATGACAATAATTTATTTTATGTTATCCAAAATGG
>ERZ842401.19-NODE-19-length-184456-cov-18.568468_pt1 | contig 184456 bp, 155 predicted proteins | sample MGYA00521270_ERZ842401 | MGnify/ENA primary metagenome ERZ842401 (study PRJEB31892, sample SAMEA3878208) | bioreactor metagenome | biome: Moose rumen | place: Sweden | collected 2011-10 | study: EMG produced TPA metagenomics assembly of the PRJEB12797 data set... | reverse complement strand
TTACTTGGTGATAGCTGCCGTCCGCATGCTGCAACCAATCACCCAACATTAATTCACTTGATTTCATAACTCTTAACTTTTAACTTTTAACTTTTAACTATTAACTCTTAACTCTTTTCTCCTGCTCGTTCATCGCCCAACTCACTACCTTCGCACACCAGTTCACAACACCTTTCCAACCTATACCCGAGTAATGAGCATAGAACTTGCGAACCATACGGGGAGGCATCACATCCGGATAATAAAACGCACAGTACTTTTCTACATCCTCACGCTTCGGAGGAATTATATTAGAAATTTCAAGAAAATAATCCGCGAGGGGGTGAACGCTATTATTATTTATATTCTCACTCACTCTTTCTTTCTTTATTCTTTCTTTTGCTTCTTTTCTTTCTCTTTCTTTCGAAAGTGTACCATTTTGAGCGTCAGGTGTGCCATTTTGGGCATTTAGTGTGCCATTTTGGGCATTTAGTGTGCCATTTTGGCACACCATATACAAGTCGCCATCTTTCAGTAGTAAACCCTTATCTATTAGGGTATTTAATACGCGCTTTACGGTGTTTCTACCTACATTGGCATATTTCGCTATCTCACCATAACCAATCTTGCACAACCCGTCCCGAGAACGATAAGCAAGCACATTAAGCACAGCCCCTTCATTGTTGGAGAGACCATGCTTAACTAAATAATCAACGTCTAATATAATCAATATCTTTGACATGTAATTTTCATTTTGCATTCTGCATTCTGCATCTTGAATTTTAGAGAAATGTGGTGAGTGTTCTTAGCCGCAAGGGCACGATTACGCTCTGCTTTCGATAAGCGTTCGATGAGCGTTCGATACGCAATGGTAACCGTGACGGGATTTAGACGGAAAATTGACAACGCTAAGACCTCATTTTGCATTTTGCATTCTGCATCTTGCATCTTTCCGCCGGCTACTGCTTAATTTTGCATCTTGCATTTTGCATCTTTAGAGCATCTTGCATTTATGCTTTATCCCACTTTCCCATAAAAAGTGTGCGGAGAGATGTAGTACATTCGAGGACACCGACCTCGCTACGCTCGCCCACCTCGAATATACGTTCGCAGTTTTATAATATGCTCATAATTTGTAGTACATTCGAGGACACCGACCTCGCTACGCTCGCCCACCTCGAATATACGTTCGCAGTTTTATTAAAATATGCCCATAATGTGATTTTTTGTTGGCAGAAGCCAATCCTCGTTGATAGTACTAATCATCTCCCTTGAGTGAACTCAGACTCGCTGATTAGTCCTATAAACGAGAAAAAGTGGACTTTTTCTCAAAAAATCACATTTTATTTGCATATTCCAAAAATTTGTCGTACATTTGCACGAAAATTAATTAAACCTTGTAATATTATGACAAAAGAAGAAGCTTTAAAAGAACTGGCATTGTATGGTGCAGGTTGGTTTGGAAACAGTAAACAACATTTTGCCTTCTCGGCTTATGACCGTCGGAATGGCTGGAATAAACTTGCCGACAAGTGGAAAGAGGAAGCCGAAGAAGAGTGGGATGAAGCCGAAGAAGTGCTCAATCGTTTGGTTGAACTCGGCTGTAAACCCGCAGACCTGCAAGAGGCCATGAAGACAATCGAATTTCCGTTCTATGATGACCCGAAAGAGCAGCTTGAGAAGGACTACAACCCGGAGGCTGTAAAGGAACTCAGTCGTCTGCACGCGGCTTTCGCAGATGATGTGCCGACACAGAAACTCATTGAGAAATGGATTGACGGTGAGGTAGCACACATGGCATGGGAGTGTCAGTACCTCAATTACATCGACAAACTCGGGTATGAGAATTTCCTTATTGAGATGATGTAATAACGGATGGTTATGAATATCCTTTTTGTTATTGACACGTACGATACCGGCAATAACGGTACGAGCATCTCCGCCCAGCGTTTTGCCGCCGAGTTGCGTCAGCGGGGGCATGATGTGCGCATCTTAACCGCCGGTCAGGAGGGTGAACATCGCTTTGCTGTTCCGCAGCTCAAGATGCCCGTTTTCCAACCGCTGATGGACAAGCACGATTTTGATTTTGCCAAGTTCTGGGGACCTGAGACTACCGCTATCATCCGCGAGGCGGTTGATTGGGCAGACATAGTGCATTGTTTCTTACCCTTTGCTTTAGAGATAGCAGCACAGCAATATGCTAAAACGATCCATAAGCCCTGCACAGGTGCTTTCCATATCCAACCGGAGAACATGACCTCGTCTGTCGGTTTGGGCAAAGTGAAGGCGGTTAATGAGTCCTTCTACCGCAATTTCCGGCTCTTCTATGACGGCTTTAGGCATGTGCATGCCCCCTCTCAGTTCATGGCAGACATGATCATCGAGCGGCAGTATAAAGCCAAGGTTCATGTCATCAGTAACGGTATACAGCATGCGTTCATTGAGGCAGGTGAGCGCTTTGCCCAAGAGGGCAGACCCGCCAAACCCGCTGAGTGGCAGGACAAGATTGTCATCACCATGGTCGGGCGTCTATCGCAAGAGAAAAGGCAGGATGTGCTCATCAACGCCGTGCCTTTCTCACGCTATAAAGACAAGATCCAACTGGTCTTTGCCGGTAAAGGACCTGAGATGAACAAGTATATTGAACTGGGTAAGTCGTTGGCTAACCCACCGCAATTCGTCTATAAAGACAGGGACGGGTTGATCGAATTATTGGGCCAGACGGACTTGTATGTGCATGCTTCCGATATGGAGAGTGAGGCTATCTCGTGCATAGAGGCTTTTGCTACAGGCTTGGTGCCTGTTATCGCCAATAGCGAGGTTAGTGCCACACCGCAGTTCGCATTAGATGGGCGGAGTCTCTTCTTACCCGGCTCGCCGAAGGACTTAACGCGGGCGATGGATTATTGGCTTGACCATCCCAACGAGAAAGCCTATATGTCTAACCTCTATCGCGAGGCAGCAACGCACTATAGTTTAGCACACTCCGTCACGCTCTTTGAGCAAATGCTCCAAGAGGAAATAGCAGATAGGCAGGAAGCCCAATAAGCTTTGCCCGTTAGCGGGCGTTGTAGGCTTCAAGGGCTTTGCGGAGAACAAGCATGGCTTTAGCCAAGTCAGTACGGTTGAGAATATAGGCAATACGCGCCTCATTACGACCCTCATCTGACGATGTATAGAAACCATTACCGGGGGCAAGCATAATTGTTTGCCCCTCGTAGTTGAAGTCCGTCAAGCACCACTGGCAGAACTTCTCAATATCATCGACAGGCAGTTTAGCCATTGTATAGAAAGCTCCCATGGGAGTAGGGGAGTAGACACCGGGGATCTGGTTGAGACCGTCAATCAAGAAGTTACGCCGTGCTAAATACTCGTCATAAACCTCTTCCATATATTCTGCGGGGGCACTGAGACTGGCTTCTGCCACTATCTGACCCAAGAGAGGGGGCGAGAGACGCGCTTGGCAGAACTTCATAACCGCATTACGAACTTCTTTATTCTTGGTGATAAGGGCACCGATACGGATACCGCACTCGCTGTAGCGCTTGGATACGGAATCAATCAAGACGACATGGTCCTCTATCCCCTCTAAGTGGAACGCGGAGATATATGGTCGCTTGGTGTAGATGAAGTCGCGGTACACCTCGTCGGAGAAGAGGTAGAGGTTGTACTTCTGGACCAAGTCACGGATTTGGTACATCTCCTGTTTCGAGTAAAGGTAGCCCGTTGGGTTATTGGGGTTACACATCATGATGGCTTTGGTGCGCGGTGTAATCTGTTTCTCAAACTCCTCAATGGGCGGGAGCCTAAAGCCGTTCTCGATAGAGGTCTTGACGGACTTAATCTTAGCACCACAAGAGATGGCAAAGGCGGTGTAGTTCGCGTAGAAGGGGTCGGTGATGATAATCTCATCTCCGGGTTCCAAGCAGGTCATGAAGGCGAACATAGTAGCCTCTGACCCACCGGCAGTGATGATTATTTCATCGGGCGAGAGGTCAATGCCGAAGGATGCATAATAGCCTACCATTTTGGTGCGAAGGGAGAGTAAACCTTGTGACGGAGTGTATTCGAGGACTTTACGGTCGATATTTCGTACAGCGTCCAAGGCACATTCGGGTGTCGGAATATCGGGTTGACCGATGTTGAGTTGGTAGATGTGAATACCATTACGCCGTGCAGCGTCGGCGTACTTAGCCAGTTTCCGAATAGGGGAAGAAGGCATGATGGCTGCTCGATGGGAGATTAACATGGGGGTGAAGAATTAGAGGTACATATTATAGTCTTTTTTTAATAGCGTGGTAGGCATATGAGACCCAACAACCGAAGGCGTAGAAGAAAGGTAGTTGCTCTATACGATAGACTTTCCAGGCTCGCATAGCGGTTTGCAGTTTGTTGTGTGTTGAAGAGTTCCTGCGCGCCCGATAATGGGATAACACTTCGTCTAAACCATATGCCGTTATGCCTCTTTTTAGTATTTGCAGCCAACCGGTCATGTCTTGGGCGAATGGCAGGTCGTGCTGCTCAAAGGGACCGACGTCCTCTCTATCCACCATCACCGTCAAGCACCCGATAATCGTGTTATGCAGGTAGGCGTGGTAGTCAATAGAGGCAGGCACATGAATCCGCTTGCCCAATGCGATACCGTTCCTATCAATAGTGTCATATGCCGTAAAAGTAAAAGCATAATCGTTCTTTTGCATAAACTGAAGTTGTCGTTCCAATTTCGTCGGTTCCCAGAGGTCGTCGCTATCTAAGAACGCCAAGTAGCGTCCCTTAGCCTCCTGCATGGCTTTATTCCTACAGGGGCCTGTATGGTGGTTAGAGTTAAAACGGAAGATACGAATGCGCTCATCGTGCTCGGCTTCATACTGAATAATGCCCCATGTGCCGTCTGTCGAACAATCATCCACAATAATCAGTTCCCAGTTCGTATAGGTCTGCGCTTGGACGGAACGGATACTGTGAAGAATATATTGCTTGACATTATAGGCGGGCATAATAACTGATATGAGCGGATTAGAGTTTGCCATGAGTAATGTAGTTTAGTATAAAGTGAAATGAGGCTAATATCCGTGTGCAGTAGAAACCAAAACTATATTGTCGCGGGTGTGCCCAGTAGATACGGGAGTATTGATGCATCAGGCGGAAACGATTGGAGATGGCGTACCAACCCTTCTGGGTATGATAGACGCTGTCCTCGCGCAAGCGGCGGTAATAGATACATGTGTCGGCGGCTAAAGTGTGTTGCTTTATTTTATCCGATATTTCGAATATAAAGAGCGAGTCTTGCCCGTTGCGGAAAGGCCTAAAGCGTGTAGAGTCAATCATATCCCGATGAATAAGTTTGCAGCAACATGAAGACCCGAAACCCATATGACCGCTATGCGCTGTTGATGACTCTGTCTCTTGAAACTCTTGATAATGGGCTTCTCCTACACAGGTTGGCGAAGAAACGCGCAGCAAGTCCTCAAGATAGGTAGGCGATACATAGTCATCGTCATCAATGAAGGCGATGTATTCCCCTTGTGCGAGCAGAAGTCCCTCGTTGCGTGCTTCCGAGACAGAGGTAGTAGATATATAGTGCAGTTCGGCATTGCGGGGTAAGAACGATTGTATCCAATTGAAATAAGGGTCCCGCTTCCCGTTTAAGATAACGATAATCTCAAACCGGGCAGGGCTTAAGGTCTGAGCCTCGAAAGAAGCTAAGCACTCTTTGAGGTAGTCCTTTGGACGATAGGTCGGGATAATAACGCTAATCTTCATGAAGTTTGAATGTTAATGCCATTGCAAGGAGCAGGGTTCCTAATATATATAAGCTTACATCTACGCGGTAGTAACTATAATAAAAAAGTCCTCTCAAAGGAATCAGTATAAGCATAATGATGACCAATAGTCGTGATAGAGGCATGGCGCCGTCTTGCATCGGTCGTCGGCATAGTATGCCTGCCAATATCGAAAATAGCAGTACATATATCCACATGCCGGTTTTTGTCGTATCTACCATCAAATCACCCAAAAAAGTATAGAATATACCTATATTCATTCCGGACTCTGACCATATAAAATCACGGTAGGTATTTAAATCCCAATCGCTATCAACGAATAGACGGGTATATAGTGGAAAAATCCTATCCAAGTGAACACCGGATGGCGTGTAATTGCAGTAAAAATCGTTGAAGTTGATAAACGATTGACCTGCATAGGATATAATGCTGTTTCGTACATCGACCAAATCGGTTGATGATTGGCTCGTAAATCGTGATATCGTGACGGAACCGATGAACAAAATTGTTATACCGGCAATGACGAGGACAGGAACAACAATCTGTTTTTTGGCTTCTGCACTCATCATGGGACGGAATAAAAAATATAGTAGGAAGAAAGTCATCACCCAATAAATCGGTTGCGTCCGTCCTGCAATCAATATAGCGGATAACACCGGTGTGAGAGAGGAGGCTAATAAGAGATAGTTGAATAGCAGAGACTTGCGCTTATAGACGATGTTGCAGAAAAAGAATAGGATAGCCATTGGCGCTAATTGCCCGAAGAGCATGGACGGAAGCGTGAGTATTCGGGCTATACCTGTCTTTTCAAATAGTACTTTATTATGGTATATCTGACTGCGGATTTCGTTTAAATCAGAGTGAAATACCTGATTGATATCGGTAGCCAAGGTGCCAAGCGTCACCACAAAAGTTCCGATTAGCAGCCAAGATACGGCATCAATGAGCCTTTCGTTCTGCATTAGAATTTGCGTCGTACTGCTACTTGTTATATGGCGGAACGGAAGTATCGATAGACTTAAAAGCGTGCAGTAGGTCATGGTCGCCTCAGGGGATATCTCTATTTTGTCCCGTACCCCCAAAGCATTGTAAATGCCCCAAGCATCAACCAATATGGCGCACAGGGAGGAAAAAGCATATATCAGCAAAATATAACTACTCATGCTCAATGCCTTATCCTTCCAAACTAAAAGTATGGTTAGAAGCGAGAAATATATAAACGGCACTGCTATCATACTACTAACCAATGAGGGCCTTTTTCCTTAATAATAGCGCGATTGGGAGCAATGGTACTATGGTTGGCATAAAATCGGGACAATGCGCGGCATAAATACCGAATGTCCTGTCCTCGTCGTTCTTTGATAGCATGATAGATAACCCCCAATTCGGTGCGCCAACGACGTAGCAGGCAGCACAACCGATTTCGGCGAATATCAACCGCCCGTAGTAGCAACAAATGGTAAAGATACTGCTCTGTGGGGGCTGGGTGTGCTATATTCACGCGGTCATGATAGACCACTGCTTGAGGGACTATATAAACACCTTTATGGTGAAATTGAAGCCGCTGGACATAATCATTATCTTCGACATAATGGAAATATAGCGGACTAAAGCCTCCAACCTCTGTCAGTATGGCTGTCGGGATAAGCCAACAGGCGGCATTGATAAAGAGGGCAGGGTAGCGACCCTCAATGGACGGTATGGCATCTGTCGAAAACGACTTTAGCGGGGATTGAAGCCAACTATTGAGGTAGAACTTTACGTCCATTTTATTACCTTCTCCGTTCATGTGAACCGGACTGACAAGCGATTCTGTATCGGTATGGTCAAGTAATTTCGCCAACATGTCAGGAGCAATATAGGCGTCTTGATTAAGTAGCAAAACATGGTCATAGTTCTCCTGTAATGCTTTACGCAAGCCGATGTTATTAGCTTGTCCGAAGCCCAAATTCTTGTCTTGGGGTACCAACTGCACATCGGGGTAGTGTTGCCTAATATAGTCAACTGTCTCGTCCGTGGAAGCATTATCAATCACAACAGCATCTGTGGGAACCGTTGATAGGCGAAGGCTGCCAAGACAACGGTCAATCCACTTTAGTGCATTATATGTGACGATAATGGTTAGAACCATAACTCCTTAATCACAACACTGGGCCACTTCCAGTTCTGGTAAACCAGTTGGGCTATACCGGGAGCTAAAATCATGCCCCATAGACCCATATGACACGGCCCGAGGAAGAGCCACAATAATAAGATCGTACCTGCGCCACTAAGCAGCGATGGTATCCAGAAAGGTATCTTGTTGTCCGCCATGATGAAAGTAGCAGAGGTGGAGTGGTTGTCTTCCAAAAAGTGAATAGCAATCATGACCATTAACATAATGGTCGGAACAAACTGCGTTTCACTATGGATAATGTCCAATGCCCATTGTCCTGCCAACACCCAGATCAGTCCACCGCCAATGAAGACGGCAAGCAGGCTGGCCACATTGAGGATATAGTAGCGTCGCAGAGAAGGGAGGTCTTTTTCGGCACGGGCCTGTGCCATCTTGGGCGTGAAACTCTGTACCGGTACATGGGCAAAGCGACAAAGAACCTCCATGACTTGTACCGTGATACCATAACATGCCACTTCCGGCAGGGTCAGGAAGGCTGAGCCCATGAAGACGGCACTCTTATTGACGGCAAACCCTCCTAACTGGGTCAGACCAATCTTGAGCGCATTGGGGTAAATAGCCTTCATGAGGCGTCGTGGGTCTTGGGTATCTGAGGCAGATAGAGCGGCACGCATCTCCTTGGTAAAGAAAACATGGTAGGAGAGGACTCGTCTCACAATAGTTGAGATGAGTTGCGCTGCCACAATAGCACTGAGACCCAAACCAGCATAAATAAGTCCGATGGCTACCGCAAGATAAATAGACTGACCAATAATGGTAATCTGCTGAATACGGGTGATATAGCCCTTGCCGGTCAGGAGAGCATCATAATAAAGGGTGTAGAGGTTATAGCAGTTGATAGCGATAAGCAAAACCCAAGCAATCATCGCATCAGTGTGGTCGCCGGAGTACTTCTTCAAGATATAGGAGAAGTAGGCAGTACCTGCCGTAGCGAGAATAACAAAGACCCCAAGAGCAACCCACCGGTAGAAACGCTTCATGGCAACTAAGACACCTTTCAGGAGACTATAATCAATGACACCATCGGCAGAAGCCTTTTCGACACCCTCAACATGCAACTCCTTGACACCCGAGAGAATGTAGGAGATATTGCGGGCAAAAGTAGGGCGGAAACCCATGTCTAAAATAATCACTAAACCCGTGATGGTCTGAAAGATATTCCAAATACCGACGGTCTCGGCAGACATCTTATTAAGGATGAAGGGCAGGAGAATAATGCCTGCTCCTACCGTGAAGAAAGTCGTTGCGTAGGACCAGATGACATCCTTTTTTCCTATATGTTCTACTCCATTAGTCACGCTTGAAGATATCTCGGGTGTATACCTTATCCTTTACATCGTCTAACGCCTTGTCATAGCGGTTAGCAATAATGACCTTGGACTCACGCTTGAAGCGTGGGAGGTCATTGACTATTTCACTACCAAAGAAAGTAGTGCCGTCGGGGAGGGTAGGCTCGTAAACAATGACCTGAGCACCTTTGGCTTTGATACGCTTCATGACACCCTGAATAGAACTCTGACGGAAGTTGTCGCTGTTAGTCTTCATGGTGAGACGATAGACACCGATGGTCGTCGTATGTTCTTGAGAAGCTTGCCAACTATTTTCCTCACTATACGCGTAATAGTCCGCTTTCGCCAAAACACGGTCGGCTATAAAGTCCTTGCGCGTGCGGTTGGAGTCTACGATGGCCTGAATGAGGTTCTCAGGGACGTCCTGATAGTTAGCGAGGAGTTGCTTACTGTCCTTGGGCAGGCAGTAACCGCCATAACCGAAGCTGGGGTTGTTGTACTGCGTACCGATACGGGGGTCAAGACAAACACCCTCGATAATCTTTTGGGAATCAAGACCTTTTACTTCAGCGTATGTATCTAATTCGTTGAAGTAACTGACACGCAGTGCAAGATAGGTATTGGCGAAAAGCTTGACGGCTTCCGCCTCTGTCGTGCCCATAATGAGGGTCGGAATATGTCGGTCCAGAGCACCTTCTTGGAGCAAGGCAATGAATCGTTCACCCATCTTGCGGGTTGCCTCGGAGACACCGACAATAATGCGCGAAGGGTGGAGATTGTCATAGAGTGCCTTCGATTCACGGAGAAACTCGGGGCTAAAGAAGATTTTGTCAGACTGTTTCTTGGCACTGATGGTTGCCGTGTAACCGACCGGAATAGTGGACTTGATGACCATGTAGGCGTTCGGGTTAACACGCATAACAAGGTCGATAACAGCCTCCACCGCCGAGGTGTCGAAATAGTTACGCTGACTGTCGTAATTAGTGGGCGTAGCGATAACGACTAACTCGGCATCACGGTATGCCTCGAGGGCATCCGTAGTGGCTTGCAGGCGGAGCGGTACCTCCTTGAGATACTGCGAGATATACTCGTCCTGAATGGGGCTGAGATGCTCGTTGATGAGCTTGACCCTTTCAGGGACAATATCGACGGCTGTCACATTATTGTGCTGCGCCAATAAGACGGCGAGCGACATGCCTACATATCCTGTTCCGGCGACGGCGATGTTCATAGGGGTATTATTATAATCGACTATCAACGAGAGAGCGGTCAACGAAGTTCTTGACATCGAAGATAACGGCGTTGAGGTCATGGTATTTCTTAAAATCAAAGTCCTTAAACTCATTATGCGCCACGCAAGCGATAACGGCAGCATACGGTTTGTCGGGGTCGATAGCGTCGATAAGATCCTTGTCATACTCGTGCTTAACGACCTCCTTGTTTGCCCACGGGTCGTAGATGTCGACCTTACAGCCGAACGCTTCCAACTCCGCAGCAATATCAACGACCTTGGTGTTGCGGCAGTCGGGGCAATTCTCCTTAAAGGTTACACCGAGCATAAGAACATTGGCGTTGCGAATCTTATGGTCCTTCTGAATCATGAGTTTCAGGACCTTGTCGGCAATGAACTTGCCGATGGAGTTGTTAACACGGCGACCGGAGAGAATGACCTGCGGCTCGTAACCCAATGACTTAGCCTTGTGCGCAAGATAGTACGGGTCAACAGAGATACAGTGACCACCGACCAACCCCGGGCGGTATTTGAGGAAGTTCCACTTGGTGCCTGCGGCTTCAATCACATCATTGGTATCAATGCCCACACGGTCACAGATGAGGGCGAGTTCGTTCATGAAGGAGATATTGACATCACGCTGGGAGTTCTCAACGGCCTTAGCCGCTTCAGCGACCTTTATGTTGGGGGCTTTATGGGTGCCGTTGAGGAGAATAGAGTTGTAGAGTCGGTCCACCAAATCTGCTGTCTCGGGGGTTGAACCGGAGGTTATCTTCTTGATTTTGAGAAGCGTGTTCTCCTTGTCGCCCGGGTTAATACGCTCCGGGCTATAACCGCAGAAGAAGTCGACATTGAACGTAAGACCTGAATATTTCTCTAAAACAGGGACACAATCCTCCTCGGTGCAACCCGGGTAAACGGTTGACTCGTAGATAACGAGATCGCCCTTATGGAGGGTTTCACCAATGGTTTTTGAGGCACTTAAAATGGGTGTAAGGTCGGGGGTATTGAACTTGTCAATAGGGGTGGGAACGGTGACGATATAGGTGTTGACTTGCTTCAGTTCATCAGGATCGGAGGTGAAGGTGAGACCTATCTTATGTGAGGTGTTGTAGAGTTGTCGAGCCACTTTCATGCCCTCAAGGTCAGCCTCTAACGTGTGGTCTTTACCTGCTTCTAATTCTTGAACCCGTTTCTCGGAAATATCGAAACCAATGACACGATACTTCTTGCCATATTCAATGGCCAAGGGTAAACCAACATACCCTAATCCTATTACCGCAATGATGCGGTCATTCAAGTTAATCATATAGTTATTTTTACAAAAAGCCGACAAAAATACATTTTTTTTTGCACATATGCAAATTTTTTTGTACTTTTGCGCGATTTTGCGAAAAAAACGTATATATAATATAAGGTAAAAACGAATGAAGAACTTTAAATTGTGGGATACTATCGGCGGTTGGTTCGTGTTTGTGATAGCTGCTGTGACGTATCTGATGACGATGGAGCCGACGGCCTCTTTCTGGGACTGCGGTGAGTTTATTTCGAGTGCTTATAAGTTAGACGTCGGTCACCCTCCCGGAGCTCCGTTCTTTATGCTTCTGGGGCACTTCTTCTCGCTGTTTGCGAAAGACCCGTCTCATGTGGCGATATGTGTCAATAGCTTGTCGGCTTTAGCTTCGGCCGGAACGATATTGTTCCTGTTCTGGAGTATCACGGCATTGGCACGCAAACTTGTTCAGCCTGAGACGGTAGGGAAGGGTGTGGCTATCTTGCTTGCCGGATTGGTAGGTGCTTTAGCATATACCTTCTCGGATACATTCTGGTTCAGTGCCGTGGAAGGCGAGGTGTACGGACTGAGTTCGTTCTTTACCGCGTTGGTTTTTTGGCTGATACTGAAATGGGACGAAGATGCCGATGAGGAAGGGTCGGACAAGTGGCTCGTATTGATTATGTATTTCATGGGGCTGAGTATCGGCGTGCACCTATTGAACCTGCTGACTATACCTGCTATTGTGATGGTTTATTACTTCAGGCGGTACGAGTTCAGTTGGAAAGATGCAATCGTGGCGTTCCTCATTTCGTGCGGTATATTGGCGGTTGTCCTGTGGGGAATTATCCCGGGAGTGCCGACCGTGATGGGATGGTTTGAGCTCCTATTCACCAACGTGTTTGGTTGTCCGTTCAATACAGGCTTGTTCGTCAATATTATACTGACGATAGGTGTATTAGTGTGGGCGATTATTTGGACACACAAGAAGGCCGATGCCGAGCCGCAAGGTAAGTGGCGGTGGATTAATACTGCGGTAGTGTCCGTAGCGGTTATTCTCATCGGATACAGCTCCTATGCCGCTATTGTTATTCGCTCCGCGGCTGATACACCTATGGATCAAAACAGCCCGGATAATGTTTTTTCGCTCAAGTATTACCTCAACCGCGAACAATATGGCGACAGACCGCTGCTGTATGGTCAGTCGTATAACGCGCCGGTGAAACTGAGGATTGAAGGCAATATGTGTATCCCCGTAGAGAAGAAAGGACATGCGCAATACGCTCCGGCACCCAAGGTCGAGGGGCAAAAAGACAAGTATGTTATCACGGGCTACAAGACCTCATATGAGTTCATGGAGGAGTTCTGTATGCTTTTCCCGCGCATGTACTCGTCCCAAGGCACGCATGTACAAGCCTATAAAGAATGGGCAAAAGTGAAGGGTAAACGCGTTAAGTATGAGTATTGCGGACAGCAGAAAGTGGATTATGCGCCGACCTTTGCGGAGAACCTGAGGTTCTTCTTCAGTTATCAGGTTAATTTCATGTACTGGCGGTACTTCATGTGGAACTTCTCAGGGCGGCAAAACGACTTGCAGTCCTATGGAGATATATCTAAGGGCAACTGGATAACGGGTATAAAATTTATCGACAACGCTATGCTGGGCGACCAAGACGCTTTGCCGACCGAACTGAAAGAGAATAAGGGGCATAACACCTATTTCATGCTGCCGTTGATACTGGGGCTGGTCGGCATCGTTTGGCAATTGACCAAGAAGCAGAAAGGGGCGGAGAACTTCACGGTGACGTTCCTGCTGTTCTTCCTGACGGGCTTGGCTATTGTCGTTTATCTGAACCAAACGCCCTATCAGCCTCGTGAGAGGGACTACGCCTATGCTGGGTCGTTCTATGCGTTCTGTATCTGGATAGGTCTGGGAGCGTTGGCTCTCTATGACTGGATAACAAAGGGTGTGAAGAACGAGAAGTTAGGTACCGCTTTGGGTCTGACGGCGGCAGGCATCTGCCTGCTGGTTCCTGCCAGAATGGGTGCCGAGAACTGGGATGACCATGACAGGTCTGACCGCTATTCGTGTCGGGACTTCGGGGCTAATTACTTGGCTTCCTGCGAGAAAGATGCGATATTATTCTCCAACGGCGATAATGATACCTTCCCCCTATGGTACAACCAAGAGGTTGAAGGTGTGGGCGCTGATATGAGGGTTTGTAATCTGTCGTACTTGCAAACCGACTGGTACATCGGACAGATGAAGAGACCTTATTACGAGTCCTCCGCACTGCCGATTAGTTGGGAGTATAAGGATTATATGCCGGGACAAAATGAGGTCGTGCGGGTTGAGAATAGACTTAATCAGCCCATTTCCGTAGAACAGGCCTTCTCGTTCCTGCGCTCGGAAGACCCGAGAACCAAGATAAACGGGGAGAATTATATTCCGTCCAATCAATTATACATTGAAGATAATGAGGGCAACCGCATCACTATCCAGCCCAAGACGCGTTACACGAGGTCAGAGATGATGATCATGGAGATGCTGTCCAATATCGCGAAAGATGGTTGGAAGAGACCGATTTACTTCGCTGTGACAGTGGGCGATTCGTATTACCTCGGGCTGCGTCCGTACTTTGAGTTGACAGGTATGGCGTACCGTATTTCGCCGCATAAGTCGCCGAGCGGGCGTGAGCGTGTTGATACCGAAGCAATGTATGACAATATGATGCACAAGTTCCGCTACGGCAATATGAACAAACCGGGTATCTATATTGACGAGAACCTTATGAGGATGTGCCGCCATCATAGGATGATGTTTGCGCAACTGGCTGAAGAGCTCTACTATAAGGGGGAACGTGATAAGGTGCGCGAGGTATTAGATTATGCCGAAGAAATGCTGCCGGAGTATAATATCAACTATGACTATACATCGGCTTCGATGGCGAGCCTCTACTATGCTTTAGGCACCGATGAGGATAAAGCCAAAGCAACGCATATCATGACCGCTGTGGCGGATAACTGCGTTGAGTACCTGCATTGGGGCGACCAACTTGACAAGGAGCAACGCCGTGCCGCACAATCGACCTTGCAACATTACCAAGCCGTGCTCGGGTATGTACTGCAGCAGATGGAGCGTCGGGGGGAAGAGGCGATTGTGGATAGGTATTATCCCGTTTATGCAGCACATGCGCAGTAGAGCTGGGATAGCCTGTAAAACAGACAATGAGGGTGTGTCAAAACGAATTGGCACACCCTCATTATATGAATCCTCATCGGGGAAAGATTAGCACGCGAAGAGTGGGTAGTGGGACATGAGGGCGTTGACTTCGGTACGGACAGAGGCGATGTTATGGTCAGAGTCGGGGGATTGGAGAACCTTATCAATAAGGTCTACAATCCAAGGCATTTGGTCTTCCTTTAAGCCACGGGTGGTGATAGCCGGTGTGCCGAAACGCAAACCACTGGTTTGGAAAGCCGAACGAGAATCAAAAGGTACCATGTTCTTGTTCGTCGTAATATCTGCAGCCACCAATGCCCGCTCGGCCACCTTACCGGTCAAGTCGGGGTACTTGGTGCGCAGATCCACGAGCATAGAGTGGTTGTCCGTGCCACCTGAAATGACCTTATAGCCCTTATCTATAAAGGCTTGCGCCATGACGGAGGCGTTGAGTTTGACCTGTTGTTGGTAGGTCTTGAACTCGGGGCGGAGAGCCTCACCAAACGCTACTGCTTTAGCGGCAATGATATGTTCCAAAGGACCACCTTGAGTGCCCGGGAAAACAGCCGAGTCAAGGAGGGCTGACATCTTCTTTATTTCACCCTTCGGGGTGGTTTTACCCCAAGGGTTATCAAAGTCTTTGCCCATCAAGATGACGCCACCACGCGGACCGCGTAGCGTCTTGTGGGTCGTAGAGGTCACAATATGGGCGTACTTCAGGGGATTATCCAAGAGCCCGGCAGCAATCAGTCCGGCAGGGTGAGCCATATCGACCATGAAGATAGCGCCAATCTCATCTGCCACCTTACGGATACGGGCATAGTCCCATTCACGAGAATAGGCACTGGCTCCTGCGATGATGAGTTTGGGTCGCTCGGCACGGGCTTTCTGCTCCAGTTCGTCATAATCGACACGACCGGTGTCTTCTCTCAGACTATAGTCGATTGCGTGGAACATCAAGCCGCTGAAATTGACAGGGCTGCCGTGCGAGAGATGCCCGCCGTGACTGAGGTTAAGTCCCATGAAGGTGTCTCCGGCTTTCAAACAAGCCATAAAGACGGCCATATTGGCTTGCGCACCGGAGTGGGGTTGCACATTGACATACTCGGCACCGAAAAGGGCTTTAAGCCTTGTGCGCGCCAGGTCTTCCACTTCGTCAACAACCTCACAACCACCGTAATAACGGTGGGAGGGGTAACCTTCGGCATACTTGTTGGTGAGAACAGACCCCATAGCCTGCATCACTTGGTCCGAAACATAGTTCTCAGAAGCAATCAGTTCGATGCCTCTCGTTTGGCGCTCACGTTCCTTCTCAATCAGTTTGAAAATCTCGTTGTCCATGGTGTTGTAAATTCGTATTGCACAATGCAAAATGATAGTTGAAAATGCATAATTCACTAAATCGGACACAAAATTACAAAAAAATTTGCATATATCAAAATATTTTTATACTTTTGCGGGCAATTTGGTTAGAAATACGTATTAAACACATAATTCTATGTTCTCTTCTGAGTTGGGAAGTTTTTATAATTTCCTGTTTATAATGGCTTTGATAGGCTTAGTAGTATTCATCGCTCTTTATTTTGTGGACGCCGGTTATGGCAAGATGCGTTCCGAGAAATGGGGACCTGCTATCAATAATAAGGTTGGTTGGTTCCTCATGGAGATGCCGGTATTCTTTGTAATGCTGTATCTATGGGTCGTTTCGCCGTATGAGGCGGTGCGGGAAGCCCCATATTGGGTGTTCCTGCTGATTTTTGAGTTCCACTATTTCCAGAGGTCGTTTGTCTTTCCTTTCCTGCTGAAGGGTAAGTCCAAGATGCCGATTGTCATTATGGCATTGAGTGTGATATGGAATCTCATAAACGGCTATGTACAAGGCTGGTGGCTGTTCCATCTGGCTCCGAAATACATGCCGGACTTGTACACGACTTCGTGGCTGGGGAGTTGGCAGTTCATTGTAGGAACATGCATTTTCTTCCTCGGTTGGATAATCAACATGCATTCCGATTATGTGATTCGACATTTACGCAAACCCGGTGACACTAATCACTATTTGCCCAAGAAAGGTCTGTATCGTTATGTGACTTCAGCGAACTATTTGGGCGAGATCACCGAGTGGCTCGGTTGGGCGATTTTGACATGGTCATATGCGGGAGGTCTGTTCTGCTGGTTCACATGCTGCAACTTGATTCCGAGAGCCAACTCGATATACCTCAAGTACGAGCAGGAGTTTCCGGATGAGTTTGATAGAAAGGTACTGAAGAGGGTTATCCCGTTCATATACTGACAAATAATATAAAAAACAATGCGTATGAAATCAAAACTATTTACCGAATATCAGTTGGGGCCGATAACGCTGAGAAACAGGGTTATCCGCTCGGCGGCGTTTGAGAATATGGCTGACCATAATGCCCCTTCTCAAGCCCTTCAGGACTACCATGTCTCGGTAGCCAAAGGTGGGGTGGGAATGACCACTATTGCTTATTGTGCCGTAGATAAAACCGGCGTCTCGTTTGACGGACAACTCTATGTGCATAAGGAGATTAAACCTGCCATGAAGAAGATGGTGGACGCGATTCATAAAGAGGGAGCCAAGGTCTCTATTCAGTTAGGGCATTGCGGCAATATGACCCACAGAAGAACATGTGGCTGCACTCCGATGGGACCATCGAACGGCTTTAACCTCTATTCGCCCACTTTCTATCGCGGCATAACCAAAGAGGAAATACAGACGATTGTCAAACACTATGGCGATGCCGTGGATTTCTGTCGTGATTGCGGAATAGACTGTGTGGAGATTCACTGCGGTCACGCCTACCTTATTTCTCAGTTCCTGAACCCTTCCCTCAATAGGCGCAAGGACGAGTATGGCGGGTCGCTTGAGAACCGTATGCGGTTTATGAACGAGGTGATGGAGGAGGTGATGAAGCGTGCCAAGGACGATATGGCGGTCGTGGTGAAGATGAACATGACCGATGGGTATCGGGGCGGCATGTCAATGGAAGATGGACTGGAAGTCGCCAAATCACTTAAAAATCACGGCGTTCATGGTATCGTGCTGTCCGCCGGAACGGTCAGTCATACCCCGATGCTGATTTTAGGAGGCGCTATGCCGCTGAAAACGTTGGCGCACTACATGGACCCATGGCAATTCTGGTGGCTGAAGTTAGGGCTTGCCATCGGGGGCAGAATCGTTATCCCGACCAGTCCGTACCACGAACTATTCTTCCTGGATTGGGCGAAGAAGTTCAAAAAGGAGATACCCGATGCTCCGTTCATTTATGTGGGTGGTGTACAGTCACGAAAGGGAGCAGAAGAGGTGCTTAATGCCGGTTTCGAACTGTTCCAATTAGGACATGTGCTCGTCGAAGACCCTGCCTTCGTGAACCATATGAAGGAAGGGGACATGGACTATAAGTCCCAGTGTAAACGCTCTAATTACTGCGTTGGTAGGATGTATACCCTGGATATGCAGTGCCATAAGTGCGTGAAAGATATGCCTCCAAAGTTGCAAAAAGAAGTCGATAAAGCCGAAAAAGTCAATGCAAGCCTTAATAACTGGAGCAAGTAGCGGAATAGGGTTGCAGTACGCCACCCAATTAGCGCGGGACTATCATACCGACCTCATCTTGGTGTCTAATCAAAAGGAGGAACTGGAGCGGGTCGCTAAGGAACTTACGAGTACATACGCTGTTCGTGCAACGGCACATTATGCCGATTTGGCGCTACCCGATGCTGCCGAGCAGTTGTACAACTATTGCCACGAACACAAGTTGGAGGTGGATATCCTCATCAATGACGCCGGAGTGTTCTTCTTCAACGAGTTTGTGGAGACATCCATGAAGCGCATTGAGTTAATGCTTTATCTGCATGTGATGACCGTCACTAAGTTGTGCCGGCTGTTTGGCGCAGATATGGTAGAGCGGGGGAGTGGTTATATCCTGAACATGTCATCCATGTCGGCATGGATGGCGATGCCCGGTATACAACTTTATAATGCCACCAAGGCGTATATCTATAACTTCTCAAAATCCCTGTGGTATGAGTTGAAACCAAAGGGTGTTCATGTCACGGTGATGGCTCCGGGAGCCGTTGATACGGCGCTGTTCGGGCTGGCTCCTAACCTGAGGAAACTGGCAGTTACACTGACCGTGTCTATTCCTCCTGAGAAGTTGGTCAAGAAGGCGCTCAAGAAGATGTTCAAGGGACGAAAAGCTTGCACACCGGGCTTCCTCAATTGGCTGGCGACACCGTTGCTCAAGCACCCACCTGATTGGCTGTTGTTCGTGGCGATGAAACGCTTGAAACCGTATATGAAGTAGTACATAACGGTGATTGGCAGATGATAACTATTAATTTTAAATACTAATATTATGGATCAAACAACACAATTGATGTTCATTGTCCTTGCCGCCTCCGTTTTGGCATTGGGCTTTGCGTATTACTTCTACCGTTCCATGCTTAAGAAAGATGAAGGAACGGACTTGATGAAGAAGATTGCCGCAGATGTCCGTAAGGGAGCAATGGCTTACCTCAAACAACAGTACAAAGTAGTAACGATTGTCTTTGCAGTGTTGGCTGTTATTTTCGCCGTTATGGCGTATTTCCACCTTCAGAACGGTATCGTCTGGTTTGCGTTCTTGACGGGCGGTTTCTTCTCGGGTTTAGCAGGTTTCTTCGGCATGAAGACTGCTACCTATGCTTCTGCTCGTACCGCCAATGCGGCGCGCAACAGTCTCAATGATGGTTTGCAAGTTGCGTTCCGAAGCGGGGCCGTAATGGGACTGACGGTGGTGGGACTAGCGCTCTTAGACATCTCTGCTTGGTTCCTCGTACTCAAGTGCACAGGCTTATTAGAGTTGGTGGGAGCACAGGGAGACCTTATTACGATTACGACCACCATGTTAACCTTTGGTATGGGTGCTTCGACCCAAGCCTTGTTCGCGCGTGTGGGAGGTGGTATTTACACGAAAGCCGCCGATGTAGGAGCCGACCTCGTGGGTAAAACGGAGTATAATATCCCCGAGGATGACCCGCGTAACCCTGCTACTATTGCGGATAATGTAGGTGATAATGTAGGTGATGTGGCAGGCATGGGAGCTGACCTCTATGAGTCCTATGCCGGCTCGATTTTGGCTACAATGGCTCTCGGTGCTTCTGCTTTCGCTACTTCTGCCGTCGAAGGGCTGCAACTGAAAGCGGTACTCGCCCCTTCGCTAATCGCCGCCTGCGGCGTATTACTCTCAATCATAGGTATTTACATGGTTAGGACAAGGGAGGGAGCCAACATGGATGCACTCTTGAAGGCTTTGTCGAGAGGTACGAACACCGCTGCATGCCTAATTGCTGTGGCGACTTTCGGTATCTTGGCTTGGTTGTTCGGAACAGAGACCAATGATTGGTGGCACTTGTCCCTGTCGGTAGTGGTAGGTTTGCTTGCCGGTGTGATTATTGGTAAATCGACCGAGTACTATACTTCACAGTCCTATAAACCGACGCAGAAGGTTGCTGAGTCTTCCCAAACAGGGCCGGCAACCGTTATTATCTCCGGGCTCGGATTAGGTATGTTGTCAACGGCTATTCCTGTAATCACGGTGGGCGTGGCGATCATATTGGCATACTTGTGTGCCAATGGTTTCCATGTCGCTTTCACGCCGACTAACCTCTCCATGGGGCTATATGGTATCGGTATAGCGGCGGTGGGTATGTTGTCGACCTTGGGGATTACGTTGGCGACGGATGCTTATGGACCTATTGCAGACAATGCCGGTGGTAATGCTGAAATGGCAGCTCTGCCTGCAGAAGTGCGAGAGCGCACAGACGCATTAGATGCCCTGGGTAACACGACTGCGGCAACTGGTAAGGGCTTTGCTATTGGCTCGGCTGCTTTGACGGCTTTGGCACTCCTGGCTTCCTATGTAGAGGAGATTAAAATCGCGCTTATTCGTCTCGGTGAAGACCTGCCTAATGGCGTTGCTGCCGCCCAAGCAACGCTGGTGGACTTCATGGATGCCTATAATGTGAATCTGATGAACCCCATTGTGTTGGTAGGTATCTTCATCGGCTCAATGATGGCGTTCTTGTTCTGCGGCTTGACGATGAATGCGGTCGGTCGTGCTGCTCAAAAGATGGTTGAAGAAGTGCGCCGACAGTTTAGGACGATTAAGGGTATCTTGGAAGGAAAAGCCGATCCCGACTATGCTCGTTGCGTAGAGATTTCCACCAAGGGTGCTCAACGAGAGATGTTGCTGCCTTCTATCTTGGCTATCGTAGTACCGATTGTTACCGGTTTGGTTTTAGGCGTAGCAGGCGTGTTAGGACTGCTGATTGGTGGTCTGGCTACCGGTTTCGTGTTGGCTATCTTCATGGCTAATTCCGGCGGCGCATGGGACAATGCTAAAAAGTATGTGGAGGAAGGGCACTTTGGCGGTAAGGGTTCTGATTGCCACAAGGCTACCGTGGTCGGTGACACTGTAGGTGACCCCTTCAAGGATACATCCGGTCCGTCCCTTAATATCCTCATTAAACTTATGTCGATGGTGTCCATCGTCATGGCTGGCTTGACGGTAACATACCACTTGCTCTAAGGCTGTGAGATGCGAAAGGGTACTTCTACAAGTACCCTAAACCATAACCGCGGGTGTTGATACATCCGCGGTTTATGATTTATATGTGCGCCTCGTTAGACGAGGCGCTGCAGTGCCACTTCCACGCGCTGGAGCGTCTCGGCTTTACCTAAGACATCCGTGATGTCCCAGATATGCGGACCGCGAGCAGCACCTACAAGGCAAATACGGAAAGCATTCATCACGATGCCGACACCGTACTCGTGCGCGGCAATCCAAGGCATAACCACATCGTCTAATTGCCAACGGATAACAGTATTGCCGTTCTCGTCCGTGGTCTCATAGCGGCGGTGCCAATCGGTTTCAGAGACATCCCGCAAAACCGCTAATAGTTCCCGCATGTGACGGGGCGAATCGTCTTTCCAGCGTTTCTTAAGGCTCTTCTCATCGTACTCCTTTGGCGCTTCATAGAAGAAGTTAACTTGCTCCCACAATTCGGGAACAAAGTTCACCCGCTCTTTGGTGAGACCTATCACCCGTGCCGTGCGCGCTTTCACTCCATCGGCATGAATATCTATCTGATGGGCTGCAAGGATGGGGGCGAAGAGGTCGGCTAACTCCGCATCGCTCTTACGCTGTAAGTACTGGTGGTTGAACCATTTGCCCTTTTCGTAGTCGAACTTAGCGCCGGACTTGGAGACGCGGTCTAAGGAAAACTGCTCAATCAGTTCGTCCATCGTGAACAACTCTTGGTCGGAACTACTGTGCCACCCGAGCAGAGCCAGGAAGTTGATAACTGCCTCCGGAAAATACCCGCTCTCGCGGTAGCCGCTGCTCACGGTGCCGTCCTTTGGGTTGTGGAACTCTAACGGAAAAACGGGGAAACCTAAGCGGTCACCGTCACGCTTGGAGAGTTTGCCGTTGCCGTCAGGCTTGAGCAGCAAAGGCAAGTGTGCAAACTCAGGCATGGTATCTTCCCAGCCAAATGCCCTATACAGCAGTACATGTAATGGAGCAGAGGGGAGCCACTCCTCACCACGGATAACATGACTAATCTCCATCAAGTGGTCATCCACGATATTGGCGAGGTGGTAAGTCGGCAGGTCGTCGGCTGACTTATAGAGTACCTTGTCGTCAAGGATATTGGAGTTGATCACGACATCGCCGCGAATGAGGTCGTGCACAATCACATTCTCATCGGGTTCGACCTTAAACCGTACGACATATTGGTCGCCGCGCTTAAGGCGCGCTTCAACTTCTTCGGCGGAGAGGGTGAGCGAGTTGACCATCTGATTACGCGTGCAGGCATCGTATTGAAAATTAGGAATCTCAGCCCTTTTAGCCTCTAACTCCGGAGGAGTGTCAAAGGCATAGTAGGCGTGCCCGCTATCTATGAGTTGTTGCACATATTGGTGATAAATCGCGCGACGCTCGGACTGACGATAGGGACCGTGAGGACCGAAATCCTCTAACACTATCGGGCTATTGGCTACATCGTTGGTGCGCAAGACCGCGCGGCGACCTTCGTCTATACCGATACCCAACCAATCTAAAGCCTCAATGATATATTGCTCTGCACCTTCCACAAAACGGGTAGAGTCCGTGTCCTCTATCCGCAATAACATCACACCGTTATGCTGGCGAGCAAACAAATAGTTATACAAGGCAGTCCTCACACCGCCGATGTGCAACGCGCCTGTCGGGGATGGCGCAAAGCGTACACGTACTGGTCTTTCCATATCTTTTTTTACTAAATCTGCTGCAAAAATACAACTTTTTTTGCAGATAAACAAAATTTTTTGTAACTTTGCACGGTTTTTAGTGAATTTAATGACTAACTACATATACTATGGCTAAACTGATTAAGAAACCTGAAGTGCAATTCTCGCTTGTGTACCGCGACATGTGGCAGTCCAGCGGTAAGTATGTTCCGCGTCGTGACCAATTGGCGCAAGTAGCCCCGGTTATCATCGATATGGGCTGTTTTGACCGCGTTGAGACCAACGGCGGCGCTATGGAACAAGTGAACCTCCTTTACGGTGAAAACCCCAATCTGGCGGTGCGAACATTCACCAAACCGTTCAATCAGGCTGGTATCAAAACTCATATGTTAGACCGGGGATTGAACGCTTTGCGCATGAATCCCGTACCTGCCGATGTGCGACAACTCATGTATAAGGTCAAGCATGCACAGGGCACAAACATCACCCGTATCTTCTGCGGCTTGAATGACCCTCGAAATATCATCCCATCTATCAAATGGGCAAAAAAGGCAGGCATGACGGCGCAAGCCACTATGTGCATGACGTATTCGAAAGTGCACACGGTCGACTATTATGTCAATCTTGCCGAACAACTGATTGAGGGTGGGGCACAGGAACTCTGCCTCAAGGATATGGCGGGTATCGCGCGACCCGTTATGTTGGGGAAGATCGTCGCGGCTATTAAGGAGAAACACCCCGATATCGTCCTGCAGTACCACGGGCATTCCGGACCGGGCTTCGCCGTGGCTTCGATGCTGGAGGTCGCTAAAGCAGGCTGTGATGTACTGGATGTCGCTATGGAACCACTCAGCTGGGGAAAAGTACATCCCGATGTCATTACGATTCAGGCTATGCTGCGAGATGCAGGCTTCCAAGTCAAGGACATTAACATGAAGGCGTACATGCAGGCACGCTCGCTCACACAGACCTTCATCGACGATTTCCTCGGGTACTGGATTGACCCCAAAAACAGCTTAATGACCTCACTGCTCGTCGGGTGCGGTTTGCCCGGTGGAATGATGGGCTCACTCATGGCTGACCTCAAGGGGATGCATGCCGCTATCAATGCTAATCTCAAAAAGAAGGGCGAACATGAACTGACCGAGGATGAGTTGCTCGTGGAACTCTTTGACGAGGTGCAACGCATATGGCCGATGATGGGCACGCCTTGCTTGGTTACACCTTTCAGTCAGTATGTTAAGAACGCGGCACTCTTCAACCTCTTCAGCCGATCTATGGGCGAGAAACCATTTACACGGATGGATCCCGCTATGTGGGGGATGTTGCTCGGTAAGAGCGGGAAACTCCCCGGCGAGTTGGCACCCGAATTGGTCGAACTGGCGAAAGAGAAGGGCTTCGAGTTCTATACCGGAGACCCGCAAACACTCTATCCGAACGAGTTGCCCCGCTTCGAGACAGAAATGAAGGAACTGGGATGGGACCGTGGACAAGACGACGAAGAACTGTTCGAGTTCGCAATGCATGAGAAACAGTACCGCGAGTACCGGTCCGGACAAGCCAAGGACCAGTTCATCAAGGACCTCACAGAACGCATGGACAAGGCCGGTAAGGATATGTCTAAAGTGCAGGTGACATGGGAAGGGGGACTACGCAGAGCAATTACTATTCAGTCTTAATGCCGCTCCTTGGTCGCACATTATCCGAACTGGAAGAGATAGCCATAGGGCTCTCTCTGCCTAAGTATGTCGGGCGGCAACTGGCGCAATGGATCTATGACAAGCGTGTGACGGACTTTGAGGCTATGACCAACATCAGCCTCAAGGCGCGCCAACTCTTAGCACAACACTACACTATTGGTCGCCAAGCACCGCTCAAACAAACACTCTCACAAGATGGCACAATCAAGTACCTCTTTCCGGTCGCAGACTCACACACCTCTCTCGTCGAAACGGTCTATCTCCCCGAACAAGAACGGGCAACCCTCTGTGTCAGTACGCAGGCGGGATGCAAGATGCATTGTGCTTTCTGCATGACCGGCACATTGGGCTTTCAGGGCAATCTATCTGCTACGGATATCCTCAACCAAATCTACTCCGTGCCGCAATCCGAGTCGCTCACGAACATAGTCTTTATGGGAGAGGGGGAACCTATGGACAATCTTGATGCAGTCCTGAAGACTATTTCTATCCTTACTGCACCATGGGGCGCAGGGTTCTCACCCAAACGAATCACGGTCTCATCGGTCGGCATAGGCGATGGTATAAAGCGCTTCTTAGATGAGTGCGAATGTCATCTCGCTATCTCGCTACATAACCCATTCGCTGCTGAAAGACTGAACATTATGCCGGCACAAAAAGCCTACCCCATTGAGGGCGTTATTCGGATGCTCAAACCCTATTTCGGGGCACAAACGCAGAGACGATTGAGCTTTGAGTATATCTGCTGGGCTGGACTTAATGACGATATAACACACGCTAAAGCACTCGTCAAACTGCTCGCGGGACTATATTGTCGTGTTAACTTAATTCGATTCCATGAAGGGGTAGAAAATATAGCCGGCAGGGAACTACATCTACCACCCTCCGATGAAGGCAGAATGATTGCCTTCCGCGATTATCTCACACAACATGGTATCATAACTACTATTCGCCGTTCACGCGGACAAGATATACTGGCCGCCTGCGGACAACTAATTAACCAACTTGCGTAATTATGAAGAAACTATTGATTTCCCTCCTCTTGCTTATCAGCACCCTTTCGGCTTATTCTTGGGACAAAGCCTTGTGGCAAACCATTCTCGATGACCCGACACGCGCTGATGTATGTATGCACGGGTATGAGTTTGACTTACCCGCACAACAAGTAAACACGAAGGCTCCTAAAGGCTATGAACTATTCTATATCAGCCATTATGGCAGACATGGGTCACGATCGAACTGGGGCAATAAGGATTACAAATTAGTCATCGACATCCTGCAGCAGAATAAGCAGGACGATAACCTGACCGAAGCCGGAGAGCAACTGTTAGCCCATGCACAAGCCATCCTCAAGGCATATAACGGTATGGATGGACGCCTAACCGATAAAGGCGAGAGAGAGCATGCACAACTCGCACACAGAATGTACCAACGATTTAATCCCGTCTTTCAGCGAGGACTACCGGTCAACGCGGTCGCTTCGGTCATACCACGATCTATCATCTCCATGTGCGCTTTCACCAATGCACTCACCGCGGAGAAGAGTACCCTGCACCTCAATTTTGACTGCGGCGAAACACTACAGAAGTATATCGCGTGTGCCGGTGAGTATGACGACAAGGACATGCGCGAATATATCACGAAACTCATGGAACAACATCACCCTAACCCAAAAGAGACAGCACACAAACTCTTTAAAGACCCCGGCAAAACGAAGCAACTGGATGAGCAATTAGAGACGGCTATTTACTATACGTGCAATGTCGCAGAGGACTTTGATATAGTGCTCAATCCCCGTGATTACATGTCCGATGAGTCCCTTTATCGACAAATGATGAACTTGACCTATCAACTCTCAGTACCCTTTATCCGCGTGCCGGGATTTTATGAGCGGAGACAGCCCACCGTGCAACTCCTTATCAATGATATCGTTGATAAAGCAAATGATGCTATTCGTACCAATTGTGCCGAAGCCGACTTGCGCTTCGGACACGATGTCCACTTACTCGCACTCGCTGCCGCACTACATGTCAGCGGAGTAGGGGAAACAATGAGACCTGAGGAGATTGAACGAAGATGGTATGGATGGCTCAATGTTCCTATGGCATCGAATATCCAACTCATCTTCTACCGCAAAAAAAACAACCCGACTATCCTCTTCAAAGTCCTTTATAACGAGCAGGAAAGACAACTCATCGACCTCAAACCCGTTGACGGTCCTAAAGGAGTCTATTATAACTGGGACGACTTCGTCAAACAATACACACGATAATCGATAAACGAAAGACCGCCTATTCAGCGGTCTTTCTTCGGCTACTGCTTTATTTCTAAAATCTAAAATCTAAAATCGATAATCGAAAATCATTTTGCATCTTGCATCTTGCATCTTGCATCTCCACTCGCCCATTTGCCCTATCGGGCACCTGGTCTCCTGGGAACCCGGCTCCTTTCTCCCACCGGCTATTGCTTTAATCTTGCATTTTGCATCTTTAAAGCATCTTCCATCTCTCCAAGCCGCGACCACCTTTATAGATCCTTTATAGTTCCATTATCTATCTCCTTCGCTCTGCCCACTATAATACCCGCGCATACCACTTATCTTTCAACTTTTAACTTTCAACTTTCATCTTTAAACTTTTAACTTACCTTAAAGCGAGACGAGGGCTATGAGCGAGAAAAGAAACAAAAACGTAGCATTTTTGTTAAAATAAGGTCATATTTATGTCAAATTTGTAAATAAATTTGCATATTCCCCCAAAATGTTGTATCTTTGCAGCACTTTTATGTCATGTTGACGACAACAGAACAACATAAACAACAATAACTAATTGATTGCCTATGAGCTAAGAAATGCATCCCCCCCGAACTGACCCGCCAGCGGGCAACAGTTCAAGACATATTTGATTAAGCGTTTTTGCTTGAGAACTTGACCACTAAAAAACTGGACACTTTTTAGTATTTACACCAAGTTAACAGGCGAATTCGCTCGCGCATTTGGCGTGAGCTTTTTCGTTGGTATTCGGTGTAAAGGTCGTCCAGTTTAATCCTAGTGGTCGAATATCAAACTCTTCGAAAGGTATAGGAAAAGTCTCACGCTTTTTGCGTAATATATAGTGGAGCAATCCCATCGCACAAAGTGTTGGCAAAACGCCAATCTTGTGTGGTGGGATTGTTGTTTATATGTGATAATTGAAAAAAGTACATTTTGTGTTTGGTAATAGTACAATTAAGGGTTCCCAACGTAAACCAACGTAGTGTTTGCGGTGGGAAGAGCGGAGGCACAAGTCGCCCGTCAATTTAGCGGAGCGGTATTGACCTTTTGCGACCTTGTTGCCGAACGCGAAGAGCAGAAAGTGCTGAGTATGACATGAAAGGGGAAAGAGGAAAGAGGAAAGGTGAGGCGGGAGTAGCTGAAAACTGACAGCTGATAACAACAAATGCGTTCATTGACATATTGGATTTACCATAAAAGGAAAAAATAGAGCAAAAATATTTGCGCATATATAACTTTTGTTGTACATTTGCACCCTCAATAGGACAAATTAAATAAAAATATGCCCGTTCAAAAGGGCAAATACATATAAGATTTAACTATCACAAAGGGCAAATATCCTGAATACGTTAATTTCGCCATACGGCATGATAAACGGACGTAACAGCGATGTGTTTGACAAGGTCGTGACAATACAAGAATTACTTTATTAAGTGTGAAAATCTAATATTCTACAATACATTTTCACAGGTAATAAATTCTAAACAATAGATTTTAAATCCTAAAGCGGTAAATCCAATATGCGGACTTACCGCTTTTTTGTTGTGTCGATAATAGGAGTGGAGAAAGGGGAAAGGGGAAAGTCGAAAGTGAAAGGTGAAATTTCCTATAGGGATACTTAACGGATACCGAACGGATAAATAGTAAAATGATATAACATCTATGACAATTCTTGTAACCGGCATAGCGGGATTTATCGGTTCCCGTGTGGCTCAGATGTTAGCGCAGCGAGGGGATGTGGTGGTTGGTGTGGATAACATCAACGACTACTACGATATACGGCTCAAATATGCACGTTTGCGCGAGTTGTTGGGCGTGTCAAGCGACGAGGAAGAAATGACTTTTGGTGAGGAACATCTATCCCAAACTTTTGCTAATCTTACTTTCATCCGCCTCTCAATAGACGATAAACAAGCACTGGATGCACTCTTTGAGACTCATAAATTTGATGTTGTTGTGAACCTCGCGGCACAAGCAGGTGTGCGTTATTCCATCACACACCCCTACACCTATATGCAATCTAACCTTGTCGGCTTTCTCAACATCCTTGAAGCGTGCCGTAATTTTAATGTGCCGCGCCTCGTTTTTGCCAGCAGCAGTTCTGTATATGGCATGAACGAGAAAGTGCCATATAGCGAAGAAGACAAAGTGGATTCACCGGTTAGTCTGTATGCCGCAAGCAAGAAATCTAATGAACTGATGGCGCATTGCTATAGTAAGTTATATGGTTTCCAAACAATAGGTTTGCGCTATTTCACGGTCTATGGTCCGTGGGGCAGACCTGATATGTCGCCAATGCTTTTTGCTAATGCCATGAGAGATGATAAGCCTATCAAGGTATTTAACAATGGCGACATGATCCGTGACTTTACATATATAGATGATATAGCTGAAGGAACAATTCGGGCTATTGATTATACACTCGATATTAGGGCTTGTGAGCATGGAGTACCTTACAAGATTTATAATATAGGTTGTAGCCATCCTGTGAAATTGATGGATTTTATTTCAGAGATGGAGCAAGCCTATGGTAAAAAGGCAAAGAAAGAGTTTCTGCCCATGCAAGCAGGCGATGTATATCAAACTTATGCAGATTGTTCCGCCTTGGAACGAGATATGAACTATCACCCTCATGTTACATTGCATGAGGGAATAGGAAAATTTATGGAATGGTATAAAAGCAAAATGAATCCGTTAATATGAAGCGTAGTAAGTTTTATTATCTGACCCATCCGAATATTGGAATACCGGCACTATTGTCAAAGGTGTCTGCTCGTTATGCCATCAAGCAACAATGGAAGAGATGTATGGGGTATCCTTTAAATTTGGATAATCCGCAAACATTCAATGAAAAATTGCAATGGCTTAAACTGCACGATCACAATCCTTTGTACACAACATTAGTAGATAAGTATAGAGTAAAAGCATGGGTCGCTGATAAGATTGGACCTGAATATGTAATACCAACATTAGCAATATGGCATAATGCGGAAGATATAGATATTACACATTTACCTAATCAGTTTGTATTAAAGTGCAATCACGATAGCGGAAGTATCATCGTGTGCCAGGATAAATCCCAATTTGATGTACAGAAAGCCAAAAAGAAATTAGGGGGAGCTTTATCTAAAAATTATTATTCCCGAAGTCGGGAATGGCCATATAAAAATGTAAGACCTTGTATCTTAGCCGAACCCTATATGGAAGATGAACAATCGCACGATTTACCTGATTATAAATTTTTCTGCTTTAATGGTGTGGCTGAGTATCTCTTTATCGCGAGTGAAAGGATGAATGAACTCACAGAAACTCGTTTTGATTTTTTTGATAGAGATTATAATCATGTTGATGTGACAAATGGGCATCCTAACGCAGATGTGTTGCCCCCTAAACCACATTCTTATGCAGAGATGATAAAATTGGCTGATAAATTGTCGGCCGGCATACCACATGTCAGAGTTGATTTTTATGAAGTAAACGGGAGAGTTTACTTTGGAGAAATGACATTCTATCATTGGGGTGGAATGGTGCCATTTAGTCCTAAAGATTTTGATTGTCAGTTGGGAGAATTACTGAATTTGCCTACAAAATAAAAGATGTTGTAAGTGTTATGAATAAAGTATTTTGTGTACATCCAAAAATATATAGCGTAGAGACTCTGTTGGACTATCTGCATTTAGACCATATAGATAATCTCATTTGGGATGATAGCACTCCGGACATATTATTTGCTTCCGAATGGATTTACTATCAAAGAACTTATTTCAGTCGGTTCTGCAAAATGTACAATAGCGCGAAAGTACGTATTCTCTTGGCTTTTGAGGCTATTTCTCCGGATTGGAATATTTTTGACTATGCTGTGGGTTTTGACAATCATCATCAAAACGGAGATAGGTTTATCAGGATTATGTCGCCGTTAGATATGTTCAACAAATGGGTAACTATTCGAGAGAACGAGATTAAAACTATACAGCAAGCAAGAGATGAATTAATTTCTAAAGAAGGTTTCTGTAATTTCCTATATTCAAATCCTGAAGCGCATCCAACACGTGATAGATTGTTTTTTGAGATTTCAAAGTATAAAAGAGTGGATAGTTTAGGATGCCATTTGAATAATGTAAGTCAAGAGGGTACCGGCTTTGCGGGACATACTATGGAATGTGTACCGATGAAAAGGAGATATAAATTTTCCATCGCATCTGAAAATGCTGCATATCCGGGATATACATCAGAAAAAATATTCACTTCTTTAGCCGCTCATACAATACCTATTTACTTTGGTAATCCTGATATATTAGAGGATGTCAATGCAGATGCATTTATCAATGTGAATGATTTTAATTCAATGGACTCGCTGGTAAAATATATAAAAGAAGTGGATAACAATGATGAGTTGTGGTGTAAATATGTTTCAGCACCATGGTTTACGAAAGAACAAGAAACATATCATATACAAAGGACTGTGAATTACGAGAATCGTCTTTCCAAGATTCTTACAAAACCTGAAGAACGGCTCTGTATAGGCACGCATTCGGATATTTATAGAAGACATTTCCTTACAGAGGCTTTCCCCTTAGATCGGACTCTCACTCAAAAAATGATAAATAAATGTCATAAGTTGGCAAATAAGATATTATGAAGCAGCATGAACCGATTCGTGATATATACTGTCCAAACAGGGGGCTATGACACTATACAGCAGCCATTAGTGGTTGATGAGCGTTTTGATTATATCCTTTTTACGGATGAAATTAAGTCTCCTCATATAGGAATATGGCAGGTGCATGCTATTCCTTATGTAAATGAAGATAAAACACGTTTGTCGCGTTATCCGAAAATGCACCCCAACGAGCTTTTCCCTGAATACAAAGCATCATTGTATATAGATGCCAATATCCAAATCACGGGTCAGCGCATCTATGACAGAGTAGTCGAATGTTACGAGCAGGGCGTTGATTGGGCAGGTATAAAACACCCTTACCGCGATTGTATATACGATGAAGCGTATGTCGTCTATGGCTTAGACACAGAACGAAACATCTTCCGTTGGTGTCATCGGCTGCGTCAAGAAAACTATCCACGACATCGCGGGATGTTTGAGAATAATGTCATTTTCCGTATTCATAATGAGAAAACAAAACGTGTCAATGCTATGTGGTGGAACTTGTATGAAGAATATACTCGCCGTGACCAATTGACATTGATGTATGTGCTGTGGAAAAGACCTGATATAACAACCGACTTGTTGCTGCCTGCGGAGGAGTCCTCATGGCAATCAGACACTCTCCAAATTCACAAACATCAAAAAGCCGCTAAACAACACGGCAGACGCGGAATAAAAGAATCATTCTGGGAACATGCGCGTTGCCGTTGTAGAAACGGCATGGAAGAGAAAGCAGAACAATTCCGCGAGTTTCATTATTGGTTGTACGGACTCAATCCTATAATCGCAAAAGTATTACTTCATTTATGGGGAGTATATGCGACCGTAGTATATGGCACAATCATCAAGCTCAGAGCATACAAAAGACATAAAAAGCAAAACAATGAATAAACAACGCCTCCTTATCTCCACCATTATCCCCTCCTATAATCGCGCAGACACGGTGGGAGAGACGATAGACAGCATTCTTTCGCAGCAGGTAGATGCCGACATGGAAATCGTCATCGGCGATGACTGCTCCACCGACAATGTGCGTGAAGTATTACTCGCCTACAAAAAGAAATACCCCGACATCATTCGGCTAATCTTCCATGAGCAGAATATGGGCTTGGGAGCCAATTGGGCAACATGCGTAAAGGCTTGTCGCGGTAAGTATATCTGCAACTGCGACAACGATGACTATTGGCATAACCCCATGAAACTGCAACTTCAATTAGATTACATGGAGAGCCATCCAGCTTGCAATATCCTTATTACCAACCACCGCACGCATAACCGCACAACGGGAGAAATAAAGGAATGTCAGGCTCAGATAGACCATTCGGATATTCAGCAAAATATGTGGGGCGGCGGGCATTTCTGCAATGCTACTATCATGTACCGCGCGAACTTCATGAAAGCGCATTTAGATCTCGATGAGTTTATCCATCGCCGTTTGTCCTTGCAAGACTGGCCTGCATGGGTTATTCTCACAGCCTACACGGATATAGATTTACTACCTGTCTCAACTGCCACCTTCGGCATTGAGACGGTCTCCATCACCCGCCCTGACACCGTTGAGAGACTCGCCAAACGCTATGAGGGGGATAGGGAGGTGTGTCGTTATCTTGGCGAAATCTTTCCGGAAAAGTTCCCTTTTACGGATGAAGATTGGGACAGATATGTTGCGGGACGACTAATTGCGCAGGCATACAAGGTCAATGATTATGCAAGTGCAAAGAAATACCGTAAACAGCACCCGACAGGCTTGTCCCCTATCAAACGACTGTGTACATACTCTTGGCTAACATTCCAAATCTTTCGCATCTTCAAAAAATTGAGTCTTTTAAAATTCCCTTGCACAATCCGAAAATTATTCGTACACTTGCAGTGCTTTAGTAGTGAACCTTCAGGGTCAAGCCAACGGAAATTAACCGGATGACCTCTACCTACTCAATAAATAACACTGCAAAAATGATAAAATATCACTAAACATTTGTACAACTGAAAAATTATCCGTAAATTTGTAGGCAAAATTTATGAACTATGGAATAGGAATTTGCTTTGCAACAGGCACGTTTGAATCTCGTTGGAGTTATTGAGAGAATGAAAAGCCTGAATGAACTGAAAGAATTGCAAGTAGTTATTTCTAACTACTACGCCCAAAAAGCAACCGATGCAATGGATTAATTATGGGAAACCGGTGAGTGGAGTGCAGAGAAAAACGAGGCACTCCTAAATGCGAATTAACGCACTCCTTACCGCTATGCTAAACATGGATAGAGTTGTGCTTTCGCTGCCAATGCAACATACATCGTTTCCAACGACCGCCATTTCGACATCTTGAAAGCCATTGAGTTCCCCAAAATCAACGTAATAAAACTAATAGAGTTTTTGCAAACTTTAAAACAATACTAACTATTCTAATCTTTTTGCCTATGATATAATAACCGTCGTAAGACATAAACATACATAGCGTTACGCTTATTTAGGGATAACTTCAATCATCCACATTTTGAATCCTTTTCCTCAAATAATGCGGAACGCTCACACATTTAAGTGTGGGCTTCTTGCATAATTGGAAAGGATGGGAGTGGATGCCCGAAGTTACCAATTAAGTTTATAATCAAGCAGGTAGTCCACGCTTTTTGTATATGTCTATCAACTTGGAACGCGGTCGTCATCGCCCGCAAATAATGGAACTACCAACGGAGCAACACCGAAAATCCGAACAAAGAGTAGGCATGATTAAATTTTATTAACAAAATGAGACGAAAACTTTTTTTAGTAACTGCTTTTTTATCCGCTTTGATGTTTGCAGGATGTAACAGCAATGATCCAAATGACTCAAACAAGGCTATTTCAGAGTCGCATTATGAAACAGGTATGTATGTGGGAATCACCAGTTTCAGTGACAATGTAAAGTATTACGGATCGGTATATGACCGCCGCTACCACTCTCTAACAAAATCAAATTCAGCAAGCTTCACATCGTTTATCAATGGACTCTCGATGGGCGATGCAACAGTTCTTTATTATGCAGTAGATGAGAATCTAAGTTACTTGGAGGGATGCCAATTCCCTGCTGATTTATCGAGTGTTAATATTATCACTTTTACAGATGGTTTGAATCAAGGATCGCGAGCATTAGACAAACAAAATGGTAATCATGACTATGCTGCGGACGATAAATCTTATGTAGCTGAGATTAATAAAAAGATTAAATCAATTAAAGTTGGAGGTCTGCCTATAAATGCGTATGCTATCGGTATTCGAGGAAAAGACGTTCAGGGAGATGCAGCAAAAACATTTAGTGATAACCTTGTTCATTTGAGTAGCAACAAAGACAATGCGATGGAGGTTGCTAATATGGATGAAGTGAGTGCTAAATTTAAAGAAATTGCCGAATCTCTTTATAAAAAGAGTGAAAGCCGAACACTGCGTATCACTATTCCTATGCCATCCGAAAATGAAAAAGAGCGGTTTACATTTGATGATGTAACTGATGCGACTGCTTCCAAGTGTTATCTTGAGGGTGTCTATGCTGGTGGTGCATTAACTGATATTAAATATGTTGGTTGTATGAGTACCAGCGGTAATAAGGTACAGGAAACAAGTGCAGGTGGGGTTAAAATCCAATTTGAGTTTGAAAATTTCACTGACGATAAAGGCAGTACCATTAGTTTCAGCAAAATGCAGCAATGGCACATGGAGACAAGTCAGACAACTTGGACGAGAAACTCAGAATTTAAGCCATCTGAAGCTATCGTAACGACCGAAGAGCGCAAAACGGCAGTTGTTATGCTCATTCTTGACTGTTCATCTTCGCTTGGCAGCGACTTTGCAAAAGTTAAATCAGCTGCAAGTGATTTTATCAAAACTCTTGCAGGGGAGATTAATAGCAGCGGTAATAACCCTGACGGTGGTGACAATCTCAATGATGGTGATAATCCTCAATCGGAAACAACATACTATATCAAACATCCGTGGGGAACAGGGCAAGATGCTGATTGGACATGGAAGAAAATGACTAAAGAGGGGAATAATTATGTATTCTCCGGTCCGTGGGGAGGTATCGGCGCAAATATCAACACGGTAGCCTCCGACGACGGAGCATTGTGGTTCCCTGAAGATGAAATTAATGGTGCTTATTCATTGAATATCAGTGATGGCGTGAAGTTTACCTATAATCCATCAAATAGTACACTTTCTGCTACTCAAATTAGTAGCGGCAGCGGGAGTGTTGCACAAGTTCGCTTCAGAAAAGAACAAGCTTATGAACGTGTCTTGGCTATGAGTATTGACCAGAAAGTTGGAGGTGAGTGGAACACACCGGCAGAATACTATTTTGGAACAGGTTCAGGAACGACTTCATATTATGAAATACCGGCAGGTTCATTATATCCATTTTATTATTATCAAGGAGATACAGATGACGATACGGGCTGGTATTTTGTATTTGATGACCCATATACTTACTCATTTGTAGCAGGAAAACGATATACATTCAATTGTGGAGATGATGGGTCATATATTGAATTCTCTATCATATTAGATGGTTCCGCGAATGCGCCGGCAAAAGTTGTTGCTCAAAAACGAATCTTAAAATCGGAAATGAGGAAATATAATAAAAAATAATCCTCTTCAATAGAGAGCACTGAAAAAGGCTGTCATTCTGCAAGAGTGCTCTCAAATAAAGAAAAAGGATTGCAACAGCTAAACGTTGCAATCCTTTTTCTTTGTGCTATAGCAGTGATGGCGCATATTGTTGCTTAGTACACTCCATTGGCTGCGCATATTCTTGTAATATCGAAATAATTATTTGGTTATGAAACTATCTCCAAAGTGATACCCGACGGTAATACTTTGTTCAACACCATAAGACGGGATATATAATCGCCAAAACGAATTGTACATTTTTTGGCGGCAAATGGTGGTGAGTGATTGTGCAAGTGGAAAATGTAGGCGAGCCGTCCGCGTCTAAGTATAAAAAAAACTATCTGCCGTGAGGCAGACAGTTTTTTTGTTTTCAATTTCAGACTATGCCTTGTGCCAGCATGGCATTGGCAACTTTCATGAAACCTGCTATGTTGGCACCCTTCATGTAGTTAATATATCCATCGGGTTCAGTGCCGTATTTGAGACACTGCGAGTGGATAGATGACATGATGTGATGCAACTTCTCATCCACTTCTTCGGCTGTCCAACTGATATGCATGGCATTCTGCGTCATCTCTAATCCCGATGTGGCTACACCGCCCGCATTGACTGCCTTGCCGGGACCATAGGTCACGCGGTTGTTGATAAAGGTGTCGATAGCTTCGGGTGTGCAACCCATATTGGAAACCTCAGCGACAAGTTGCACTTTGTTGGCAACCAATTGGCGGGCATCATCGCCGTTGAGCTCGTTTTGCGTTGCGCAAGGCATAGCAATATCCACTTTCTGTTCCCATGGTTTGCGACCGGCAAAGAAGGTTGCATTAGGATATTTTTTTGCATATGGAGCAACAATGTCTTGACGGCTATTGCGCAACTCGAGCATATAGTCAATTTTGTCGCCTGAAATACCATCGGGGTCATAAACATATCCGTCGGGTCCTGAAATGGTCACCACTTTGGCACCGAGCTGGTTGGCTTTGGTCACCGCTCCCCATGCCACATTGCCGAAACCTGACACTGCTATTGTCTTGCCTTTAATTTCATGTCCCATGGTATGGAGCATTTGGTGTACAAAATACAATGCACCAAAACCTGTTGCTTCAGGTCGAATCAGACTGCCGCCGTATTCGAGTCCCTTGCCGGTGAGTACGCCCGTGTGTTCGCGTGCAAGTTTTTTGTACATCCCGTAGAGATAGCCTATCTCGCGTGCGCCTACACCTATATCACCCGCCGGAACATCAGTGTCAGGACCTATATTGCGCCATAGTTCAGTCATAAAGGCTTGGCAGAAACGCATAATCTCATTGTCGGATTTACCTTTGGGATTGAAGTCGGAACCGCCCTTTGCACCACCCATGGGCAGAGTGGTCAGAGCATTCTTGAAAGTCTGCTCAAAACCGAGGAATTTCATGATAGAGAGGTTCACTGACGGGTGGAAACGTAATCCGCCTTTGTAAGGACCTATAGCACCGTTGAACTGTACTCGATAACCAATGTTGATTTGTACGTCACCATTGTCGTCAACCCATGGTACGCGGAACATAAGAACACGTTCAGGCTCAACGAGACGCTCAATAATGCGAGCTTGCTCAAATTCGGGGTGTTGGTTGTAAATGTCCTTGATAGTGCCGAGCACTTCGCGAACTGCCTGGAGAAACTCTTTTTCCCCCGGGTGTTTTGCTTCTAACGAAGCCAGAATTTTACTTTCATCCATGATATTATTGATTTGGTTTTGTCTTCCAATTATATTACATGCAAAGGTCGTAATTTTTTTTGAGATGTACAAATTTTTTTGCATTTTTGTTATTTTTTATCTAATTTTGCAATCCGAAAGAGAGGGAAAAATCTGCCCGTTGGCAACGGAGCAGAATTAAAAACACAAATCCACTTATTCAGTTTCCATGGTGAATTACAGATACATACTGATTGTTGTTGCGGTACTGTTTGCCGGTTGCCGTGCCGATAACGTCAATGTATCGCGGTTTCAGAATACGCTGAATGACAGAATGCAGGAGGCTGCTGACGCAACGGCACGCGTCTGTAGCATGCTTGAACGTGAAGCATTAGATTCATTGTATATGCTTGTGTCGGATGAAAATAATAAAAACCGGAATATAGTGTTCTACATCTTTGACGAGAGCGGACCTGTATTTTGGTCGGATAACAGTCTGTCAGTTAGCACTATCTCGCAATCAGGTTATCAAAAATGGTATTACCGGCGATTTAACAATGCCCACACTATCTGCCGGATTACAACGATGGACAATTATTCGATTCTGACCATCATACCTGTCAAATATGCTTATCCCTTTGAAAATGAGTGGCTGCAAAATGACTTTATACCGCCCTTTGAGTGTGGCAATGACTGGGATATAGTACCATTGTTGAGTGATGAGCGAATGGCACTGTACAGTGCAGAGGGTGATTATCTCTTCTCGTTGCGCAAGCGTGACATGTCTCGAAACGAAGAGTCGGCGCGAGTGCAAGAAGCCGTTCCGAGTTTCAGCTATCGCAACCTGTTTGGAAAATCAAGCGGGGCAAAACAGAGTCCGCTGCATGTGCAGGTCAAGGTTGTTCTTATTTTGTGTGTGGTAGTATTGTTGGTGATGCTTATATGGGTGATTTATCTGATAATAAAGCACCGCGACATCAGAAATCTGCCGCTTCGCTATAAGATATTGGTGTGGTTCAGTTTGCTGTTGTTAATCAGTTTTGTGTATGTGGCTTTTGTGGTTCGTTCGCAGATTCGCGAACGTTATGTTGAAGGTCAGCGCAGAATGATTGAGGACAAATGTTTTTATATCCAAGCGGCGATAAAATCCAAGGTGGTATATATGCCATCGTTGGATGAGCGTCAGTCGCATGACCTCAGTCTTGAACTTAAAGAACTGGCGCAGACCTACAAAACAGATATTCATGTCTATGATTTAGCCGGAAACCTGATTAGCACCACATTCCCGGATTTATTTTCAAGCGGTTTGTGCAGTAAGCGTATTGCTCCGCAACCTATGTTCAGACGTTATTTCCCTGCTGCCGGTGCGGATAGCCGTGGTGTGGAACCGATGATATTATATGAATACATCGGCTCGATGAAGTATGTTGTCGGTTATATAGACTGTATTAACTGGGATGACATACAGATAGGTTATATCAGTGTACCTTTTTACATAAGTGAAAACGAGATGCAGGCATCGTTGGATGCCGTAATGCTGAAAATCCTGCCTGCATATTTAGTCGCTCTCTTGTTGCTGATGGTTGTAAGCGTTATTATCTCCCGTGCGCTGACTTATCCTATAATGGAATTGGGTAAGCGGTTGCGTAATCTCGACCCGACACGTCAGAACGATAAGTTGTTGTACGAAGGCAGAGATGAAGTAGGCGATTTGGTTGAGAGTTATAATAAAATGGTTGATGATTTGAACCGTAATGTGTTGACCCTGACAGAAAAAGAGCGCGAGTCTGCATGGCAGACTATGGCACGGCAGGTAGCGCATGAGATTAACAATCCGCTTACCCCGATGAAACTGACCGTACAGCAGATGCAGCGTGCGAAACTGTTAGGCGGTGAACGTTTCGACAGCTATTTCGACAAAGCGACAGGTATGTTAATTGAGCAGATTGACACATTGTCGCGTATAGCAGGTTCGTTCTCGGCATTTGCCAAAAATCTGCCGGAGGAAATAAATTTAGATAAGGTGGATGTGGCGGCTATCCTGAATAATTCGGTTACTATGTATGCCAATTATGACGGAATAACAGTCAGGTATATAGGTCCGGAATCGGATGTAATAGTCTATGCCGATGTTGAGCAGATAGGTCGAGTCTTCGTCAATATATTGCAGAATGCCGTTCAAGCTATGGAGCAGAATGGTGGCAGCAAGGATATTATTGTCATGTTGAAACAGGACAAAGACTGGGTGGAGATTAGCATCTCGGACACAGGTCCGGGTATAGCCGAGGAGTTGCGCGACAAGATTTTCCTGCCTAATTTCACGACCAAAACAACCGGCATGGGATTGGGGTTGGCAATGTGTAAGAATATAGTAGGCAGAAGTGGCGGAGAACTTTGGTACGAGTCCAAAAAAGGCAAAGGAACCACATTCTTTATCAGATTGCGTATCGTATAACGGATTTAGTCAAAAGTGTATATTCCGTGTGAAAATTTTTGGTGTTTAAAAAAAATGTTGTAAATTTGCAGTCACGAAAATTAAAAATTTAAATTATCTATATCATGAGTAACACTCCAACCCCCCATATCGGGGCAAAATATGGCGAGATAGCCGAAACTGTTATTATGGCAGGTGATCCGCTGCGTGTAAAATTTATGGCGGAAAAATATCTTGAAAACCCTGTCCTTTTCAATGAAGTACGTGGGATGCTTGGCTATACAGGCACTCATAACGGCAAACGTGTCAGTGTGATGGGACACGGCATGGGTATTGCGTCTATTGGCATCTATTCTTATGAACTTTTTAATTTCTACGGGGTAAAAACTATTATCCGCGTGGGTTCGGCAGGTTCTATCAATCACGATTTGAAGGTAGGTGATTTGGCTATAGCCATGGGTGCCTGCACAAACAGCAACTATGGCATGCAGTATGAGTTGCCCGGTATATTTGCGCCAATAGCAGATTTCGATTTGGTGCGCGGCGCAGTGGATGCATGTAATCGCATGGGCTATAATCATAAGGTAGGTAATGTTTTGTCTTCAGATATGTTCTATTGCGAAAACCCGCATAACGATCAATGGATGAAGATGGGTGTATTAGCTGTGGAAATGGAAGTTTCAGCTCTCTATATGAATGCTGCCCGTAGCGGTAACCGAGCATTGGGTATTCTGACAATCTCCGACCATCTACTGACAGGCGAGGTAACGTCTGCCGAAGAGCGCCGCACATCATTCACTCACATGATGGACGTAGCTTTCTCGTTAATATAGAACGGTTTGCCCATGGTTTGTTCCATGGCCACGGAAGGCAATAAAACAAAGCGGTAAGGAGAACACCTACTATGGTGCCGGCAAGGACATCAGCCGTGAAATGCTGGGAGAGATAGATGCGCGAATAACCTCCGAGAGCCGCAAGAGCGAAACAAAAGAATTGTATTAGTATCAGCCAATATTGGCTGATACTTTCTTTTGAGCGGATATTGTCGCAAAAAAGCAGCGAGAGCAGGAAAAACATGGCGAAAAAAGCAGTGGTATGACCTGAAGGGAAACTGAACCAATGATGCATATTCACACCGTCAACCCAATGGAGTTGCGGAATGAGGTCAGGAAAATTATCTTCAAAAAAAATCTTTGGACGGGGAGCGTTGACTATATGTTTGAGTATCTGCGTTGTCAGAGTGGCTCCGAGTTGTCCGAGAGCTGCGACAACAGCCCAGCCGTAGCTGTAGAATAGAAGCAGTACAACTATTATATAGGGCATGTACTCGGCTATTTTGGTAAAGTACATAAAGAAAAGGTCGAGAGCAGGAGTGTGAGCATGTACGTTAAGTGCAAGGTGAAGTTCTTGTTTGGGCATTAATATAAGAGCCACTGACATGGTTGCTATCAAAAGTAGCCAGCAGGACATAAAAAAACATTGGCTCTTCAGCATATATTTGAATCTTTGAAGCATGATTCCTAAATAACGGAGCGTGCACGCAGGCACGCTCCTACATTGAGATTATTAGTTTTGCACAAATGTAATCAGTCTGTTTGCTTGGTAACTTATTACTTACTTGACTATGATTCTGAATGTACGGACAGAACTGTCTTCGAGAGTTATATGCATGATATACACACCGGCTTTAGCAGGAGCTTGCATAATGGTGTATCTGCCTATTTCAGTTTCGGTTTGTGACAATCCTGCAACATCGAATAATTTGGCTTTACCATTAAGTTCGGCATCAATAAACAGGTTTTCGCCTGCATTGACTATAGTCGGGCTGACTGCCACATTGAGGATTTCATAACTTAATAAACCTTCTTCATCTATTTCTTCCTCGTCGGCATATTTATCTTTCGGATAGAACGGGCATGAAGGAAGTTGAAGGCCATCAACTGTTGTAAGCATTACCCAGTAGTAAGAGTTGAAATCGAGTTCGTAATCTGAACCTACATAGTAGATTGACTTGTTCTCGCCTTCCAATTCCTCGTTGTTTTTGTACCATTGATAGCCAAACGGCTCATCAAGGAATTCATAGCCGCCGTTTTTCTTGGCATTATATACTGCGAGAACATTGTTCCATTTTTGGGCTATGATGGTGCTTGGGAAGTTGATTGTCAGAGGCACGTCAATTTCGTATGTGAGTCCGCATTGCGGGTCTTGGAGTTGCAGTTTTGCATCAAGGTAGCGTCCCGGTCTGATGCCTGCAACATATATGTAACCTGAATTTGTTTCGACTTGACTAATGCGGATGTTGTAGGTATAGTCACCGGCAACAAATTTGCCTTGTAGCGGCATAGCACCTTTGTTTAATATATAAGAAATAGCTAATGTGTCGCCACCGCAGAGTGTGTTATTGTAACTGATAGTCATGTCGGTACAGTGAACTACGTGAATATTGAGTTCCACTATACTATCGCAACCGGTGATATTTTTATATTTGCGTTGGAGTATAGCATCATCGTAAACGTATGTGTCAGGATTATTTTCATCACCTTGAACGAATACGCTATCGAAAGCTGTAAGCTGGATTGATTCATTGGATGGTTTGCCAACAAGAACATTAAGTATGACAACGGAGTCACAATCGTAATAAACGGTGTCGATATATTGACCGGCAGTGGTGTAAGTAACTCCGTTGAAACTTTCACCTTCGCAGAGGAATTTATTTGTCCTTGAAGTGTCCGGGATATTTACATAAAGTTTGACCGCCAGTGATTCACCGGCTACGACCTCCTTGGTACATATACCTGTTAGCGAGAAAGTTACGATAATGTCGTACCAACCCTTGGTCTCGTAAGTGTAGTTATAAACTTCATCTGAATAGAATGTTTTAGTAATACCATCACCTAAATCCCATGTTATTTGGTCAACATCATATGAGTTGAAGTTTGTTGCAAATTCGATTGGCTGTCCAAGACAAATTGTAAGAGAGTCACCATTACCTAACTTGTTGCCGTCAATTTCTATACTGCGTTCAACAGTTGAAGAGCCAACTGAATAGGCATAGGATTCTTTTTCTCCATTCCCGTAAACGTGCGCAATAAATCCGCGTCGTCCCTTGATGGTGAATGATTGTCCTTTGGGGTTAGAAGTCTGACTTTGATAAACCAACTTTCTGGCATACGAGTATCCGGGATTTGCCAAAACGGGTTGAAAATCGGCTTCGGTAAGCAGGTTGGCTCCGTTCATGTTCAAGAGTTTCATCGAAGATACATTACTTGTTTCAGTAACAATGTTTACGTAGTGGTCGGTTGTTTTGTCTGTTGCAAATATGCCGAAAGTTATCTCTTTGATTTGCTGTTCGATTGGTGATATCCAAACCATTGAAGGGTCGCCATTGTCGTATGTTGCGTCTTTTCTTTTGTATTTTTGACTTACGATGTAAAGATATACAGCTACAGGACAAGAAGTCTGGATATAGTGTGCATCAGTGCCGCTTATAAGTAAATCGTAGTTTGTGAACATTTTATTCATTGCACTTTGGTCTATATCACCTTCGCCTAATTCTATTTCAAATGTCTCACCTGAATTGAGGATTTTGCATTTTTGCCCGTCAATCATTACATCTGTGTTGTCGTTTAGAGCCGTAATTCTAACGCGGTCTGCATCGCGTTCCATAGAACGTGTAACAACAAATTCGGTTCCCCAAAATGCGGTAGGCATTTGTTGCTCATACAATAGGTCACGTGCTGAAGCCTCACCCGGAACATCTGTGTTTACATCGCCGGCAAACAGTGCTATTGGCTTGTTGGCTTGCACGGTTGTCCCGGTGAATGAAGAACCTTTTTTATCAACTGAAATAACGTGATATACTTGACCTTTCTTAGGAATTATGTATTTTATTGTTGAGCCTGCCGCATTTCCGTTACGGGTGTCAACAGTAGGAACAATAGTGATTTCGGTATTGTCTTCTGTTGCAACCACAACGAATGTTGCACTATTTTGGTCAGCTTTATCCTCGTGGTCACATGCCGGATAGTCTTGTATCATGTAATCAGTGGTCAGTGCTGTTATAGGCAGTACGTTAGTTGCATCAAATGAGAATTCCATACGTGATGCCACATATACAGATACGTTTTCTGTACTCGTCAGTTGCAAACCTAAATTTTGTTCTACCTGAAAATCGGAAGTGTTAAATGAAGTGTTTGTCCACTGAACCAATGGTATTTCATTAGTTCCGATTTCTGTCAGACCGGCGGGGATGTCTTTTGAAACACCCGACCATGTGGTATTCGGGTTCTTAATCTCAATATGGCAAGCTTTCTTGGCAGAAATTGTGATGTAAGGAGTATATCCACCACTACCGGTGGTTTTTGCTTTGGTAAGTGCAATCCAAAATTCGCGACCTTCGGTGGAGGACGATTGTGCATTGACATAAGCACTTACGCTACCGATTAATACTATTACCGCGCATAATAACAGGCGAGAAAATGTATGTTTCATATCAAAATCAAATTTACACTTTTATTACGCTCACAAAATTAATGTTTTTTTTTGTAATGAGCGTATAAAAATCATTTAAATATGTAGATTTTTTTATTTTTTATTCTGTTTTTTCAATTCTAATTCTTTGACAGTGCGTTCAACAACCTGTTCAAGTTGGTATGTTGCAACTCCAAGCGGACGGTCAAGATCTCGAAGTACCCATTCAACAGTCGTTTTATCTGCATCTTTACAAATCAATAAACCTATAGTCGGCTTATCATCATCCGCTTTCGGTAATTCATCAGCAACCGAAACATATGAATAAAATAGATATATCCATATAATTAGTGTTTCAGCAGAGTTAGAAGTTAAGTGCAATCCCAACTCCCTCGTTAGTGGATTGCAAGTTGAGAGTGATGTGTGATGTGTTATTTGCGTTAAAACCTTGATAGCTTTTTTCCATTTTTTTGTTGCCGACGCAGTGGAGCGGGATACCTGTGACAATAAGCGGTGTGGCGAATATGGTCAGTGACTCGCCCGCCACGTATAATGACGTACTGTTGTTTTGCGCTCCGGCAAGCATGGCTATACCGCCTACAACGGCAAAACCTACACCTGAAGCCCAAAGCGGAATGCCGACTCTGCGTAAGGTCTTGCCTTGGCGATACAGCTGATCTACATTTGCCTGACTTGCTAAAGCGAGCCATTCTGACTCAGTTATGCTTTTGCCGCTATACGACATAATCTTATGCCCGTCGTACTCTAACATCGATTTGGGTTGTGACAGAATTGAGCCTTTGTCTGTAGTCTGTTGTGCAGGAGTTATTATGTCGAATGAACCGTTTTTGTAAACGATATTATAGACCTCTTTTGTCAGTAGGGAGTCAAGTGGTTCAGAAGCTTCTTTGAGTGTGAAATACACGTAGTCGTCAGTGACGTTTACGACATATCCGCGGATAGTTTGCCCATCAGTGGTATAGATTCGTTGTTGCGCTGCAATGGTGAGAGCAGTCATTGCGACAAGCGCGAGTGAAATAAAGCGTTTCATAACTGTATTTTTTAGTTGATAATATATTGCATGATTTGTGTTGCGTCAATAACAGCCGGAATGTTCTGTGTATTACCGAGAATAAACATCGGAACTTCGGGGTCGGTTTCGACAACGTTGTCCGTTGATTGGTCAGAGTTGATTATCTTGTAGCCGTACTGAAGAGTGAAGAGCAGGTCGCCGAAACATTGTTTGTTAAACGAGTTGCGCAATTTGCCTTCTGTTTGTCTCGCATCGCCCTGAATCAGCGGAATTTGTTCTGATGTATAAACCGACCGGATTCCGTTGAATTCGCGTAGGAATTGCGTTGCGAGGTTGTATAGTTGTTGTTGGTTGATATTGCGTTTTTCAAGTAGTTGATGATTGATATATACTGAGTTGTAGTGTCCGCCGAGTATGTACTGACCGTTCCCGAATATAGCCATGAGGTAGGTATTAAGCAATGCTGCTGTTTGTTCGACATTGAATGTGCCGTGCGGAAGTTTTGCATTGTCAAGTTCTTCTGTTGAGAAGCCGTGGTGAGGTTTGCCGACAAATATGAGTTTCATATTTTGGCTTCCGACCCGCCGATACAGTTGTTTGACAAACGGTTGGAGGTCTTGGTTGAGTTGAAGGACTTGTTGCGGTGTTGTTGCCGATACTTCGAGCAGGAGCATATCATTTTGCAGTCCTTCGCCGAGCAGCTCTTTTTCCTGTATTTTTTGAGCAAGTGTGATGACGTTACTATTGGGTGATGTTGTAAGAGATGCCGTAGTGTTGGCATTATCAGCTTGAGGGTGTAGTCCTATCGGGTAGTAGTTTGTTGTTGCCCAGTGTATTCTTTTTGTGGAATTGTCCAACCATACGCATGCATTTGCCGCATGTCCTGCAAGGGTTATGGTGTTGTCGGGATTAATGCCTATGGCATATATCCGGCTGTCTTTGCCGTTATGAAGTCTGAAGAGGTCGGTTGCCGTAGGTGTAAGTATGGCTTTGGGTGATAGGTGTCTGTCTGTGCCTATACCTGTAAACTCGTTGTCTTGGAATACGGGAATTATTTTTTTTGTTTGTGTGTCGAAATACGAAGGTGTTGCTATACCGTGATAAAACGGGGTCTCTCCGGTCACAATGGTTGCTGTTGCCTCGCACCCGCCGTATATGAGTTGCGGGAAATATACACGCGATGTCTTCCCTTCATCGATTATAGTTCGTATCCCACCCGGGGTCAGTTGCGGCAAGGCTTGTTGCAGATTTTTTGTATTGAGACCGTCTGCCACTATGACGACTGTCAGATGCGGGGTTTGCGCACCGGCGAAATAAGTAATGCCGAACAGCAGGGCAGGAATGATAATCAGGCTTTTTGTTTTGCCTGAGGCATGGTTATGATGCCGACGAAGAGTATTTTGCCCGAGCAGGAAAATCTTGCCGAACCACGTAAAGCGCAGTCTGACAGCATGGACTATAGTAATCCACACAATAGAGTGGAACTTCTGTCCGCAGGCAAGATAAACAATGAGTGCGAGTACGAGGTACACGGCAAATATGATGTCGGCTTTTTGCAATAGTTCGTGTCCTTTTTTGAAAAGGCACAAAGCGAAAGGAACAAACATCAGCGGATTGAAAAACAATAGGTTGAAGTTGGAATTTACAAACGGATGTTCCGACCGGAAAGTGAGGTAAGTGAGCAGGCATCCGAGTATTGCATAGGTTAAGAAGAGTATAGCGTCCATCCACCATGATATTTTGTGGCGGAATATGTCATAAAATGTTATTGCTGCAATAACAATGATTAGCAGAATAATGGTAAATGAAGGCGAAAAGAGCCAGCCGCTGTCGCGTGGAATAAAAGGTTGTATTTCCGACTGAATCACTAATTCGGCTATAGAATCACCGCTTTGGAATGTTGCTTCTTGAACGTAGTCCATCAGTTCTTCAGGCAGGAATAGACGTTGTTGCGGTGTCATTATTTTGTCTGCATCGCGTCCGAATAGGATATTTATTCCCCAACCAGCCCATGTGTTTTTGCCTGAATAATAGGTTATCCGGTCACGGAAAGTGTCGTGCCTTTGGTCGAATTGAGGAGTTATAAACTCTTGGTCAAAGAGTTGGTCGATTAGTTGGTATGGTTTGGAAGAGCAGTTGTTAAAAACGAAGTTATATCTATATGTTCTGTTTTGCGGAAGGGCATTTATTTCAAGTGTCCGGAGCAGCATGTTCTTTTGGTCAATGTCAAGGTTGAGCTGTTGCTTGTATATGGTGCGATCCATTTCTTCGTATTCATAATAAAACCATGCAGAGTCCTCTCGACCGAGCATATAGTCGGTTTGTCCTTTTACGAAGTTTAGATAGAAATTAGGTTGGTTGAAATCGAACAATCCGTAGTTATAGAATTGGTCAAAATGCAGTTGCGGGTCTTTGATGCGCAGGGCGGTGTGACCATAATGTGACCATGCAGGCTGACCCGGAGTACAGGTTATGAGCCACACTTCCGATTCAGGACTTAACTGTGCAAAAAGATTGGCAGAAAGTACCAGTGCAAATAATATGTGTGCTATGTGTTTCAAATCATTAATGCGGGCAGGTAGGTGCATAGAATTCCAATCAAGAATCCTGCTGCCAATTGTTCATCGGTGTGTGCTTTGAGATATATTCTTGAGCAGCAGAGATATATGGCTGTTATAAATAAAATGTATATAATCGGGCTGCTGAGTGTCAGTTGAAAGGACAGAGAGTGATAGATACTCAATGCAGCTCCCGTAATGGCTCCGAAGCATGTCATGTGTGCGCTGAGTTTCCATTTGAGGGTAATTAGTGTCAATAAAAGTATTGCAATCGTTGCCCCGATAGCCGGTGCTAAAACAAAGTTGGGCATTTTAAGACCGTTGTAAAGGAAATAGCACCAGAATACGTAGCATGCTGTTGTGTAAAAATAAGGTGCGATGCGGGTACGGCGTTCTTTCATCTCGAGTGTGTCGCCCGTGTTTTGTATATACAACATTGAGATAAGCAAGGGAATCAGTGCTGTCAAAATAAATGTGCCGATTGTTGCCCAAGCATAAAACAATGTGGTAAGTTGCGGAAAACAGATTTTGAGAAAAGAGTATATGGCAATAGTCGGCATCCAAAACGGGTGCAGAATATAGGATGGTAATCGGAGCAATATGTCGGATAATGTCTTGATGTTGAGTTGATTGTTGAAAGTTGACGGAGTAGGGCAATATTTTTTTTGTGTCAAGCAGTTCTTTTTTGTGGTGTATAAAAATTGTTTAATCTGTTATATCCTTGTAAATCGGAATCAGAATTTACATTTTTTTACGGAGTCTGGCTGTCGGTATTCCCATTTCCTCGCGGTATTTGGCAACCGTGCGGCGGGCGATGGGAGTGCCGCGTTGCGCCATCATTGCGGCTATGGCATCATCGTTAGCTGGGTTTGATTTGTCTTCGTTGTCAATAATGTTTTTGAGAGTACTTTTTACTGACCTTGTGGATATTTCGTTGCCGCTGTCATCGGTTATTGATTCGGAGAAGAAATGTTTGAGAGAGAATGTCCCGACATCGCATGAGACATATTTCATTTTGCATATTCTGCTGACGGTGGATGTGTCAAGACCGACCTGTGAGGCGATATCGTCAAGGATTAGCGGCTTTAGCAGTGAGTCATCGCCGAACAGAAAAAATTGTTCTTGTGCCTTGACAATGCTTTCCATAATGCGTAACAGGTTGGTATTACGGTCGTTGAGGTTTTTAATAAATCCTATTGCATCATTGACGTATGGCTGTGCGAATTTGCCGGATTCTTTTTCTGCGGGTGTAAGGTTGTCGCGTTTCTCTTTGTAGTCGGTAGCCCATTTGTTATATTGGGCATTGACCCTCAATTGGGGTATATTGTCGTTGTTGAGTGATATTTCCCAGTAGCCGTTACGGTGGGTAACATAAAAGTCAGGGACAAGGATGTTAGCGTTTCTTTCATAAATGTCTCCGTTCCAGAGTTGCCCGGGTTTGGGTGTCAGATGCGATATCAATTCTACTGCATCTCTTAACTCCTGCTCCGGAATATTCAGACGTTGAATTATTTTGTTGTAATGCTTGTTTTTTAGTTCATCGAAATGGTCTTCAACTATGGTTGTAGCCAATTTAGTGGTTTCGTTTTGAGGTTTGCGCTTGAGCTGTAGCAGCAAGCATTGGTTGAGTGATGTGGCACCAACTCCGGCGGGGTCGAGCGATTGGACAGTTTGTATTGCTTTTTCCAATTGCTGTTGGTCAATGTCGCTTATACCGGCAAAGAGCAGGTCGTTTTCCATACGGTGTGCATCGCGAGTGAGCAGACCGTCATCATCAATATTGTTGAGCACATATTCTACAATTTCTCTTTCGTGAGGGGTGATAGGCAGTGTGCCTACTTGTTCGAGCAGATATTCCTTGAACGTAGTGCCGACGGAGAAAGGTATCTCACGGTCATTGTCGTCATCATTATTGATTCGCTGCCTGAAGGTTGAAAAATCGTTGTAATTGTTAAAGTTTGTCGGCATAATATCCCCGAAACCGGCATCGTAGGTGTCATCATCGCTGAAATATCCGTTCAGATCCTCATCGTCCAACTCATTGAATTTCTCAGCCTCAATACGTTCAGTATCATTATTGTCTTCAGAATAATTGTCTTCATCGTTGTTGTCGTCATTGTCATCGCTGTCAGCATCGTTTTGTGTTGTCGGTTCATCAGTAATTTCTTCAAGAGCGGGGTTATTGTTAAGCTCTTGTTGGATACGCTCTTCGAGTTCGAGCGTTGGTAACTCAAGCATTTTGACACCCTGTATCTGTTGCGGGGAGATGATTGGTTTCTGTGTCAGCTTCTGCTGTAGCGATATGTTGGTTTCGAGTGGCACGTATCAAGTTGAAAATTAAAGTAGTAGGTGTAATCCGTTTTTTTTCTACTGATTATTCAGCAGGCTGTTGACGTTGGAAATGATATAATCGAGTTGTTCGCTGTCGAGTTCGGTGTGCATCGGCAGGCTCAATACGCAGTTTGCGAGACGTTCTGCAATAGGAAAATCACCTCGTTTGTATCGTGGGTCCTGATATGCTTTCTGAAGGTGCAGCGGGATGGGGTAGTATATCATTGCGGGTATATCGCGTTCAGCGAGTTGCAGACGTAGACGGTCGCGGTCGGCATCTATAAGGCGGAGGGTGTATTGGTGATAGACGTGAGTGGACTGCGGATTGCGTCCGGGAGTCAGTATATGCGGATTATCTGCAAATCCTTGGTTGTAAGTTTCTGCTGCTTGTTGCCTGCGGGCTGTGTATTCATTGAGGTGCGGCAGTTTGGCATCAAGAATGGCGGCTTGGATGGAATCGAGGCGCGAATTGACACCTATATTGTCGTGGTGGTAGCGGATAGTCATGCCGTGGTTGGCTATCTGGCGGATTTTCTCTGCAAGTTCGTCATTATTTGTGAAAATAGCTCCGCCATCGCCATAGCAACCGAGGTTTTTCGAGGGGAAGAACGATGTGCAACCGGCATCTCCCATACAACCGGATTGTATTGTCCTCCCATCGCTGAAAGTATATTGTGAATTGATTGACTGGCATGCGTCTTCAACTACGTAGAGATTATGCTCTTTTGCTATTTTCAGTATTTCCTCCATGTCAGCGCATTGACCGAAGAGGTGAACAGGAACTATGGCTTTGGTTCGTGGGGTGATTGCCTTGCGGATACTCTCAACGGAGATGTTCATTGTTTCCCAATCAACATCCACCACAACGGGAGTAATTCCCAAGAGTGCGACAACCTCCGCAGTGGCGATAAAGGTAAATGTGGGAGTTATAACCTCATCTCCGGGCTTCAGACCGAGTGCCATAAGAGCTATTTGTATAGCTTCTGTCCCGTTGGCAACAGGAATCACGTGTTTGACACCGAGATGTTGCTCCAAATGATGCCGGAAAAGCTCCACTTTGGGACCTTTGATAAATGCCGTTGAGTCAATCACTTCCTGAATACCGGAATTAACGTCTTCGCGTATAGCTTCGTACTGGCTGCGAAGATCTACCATCTGTATTTTTTTCATGTCTATTGTCTCTCAATAATGAATTCCACGTTTTCGGGTTGTATTTTGGTGTTGAAGATATGTGTTGTTTCTGTTGCCACATATACTTTTACAAAACCATTTGTTGCTTTCAGCATATCGTTGTAGTTGACAAGTGCCCTGACATCCGACTGTTTGAAATTATGAAAGTCTGCCACAGCCATCTGCATTTTTATCGTGACCTCTGCGGGGAAGGTCTTTACTTTGACGTTTGCGGGTAGGTCTGTTATATGAATAGGCAGTTTGATTGTTGTTTCGGTAAAAGCTTGTGCTTGGGCATGTATTGTGACCTGTTGCTGTGAAAAGCGTATGTCCTGTAGTTCGCTGATATCAATGTTGTTGGTGTATTGGTCCTTGATATTAGTGATGTTGAGAGGAATTGTGGTTACTTTTTTTATCGTGTCGATAGTTTCTTTCTTCCCGTATATGGTAATTGAAGCGGGGTCAAGGATTATGTCGCCTACAAGTTGGTATTGCGGAGCCGGCTGTAGTGAACCATTGAAGACAACGGGTACCGATTTGCTTTTCAAGCGGGTGAACGAGGTTTGGAAACTTGCAGGCTCAATACGCTGAATAACGGCGGATGGCGGCAATTCGTCTTTTACCACTTGTTGCATAGTGCCGGTTGTGATATTGATGAGTTGTTTGTGTGAGTCTAATTGGTTGCTCAAATCGATATTGATATTGCTTAAATGCGGTTTTGTGTAGAAAAAAGAGCGGTTGTTATCGGTATAGGTTATTTTCAATGATTGAGGAAGGGATTCTGCAAAAAGGATGTCCGGAGTGATACCGATGTAATTGATGTCCAATGAAATGGTGTGTTGCCGTTGGTTGTTGTCCGAACGCGACATCCACAGCATGGTGGAAAACATTACGAACACGAGAAACATTAATGCATCCCGTGTCGTAATATTTTGTTTTATCCACTCCTTCATTATACTTATTCCTTTGTGTTTGGTACTAAATTCTTCGTACTCAATTCTTTGTCCTTGTCTTTGTCTTTGTCTTTGTCTTTGTCTTTGTCCTTGTCTTTGTCTTTGTCTTTGTCCTTGTCTTTTGGTTCTTCAACGGCAAAAACAGATGTTTTATCAATGCTGATTTTCACGTCTTTGGTTATCTCAATGACAAAACAGTCTTCTTTTACATCCCTGATTATCCCGTGAATGCCGCCTGCGGTAACAACTTTATCACCTTTTTTTAGTTGGTCGCGTTGGTTTTGCAGCTCCTTCTGTTTTTTTGTTTGCGGACGAATCATGAAGAAATAAAACACTACGAAAATCAGAACCATCATCAGTATGGTTCCCCATGCGCTACCGCCTGCACCCTGTGCAGCGGGGTCTACGTCTTGTAATAAAATTAACAAATTCATATTCATTTACAATTTAGTTTTTCATTTTCTATTTATCATTATCTCAAAATTTCGATATATTTACACAAGTACCGCTTTAAGCAGTCTGTTTTCGGCTTTCAACTGTTTGACGATATCGTCAAGTATGCCGTTGATGAATTTAGGGCTTTGCTCCGAACTGTATTCCTTGGCAAGTTCGATATATTCGTTGATTGAAACTTGAATCGGAATTTGGCTGAATGTCATTATCTCGGCAACTGCGGTCTGCATTATTGCAAGATCCATAACGGCAAGACGCTCTAATTTCCAATTGATTAGTCGTTGGTTGATAAGTGCTCTGTACTCTTCGCCGTGAGCGATTGCATCTTTGAGCAAGTCAACGGCAAAGCGATGGTCATCCTCTGAATCGAAGAGTGGCAGCAGGGGCTGCTCAGCACCGATTTCTTCACGAAAACGTTTGATGGTCTTGATTGTAAAACTCAATACAGTGTCGTAGTCGGATACCCAATATAATGCTTCATCCTCAAAACAACTCTTTAAAAACTCGTTGTCCTCAAAAAGTTTTGAAAAAATCTGTCTCCAGATAGTTTTATCGTCCTCATAAGTCGGGGTGTCAATAGCCATGTATGCAGCGTAATATGAAGATTCTCGGATTTGTTGGTAGAGATTGTCAACAGTTTCCATGTGCGTACTCCAGAAATTCTTTAATTTCTTGTTGTCCTCAAAATAATGAGCTAACTCACGGTTGTTAAACACCTGTTCGGCAAATTTGTTTTGCACAAAGTTCATTTTCGGATGTTTCTCCTCTTCTGTGGCAAAAAACTTCTCTTTCAGAGCCTCTGTACGCAATTCGGCTTCGTGGGTTATCTCCGGAATAAGTTGGAGCATAGTGTGATAGAGGTCATAAGTTTCTGCGCAGCTATTGTTGAGGTCTTTCTGGACAGTAGTGGCTGTCTTGTCTGCCTGCTGATTGAAACAATACAGGTTTTGCACAACTTTGGTGCGAATCAAAGGACGATTGAGCATGTCAAACAGATTTCAGATTTATTTAAATTTAATTCGCAAAATTACTGCTTTTTTTGTAAATAATCAACAGAGGATAAAGTTTTTTTATAAAAAACGGCATAAAATTTGCTGATAAAAATTTTTAGTATTACTTTTGCGTGTTTTAAATTTAATTTTTATCAATAAAATTATGGAAAATAGAAGAAATGAAGAGCGTCGCGAACCGGAAATCGTTTATTCGCACGCTGTAAAAGCTGGGAAGCGTATCTATTATTTGGATGTTAAGAAAGCTCGTAACGAGGATTTGTATCTATGCATTACAGAAAGTAAGCGCAAGCAGAATGAATTTGAGGGGGCGCCTGTTCAATTAGAAAAACATCGTTTGTTTTTGTATAAAGAGGATTTTGCCCACTTCGCAGAAGGGCTTAAGGACGTTATGTCGTTTGTTGAGCGTCAGGTAGGTGAGATTGAGGAGCGTCCGCTCTTTGAACACCGCGAAGAAGAATCGGAGGATGAGGCACGTGCTGCCGAGCAAGCTCCGCAAGTAGAAGAGACACCCGAAGAAGAACCGGAACGAACAGATGAAAAACGCGGATTTTTTTCACGACTGATGTCGAAATAACAGTTAGCAATTAACTGAAACTAAAAAGACGAATCAGATTTGTAAGTCGCAAACCTGATTCGTCTTTTATCTTTTTTTGTAACCCGATGCAACCATAGTGCCAAGTATGACTTGTCGCAGACGAGCTTTATCGCAGACAAACCTTGCCGCAGACGAACCTTGTCGCAGACGAGCCTTGTCGCAGACGAGCTTTATCGCAGACAAACCTTACCGCAGACGAACCTTGCCGCAGACGAGCCGTCTGCGTACCAGGGTGGCGGTATAGGGTCTTTATCCTAACTTTTCGAGGGCTGTTTGAATGCGGCGGAGTGTCTCTTCTTTGCCGAGTTGGTCGGTGATAGCCCAGATATGAGGACCGCGTGCCGCTCCGACAAGGCATATACGGAATGCGTTCATTACCAAACCAACACCATACTCCTTTTCTGCAATCCAAGCCATAACGATACGGTCAAGATTATCTGCAGAGAAATCATCTATTCCGTTTAGTAACTCCAATAGTTCATGCATCTGACGCGGAGAATCGTCTTTCCAACGTTTCTTCAGCGATTTTTCGTCATATTCGGTCGGAGCTTCAAAGAAGAAACATGTTTCGTACCATAATTCGGAAACGAAATTAACGCGCTCTTTTACCAAACCGATTATGTTTGCTACTTTCTGTTTGTCAGGTGTCAGTCCTTTTTCTTTCAATATCGGCATGAACAATTCTGCGAGGTCTTCATCGGATTTTCGGATTAGATATTGGTGGTTAAACCATTTGCCTTTCTCAAAGTCGAATTTTGCACCTGCTTTACTAACGCGTTGAAGCGAGAAAGCCTCAATCAGTTCGACCATGCTATAGAGTTCTTTATCGCCCTCTGCATGCCAACCAAGCAAAGCGAGAAAATTTATTACGGCTTCAGGGAAGTAGCCGCTTTCGCGGTAGCCGCTGCTTATTGTTCCTGTCTTTGGGTCATGCCACTCTAAGGGGAACACGGGGAAACCTAATCTGTCGCCATCGCGTTTCGACAGTTTGCCGTTTCCGTCGGGTTTGAGCAGAAGCGGAAGATGAGCAAACTGCGGCATGACATCCTGCCAGCCGAAGGCGCGGTAGAGAAGCACATGGAGCGGAGCGGATGGCAGCCATTCTTCACCGCGTATAACATGGGTAATCTTCATCAGATAGTCGTCAACTATATTGGCGAGGTGATATGTAGGTAATTCATCGGCAGACTTATAAAGAACTTTGTCATCAAGAATTGTGGAGTTGATAACAACTTCGCCCCTAATCAAGTCATGCAGATGAATATCTTCATCCGGCTCAACTTTGAAACGAACCACATATTGTTCTCCATCCGCTATTCGTTGACGCACTTCGGCTTCCGGCATAACAAGTGAGTTGCGCATCTTGCCGCGTGTAGAGGCATCGTATTGGAAATTAGGGATTTCTGCACGCTTGGTTTCCAATTCCTGCGGTGTGTCAAAAGCAATGTATGCCTTGCCGCTCTCTAATAGTTGTCGAACATATTGTTTGTAGATATCGCGGCGTTCGGACTGCCGGTACGGACCATTGTCACCGCCGGCGGATATTCCCTCATCAATGGTTATCCCTAACCAACGCAGGGATTCGATGATATATTCTTCTGCACCCGGGACGAAACGGTTTGAGTCGGTATCCTCGATGCGAAGAAGCATTTGCCCGCCGTTCTGACGTGCAAACAGATAATTATATAATGCGGTTCTCACGCCGCCGATGTGAAGAGCACCTGTTGGGGAGGGTGCAAAACGTACACGTACCATATTGTTTATTTACTATTTATATTTATTTGTCCTTTCTTTCAAAACATCACTAAAGTGTCGGAAGTGAGGGTTTGTACACCGATTATGCCGAGTCCGTTGGTGATATTGCTGTAGGTGTGTTGCGGTTCGCCAAGGAGAGATAAGATGCTTGTGTTGCCTGAATAGTTACTGCTTAAATTTGCAGTATAGAGGAAATAATAATACTCATAACTCAAGTGATAAACGTCAACAACAAGATAGACATGTTTGATTTTGTGGCTTATGGCAGTTGATGTGTTATTTACAAAGAAAATAGAGTTGAAAGTGAATTTCAGCGTCTCTCCGTTCAGATTTTGGTCGGAGGTGAAGTTTGAGGTGGTAAGATTATAGCCGAACTGTGACAGAATCAGGTTGCTTGCCGTTGTTGTTGTATAAGTCTTCCATGCAATGGGGTATTGTGAACCAACGGCAAGTGTTGAGTCGGCATATTCGTTGATATTTCTGGCAGCGGCAATATAACCGTCTCTGTGTTCAGCAGGGTCTTTCAAACTTACTGTGACATTGTATAGCGGTCTCATGTCCCAGCCTGTGGTGTCACGGATTTCGTTGCCGAGTGAGTCATAGACATAGTTGCCGAGCGAGTCGTAACGGTAGTCAAGTGTCCATTTGAATCCACGACTGACACATGTTGTGTCTATCTGTAAATCAATCTTTTCGGGTACCACGACACTTCCGAAAACAGTGTCCTTTTGGTCAGTTGCAATTATTGTCAGGCTGTCACCTACAGAGGGAATGATATTTTTAGAAATATACCATTGCCCTGTGGAATCCGGACTCAAAACCTCGGTTTCATCGTTGTTTTTGACTTTTACCACTGCATCTTGGACAATTGGAAATGAGGTATTGTTTTCGTAGTCAAGAAAGAATATTGAGCGTGAAACGCTGACACGAATCGGTTCTCCTGCGGTGACAATACTATTCATAACAAGATATTGTTCAGAGGAGTAACTTTCAGGCATTTCCACCGCGTTTTGACACGAAAGTAGTGCTGCACCGGTGATGCTGAAAAGAAATAGTCTTATGAATGAGTATGGTTTCATTTGGCAGTGGTGAATTGCAGGGTGTATGATATTGAGGGGATAATCGGGAATAGTGTCATTTTTGTGAGTTGCAATTTGCCGTTGTCATCTGTGGTTTGGTAGATAAGAAACGGGTTCATCCTGTTGTAAGCGTTATAGGCGGCGATATTCCATGTGTGCGTCAGATTTTTGAAATGCCCGTGGTAATGAAAATTAATTCCGAGGTCGAGGCGGTGATAATTCTCGTATTGGTAATTATTGCGGGCAGAAATGTAGTCCTGTGTTAGCAGATTGCCGTGCGGGTCTATGCCGTAGTATTTGGTTAGAGGCAGTGTTCCGAAGCTGCCGGTGCTGAATACCCAAGTGGCACTCACGTCCATCCATGAGAATATCTTGTATGCTGCTGTTATGGATATGTCGTGTTCCCTGTCGTATTTTGAGCGGAATTTTTTGCCTTTATTGATAATGTTGCCTTCTTGGTCGAATAGTCTTTCCGATCGGCTCCATGTGTAAGCCACCCAACCGGTGAATTTGCCGACAGTGCGTTGCGCCAGAAACTCTATGCCATAGCTCCAGCCTTTGCCGATTGCCACTTTGTTTTCCCAGTTGGATGTCGAACCGAAAAATGTTGCCCCGTCGCGATACTCGATAATATTGTCGGTGTGTTTGTAATAGCCTTCAATAGAGAATGTTGCCCAATCTTTGAGGTCATAAAACAGTCCTAACGACACTTGGTGAACTTTTTCTGGCGGTACATTTGAGGTAATTGGGATCCATAGGTCTGAAGGCAGTGATATATTATTGTTGGAAAGCAGGTGGACATATTGATTCATGTAGGCATAGCCGGTTTTCAGCGACAGCCCGTCATATAGTTTCAGCCTGAATGAGAGTCTGGGTTGTAGCGAGTGATAGAATTTGCGATCAACGGTGTAAGTTGAATAATTTAGTCCGAGATTCATTTTTACGCGGCTGCCGAGAGTCATTTCGTCTTCTGCATAGAGTATGGTTTCGTGGGAGAATATGTTTTGGTCTCCGTAGGTCGTGTCTTTGCTTACATTGTTGCTTTCGTCCATGAAATAATTGAGTTGAGTAGTCGTAACTCCGGGGCGGTAGGTGTGAAAGGTATATCCCAAGCCCATTTTCAGGTTATGCCCTGCTATAGGCGAATAGTCCAGTTCTGTTTTAGCCGAAAAATCATTTATGCCGGAATTATAGCTTGCTCCGACAGAAATGCCTTGGTCGTCAAGCTGTTTGTTGGACGTCAGTGAATAGATTAGTTGCTTTTGCTCTATATTGAGTCCCATATCGTATCTGTATTGGGTATAGTTGACCGAAGTGGACAGAAACATCTGTTGGTTGATGACGTGATTCCAACGCAGCGAGCCTATTATATTTCCCCATTTCCACCTCGTTTTCATCCATTGTTCAGAACGGTTGCGTGACCAGCTGTCAGTTGTTTCTGACATAGCTTCCCTTATGTTAGCATATATCAGGTCGTCCCCCATATAGAAAGTGGCTTGCAAACGGTCGCGGTCGGAGAATTTATGGGTCAGTTTGGCATTGACATCGTAGAAATAATAGCCTGCATTGGTGTTTTCCATATCGCCTTTGCGGCCGATAATGGCGAGAGCGGGTTGTATCAGCAGGTCGGCATAAGTACGTCTGCCTGATATATTGAACGATGTGTGTCCTTTCCAAAGCGGTCCTTCAACTTGAAATTTACTGCTTATAAGTCCGATACTGAAATTCCCCTTATAATGGTACATGTCTCCTTCATTAGTTCTGACATCAACCACAGAGCTGAGTCTGCCGCCGTATCTTGCGGGGAAAGAGCCTTTATATAGCGTAACCGATTTGATAGCATCGGCATTGAAAGCGGAGAAGAACCCAAAAAGGTGGTTGACATTATATATTGGTACTCCGTCAAGCAGCAGCAGATTTTCGTCAGGCGAGCCGCCTCTTACGTACATTCCTGACGAACCCTCCGTTCCGCCTTGTACTCCGGGAAGGAGTTGCAGGCTCTTGATGACATCAGTTTCACCGCCTATTGACGGCATGGCTTTGATTTGATCCACAGCCACTTGTACAGCACTCATCTGACTTCCTTCAGCCCCGAACATCTTTTGTGCCGCAGTAACATTTAATTCTTTAAGAGTGGTATTGGAAAGAAGGCGGATGTTGATGGTAGTGTCGCGGAGAAGCCTGAAAGACAGGTTTTGAGGTTCAAAACCAACGTAGCTGTATTGTATATTGGTGTTTGCAGATGGTATGGTCAGTGAATAGAAACCGTATTCGTTAGTGGTGCATCCCTTGCCGGATTGTCTGTCAAACACAGTCGCTCCGATTACTGCTTCATCTGATGCATCATCGCGGATATAGCCGCTAATAGTAAAATTCTCTGCCAAAGTGGCAACACTCAAGCAGAGAATAAGAGATAATATGACATTTCTGTATAATGTCATATCAGAAGTTAATTTGCATAGGTGCTATCGGCAGTCTGCTCCAACCTGCTGCAGTTTGGAAATCTGCCACGGAGCCGGATGAGACATAGACTTTGAAGTTTTGAGGTAAGACAATGGTACCGCTACCGTTATCGAATCCGAATATCGGGCGGTTGGCAGAACATGCAGGAGGTTCAAGTGCATATACATAAACGGTTGTAAGACGTGGGCAGCCTACAAATGCGCCTTCGCCAATGCGGTTGATGTTGAGTCCCAAACTTACAGACAAGAGGTTTGTTTGGTTACTGAAAGCATCATCTGCTATTGCTGTAACAGGATATTTTACATCATTGACTTTAACCGAAGATGGTATACGGATATCGGTTATGCCCGATTCCGTGAGAGACACAATGACAGCCGAGTTGCCACTGATTTGATATACGAATTTGCCGCTTGTAACCAACCCGCTTTGGGCAAATAAACTCCCGCATAATGCGACAACAATAAGTGATAATGTAATGCGTTTCATAGCTGAAAAGATATTATTTAATTGATGTAAGGACGTTGCTTTCAATTTTTATTTTGTTATGTTTATTTTCTCAACCTTATCAGCAGTCTTGATGAGGTACAGTCCGTTTTGCAGCCCGTCTGTTGTTGCCCCTTCACCATAACGCAGCAGTCTGCCTTGAATATCGTATATTGCTGATTGTTGATGATTGTTTGCGTCTTCAAGATTTGTTCTGCCGTTGTCGTAGATAATCACGCGTATGTGCAAGTCTTCTTCAAGGTCAATAACCAAAGGATTGTCAGCAAGAGCCGGTGCATCATCCTCCATGCCTAAACGCCAGTGGCTGAAATGGTAGTAGTCATCCGTTACTATAGGGGTGAGAGTTACTGTGTTGTTACACAAGCCGCTACGCACTATTTCTACATCTCCGTAAGCTGCGCCTAAATTGTTCAATCCGAGGAAACATTCAACACTCGTAGTAAGTTTGTAAGGCTCATTAAATGCAACGGTCAGAGTAACAACCGAGTCACATCCGTTCTTGTCTTCATAGATACGTGTAAATGTACCCTCAGTCATTATCGTTGTGTCAGAAAATACTGACAATGATTCACCTTCACATATCGTTCGTGCAAACTCTTTTTTGTTCTCAGGACGTATGGTCAGGTGCAATGCGAGAATAGAATCGCATCCGTATTGGTTGGCAAGGGTGTCGAAATAATCACCTGAATTGAAGTATGTCTTGCCTCTCCAAGTTAATGTTTCTCCGGCGCAAAGGGTTGTTTCAATATCATCAATCTGATTGATAGCCAAATCATTTACGGTGAGTCTTAATACTGATGGAGCTCCGAGCTCGTTGTATGTATAGACACCGGCTTCGAAAATAGACTGTTTGCCTTCTGTCCAATAGTATGGGAAGCGGTTTTCGCAATAATCGATTTCGCTGTCCACAGTGTCTTTTTCAACAGCTTTGAAATATGCTATGAGTGCTGTGTCTTTTGTAAGAGTCAGTGTGTAGTGGGCATTGGTAGTGTTGTCGCTCCAGTGGTCAAATTCATAGTCAAGAGCGGCTACGGCTTCTACTTCTGCAAAGTTGTCGTTACAGTCGGTAGGTTGGTGAATAATATTTATATAACCTAAACCGTCAGCCGCTTCGGTTGAGAAATTGAAGGCTGAATAAGGCAGTATGCTTCCCATGTTTTTCCACACGCTTGCGGCTTTGTATGCATCCACTGATGTGCATGGTACATTGAGAGTTATATTGCCTACTGTCGTATTTTGGAACGTTTTTGCATCAACAGTCGGAGGTGTTGCAGCATGGCATGTTATTGTTGTCAGGTCGTAACATCTTGACATTGCGTTTGCAGCAATGTCTTTCAGCCCGCTGCCTAAAGTGATTTGTTGTAGTTGAGTGTCTGCGGAAAAAGTGTTTTTGGGCAGGCTGTCGAGTCGGTTGCCGAATTCTACGCTCTGCAATCTTGTGCAGCGGGAGAACACTTGCTGACCTAATTTAGCGATATTAGGGAGATTGATTTCTGTCAGCTGGTTGCAGTTGAAGAATGCCAACAAGTCAATCGTCTCTATTTTTTCAGGCCATTTGTCTATAACCATTTTTGAGCAAGAATAGAATGCCTGAGCATCAATACGCTTTAGTGAATCAGGCAGGATGACCTTGGTATATTCGTTGTTTGTCATAAATGCCCCTTCGCCGATTATCGTCACTAAATATTCACTCATATTTGTCGGGTCGGCAGCATTTTCGTACAAATAGCCGTCCGGAATCATGATGTGGGTGGGGATATTCAGCTCCTTGGCTTGCACCCTGGCACCTGACACCGATGCTGTACCGTCAGGGTATGGGAAATAATAAATTGAATCCGGTGCAAGATACAATTTTGTACCCCATACTGCACTTGCTGCGGCAATAATCGCAATAAACAGACAAAAACGTTTCATATTCTTTCAGTTTTCAATTTTCAGTTTTAGTTTCCTTCACTACTTTCTCAATCCATAGAACCCAAAGAAGGAATATCATTCCGTAGAACATGTATTTGAATACGTATGCATGCCAAAAATTAAACATATCGCTATGGTGCTCAATAAGTAACGGGATTACGGTTACTCTGAACACGTTGAAACAGTATATGCACACGAGTCCGAAAGGGATAAACCATAATTTATGCAGATTGTGTATTGAGAATCGCTTGTCGTATGCCGAGCCTCGTGCGAAAAGCATTATTACTATCCATATAAACGACTGCTTTATTCCCGTGCAACCCCATACTATTCCGATTCTGACATCATCGCTCAATGTAAGTGTCCCATTGAAGAAACCGACTACTGTCTTGTTGTACAAATACACATTGTCTTTCAGCTGCTTGAGCCACCAAAACTCGCGTTTGGCAGTCCATTCAGCAACTCGGTCGAAAGGTGCTGTTATATCTAATCCGAACCACATCACAGGACCGGCTGTCTCATCTCCCGTAACGGTGAATTTCCAGAAGAAATTGGCACCAAACATTGCGACAACAAAGATGATAACATCGCGATATGGTTTTAAATCTTCGAGTGTCATATTGTCGTTTTAGCAAATGGCACGGCATCAATCGGACAGAATTGGCGGTCGAGATATTTGAAATATCCGGCTTGTGCTACCATGGCGGCATTATCGGTGGTGTAACTGAAAGGAGGTATGAATACCCGCCAATGGTATTTCTTTCCGGCTTCTATCAATGCGGTGCGCAGTCCTGTATTGGCACTCACTCCGCCAGCCACACCTACGCGGCGTATTTTGGTGTCACGCGCTGCGGCTATCAGTTTTTTCATCAGTATATCTATCACTGTCTTTTGAAGACTTGCGCATAAATCTGCCTTGTTTTCCTCGATGAAATCGGGGTTTTTCTTCAATTCGTCACGAAGGAAATATAAAAATGATGTTTTCAGTCCGCTAAAGCTGTAGTCGTAACCTTTTAAGTTTGGTTTGGCAAATTTGAAGCGTTCAGGGTTGCCGACATCGGCAAGTTTGTTTATCTGCGGGCCACCGGGGTACGGCAACCCCATTATCTTGGCGCATTTGTCAAAAGCCTCACCTGCCGCATCGTCTATCGTCTGACCTATAATCTCCATCTTGTTGTAGGCATCCACTCTGACTATCTGCGAATTACCACCGCTCACCAACAGGCATAAAAACGGCAGCTTCGGCTGAATGTTGTCGTCTGAATTTTTTATAAAGTGTGCCAGCACATGTGCCTGCAAGTGGTTTACTTCCACCAATGGAATTTTCAAAGACAGTGCCAACCCTTTGGCAAAACTCGTGCCTACCAGCAGTGATCCTAATAGACCCGGACCGCGGGTAAAGGCAATTGCGCTCAAATCCTCCTTGTTTACTTCTGCTTTCTTGAGTGCGGCATCAACAACAGGAACTATATTCTGTTGGTGGGCGCGGCTTGCAAGTTCCGGTACTACACCGCCGTACATTTCATGCACTGCCTGAGATGCGGTTACGTTGCTCAACAGCCAACCATCGCGCAACACTGCTGCTGATGTGTCGTCACATGAAGATTCTATTGCCAATATTGTTGCCAATGTATAACTACTAAATATCAAACTGCAAAATTACATACTTTTTTTCAAATATCAAAATTTCTTACGCCAAAACGAAAAAAACATTAACTCTTCAAATTAACTTATTTCTCCCCAATCGGCGCGGTCTATGTGTGGGCGGAGTTGTTGGAGCCGACTTATGTACATGATATTTTCCGGTTTTTCCAATGTGGGATCGGTTGCTAAAACCTCTTTTGCCGCTTCGCGTGCAAGGTTCAGTATTTCGCCGTCTGTTGCTAATGACGCGATGTGAAGTTCGAACGGCAGTCCGCTTTGTTGTGTGCCCTCTATATCACCCGGTCCTCGCAATTGCAGGTCTGCTTCGGCAATGCGAAAACCATCGTTTGTCTCGGTCATGATACGCATACGCTTCGAGGTGTCTTTTGACAACTCCTGATTGGTCATCAGAATACAATAACTCTGGTCTGCACCCCGACCCACGCGACCTCGCAATTGGTGCAACTGCGACAACCCGAAACGCTCGGCATTCTCTATAATCATTACCGAAGCGTTAGGAACATTAACTCCCACCTCAATCACGGTCGTTGCCACCATTATCTGGCACTCTCCGCTAATAAAACGTTGCATTTCAGCATCTTTCTCTTGGGGGCGCATCTGACCATGTACCATACAAATGCGGTACTGCGGAAATTGGTTGCAGAAATACTGATACCCGTTTTGGAGATCCAATAGCTCCAACTTTTTGTTTTCTGTGATAATAGGATAGACTACATAAACCTGCCTGCCGAGCCGGATTTGCTTATCGATAAATGTATTCAGTCCGGCATGTTGGCTTATGGTGTAATGCACAGTCATTATCGGCTTTCTTCCCGGTGGCAGTTCGTCAATAACAGATACTTGAAGGTCGCCATAGACCGTCATTGCCAAAGTGCGCGGAATGGGAGTTGCGGTCATCACAAGTATATGTGGCGGCAGTTCGGATTTCTCCCATAATTTAGAGCGTTGTTTTACTCCGAACCTATGCTGTTCATCGATTATTGCTAACCCCAAATGATAGAATTGCACATTGTCTTCTATCAGTGCATGAGTGCCGATTAGAATATGTATTTGGTTCTCGTCAAAAGTGGTCAGGCGTTTGTGTAATAGCGCACGTTGTTTCTTGGTCGTTGAGCCGGTTAGTAATGCCACGTTGACACCTGTGCCTTCAAGCATCTTTGATATGGTCTGATAATGCTGGTTGGCGAGAATCTCCGTTGGAGCCATGATGCAAGTCTGCGCGAAGTTGTCGGCAGCAAGCAGAGCTATCATTAGTGCTACGAGTGTTTTCCCGCTGCCTACATCGCCTTGAAGAAGACGATTCATCTGAGTGCCGGAAAGCATGTCGGCACGTATCTCTTTAATTACACGCTTTTGTGCGTTGGTCAGTTCGAAAGGAAGGTGGTTGTGATAGAAATCATTGAAGAAATGCCCAACATGCGGCATCTTATATTGTTCGGAGTATTGTATCTTGCGGTTGGCAGTTCGCAGAATATGCAGTTGGATGTAGAATAGTTCTTCGAATTTCAGTCGGCTGCGGGCTCTCTCTTTCTGTTGGTTGTTGCTCGGAAAATGGACGTTGAGCAGGCTGTCGGTGAGATTCATCAGTCCGTAACGTTGCAGGATTTGAGAACTCAATGATTCAGGAATACCATTGCGTACCATCGGCATCAGGTTTGCCATAATCCTGCGAATCGCCTTGGTGTTGAGCATGGAGTTTTTCATCTTCTCCGATGTGTTGTAGTAAGGCTCCAGTCCGAGATATGTCTCTGCATTATGTGCTCCTTCAAGTTCAAGATCAGGGTGGATGAATTCGTATTGGTGGGTGAACTTGCTGAATGTGGGTTTGCCGAAAAGGATATAGGTGGTTTCTGTTTTGAGTTTTGGCTTAATATATTTGATTGCGCTACTGAACCACATAAGCTCTATCGTGTTGTATCCATCGGTAAACTCTACTGTCAGACGCTCTTTCTTGCCGACACCGATAGTCTGTGCACTCAATATGCGACCTTTGATTTGGACAAAAGTGTCCTCGTCGTCAATTTCGCGAATGAGGTAGAAACGTGAACGGTCAATATACTTGTAAGGAAAAATGTACAGCATATCCATTGCGGTCTGTACACCTAATTCCCTTTTCAGAATCTCCGCTCTCCGGCTGCCGACTCCCGGTATATAGGTTATATCTAATTGTGAAAGCTCCATTTCGTTAATTTATAATTTCCCGTCATTTAGCTCCCGGCTTACTTTGTTTCGCGGGGAGTGGTATTGAATACTATATCTTGATATAAAACATGCAAAATTACATTTTTTTTTACATATACGCAAAAGTGCAATTAAAAAAACTGCCCGGCAGGAATGTCAGGCAGTAGAACAATCGTAGCTATACACTCTACATGTTTTGAGCAATCAGTCGTACGATGATATCTCGAAGCAACTCCACTTTTGTTTCACCGACAGTGGCTTGGATATGGTCGTTGCCTATACCGCTGTCGTTGGTTATAAAGACGTATGTGCCGTTGGTTGCAATTGCTGTAAAACGCAGGAAAAATTCTGTTGGTTTGTCAACACCTGATGCTGCAATTGGTATGATACGGATTCCCTTTGCTGCATACTGCGGAATGGTTTTCTGAAGCGATGCTATAACGTCATCTCTTTTGTGAGGAGGAGCATCAAGCAATAGGAATGCCAAACGCATACTATTGTTCTCTGTCCAGCTTAATTTCTGCAGACCTGTTTCAAGAGCTGTGTGTACAGCCTCCGGATAATCTCCGCCGCCGCCAGCTTTCTGCTTACGGATAAAACTGATTGTGGACGATGGATTGTCGAAATTGCTTACGCGTGTCAGATACTCATCGCCTTCATCACGATAGAAGACGGCTGCAGTAGAGAGATTTGTACCGGAGGCAGAAGCAGATACCTCGCTTATTATACTCTCAAGGTCTGCTTTCAAGAAGTCTATCTCGTCAGACATTGAGCCGGTAGCGTCAACAATAAATGCCACATTGAGATTGCCGCCAAGATTGACTGCATCATTGTTATATACAAGGTGGTTAACTTTAACATCTTCGCCCCAATGGGTTACATCAACGGCTTGGTCGGCCTTTTCGTCTCTGACAGTCAGGACAAGAGCATTCTCGTCATATGAGTCTGTCATTTGGGCGAAACCAATCCATAGGTTGGCATCGCCATTTTTGTCTGTACGCGTTGTCCAGATAACATTGCCGTTTGACGATAGGGTTATCTCCGAATCATAAAGCGGTTGACCGTTTTGTGTTGTCGCATTAACGGCAACGCGGTTGTTGGTGTAGAGAGCCCAATAGTCGCTGAAAGATGTGAAGTTATTGCCTTCTTGGTCGGATTGTTTGGAAGTCATAAGGTTTGACCAGAAAAGCCAGTTGTCAAGGTCTGACCATTCGCTTGCAGTTATGCGCCCTGCCTCGCCTTGTCCGTTTCCCTGTTCACCATATGACGGGTCACTCATGCCGCTGTAGTCGTCAGATGTAGCGTCAGCGTATCCTCCGTCTGAAGTTGTAGCCCCGCTTTCCGGATAATAATCGCCAAGAGAGTCTTTGTATGCACAGCCTGACAATATTGCCGTAGCAGCAAATATTGCTGCAAAGAATAAATAATTAATGTTTGCTTTCATAATTGTATATTTGTATATTTTTGTTAGTTTCGATTGCAAAATTACTGCTTTTTTGTGAGACTGCCAAATAAAAAACATGACAAAAAAGTGACAAATGTTATAAGGTAAGTGGCTGTTAATAAATGTATTATAATTCAGCCTAAAAAAGACACAGTTCAACCACTTGTATTGTATAAAAAAAGTTAGTGTTTGATAATTTTATTAATGGAGGGATACATTAAAAAACAGTCAAATGGTGACATAGCGGGAAAGTTTAGTCGGATAGCAAGAAAAACGGATTCTAACAGAAGTAATCCGTTAAAATCCGTTCGAGTAGTTATAAATTATCCTTTATTTCATTACTTTCTTCACAGCATTGTTGCTTTGGATGAGATACAGTCCGTGTGGCAGACTGCTCATCGACATATTGGTATTGCTGATGCTTACCAATTGTCCCATTACATTGTATATGTACAGCATAATGCCTTCCGGATTTTGCAGTGTTTCGCTTGCTGCATCATAGAAGACACCGTTGAGTACATTGTCTTCTAAAGCAGTTATTGTTCTGCAAACTACGGTGTAGGTTACTGTATTGATATAGTCGGATACTGTATATCCAAAACTGAAATGCTGCGATTGTGAGAGGTCAACTTCTTCTCCTATTTGCGGTATGGTGTGTGTCTGTTTGTCAGCAAGGCTGATAGCAGGAGTTACTTTTGTAAGGTCTGTGCCGTCAGGTACGATGCATGTTATGGTTTTGTTGCTTTCGTTGATTGTAGCGGCAACTCCTGCCACACTGAATGATGTGATTTGCAGTTTTGGAAGGGTGAATTTGTAGCCTGATTTGTTTTCTGTCAGATAATTGATGCAGTCGTCAATAAGTTTGTGTGTTGTAAAGTTCATGCTTGCCACACTGCGTTGTGAGATAGGCAGCAGGATGTATCTTGCAGTAATGCCTTTGCCTCGCAACTCACCGGGTACTTCATGGATAGCTGTTTGATATTCACCATCTGCCTCATATTCGCGGTCGCGTGTCGGAGCTACAGCAAGGCAGAGTGAATTTTGGAGAGTAACTTCTACCGGTTGGATTCCTCGCAGGTCAACCTCATCAAGCAACGGGATAATATCGTTTGCATTGTAACCGCTGAATATCGGGTGTTCAGGGCGCAATACCACGATACCTTTGTTAATAACACTGCCGTTATCCGGATTGCCCCAGCCTAAACGTGATGGAGAGTAGGTGAAAGCTTTCATGTTCAGAATAGGTTTGTTCAGTCTGGTGATGACATCAAGAACTTCCTGATTGTTGGCATCAACATTTTCCGATATGACTATCAGGTTGTAGTAACTGTATTCGTTTTCAGGGCGCATTTGTTCGGCTGTTGCGCGAGCTGTTACGTCATATATGCCGCTCAAATACTGGTATATTGCATCCTTATAGTTGTCTTTGTAGAGATATAGTAGTGATTTTGCATCCGGGTCAATAATGATTATCTGACCGGACGCTGATGTGCTTGCCTGCTCTGTAAATTGTGGTTTGGCTGTTATGGTATAGTTGAAAGTTTGCGGATAGTTAGATAACGCTGCAGGAGTTCCGGAAATGGTGAATTTACCGTTGTTATATGAGCCTGACAAACCTTCAGGCAAACCGCTTACGGTGGCGGATTCGGCAAATTTAACACCCCAAACAATATCTGTAATACGGATGCCCGGTTTTGCATGAGCTACAAGCGGGTCAGGCTCTACGAATTGTGGAGACGGAACTTCTACGTATATGGTGCCGGTCAATGTGTTGCCGCCGTCAATGCTTATTGTGTAAGGATATACACCTGCTACTGTAGGTGTACCGACAATAGAATAGGTGTTTTCACCTGTTGCCTTGCCGGAAAGTCCTGTCGGCACTTTATCTGTCCAGGTAAGATGTATAGCTGATGCGTTCAAAGCAAAGTAGGTGAAGTCGAATTGCGCATTGTCGGTAATCCAGAATGTGGTGTTTGTTGTATCGGCTTTCAACTCTGTTTTGATAGTGAAAGTGCCATTTACACTTGTTGATACGTTGCCATTGCCGTCCAATGCCTCTATTGTATATGAATATTTGCCCACAGGTGCATCAGCAATACCTTTCAGTTGGAGAGTGTCGCCGGTAGCATTAAGTGGTTCAAGAGTGATTCCTGGAACGCTATTGCCATTCCATTTCAGATTGGCTGCTACAAAATGCTTGATGGCATATTTTACAGGACTTATAGCTTGTGTCTGGTTAATTGTTTGAGTACTGTCGTTGCCGGAAAGATGTTTGACTAATGGGTTGTCGGTTACGCGCAGCGACCAACCATATGCCTCGCAATCGCTGCTTGCAGAAGTTGAGCGTATGGCTATTAAGTGTTCGCCGGAAGTCATTTCATAAGTACGGACAGTAACGTCAGTGCTGTGTGTTGTGGTTTGTTTTACACCATCGATATAGACTTCTAACAGCTGGTCGTTTTGTGGTTTGCTGTGGTCTGACGTTGTGTCAAGTTTTTTATCTTTGGCAAGAAAGCGGAATTGGTCGAATCCTGATACGTGAAGAGCGATGCTGTCACCTGCACGCATTTTGAAACGGGCATGTGTTCCGTTGAACTCATCGTATGTGTTGGCGTCCGATGGAGAACTTACTTCGTTTTGTGAGCGACCGATAAACCAACCGTCTTTGCTGTCGAACGATTTTTTTGTTTCGTTGGTAGATACTAAAACATTTGCGGGTGCGTCATCCTGTGGAGCAACGGAAATTGCGGAATTGTTGTTGCTGCCGTCGGTTTTAGAACGTGTGATATAGTAAACTTCATATTCCCTGCCGTTGAGTTGGGTCAGTGTTCCTCCGTAGCCGCCGAAAGTAGTTATAGTCTCATATTTCTCCGGCTTGTGGATTGTCAGTGTTGATGCGGGAACTTCCGGTTCATCGTCCGGTTCTTCAGGTATTTCTGCCGAAATCTTGATGTTGATGTTGTAATATTGTGTTGTGACACCATCTTCTGCAACAACCGTGATTACGAACAAACCGTTGTTGTCGTCTATCGGTGTATAGTCCCATGTCGTTTTGGCTGCATCGTTGCGCGGGGTGAAAACCACGTTCTGACTCATAAGTATCTCTGCAACCTGTTCAGGGGTCAGCGTTAATTCATAGTCGAACACATCGGGTTTGAAACCGTTTAGCGGCTTGTCAAGAATTATGATATTTGTCAGTGCGGCATCGTCTGTCTGTGGCTCTGCCGGCACTCCACCATCGGTAATGAGGGTGATGGATTTGATAAAGGTCGATGTTCCCGAACGACGGATGATTCGTATGCCGTTTGCTCCGACAGGAATATCAACGGTAACGTCAATCGTGTGTATCTCTTTTACTCCGTCGCTGAATTGGTTTGATTCTTCTGACCATGTTGCGCCTTTGTCAGTTGTGAATTGGAATGCCCATATCTTTTCTTTGTTGTTGGTATTGATGTAGCCTTCAAATTTGGCTGCTGTAAATACCGAACCATCCAGTACCCACTCAACATAGTTCCCGTCGGAGCCGCATTTCATCCCGCCTGTTCCTGAGTCTGCTTTTGCTCCGCTTACACTTGCCGTGCCTTCCGGTGTTGTTGGTGTTGTACTGTCAAAGATTGTGGTCATCTCCGCTGCGGAAATGTTTAACGACAGCGTGATGCCAACCATCAGAATACTAAAAAAACTGCATTTTGTTCTCATATATGAAAAATGATTTTATTATGTTCCGAACTATATAATTTCACGGCTACAAAGTTACTAAATTATTTTCAAATAGCTGCACAATACTAAAAATTTTTTTGTGCATTTTTTGACGTTTTTGTGGTAATATTTACTGTTTCATTATTCTCCGATTATCAAAAAAATCAATTTTTAAAAGAAAGTATTGCATGTTTCGCAAAAAATGTGTAACTTTGCAGTCGCTTTTTCGTGTAGGTAAGCAGTCTTTAAATGACTATATGAAAAGGCTCAACTAAATTTTATGCTTAAAATTATGAAACACAAACTTTTATTATTAATTGTTGTTCTTATTCCCGTTTTAGCTGTTGCCCAAGATGCTGACAAGGCACTTGTGCAAGCCAAGGCGCAGGCTGCCCTTGATGCGCAGGCTGATTTGAAAAAAGTAGATACAGGAGAAAAAGCTTGGAAACTCTCCGGTGTTCTCGGACTCAATGCTTCGGCTACAGGACTTGTTAATTGGGCTGCCGGAGGAAAGAACAATGCTGCCGGACAGGTGTTTGCCAAACTGCGTCTGCTCTACCATAAAGATAATATTGCGTGGGACACCAATTTGGACATGGAATACGGTCTTACATATCTTCAGCAAGACGAGGACGCTTTACAGAAAGCATCCGATAAAATTAATTTTGCCACTAAATTAGGGTGGGAGTTTCATCCGACTTGGTATCTTACCGCTCTTGCAGGCTTCCAAAGTCAGTTTGCTTTAGGTCACAATTATGTTACAGGTTACAACGATGTAATATCAAAATGGCTTGCCCCTTCATATACCGACATCAGTGTTGGTATTGACTGGAAAGCCAACGATATTTTCTCTGTCTATCTCTCCCCAGTGGCCGGTCGTATAACAACAGCATGGATTTCCGATGGCGTGAATGACAGATTGAACAAAGAGTTCAATGATGCCTTGGATGCCGGTCTTATAGATGTAACGTCTGATTGGTATCAGAAAAATGCGGCATATTTTGAAGCCGGTGCCGATGGCTATCGTACCCTGCTGCAAAACAAGTATGCCGTGTACAATTATGAGAGAGGTGATGACGGTAATTGGGAAGAAACACCCGTAATGAGTAATGTAAGAGCTGAATTAGGTTTGTCATTCAAAGGTCAGATTAATTATAAATTCAAAGACTTGACTCTGCTCTCCACCCTCGGTCTTTACACTCCTTATTCATGGCGTGTGAATAAAGATGCTGCCGGCAAGAATTATTTTGTGGGCTACCGCCATTTCGGCAAATTTGATGTCGATTGGGATGTGGCTATTTCATATCAGTTTCTCAAATGTCTGAATGTCACTCTCACCACTTCAACCCGCTATTACAGCGGTGTGATGATTGCTGACAAAAATGGTGTTGAGGCTGAAAGAGTTCAGTTTATGACCACTCTCGGACTCGGTGTCGGCTATAGTTTCTAAATTATGAAAGCTTAATGAATCGGCATCCTCAATTATCCGAATTGCAAAGCAATGTTGAAAGTCTTATTGCTGCTTATCAACAGCTGCAACGCGATAATCTCGCTTTACAGAACGAGATAGAACAGGCGCGTGCCGAAGTCAGGCGCGTGCATGTTGAGGAAGATAAATTGAGAAAAAACAATAAAGCACTCCTGATAGCCAATGCCATCAACGGTAGCGAAGAGGACAAACAGAATGCCAAACGACAGATTGACCGCATGATTCTCGACATAGATAAATGTCTTACGCTTCTTTCAATGTTGTAATATGAGTCAAAATGTTTAATTTCTAAATCTGACACAGTGCAGCAGCGTATAAAACTCCATATTGTATCAACCGACTTGCAGATGACCGTAGAGAGAGAGGACGAGCATCTGTACCGCGCTGCGCAACGTAAAATTAATGATACCTATAGCATGTTGCGCAACAAATATCCGACAATGACCGCTGACGAGATATGGACTCATACAGCCCTGCGTTTGGCTCTGAATTACAGCCAATTACTTGAACATGCCGACTTAAATCCCGTACTCGAACAAATCACAAACATTAATCAACAAATCTCTGATGTATTAACCCAAAAAGAGACACAACATGTGTCAAACTAAAAACCTTTAAAATTGTGAACACAATAATAATAGTAATCATTACAGCAGTAGTAGCATTGATAATCGGTATCCTCGTTACATATCTTGTTGTGAAAAACATGAGCAACGGACTGCTGAAAAAAGCCGAAGCAGAGGCTGAAGTTATAAAAAAGAATAAAATTGTTGAGGCAAAAGAAAAATATATCGCCCTCAAACTTGAACACGACAATCGCGTAAAAGAATTTGAGAACAAAGCCCGTCAAAAAGAACAGCAGCTCGGTCAGCGTGAGCAACAGCTCAACCAGCGTCAGGGTGAGCTCCAACGCGCCCAAAACGAGTTGAAACAAAAAAACGAGCATGTTGAAAATCAGAAAAACGCTTTGGAAAAGAAACTTGACGAGGCGGAGCATCTTCGTCAGCAGGCGCAAGTCCAACTCGAAACCATTTCCGGACTTTCAGCTGAAGAAGCAAAGAAACAGCTCGTTGACTCTCTCAAAGACGAAGCCAAAACAAATGCTATGGCTTACGTCAATGAGGTGATGGAAGAGGCTCGGATGAATGCCAACCTTGAAGCCAAAAAAGTCGTTATCAAGACAATACAACGTGTGGCAACAGAAGCTGCGATTGAAAATTCCGTTACCGTCTTCCATATTGAAAACGATGAGATAAAGGGTCGCGTTATAGGTCGTGAAGGTCGTAACATTCGCGCTCTTGAAGCCGCTACAGGTGTGGAATTTATTGTTGATGACACCCCTGAGGCTATTGTGCTTTCGGCCTTTGACCCGGTAAGGCGTGAAGTGGCTCGTCTTGCTCTGCACCAACTCGTCCAGGACGGGCGTATCCACCCTGCACGAATAGAGGAAGTTGTTGCCAAAGTAAAAAAACAAGTTGAGGAAGAAATTGTCGAAGTCGGCAAACGCACAACTATAGACCTCGGAATACATGGTCTCCATCCCGAACTTATCAAGATGGTCGGTCGTATGAAATACCGTTCATCTTATGGTCAGAACCTTTTGCAGCATGCCCGCGAAACAGCCAACCTTTGTGCAATCATGGCTGCTGAATTGGGACTCAACCCTAAAAAAGCACGTCGTGCCGGACTGCTTCACGATATAGGCAAAGTGCCTGAAGACGATCCGGAAATACCGCACGCTATATATGGTATGCAGCTGTGCGAGAAATATAACGAAAAACCGGATATATGCAATGCCGTCGGTGCTCACCACGATGAAGTAGAAATGACCACCCTTCTCGCTCCTGTTGTTCAGGCGTGTGATGCCATTTCAGGTGCTCGTCCCGGTGCAAGACGCGAAATCGTTGAAGCATATATCAAACGACTCAAAGACCTCGAAAACCTTGCTGCCAATTATCCCGGTGTCGTTAAAGCGTATGCTATCCAGGCAGGTCGCGAATTGCGCGTAATTGTAGGTGCAGACAAATTGTCTGACCAGGAAACGGAAGTCCTCTCATTTGATATAGCCAAGAAGATTCAGGACGAGATGACATATCCCGGACAAGTCAAGATAACCGTTATACGCGAAACACGCGCAGTCAGCTACGCTAAATAGGATGTGAGGATTTATCTTCCGCAGATAATGCGGATATATCAACGGATAATACGGAAGAATCAGACAATGGTTACGATTTACGTCAGAGTTTAGTAAATCAAGTGTTTTGGTGGTTATACATATTTATCTGCTTTTTGTCTCTGATTGTATATGCGTCAGTGATAATAAAGGCAGTGGAAGGCTGGCAGCGCGAATCGTATAAACAGGCTGTACAACAAAATAATGACAGCGTGCATGATTCTCTCCTTTCCGTTGTTGTACCCTTTCATATTAATTTTAAAAATCAAGATTCAAAATTCAATCCCAATCCATCGATTCAACATAATCGCTCCGTTCCATTCATTTATGTCGATGACCACAGCGAATCAGTTAACTCTCAACTCTTAACTCTCAACTCTCAACTTATATCTTCTTCTTATCCTCGCGGCAAAAAATATGCCCTACGAGCAGGAATGGAATATGCCTCAACGCCATATGTCATTACCACAGATATAGACACCAATCCGACCGATGAATGGCTCAATGCAATCGCAGAATACTACTCTCAACATTCAACTCTTAATCTTCCCGATTTGCTTATCCTGCCGCTCAAGATGCGTCAACCCCGCAATTTTTTCGAGGCGATGCAAGAAACGGAATATGTTGCCCTTCAGACTCTTACCGGTGGTTATGCAATGGCGGGCGAGCCGATTATGTGTTCCGGAGCCAATATGGTTGTCAACCGCCTGAAATGGTTAGACTCGTGGGAAAATATCAGACCCGAAGTACCCTCCGGTGACGATATGTTTGTACTGCATAGTTTCAAACGGCAGGGATTATCTATTGGCTATCTTAAATCGCAGGCAGCCACTCTGATTATCGAACCGGCTTCATGTCTCAAATCTCTTTTCCGCCAACGCGCACGCTGGGCGGGCAAAGCCGGACATTATACCGACCGCATGACAAAACTTGTAGGGGCTGTTGTCGTTGCAGCAAATATATCAGTCCTCCTCTTTCCCCCTTTTGTATTTGTCAAATGGATAATAGACCTTAATCTCTTGTGGACATCAAGAACTTTTTTCAATTTCCGCCGTCCCGTTCTTAAATCGCTGCTACTCTCCGTAATTTATCCGTTTTATGTCCTTGCCACACTAATCCTCATTCCTTTCCGTGGAAAAGACTGGTAAACGTGAGAACCCGATGCCGCACTGCGAGTTTGCGAGCGGAGTAAGTCAGGTTAGTATTCAACGACAGTGCCGATGGGTTGGTCGAGGAGAGTGATGCCATCGCGGTCAGCTATGCTGTGAGCAACGCTATCAGGCTCATTCCAAGGGTGTCGGGCAAGGGCGAATTTGTCATGGTGAACGGTGAATATCTGCTTTGCTTTCAGGTCGAGAATGGCTTTCTCAAGGTCTGTTGGGGTAAGGTGGATATTTGCCCAGTCTTCATTATATTGTCCGTTTTCCATGAGTGCAAGGTCAACGATGCCGTATTGTTCATATATCTGCTTGAAGCGGTCATCATAGCCCCCGTCTCCGCCGATATAAACCATTCGGTCGCCGTTTTCAACGAGAAATGATGCCCAAAGTGTTTTGTTGCGTTCAAAGAGACGGTTGGAAAAGTGGCGCGAGGGCAGGCAATGGATAATGTCGGCATCTTCGGCATTATCTCTGTTGAGAACTACATTGTCTCCCCAGTCTGTTTCTGAAATAATGTCTTTGCTATATCCCCAGTATTCGATATATTCTGCCACTCCAAGCGGGCAAACGACATGTTTGACTTTATGTCGTAAGTCGCGCAGTGTGGCATAGTCGAGGTGATCCCAGTGTTCGTGTGTGATTATAAGTACGTCAATCTCCGGCATGTCTTCAGGCGTGTATATATCTGTACCTTTGAACGGGTGCAATATCACGCTGACGGGGAACTCCATTTTCAGGAGCGGGTCAACGAGATAGCGTTTGCCGTTGAGACAAAAGAGGTACGACGAGTGTCCGAACCATACTAACCAGTCGCGGTTGGTCGTAAGGGAATGCAAGTCTGTTTTTACGGCTTTTATCGGTGTTTTCGGCGTAATGTTTTTCGGGCGGTTGAAGATGAAGTCCTTCAGTGTTCCGAACATTGACTTGTTGCCGGTAAACTGAGGTGTAGGTATCATATTGTGAAACGTGCCATCGCGGTAGTTGGGTGACTGCTCGATGCGGGCAATGCGTTCTTTTGACATCTGTCTGCCAAATGAGGGATGTTGCAAAATGCCGAATACTGTCGCCGCAATGACGATGATTATTGATAGGCAGATAAATAAAGCTTTCATTGTGATAATAAATTTAGAATCATAGTCGGTTAATAGAGAAAGCCGAAGAGGTAGAGGGGGATTTTGTTGTTTTGTCCGATGTTGATATTGTTGCATGCGGTAAGGTGGTATCCTGTGTCACCTTCGAGGTAATTATAAACATTAAAATACCATCGTCCGTCAACAACAAACATCTCGCTGCGGTCGGTGGCATTGACCTTGTGTTGTGAGTGAAGAGCATTATAGAAATATGTCTCGGCAACGCTTTGCGGTTTGGGGTCGCCTTCGGCGGTAGCATACATGAGGTTGGTGTTTTGCATATAAACCTTAACGGGTTTTTTGGGGAATGTCTCGCCTTCGCGGTATAGCAGATTGAGTAGTCTTGCATCTTTGAGGTATTTGATGTAATTCATTATAGTAGAGCGTGCAGTGTCGATAGAGAGGCTGAATTTGCTGACATTTGGCGAGCATGGAGCAGTCTGCATGAGGATATGTAGGAGTTGCCGTATTTTTGTGAGGTAGGACACATCAATTTGTTTGATGAGCAGGATATCTACCTCGAGCATCATGTTGATGGTTTTGAGCAGGTTTTCGTGATAGTTGCGTTTTTCGAGGTAAAACGGGTAGTAGCCGTGGTGGAGATAGTCGTTGAATTTGGCATTGAGTTGTGTACCCGGGTTGTCGAAATGTGAGTGGTTGATTATGTCTGTGGCTGTTTCTATATGGTTTTTAATTATATCCTCTAATTGTATTGGTTTATAATCGCTTCCGGTTTCGAGGTTGAGGTATTCGCGGAAACTGAATCCGCGCAGATTATACATTTTTACGATGTCCTGAATATCTTTGTTGTCTTCAACCAATCGCATGACCGGCGAGCAGCTGAATACGATATGCAGTTGCGGGAAACTGTCGTAGCACTCGCGCAGTTCTTGTGACCAGTTCGGGTATTTGAATGTCTGGTCGATGAGGAGTGTCTTGCCGCCGTTGGCAACAAAATTTTCGGCGAAGTCAACGAGCCGGTGGTCGGTGAAATAGAAGTTGTTGAAGTTGATATACAAGCATTCAGGCGAATAGCCGAAGTAGTCTTTGGCATATTGCAAGAGGAAAGTTGTCTTTCCCACACCTCGGCTGCCTTTGATGGCAATAAGTCGGTCGCTCCAATCAATTTCATCCATAAGCAGCCGTCTGACAGGTGATTTCACAGAGTCGATAAGTGCGTTATGTGTGCGGTAGAAGGATTCTATTGTTTCCATAGTCTCAATTGTCAAGTAGTCCGTCAGGGATGGTCATCGTGATGGTTTTATTAATATGATCTATATCAATTACAAGGTCGGGGTGAAGTGGAATTATAATGTCGTTGTCGAGAAGCAAAATGGCATTTTCGGTACTTATTATGTCGGTGTTGACTATTTTTCCGATATTCTCGTTGTTTTCAGAAAGGACGCTATAGCCTATGAGAGTTGGGAGTTGAGAGAAGTCATTTAGTTGGGAGTTGAGAGTTGGGAGTTGAGAAAAGTCATTTAGTTGGGAGTTGAGAGTGAACAAGTTATGTTTGAGTAGTTTTTGTGTAGCTTGTAGTGTGTTGATGTTGTCGAATTTTACTAACAGAGTGGCATTGGATTTACAGCGGTATTCTTCGATGTAGAAAGGTATAAAGGTGCCGTCAATTTCAATGATAAAGTATTTGGTATCTGTGTCATCGAATGCAGGGTTGCTGATGGTGCATTGTATTTCGCCTTTTACACCGTGAGCGGCAATACATGTGCCGACATATGTGAGTTGGTCTGTGGTCATAATACTTGTTCTATTTGTTGTAAATCGGCATATAGCAGGTAGCCTGTAATTTTTTGTGTAGTGACTGGTGAGCCTTGATAATCATATTTTGGCAAAGCATCTCGCAAGATATTGATATAGTTGGTGACTTGACGGAGATATTTTTCGGATTTTTTGTTGGTGAATTTATAGTCAACAACGATAATTGTGCCGTTGGGGTATAGCATTATTCTATCCGGTCGGTATTGTGTGTCGTCGGAGGTTATAATGGTTTGTTCGTTGAGTATGATGTGGTCATGTTCGAACCATGGTTTCACCTGTGGCAGGTTGAGCAGTTGTGTGAGTTGTCGGCTGATGTCGTCAGCATATGAACTATTGGCTCCGGTACATGTTTTGCGGATTGCGTTCGGTAGGTCTTCGGCATATCGTGTGCAACTCATTATGTAGTGCAGAAGCTCGCCTCGTTTGGTCTCTTCTGTGGCTGTCTGCTGTGCAATAATCAGATGGTCTGTCGGAGTGGATTGCAGCATATTTGGTATTCGGAGTGCTGCTGTCTGATTCTCATCGTCACAGATAGTCCAATCGTTTCTGCCTTCTGAGTCATTGATTTGGTAGGTGGTTATATTGTCGTTTTCCGCTATAGGGTTGAGGTGCAGATGATTGGTTACGTATTGTTGTAGGAAAGTACCGAGATAGGCATCGGATTTTCGGGTTTTGACTTCGCTGAAGAGATAAAGTTCGTATCTTGGTCGTGTGAAGGCTACGTAAGTGGTGTTGAGAGTGTCAAGGAAATTATGCAGATACTCATTCCAATATGCTTGAGCGCATTCGGTTTGCGCAAGGTCAGGAGAGTATTCTACCGGCACTACGGGTATCTTGCAGAAATCTTCGCTCATGTGTTCTTTTTTCGGTTCTAACCATAGGATGTCTGAGTTGCCGCCATCGAGAGCGTAGTTGCAGAACGGCATTATTGCAACGTCAAATTCCAAGCCTTTGGCTTTATGGATTGTAATTATTTGAATAGCATCGTCCTGTTCCGGTGCAGGTATGGAAAGAGAGTTGCCTTTTTGCTCCCACCATTGGAGAAATGCGTGAATGTCGGTTGATTGGATTGAGGCAAAATGATGAATGGAGTCAAGGAGTGTCTGCAGGTAGGCAGTTTCAGAAGCGGTAATGTTTCGGTCAGTATCGCCACAACCGTTTGACATCCAATTAATAAGCATTTCTGCTTTTTGATACAAAGTATCTGATTGCGAGATTACGGCTTCTGCCTTACCCAATAAAGTATCCTGATTCTGAGTTTCTGATTCTGAGCTATTGATTCTTATAAATTTTTCCGTTTGCTCTAAACACCAAGCCGTGTCGCGTTGCAGCAGAGCGGCAAAGAAGAAATAAGCGTTGTAAACAAAGAGGTTCTCTTTCGGACGGTCGATATGTTTGAATATGTTGATAAGCAGTTGTACCGATTTGGCGGAACTTAATATCAGCGTTTCTGTAGAGACAACTTTATATCCGTGTTTGGTCAGCATGGCTGCGGTCTGTACTCCTTCGCTATTCCGTCTGACCATGATAGAAATGCGTTTAGGCATTATATGTCGTTGTTTAGTCAGTTTGTCAAGGAGTTGTATCAACTCTGATTCCAAAAGAGCGGGGTAGTCTTTTTCTGGGACTTCGGAGTCTTCGGAGTCTTCTGGTTTGCTCGGAGTGATAAACGAGAGACTCACCAAGCCTGAATAGTTGTTTTTGGGGTTGATTTTTTGACTTGTGCTTTCATCGTAATATTTTTTCACTGCTGTCTTGAAAGCACCTTCGATATTTTGGTAAGTTTTGTTTGCTTGGGTTATGTCTTTGTTAATTTCGAAATAATCGGTCTGTTCTGTGTTTTTTGCATCAATACAGTTGATGAAGAAGTTGAAAAATTCGTTATTCCAGTTTATTATCTGTGGGCAGCTGCGGTAGTTGGTGTCCAATGTGTTCTCGTTGTAGTACTGCGGAAGGTCGTTTTTCACTTGGTTAGCAAGCAGGTCGGCATCGCCGTTTCTCCAGCGGTAGATACTTTGCTTTACATCGCCGACTATGAGGTTTTTGTAGCCGCTGTCAAGACTTTCTTTTACGAGTGGCAGAAAGTTGTTCCATTGCAGTGCGCTGGTGTCTTGAAACTCGTCAATTAGATAATGTTTGATGCGCTGTGAAATTTTTTCATAGATAAACGGGATGTCGCTGCCGTCTATGATTTGGTTCAGCCGGCGGTTAGTGTCGGCAAGCGGCAGGCGGTTGAGTTCATGGTTGTCTGAGACTATCTGACTGTCAAGAGTCCCTATTATGCCTACTATATAGAATGATTTTAAAATGTTTTTGGCAGTGAGGTATTTTGTTATGGTTTGTAATCCGCGTTGGTAACATTCATAAACACCTTTGTCAAATGCTTCCAAGGCGCGTCCTTTCTTTATCGCGTTTGAAAGGAAACATTTGGCTGCGTTGTGATTGTTTACAATTTCGTAGAATGTGTTTGACGGAGCTTCTTCAATAGTTATCAGTTTTGCAAAATCGGCGCGGGAGTTGATGTCCTGAAGACTAAGATTATATGCTGAAAGTATGTCTTGCAGCTCCTTGTAGATGGCTTCTAATGTGCTCTGTCTTGTTTTGATTATATTGTCAAGAATATCTTTTGCTTTTTTCGGTTGGAGGAGCAGCTGACGCACTTGCGGATTGTTCATCAGAATGCGGAAATGCTCGTTGAAGAGGACTTTAGCATAGTCGAGTATCAGCCTTTGCACATTCCAGTTTTTGCCGTTGTCTATTTTTTCGGAAATCATCTGACCGAGCCACTCTTTGAGTTCAGGATGCGAGTCGAGGTCGTAGAGCATATTGTCAACAGCCATAGTGCGGATTTGCTCTTCGTCCATGTCAATGGTATATCCGCCGGGCAGGTTGAGTTCTCTTGCGAATTGGCGCACTATTTTTTGAAAGAAACTGTCAATGGTAGTGATGGAGAACGTGCCGTAATCATCTAAAATATCGTCAAGCAGTATTTTGCTCCATCGGTCGATTAACAGACTTTCGTCTTGAGTAAGTGAGAATTGTTCACAGAGTTTGTCGCGGTAGTCAGATTGCTGATGAGCGGCTAATTTGTAGAGTTCTCTGATGATGCGGCTCTTCATCTCGTTGGTTGCCTTGTTGGTAAAGGTTACTGCAAGCAATTCGCGATGTGTATTACGGAATTGGGAGTATTTCTCAGGTTTGTGCAAAGCACCTGCTTGAGCTATATGTTCAAACATTATGCTGATATACTCGTAAGCCAGAGTGAATGTCTTTCCTGACCCCGCCGATGCTTTGAATATGTGGAGCGAGTTAGCCAATTGTCTTTTGTTATTTCTCAGTTGTCGTTCGGCAGTTTCCCCAACTCATCCATCACCTTATCTCGCAGATTGCCCTGAAGCAGAATTTCACCATTTCGGCAACTCCCGCCCACAGCAAGACGCTGTTTCAGTCTGTGAGCAAGTTCTTCCGCCTGCTCGTCGGTCAGACCTTGGTCTGACCATATTATGGTAACAAACTTGCCGCGCCGTTTCTCTGTCATCACACGCAATTTCGGCAACTTTGTCTGACTTCCTGGATCCGAATCCTGAGTCTCCGTTTCTGAATTCTGAACGCCAAATGCTGATAATATGTCTTGAGGTAATTCCATAATTCTTATATTCCCATTTGAGTGGCAACCTGATATATGACTATCCCTGCAGCCACTGAAACATTCAGCGAATGTTTTGTGCCGAATTGCGGAATTTCGACACATTGGTCGCATAAATCCACAACCTTCTGCTGAACTCCGAAAACCTCGTGACCTAACACAAGGGCGTATTTCTTTCCTTTCTCGATGTGTAAATCTTGCAGGTTTACGCTCTCATCGGCTTGCTCCACAGCCATAACGGTATAACCTTCCTCTTTGAGCTTGCTCACCGCATCTTCGGTCTTTTTAAAATACTCCCAGTTCACGTTTAGCTCTGCACCGAGTGCTGTCTTGTGTATCTCGTTGTTTGGCGGGCAGCAGCATATTCCGCAAAGGTAAATGCCCTCCAAGCGGAAAGCATCGGCAGTACGGAAAACAGCGCCTATGTTGTGCATGCTTCGGATATTGTCAAGAATAACAACAAGAGGAGTCTTCTCTATTAGAGAATATTCCTCTTTTGTCAGGCGTCCCATTTGTTCTGCTTTGAGCTTGAGCATCGGAACGTTATTTTATCAGATATTCCGCTCTTACCGTGATGCGCCCTTTTTTGTTCTTGTCTGACGTGTTGAATGTTCCACCGTAGCTGTATTCCTCATCGCCTGTAGATGAGGTAATCTGGAATACGCCGAGTCGTACATTTGTCGCTTTGCCGATATTAGCACCTGCATTGTCGCCGATCTTCTTTGCACGCTGGTAGGCGTCAGCCGATGCTTTCTCTATTAACGACAATTTGATGCTGTCAAGATTAGTGCAATAGTAGTCAGGCGTAATGATGTCAAGATTAACGCCGTCTGCAATCAAGGTGGAAATCTCGCGCGAAACCTTTTCTACTTTTTCAACATCGTTAGATTGGACAATGAAGTTCTGACGTAATTCGTAGCCTGCCAAACGCTGCCCCATCCAATTGCCATCTGAATTATAAACACCAACATAGCGTTTGTTCACATTCACGAAATTAAATGTAACTTCTTCGTCAGAGATACCGTTTTTTTTGAGGTAGTCTGCCACTTTCTTTTGCGAGCGGGCTATCTCTGCATAACCGCTTTGCTGGTCAGATGCCTCTGTCGTGATTGTCGAACCCCAGATTATCAGGTCGGAAGTGAAATTCTCCTCACCCAAACCTGTCACTGTAATAGTATGTTGCGATTTGAAAAAATATGTAATCGCATTGCCTAAAATGATGGCACAAATAATGCAACTTACACCAATAATCGAATACTTGATAATATCTTTCATATTATTTAATTTATTAATTGTTTGATTATTTTATCATTTTATCATTCTTCTTTTCATTGCCTAAAGTCTTGAATACCTTTGTTTTGTCCATAATATGTACGGTATTTATTGGCGGTGGGTCGGTATGCGTGTTTTTTGTTGAGTCGGTTGTCAGAGTCTCTTTTTCTGAATCGGGTTCGCTTGGGTTGGATCCTTCATAACTATCAGGTGCGTTTTTTGTTGAGGTTGAGCATGATACCAAACCAATCGCTATAACAGCAAATAATATGTGAAAAGTATGTTTCATCTTTACGCCGCAAAATTAATGCTTTTTATTGTAAAAAACAAATTTTATGTCAATTATTTGAGTTGATGTTTTGTCCGCCTCTTCCCCCCGGCAGTCAAATGCCTATATAGTTGTATAGCAGTCGGCTTTAATGAGTTGTCAGTGAGTTATCCGGCGGATTATGTTATATGATTCCTATGAGCAGCTGCCGCAATCTCCCTGTCGTTGTGTTGAGTTTTGAGGCTATTCGGGATTTGGTTTTGCTCATACTTGTCGGGGAAATATAGCAGAATTCCGCTATTTCACTGTTCGAATATCTGTCAAACAGGACAAGCACACAAATCCGTTGTTCGGTCAGGTTCAAGCCCTGATCTTCAAGATACGGCAGCAGTCGTGGAAATGCAGCATTGATTGTCGTTGAAAACAGGCTGTTGTTCTTCCACTTCTCTGTGTTGCAGAACTCAGGATTTTCGGTACAGAACTCATTAATACGCTGTAGATTCCGCAACTGACGGTTAATCTGTTTGCGCTCATAGCTATCTGTTGTTTTCTCTAACCGCTCCTGAAGAATATCTATCTGATTGCGTAGTACCTTTTCCTTGTGATGCTTATGCCAAATTACTGCCGACAAAACAGCAAGCAACAGGATAATAATACCTGCAATCAGTATAATTCGTTGACGTGAAATCTTCCGCTCTTCCCATTCGTTAATTGTATTTATACATTCCTGCAATGCCTCCGACCGCCAGCCGGCATTTTCTGTGTTGCTCACCTGCCCGTGTGTGTATTGCAGAGCTTCCGACAATTTTGAGTCTCTTTTCGACAACGCGGCAAGTTGCTGATAGGCTGTCTTCAGATAGTAAGGATTCGAAGAATGTTCAACCACGTAGAGGGCATGAGGTTTGACGGAGTCGGTCAGATCTGCCTTTGCAAACAACTGTGCCAAATGGAAATGTCTGTAAGGCAGCAACTCTGTTTCACCGCTTTTTACCGGATAGCTGACGGCTCTCTGGGCATATACCAATGCCTTGTAGGTTTCGCCTCTTTCATCATAAATAATAGAGTAGGTGTCAGCAATCCTGCCCTGCAACGTGCTGTCAACTTCTGCACGTAATGCCTTGAGCATAAGCGAATCGACTATCGCGTAACATGCCTTGTCGCGGTTGTATATCCGAGCCAGTTCTATCAGGTTGCCAACATAGCGTGTCGTATCTCTGCCTTGCAAATAATCACCCCCTGCAAGATGGAAATACTTCACTGCCATATCATTCTCTCCGTATAACCCGCAAATATACGCAATATTGGAATAAATCCTGCCCTGAAGGATTTTGTCTCTGTCGCGATTATAGTCTGCTGCTTTCAGATAAAATTCGGTAGCTTTAAGGTCTTGCCGGTTGTTGCTGTGGCAGCGAGCAAGATAGTAGTATGCTTTGGCAAGTAAGGCACGTTGAGTAATACGGTGTTGCTCCAGAATGCTGACCGCATATTCCAACTCATGCTTGTCGCAATATGGAATACTGAGCATGTCGGCACTATCGGCTCTAACGATAATGCCGGCTGCGCGGTCAGTGGTTTCGTAATGACACGAGCAAAATATCAGACCCGTTATAGCAATTAATATATTTCCAATATACTTCAATGTTAAGTGTCGGATTTAGAATTTATATTGTCTGCTCGGCTTGTATTGGTGAATTCATGTTTTGGACAAATTATTCCGTCCTCAATCAGTTTCACGAATGCAAAATTACTGCCTTTATATGATATTACCAAATTTATTAGCGGACAAAAAGCGGACAATTTCATTTTGTATCAGTCTGTTTTTAAGATGATTACAAAATACTAAAAAATCAACACTTATATTTCCCCATATTTAAGAGATTTTAACGATATTCTTTCCGTGTTTTATGCCTCTCGCTGAAAACCATTTGTTCAATCTGATATATTTGTATGTACTTCCGTGTTTTCTTTCATGTATAAAAACTTCCGCGTATATTTGGCAGAGATAAAATAATTGTGTAATTTTGCTATCGGAATTGTGCTTAATAGGAAAGCGCAAAACCGTCAGCTACAAACTATTTGTATGTTATGAAAAAGAATTTATTGCTTATTACATTGGCTATAGTCATGCCTCTGACACTTAATGCCGAAACTTTTGTGCATTACCGTGTCAGTGCGATGGGCGGAACACTGCTGAAAGGTTCTGTGATTGACAAATTTAACACCGGTACTCCTCTCGGTTTTGATATAGGATTTGAGTTCCAGCCAACCGGTAAGTGGCAATCGTTGCAGCAATGGAATAATGCCTCCGTTGGTTTGGGATTGACCTATCTTAATATGGGAAATAATGAGATATTAGGCAATGCCGTTGCGCCATATGCTTATCTTAATATACCTTTTGTCAGACTAAAACATTTTATCTTCGGCATACGTCCCGGATTCGGTGTCGCCTTTGTGGACAAGACCTATTATAACACGGTCGATCCGGTTATCATGTATAACCCTAAACAAGGCCCAATCAAAACTGCAAACGGAGCAATAGGCTCGCATACCAATGCTTATTTTGCAGAGGCACTTTATATGGAATTTCCGATTGTTAAAGGCTGGTCGGTTGTGGCCTCATACGGTTGGTATCATATCTCCAACGGAAGTATCAGGCAACCTAATTCCGGATATAATATGTTAAACGGGCAATTAGGCTTGAGTTATATGCCGCAATCTGACTCGTATAAGGCACCGCAACCGGAACGGTCACGCGGACTCTACGGGTTGGAACATTTTACCGATAAGAATCCTAATCTGCGCCCGTGGTGTATAACTCTGTCAGCAACAGGCGGAGTGCGACAATCCTATTATGCCGACAATAAGGATGGAGAACGTTTTTTCGGAGTGGGGACATTATCATTAGCTTTCCATTATCGCTTCCTTGATATTTTCCAATTAGGGATAGGTATTGACGGATTCTATGACGGCTATTATAGGCAGATGACTACCGCTCCGAAAGAAACAGCCGTATCGCAATTTACCAAAACATATCTCATTACGCAAGATGTCAAAAACAGTTTCCGTGTCGGACTCTCGTTGCAGCCTGAATTTGTAGTGGGCAATTTCTCCGCCGCTTTTCACTTCGGGCTTTACCTCTTCGACCCGATTAAGAACCTCGAACCATACTCTGATGCTGAAAAAGGTCTAAACCGTGGCATTGTCTATTCATACGACATCGCAAACGCCGGTGTTGCACAAGACGGCTGGCTCTACACCCGTATTGTGACACGCTATATGGTCACAAAGCATCTATTTGTCCAATTGGATATGAAATCACACCTTATGAAAGCTGAATTTATTTCCGCCGGCTTAGGCATAAAATTATAGAGGTGATATAAAACCGAGAATTTGAAAATTCTTTCCGGCAAATCGGACTGATTGCTAACGGATTAGACAGATGTGAAATAGCTCTGCACCAACACTTGTAAGGACGGTATTTACATGCCGTCTTTTTTAATACAAAGAGACGTAAGGACATAATACCAAGTATGGCAAAGCGTAATTAGCCTTACATCTCTTGACTCACAACAAAAAAACATTGGTATAATTATGACAATTTGTCATGTTTTTGTCAGTATTTAAGGGAAATATCACTTTGGCACATTGATTGTCATAAAGTAAGTCGAAAGTCGTATGAAACGACTCGCAAAGATATTAATTCCGTAAATTATTAAAACATTAAAGATATGGGAAAAATTATTGGAATCGACCTTGGTACAACTAATTCATGTGTATCAGTCATGGAAGGCAATGAACCTGTAGTTATTGCCAATTCAGAAGGTAAACGTACTACTCCTTCGGTAGTAGGATTTGTAGAAGGCGGCGAGCGTAAAGTTGGTGATCCGGCAAAGCGTCAAGCTATTACGAACCCGACAAAGACTGTATATAGTATCAAACGTTTTATGGGTGAGCCATACGACCGTTTAGGTGCTGAAATTGCACGCGTACCTTATAAAGTAGTTCGTGGTGACAACAATACAGCTCGTGTGGATATTGACGGACGTCTTTACACGCCGCAGGAAATATCGGCTATCATCCTCCAAAAGATGAAAAAAACAGCCGAAGACTATCTCGGTCAGGAAGTAACAGAAGCTGTTATTACCGTACCTGCTTACTTCTCCGACTCACAACGTCAGGCAACAAAAGAAGCCGGTGAAATCGCCGGTCTGACAGTTAAACGTATTGTCAACGAGCCGACGGCAGCAGCCCTCGCCTATGGTCTTGACAAATCAAATAAAGACTTGAAGATTGTTGTATTCGACTGCGGTGGCGGTACTCACGATGTTAGTGTCCTCGACCTTGGTGACGGTGTGTTCGAGGTAAAATCAACCGATGGTGACACCCACCTCGGAGGTGATGATTTTGACCATCGTATTATTGATTGGCTCGTAGCTGAATTTAAGAACGCCAACCACGGCGCAGACCTGTCAAAAGACCCGATGGCTATGCAACGACTCAAAGAAGCTGCCGAGAAAGCAAAGATAGAACTCTCAAGCAACACCTCTACCGAAATCAACCTGCCGTATATCATGCCCGTTGACGGTGTGCCGGCTCACTTAGTAAAGACCCTGACACGTGCAAAATTCGAGCAACTTATTGATGACCTGATCCAACGCACAATAGCCCCGTGCCGTACTGCATTGCAACATGCCGGTTATAGCACAAGCGATATTGACGAGATTATCCTTGTAGGCGGTTCAACACGTATCCCCGCTATACAGAATGCTGTAGAGAAATTCTTCGGCAAAGCTCCTTCAAAAGGTGTCAACCCCGACGAAGTAGTAGCGGTAGGTGCTGCAATACAAGGCGGTGTGTTGAGCGGTGATGTTAAAGATGTCGTGCTGCTTGACGTAACTCCTCTGAGTCTCGGTATTGAGACAATGGGTGGTGTGATGACTAAACTCATTGATGCCAACACTACTATCCCGACCAAGAAGTCCGAAGTCTTCACCACAGCTGTTGACAACCAGCCGTCAGTAGAAATCAAAGTCCTTCAGGGCGAGCGTCCTATGGCTGCGCAGAACAAGCAGATTGGTTTATTCCACTTGGACGGAATCATGCCGGCACGCCGCGGCGAGCCGCAAATCGAAGTGACTTTTGATATCGATGCCAATGGTATATTGAACGTAAGCGCAAAAGATAAGGCCACAGGCAAAGAGCAGAAGATACGTATCGAAGCATCATCAGGTTTGAGTGAAGCTGAAATCAAACGAATGAAAGATGAAGCTGCTGCCAATGCCGCTGCTGACCAAAAAGAGCGCGAGCGTGTTGAGAAACTTAATAAAGCCGACTCGATGATTTTCCAGACAGAAAAACAAATGGCAGAGTTTGGCGACAAAATACCGGCTGATAAGAAAGCTCCTATCGATGCTGCCCTTGCAAAACTTAAAGAGGCTCATCAAAAACAGGATGCCGACGCTTGTCAGACAGCCATGGACGAACTCACCGGCGCTTTCCAAGCTGCCAGCGCAGAGATGTATGCCGCTGCCAATGGTCAAGCGCAACAAGGCGGACAACAAGGCGGCGCAGGATTCGGGGGATTCGGAGGACAACAGACCGACGGACAACAGTCCAACCAACAATCAGGCAAAGACGATGTAACCGATGTTGACTTCGAAGAAGTGAAATAATACAGATAATTTGCAAACATGAAAAAGGGCATACGTTGAGTATGCCCTTTTTTTGTTATGGTGTGTTATCTGTCACCATTCTTGCTCGAATATTGCAGCATCAGGCATAATGGTTAAGTGCGTGCGGGCATGCATCATCAACGGCATATTGTGAGTAATGTGACCTGCCGGAAAACCAAATAAGACGGGTATGCCGAGTGGTTCAAAATTCTGACGTATCATCTCTTCGTTGGAGACAATGAAATTGTCAGTGTCGTTCTCACACGTGCTGAAATCGCCGACTATGACGGCTTTCAAACGGCTTAATACACCGCTGATACGCAAGTTCTGCAAATAGCGGTCGATATAATGAGTTGATTCGTGAATATCTTCTATAAAGAGTATGTCTGCATCCTTGGGTGCTGCGAAAGGCGTGCCTTGCATCAGTGTGAAGACACACAAGTTGCCCCCCATAAGAATTCCTTCGGTTTCACCGAGGATATTTAGCGGATGAGGATTGAATGCATATGATAGAGAGTGTTGTCCTTGTACTATTTTTTTTAGCATCACCCACGACTCGTCCTGCTGACCGAGTGTGGCTATCTCTTTTGCCATCTGACAATGAAGTGAACATTTGCCGAGGTTGCCGTAGGCATTATGCAGAATAGTAACATCGCTAAATCCCATCAGCAGTTTGTCGGGGTTAATTCGCAGTCCGTCTATCAAGTGTATCGTTCCGTATCCTCCACGGTTGCAGAGTATAGCATCGCTGTCCGAGTCATCCATAGCGGCTTGGAGGTCAGCAAGACGCTCCTCTTTAGTGCCGGCAAAACCACCATAGCGTGTTTTGGCATGAGGCGATATAGTAACTTGCATCCCCCAACTGCGGAGTACATCAGCGGCTTGGTCAACAAGTTCAGATTTCATCGCACCGGCTTGGGATACCATGTAGATATGATTCATATAATCGGGAATTAGAAAATGGAAATTGCTATGACATTCAGTCATCTATAATTTGCTGTATCTGCTCATCGAGCAGGGTGAGTTGCTTGCGGCATGAGGCTATAAGTTCTTTGGCTTCGTTTGCCAATTTGGTGTATTCCTCCATGCCGACAACCTGACCGCTTTCCAAGTGTTGCACAATATCATGCAATCTCTTTATTGACTCATCGTATGTCATGTTACTAATATCTACTAAAGTTAATTAATTGGTTCACTCATCCCAGCCGATACCCTTGTATTTCGATATGTCCCAGTTGTATTCTTCATTGAGATAAATGGTTTTAGGCGTGTCTTCTTCGGTTGAGCCGTCTGCATCCCAAAGAGCCGTCTGTGTCCCGATAACTTTGATATCAATAGGTGAGTGAGAAATCTCAATTACTTTTTTGTAACCGTCAGCATTGAGTTCGTTCCAAAGGGTATCTTTGAGTTCCTGCAATCCCTGTCCGCTCACAGCCGATATAAATTGCAGATGGTTGTCGGGTAGGGATTTGAGCAGTTTTTTCTGTATCTTAACGAGTTCTTTTTCGTCCACAAGGTCACATTTCGTTATAGCTATGACACGTTGTTTCTCCAATAGCTCGGGATTGTAAGCTTCGAGCTCGCGCAGAAGGATGTCGTATTCTCTTTTTATGTTGTTTGTGGTGACAGGAATCATAAAGAGCAACAGTGCATTGCGCTCTATGTGTCTTAAAAATCTGAGTCCCAATCCTTTGCCTTGGCTCGCTCCTTCTATTATTCCGGGAATATCAGCCATGCAGAATGATTGGTCATCGCGATAACTGACAATGCCGAGGTTCGGCACAAGGGTGGTGAATGGGTAGTCTGCTATTTCAGGTTTAGCAGCACTGACAGCCGCAAGGAGTGTAGATTTGCCTGCGTTGGGGAAACCTACAAGTCCCACATCAGCAAGCACTTTAAGTTGCAGTATGACATTGATTTCTTTGTTTGGTTCGCCCGGTTGCGCGTAGCGTGGAGCCTGATTTGTGGCAGTACGAAAATGCCAATTCCCCAAACCGCCCTTACCGCCCTTGAGGAGGATGAAACGCTCACCGTTTTCTGTCAACTCATGGATAAATTCGCCCGTGTCGCCATTATAGATTACAGTGCCGCAAGGAACCTCGATTATCCGGTCTGCTCCGTCTCTCCCGAAACTGCGGCTTTCACCCCCCTTGCCACCATCAGTAGCAATAATATGCTTGGTGTATTTGAGGTGAAGCAGCGTCCACAAATTACTGTTGGCTTGCAATATCACATGACCCCCTCTGCCACCATCGCCACCGTCCGGTCCGCCCTTGGGTATGTATTTAGCACGCCGAAAGTGCATACTCCCCGCTCCGCCCTTGCCACTGCGGCAATAAATCTTTACGTAATCAATAAAATTTGACATATCGCTGCTATTCTCGACTACCGTCACACCAACCGGGTTAATACGGCATTGATACGGTCAAATATCTCATCCATTGTCCCCATCCCGTTAATGGCTCGGTATTTTCCGAGTCTCTCATAAAAACCGCTTACAGGTTTGGTCTTTTCTTCATATACGATAAGCCTCTGCTGGATTGTTTCGAGATTGTCATCAGAGCGTCCCGATATCTTACCTCTGTTGAGCAACCGGCTGACTAATTCCTCGCGCTCTACCTGCATATCAAGGAGAACGGATGTGGCAAGACCGCGTTCAGCAAGCATTTGCTCCAATGCTTCAGCTTGCGCAACATTGCGCGGAAAACCATCGAAGATTACACCCTTGCAGTCTCTGCCTAATGCATCAATATGAGAACCGAGCATTGCCACCATAATATCATCCGGCACTAACTCACCGCGCGAAATGATAGCATTAAGCTTCTTGCCGCGCTCGCTGCCGGACGCGATTTCCTTGCGTAATAAGTCGCCCGTAGAAATATGGGCAAGTTGGTATTTCTCGACTATACGGTCGCTTTGTGTACCCTTACCGGAGCCCGGTGCTCCGCACATAATAATGTTCAACATCTTACTAATTTACAATTTGATTATTTGTTACGCGCCCTTGGTACGCGGACGGCTCGTCCGCGATTATTGTATTCCGCAGACGAGCCGTCTGCGTACCCGGTCGCTCGTCCGTGCTTTATGATTAATCACAATCGCTAACTGCCCGCTAACTGCCCGCTAACTGCCAACTGATTCAGTTCGCAAAGTTACAACTTTTTTCTGTTTATTTGCAAGCAAAAATGAAAAAATATTTTTCAAATAGTCTAATATGCCGCTTTTTGGTAGAAAAATTATTTTTTTTAAGTAAAAATAAGGTTATTTGAATTTTTTGTTGTACCTTTGCATTGCTAAACTATGCAAAACTAATTGATGATGAAAAATAGATTATCCCTCGTTAGTCGGGCAGCTCTCGTTGCTGCATTTTTGATGGTTTGTAGTGCTCCGCTGTTTGCTGATATTGATGAAACATGGCATCAGAAATCCTATTATTTGGAAGCCGTAGCCGGTTATAATGTATCTACCGGTGATATCCCCATGGGTCTGATGTTTACTTATCAGCAGTTTCGCGTTGGTCCTTATGCCACTGTTATGTATGGTTTCAGAAACACTATTCCCTATTCCGAAGCCTATAATCCGACTAAATACGGTTGGTATGCCTCTTTAGGTGCAAGTATTCGCGTAGTAGGCGACTGGTCGCCGATTGATGCGCAGGTATTTATAGGTCCGACATGGCGCGTGGTTACCACGGCGCGTGATTTGGAAAGATGGAATAGGCTTACCGATGAACAACAGAAAGAGGTCACTCCGCAATTGATTGGCTATTGGGGAGGTGAATTCGGTGTGCGTGTAGGCGGCGGCAGAACAGGCGGCAAATTCGCTGTGTGGAGCGGCTCTGTCGGCGTAAAGATATTTTATATTGGCGAGCATCATTTTGAGTTTGTACCACAAGTCGGACTGTCTGCAGCAATAGGTGTCCCCGCCGCCGCAGTAGGATCAATGTGTCTGTTTTGGCTATAAAATATCTAAACTCTCAACTAAAAACTTCTAACTTCCCGATATAATGAAAGCATTAAACAAATTGACTGCACCCAAGAGTGTAGCACCCGAAAAGATTATTCAATTCGGTGAAGGTAATTTCCTTCGAGCATTTGTAGATTGGATTATCTGGAATACCAATCAACGTACTAATTTCAATGCCTCTGTTGTCGTTGTTCAGCCTATTGACAAAGGTATGGTAGAATGGCTCAACGGTCAAGACTGCTTGTATCACGTCAACCTCCAAGGTCGCCTCAACGGTGAGCCTGTTAATTCACTTGAACGTATAGACTGCATCAGCCGCGCACTCAATCCATACAGCCAAAATGCCGCATTTATGGCATTAGCAGAACAACCCGACATACGCTTCGTTATTTCCAATACCACAGAGGCAGGCATTGCCTTCGATCCCAACTGCAAATTCAACGACGCACCCGCCTCAAGCTATCCCGGCAAACTCACACAATTGCTCTTCCGCCGATTCAAAACATTTAACGGAGACCCGAAAAAAGGTCTTATCATCATGCCGTGTGAACTGATATTCCTCAACGGCCATCACCTCAAAGAGTGCATCTCACAATATATAGAGCTATGGAAAGATGACTTCGGCGCAGATTATGCCGCTTTTAAAGAGTGGTTCACAAAATACAACTACGTATGCGCCACTTTAGTTGACCGTATCGTCCCCGGCTTCCCACGCAAAGAAATAACACAAATCCAAGAACGTTGCGGTTATGCAGACAACCTTGTGGTTCAAGCAGAGATATTCCATCTCTGGGTCATCGAAGCACCCGAGAATATCTCTCTCGAACAACTCGCAGAAGAATTCCCCGCCAACAAAGCCGGGTTGAATGTCCTGTTCGTAAAGAGCGAAGCCCCGTACCATGAGCGTAAGGTTACATTGCTCAACGGCCCCCATACAGTATTATCACCCGTCGCATACCTTTCGGGCGTGAATATAGTTCGCGATGCCTGCAACCACCCCGTTATAGGCAAGTATATCCATAAAGTACAGTTTGAAGAACTTATGGAAACCCTTAACCTCCCAATGGACGAATTGCGACAGTTCGCAACCGATGTGCTTGAACGCTTCAACAATCCCTATGTTGACCACCAAGTCACAAGCATCATGCTCAACTCCTTCCCCAAATTCCAAACACGCGACCTACCGGGATTGAAAGTCTATCTCCAACGCAAAGGCGAACTGCCTAAAGGTTTAGTACTCGGCTTGGCCGCTATCATTACTTATTACAAAGGCGGCAAACGCGAGGACGGAGCAGATATCACCCCCAATGACGATCCCAAGATTATAGAACTGCTCAAACAACTATGGGCAACAGGCGATTTGCACCAAGTAGCCACAGGCGTCTTAGCAGCCAAAGACCTCATCTGGACTGAACACGGCGACCTGAACGAAATACCCGGCCTCGCAACTATGCTCGAAAATTTCCTAAAAGATATACAAGAAAAAGGCATGCTCAAAACCGTCGAAAGCATATTGTAAAATATATAAGAAAAAATGTCGTTTGTTGTTCGATATTCGGTTGCAAACGACATTTTTTATTTGAAATCTGATATTCTTTGTGTGGTATGAAAACAAAAATCATCTTATTGGGATTTTGTTTTGCAATCTTGCCGATGTCTGTTTTTTTAACTCCTGTTGATTCACTACGTGCTAAGGATAATGTTAAACAATTTGTCTTGCACTCGCAGTTTGGCAGAAAAATGCCAGGTCGTATTTTAGATTCGAGGTATGATATTGTTTATACGCATTATACGAAAAATGGTCGTCCGGCTGTTTATGTAATAAATGTTGGGGATAGTGCCTTTGCAATAGTTAGTGCTGATGATGTAGCTCATCCTGTTTTGGGCTATAGCAATAGTCAGTCTTGGTCGGAAATGGAAGAAGAAATACCACAGCAATTGTTATCTTATTTTGACGAATATGCAACTCAAATAGAGTCTGTATCATATTATGATGAAAGTGGCAAGATAGCTTCAGAATGGAAGAGAATTCATAATATTGTGCCTCATGATTTGGATAGTTTACCACGGAACGTTGAACCTATGTTAACAACTTCTTGGGCTCAAGGCAATTTGTATAATAGGATGTGTCCTAAGCAAGGAGGTTCAAGTACGATGGCAGGATGTGTTGCTGTTGCAATGGCGCAAATAATAAAATTTTGGGCTTATCCAAAGCAAGGTAGGGGAATACATAGTTATGAAAGCAATGTTTCACATGTTGTGTGTTACGACACGATAATGCTTCGTCAGTTATGAAAAACTGTTATTCAGCAGGTACTGTGTCAAAAACCGATAAATTGACTATTAATGGTTATTTCGGTTATGGATATGGGACTATCGCAGGTTCAGCAGCCAGAGTTCCATTATTTGAGAATTGTTATGGCTTGTCTGATGAAGTAACGCCAAATTTGATTGGGGTTTCTGATGATGGCTTTAAGCCTATAATAAATGACACAGCATCTATAATTCTAAGATCTGATAGTGTATTGCTTGCAAGTCAAGTGGCAGTAAACGGTGATTATTATAATGACCTTCTCATTGCACTCAATGCATGGGTAGATGCCAACGATACATCCGAGTGTTATTTCTTATGGGAAGCTGATACTGCAGGTGTAAATGGGGGATTCCCAATCCTCTTACCACGTAACAAATATGTAATAACTTTTGTTAATTACGATGGGAGTATATTACAACAAGACACATTGAGAAAAGGCGAAATGCCATATTACACAGGTGTGACACCTCAAAAACCTGCCAATTCAGAATATACCCATTCTTTTATCGGTTGGATGCCGGAAGTAACTTATGTGCTGACTGATGCTGAATATGTGGCTCAATATGATTCAACAAAAATTAATGACTCTGCTTTCACAACAACGTATTCTGATGACTTAATTCCTCAAAAGATTATTAAAGACGGACGTATATATGTTATCCGTAATGGTTGTGTATATACTATCCAAGGACAATTAATAAGTACATACTAATAACAGAATTTCTTAATCATATGGTTCAGTATTTAAAAATCAATCCCGCTGATAATGTTGTTGTTGCCATTCAAGCAATAACTAAAGGCACGGTACTTAATATTGACGGTAAGTCAATAATCGCTCTTGACGATGTGCCGGCCGGACATAAGATAGCAATCAAAGACCTCGCCGCCGGTGAGGATGTCGTCAAATACGGCTACCCCATCGGACATGCACGCGAACCTAAACCCGCAGGCTCGTGGATGAACGAAAATAATATAAAAACTAACCTCGCCGGTCTCTTGGATTATAAATACGAACCCCAAAAAGCCGAAAGTTTCAATCCTGACACACACTATGAAGCCCCCAAAACCTTCAAAGGTTATCGCCGTAAAAACGGCGATGTAGGTATACGCAATGAGGTCTGGGTAATACCAACGGTCGGTTGCGTGAACGGTATTGTTCAACAATTAGTAACTCGCCTTCAAGCTGAAACGCAAGGTAAAGGAGTTGACGCTATAGTCGGATTTCCGCATAACTACGGTTGCTCACAACTCGGCGATGACCACGAGAATACAAAGAAAATCCTTCGCGATATGGTGCTTCACCCCAATGCTGGCGCAGTATTGGTGGTCGGATTGGGTTGCGAAAATAACCAACCCGATGTATTCGAACAATTCTGCGGAGACTATGACCGCGAGCGCGTCCGCTTTATGGTCTCCCAAAAAGTAAAAGGCGATGAAGTGGAATATGGCATGAATATCCTACGTGAACTCTATAACAAAGCAGCACAATGCGAACGCGAGGATATCCCAATCAGCGAACTCCGTGTAGGACTCAAATGTGGCGGCTCTGACGGCTTTTCAGGCATAACCGCCAACCCCCTGCTCGGTATGTTCTCTGACTGGCTCGTAAGTCAAGGCGGAACAACAGTTCTCACAGAAGTGCCGGAAATGTTCGGAGCCGAGACAATACTGATGAACCGTTGCGAAAATAAAGAATTGTTCGACCAAACCGTCAGTTTGATAAATAACTTCAAAGAATATTTTTTGAGCCACGGAGAGCCCGTTGGCGAAAATCCCAGTCCAGGAAACAAAGCAGGAGGAATATCAACGCTTGAAGACAAAGCCTTAGGCTGCACCCAAAAGTGCGGCAAATCACCTGTCTGCGGCGTGATGGAATACGGCGAGCGACTGCAAACCAAAGGACTAAATCTCCTTTCAGCTCCCGGAAACGACCTCGTCGCTGCCACCGCATTAGCATCTTCCGGTTGCCATATAGTATTGTTTACCACCGGACGCGGAACACCATTCGGAACATATGTCCCGACAATGAAGATTTCAACCAACACACGGCTTGCAAATAACAAACCGCTTTGGATCGATTTCAATGCCGGCACTATTGTTGAGGACGAACCAATGGAACAAGTATGCCAACGGTTTATCAACTATGTCCTTAAAGTGGTCAATGGCGAACCCGTCAATAATGAGAAAAAAGCCTATCGCGAAATAGCAATATTTAAAACAGGAGTAACGCTATAGCGACCGGGGACGCAGACGGTTCGTCTGCGGAATACATCAATCGCGGACGAGCCGTCCGCGTACCAAATAGAAACAAAATGAGAAAATGGATTAATGCATTATTAGGTTCAATTATTGCTTTTTTTGGTTATGGCTGCCATACCAAGAAGGTTGTCATTGTTGACTCACCTGAGATAATTGATAGCAATTTTCGCGATGAGAGAAATGTTATGTACGGCACACCGGACTATTTTATTGACGACAGTCGTAATAATACAGATACTGTTTCGCAGAAAAAAACTCCCTCCGAGCCACCTATCTTGTTGGTGAAATATGGTGTGCCGAACCTTGATTAAAAATGTACTCGATATGTCGGGTAACTCTGAATAACAAATAATACTGCGGACGAACCGTCCACGTACCAAATAAATAAGATATGAATAGTTTTGTAAATAGACTTAGAGAACGCATCAACCTCTTTATCGGTACTATTCTCACAACCTTGGGTGTTGGAGCCGCCGGCTGTGATTTATTGGATGAATTTAGAATAGTTGATGATAATATAACTCTCCCGCATGAGGAGGATAGTGTGGATGTTGTAGTATGCAAATATGGCATACCTGTTGATACTGTAATTCCCGCAAACCCAGACACTGTAAAGTCCGATAATCCCCCAACACCTTCAGATTCGGATGAAGTAGTCTGCATGTATGGTGTACCCTCAGCAAGTTTCCATATCAAAGGCTCAGTTTCCGACCGTAAAACAGGTCAGGCACTGGACAGAATACAAGTGCTTATCGACACACGCAATACCCAAGAAACAGTATTTACCAATGAAGAAGGTATCTATCAGTTTGATACCGACTGGATGTTCCCGACCGATAGTGTATTCGTAACTTTCACCGATGAAACCGATAAATATGAAGAAAAGAGAGTTGGTGAAAAACTCGAATACAAAGGCGGCACCGATGCGTGGAATGTCGGTGATGCCAATGTCCGCATAGATGTACAGTTAGACAAAAAATAAAAATCAAACTATATCGTGACCATCAGATAAAGTGCAGTTGCTACTATTGCCTCGTCGGCAGATTCGTGCGTAAATTTGCACTAAAATGCGAATAGAGAACTAATCTAAACCGCAAAAAGGTGCAAATTAGCACTAAAATACGGATATATATTTGGTTACGCCCAAAATTTTATATTACAATTTTATAAGACTGTGTTTCGGTGCTGATTATATAGACACCATGAGGAAGTTCAGAGAGTATAGAAGGCGAAATATCTCTTTCCTGCCCGACTCCTGATGTGCAAATCTTTTTGCCGTTTAAGTCGGTAATTGATATGATTTGCTCTTGTGGTGAAAAAATCTTGTCAGTACCGGTTGAGGCTGTGCCGATAATTTCAACAGGCTCACGACCCTCACTCCCGCTCATAAACCTGAATGTGATAACTCCCTCGTTTTCAGCTATATCAAGGATTGGATATAAAACCGATGGGACATACGATGTTGCCCCGTGAGGGTACAGATTGACAAGAGAACCTGTTTGGCGCATAGAATCAACGGCAGCCTCAATAATGTCAACTCCCATATCGTCGGCATTATTGTTGACAGTGTTGTTCTGCCACTTGTTTTCATCGAATTGTATTTTTGTAATCATCAAGCCATGCCCTGGCAAATATGTATCCCATGCTGTCCGTTGCCTATTCTCTAAAAGGAAAAATACTTCAGGATCAGGGTTATTGCCTGACAGATTTGACTCCCCATTTAGAGTAATCATTGCGCATGCATTATTGGTCTTGATGTCGCGTAGGATATAGTCGTTAGGTTGGTTGAGTAATACGGGTTTAGCCCACCCGAGAAAGAAACGCTCATAAGCTGAATATGCAGGCGGAGTGCGCCCGTTGTTATTATATGGTCCGTAGTCTAAAATATCCCATGCACCGAGCGTACGATGGGTAAGCAGATTGGTCGCATATAAATCAGGCAGACCTAATACGTGCGAAAACTCATGGCAGAATGTCCCTATGCCCGCACGCTCTTCACCCTTGTTGTCGCGTAATTCCGACGAGCATGCATATCTGCCGATAAGTACATCGTCTATCTTAAGCCGCAGACCTGCATTAATCAGACTCCATGCGTGTGGCCATATTGTTGTGTTGCTCCCCCCCTCTGCTTCGTTGTGACCCGCATAGACTACGAATACAAAATCCATTTCGCCATCGTGGTTGTTATCGTAAATGCTGAAATCAATATCGTAAAGACTGTCAGCAAGCATGCAGGCATCACGAATAGCAAGATATGCCTTTGGCTCCTCGCCCACACGGTTGTTGCTGCCGTAAAAAGCCGTAGGATGAGGCAGGTTTACAGGACCGACAACATCGAATTGAGGGTTGTAAATCCCGAATGACTGATCGTAGAAATATTGTCGTGCAGAACCTGTTGCACCATTATATGTGTAGTCAAGTCCGCAAAACATATCACGCATAGATTCAAGACTATTTTCAGGCAGAAAGGTTTGGTCGGCAAAATTTGCAAGAATGATAAGACCATGTTCTGCGATGTTGGGTGATATTACTGCCGGCAACCGTCTATCGGTGATTACCCTTTTCTCTGACATGTCGGCTGACGAATTCAATCTCGGATTCTGATTGTCAACCACATAAAAACCATGTTCATCTTGAGTTACGATATTACCTGCCGTATCGGTTAGATAATGAAATATCTCATCACCGTGGTTGAAAAGTGTTATCGATGAACCGTCAGGCTGGTTCACCACAAAAGCGTCACGCCGTGCCGGCACTGCCCGCAGCAGGAGGGTAACGAAAAGAAAAAGTGCAATATGTGTAAATCTGTAGTTTGACAATTTACAACCCGCAATAAAGTTTAATGATTGTCGTAAAACAAATATCTCGCGGCAAATATGATTTGATTTTACAACCGAATTTTCAAATTTTCAATTATTTCGGCTGCAACGTCCTGTTTTGAACGCAGCGAAATATGCTGCTCGCCGCCGTTGCGTGAGAATATGGTTACTTGATTGGTGTCGTAGCCGAAACCCGCTCCATTATCGCGAAGTGAGTTGAGAACAATATAATCGAAGTTTTTGTTGCGCATCTTTTCTTGTGCATTTATAACTTCGTTATCCGTTTCAAGTGCAAAACCTACAATTATCTGATGTTGTTTGCGTTTGCCTAATTCTGCCGCAATATCCGGCGTGTTGGTAAGCTTGATAGTTGTCGGACGGCGTTTTATTTTTGAATGCTCACTTCTCGCCGGTTGAAAATCTGCTACGGCAGCGCATAAAATCACAATATCAGAATCGTCAAAATAGCGTGATGCCGTTTCATACATCTCATTTGCGGAAACAACGTTTATACGGTGAATTTTCGGATTGTCGATATTTAGTGTTGTCGGTCCGCTAACGAGTGTCACTTGCGCCCCTCGCTGTGCACATTCGTTGGCGAGTGCATAACCCATCTTACCTGTTGAGTAATTGGATATATATCTTACGGGATCAATCTTTTCTTGTGTCGGACCGGCGGTGATTAATACTTTTTTGCCTGCAAGATGTTGAGGGGTAAGTTGTTGCTGTATCTGTGTAAATATGAATTCCGGCTCCGGCATACGACCGTCTCCATCCTGCATGCATGCTAACTCGCCGTGGCAACTGTCTAATACCGTAACACTCGGGTATCCTGAAAGTGTGGCGAGATTACGTTGCGTCGCAGGGTGGTGGAGCATGTTATGATTCATTGCAGGAGCAATGATTACAGGTGATTTGCAAGCAAGGAATTGTGTCGTCAGCGCATCATCGGCTATACCGTTGGCAAATTTCGCAATAACATCAGCTGTAGCCGGAGCCACAACAAGAATGTCTGCCCATTGCGAGAGAGACACATGTTCTATTGAGTGGTCATTCTGCGGGTCAAAAACATCAGAATAGACTCTGTTACCGGAAAGAGTTTCTAAGGTTAGAGGGGTGACAAATTGCAGAGCGTTTTTAGTGGTGATAACTCTCACTTGTGCGCCCGCTTTGACACACAAACGAATCAGCGACGGTATTTTATATGCTGCTATACCCCCGCTGATTCCTATCACGATATGTTTGTCTCGTAAATCCATTAACTAAATTCAGAGTCTCGCATCACATTATCCTAACTGTTGTTTTGCTGCTCTCTCTTTCGCAGGATTACGATAATAGATGTCGTCATCCTCATATTCTTTGATGGCAATCAATGTCGGCTTGGGAAGAGCCTCGTAGCGACGGGATATGTCGATTTGTTCCTTGTTTTCCGCAACATCGTCAAGACTATTGTCGTTAGGCGTGCTAAATTCCTGAAGCTTGGCATCAAGCTCTTTTTTCAACTCTTGAGAAATCTCGTTGGATCGTTTGGCAATGATAGCCACTGTTTCGTACACATTACCCTCCTCACCGCATAATTTGTTCATATCACGCGTGATTGTGTTGTGCGGAGCTGTTGTTTTTTTGTAATCCATTTTTATATTTACAATTTAATTATTAATCGTGAGAATATTGTTGGTCAATAGGCAAAAGTTTGTATTGCAAGCGTAACAATTTTCAGGTCTTCATTTTTTTTGCTTGAGCCAGTATCTTATCGGCAACTTTGCGGTGTTTGGTATCAGGAAAATCTGTTATAAAATTATAGTATTCGTCTATCGTTTCCTGTACTCGTTCCTGTTTTTTTTCTGCAATACTCAATATAGCTTCCTGATAGCGTGATTGGAGTATAATAAAACTGAATTCCTCGCGATATTTCGAGTAAGGGTATTGCTTGAGCGCGTTCGAAGCCACAATACGCGCTGATTCATAGTTGTTTCCAAGATACGACCCGAGATTGTAATACAATTGAGCATTGTATAACTCCTTCAAAGCTAATTTGTCGTACATTTCGTCAAGATATTTACGCGCATCGGGCGCATAGTCGCTGTCAGGATAAACATCAAGAAATTCCTCCAAATACTTGATTGCCTTTTTTGTCGAAGTCTGGTCTAATTTTGCATCAGGGCTGTCGCTATAATAGCAGTAACCAAGCATATAGCGAGCCTCTATGATGTATTTGCCTTTCGGATAGCTCCTGATGTATGTTTCGTAATACTCCTGAGCCATAGTATACATTTTTTGACCGACATAGCATCTCGACAAATAATGCAGAATGTCTTCGCTGCGCTCTGTTCCTCTGTAGTATCCGCTTACATCGTCAAACAAAGTTTGCGCCTTATTGAATTCCTTCTGATTGAAATATTCAACAGCAGAATTGTATTTCAGTTCCGAATCCTTGCTCTTGAGCAATTTCTGATAGTCACCGCAAGACGGCAACATACCTGCCGACATAAGTACTATAACTGTAGATAATATGAAAAGTGCCTTGTTCCTCATTTTAATTCAACTTGCAAAATTAATGCTTTTTTCTCAAATATACAAATTTTTAGGAAAATAATGACTTTCAGGCATCAGTTATGGATAAAAAAGGCGTGCACATTGGCACGCCTCGGTATTTTATAAAAACCGCAGATTTCAGTTACTTTACAATATACTTGTTGAAACCGCTGGATTTCTTTACAAAATGTTCACCGTCTTCGTCATAAATAAGGAAACATTCTGTATTCGGAAGTTCCTCAATTATTTCGATTGATGTTTCGAGTCCCATTACCATGCATGCTGTGGCAAGCCCGTCTGCCGTCATGCAGTCGGATGATATTACCGTAGCACTGAGCAGGTTGTTGGAAACAGGGCATCCTGTTCTCGGGTCAATAGTATGAGAACGACGTATCCCGTCTTCAAAATAGAACTGGCGGTAGTTACCTGATGTAGCAAGATGAAGATTTCCCGAAACAATGGCTTGTGTCTCTTTGTTGATGCCTGCAGGGTCGTCCTCGGGAGTATTTACACCCACGCGCCATGCTTCACCCTTTTCATTATGACCCTTGCAAACAACTTCGCCTCCAATCTCAATAATATAGTTTTCAATGCCTTTGGAGTCGAGCAAATCTGCTACGATATCGCAACCGTACCCCTTGGCAATAGCACTGGCATTGAGAGATATGCGGGGGTCGGTTTTAATCAGTTGATCCTCTTCAAGACGTATTTTGTCAAAACCAACGAAACAGAGAATCGAGTCAATAACTTCAGGGCTTGCGCTCGGCTGTGCGTTTCTTCCGAAACCCCAAGCATCGATAAGCGGCGAAACTGTAATATCAAACGCGCCATCACTCAAACGGTATATCTCTGCTGACTTGTTGAATACAGTAAGAAAGTGCGCGTCCGTCTGTGTCGAGCCCTCGTTGATTTTTGAGATAGTTGAGTTCGGGTTGAATGCTGATAATGAGTTGTCAACCTCCTGCATGGCTGCCCCAATAGATTCCTGCAGGTTCTCCGCAAACTCATATCTGATGTGGTAGGTAGTTCCAAATACCTTGCCCTCATTGGCGATGTATTGAACTCGGGGAGTCTGATGTACTTCGTACATCACAAACAATACAACGGCTATTACTAAAAGAATAGCACTTACGATGATGCGCCCGTTGCGCGAATTTAATGATGCCATATCAATAGAATTTTATGCCGGCTCCAAGTGCAAAATTGAGCCGTTGGTTAGACCATGTGTTATCAATGGTAGTTATGAAATTTTGTACTGTAATTTTATAGCAGTCGAGCATGACAACTCCCCATACATTACATTCTATGAAGTTGAATATCTTGAATGGGTGTTCAGCGCGTAATTCGAGATTTTTGACCGCAAATTTCGTATCGTTGCGCGTGTAATAGCCCTTCCACGGACTGATACCTATTGCCGGTGTGATATAAAAACCAAGTGGTAATCCTATTTTATACGCAAGTTCAATGTAGGTTGAAAACGTGCGTTTCATTTCATATACGGGCTTTGAGACACCCGTTGCATCTATTATAGTTTGTCCTCTAACAGGTTTGTCGTAATCCGGAAACATGTCATTCCCCGCAACATAGGTGTACCAACTCAAACGGATGGGGAATTTTTCCGGCCCGTTAAATACGGCGAATACTTCAGTCTGATTGAAGTTGCCTGTCCCATTGAGGTATTCTTCGTATGTCTTGCCTTTAAAGTCGAAATATTTAGAATTGAAGTAGTGCAGATGGGTTACACCCACAGACAATCCGGCGATTGTATATGAAAGTGTGATATTGAGTTGCGGATCGAAATTCATAAATGATAGGTCTTTGGCTCCAAGGTTTGCCCATGCAGATATCTCCGCCCCAGCATATCCGATTGATGCATGCGGCTCAAAAGCCAAACCTCCGTAGTTCCATCCTCTTAAAAGATAACTCGTCACGGCATCAACATCTACATGCCACGTCAACCCTTGATTCCACGGCCAAACATACGGAGCTCTTTCGTCATTACTCTTGCTGTATAAGCAGACATTGATGAATATAATAAATGCAGATATTATGAATATTCTTTTTTTCATAATTGATTGAGCTTGGGTTAATCAGGTTTGAGTTAAAGTATATTATAAGTCTCAAATTCTAATCAATAAAAGTAGAATCCTACACCGATAGCTCCATTCAAGCGTTGGTCGGAGTGAGACAGAGTTTCATGGTTCGGCGAAATAAACAAATTGTCTTTAGTCATTTTGTAAGGTCTTATCATACCTTCTGCCCAGATATTGAATGAGAAATTTTCATTCAACTCTTTTTCCCAGTTCAGTTTAAGCCCCAAATTGGCAACCGAAAAATTGCCTTCATAATAGTTGTAATAACTTTTCCAAGGTGTGACAGCCAAAGTCGGTGACACGGTAAATCCGTCAAGTGCCTCCCAATTGTAAGTCAGACTGATATATGTTGAAAAAGCCTGTTTTGCATTGCCTTCATCATCAATATAGGCATCGTCTCCGGTGACATAGGTGTACCAACCGAAAGTGAGAGGTACATCCTCAAATATCTCACCGAAATTATATTCTGCAAACACTTCTGTCTGGTTGAAATTATAGCCCTCAGCGGCATCTTCAGATTCTATTTCAGAAGTCGTCATGTGGTGGAAATCAAAGTATTTTTGACCTTCCACAAAATAATACTGGTGGTTTACTCCGACTTTAAGACCTGCTATAGAGTAGGATAGAGAAAAATCAAATTCAGGAGCCATTTCGGAGAAAGACCAGTCAAGCGGGCTTACATTGAGCCAAAAGTCTGCTTCCAAACCACCCCAGCCGATATTAAAATCAGGCTGTAAAGCAAATCCGCCTAAGTTGCTACCGCGCCATATATAAGAGGTAACAACATCTGTGCCTATAGACCATTCGAATTCTGGTGTTTCATACTCCCATGCCGATGCACTTAGTGCAACAAAACATAGCGACAACAGCGAAGTAAAAAATCTTTTCATTTACAAAAAATCTGAATTTAATTACGGCATTTAAAAATTTACTAAAAGTCCTCCGTTTGCTATATCAACATTATATACCAAAAAACCACCCATAGTTTCTGGATGTAATTATTTAGTTTTTATAATAATAGTCTGTTGGTCGGTTAAAGACTGTTTTCCCAAGCGATGCGCAACGCAACTTCGAGTATGCGTGTGTCATCGAGCAGCACTAATCCTCCGTCAGGACCCGGCTCTACGTGAAATCCGGTACCATCCTGGCTCTTTCCCCCGAAATAACTGCGAACAGCATCAGCGGAAATCCCAAGTTCTTGACCAATTTTATCCATGCTGCCTGTGGGAAGGCTGTCTTTAACAGCGCGAAGTCTGTTGTAAGTAACTGTAAGTGACATTTTTATGTGTTCGTTTATTTGTGTGTAATTGAATTTCACTCAATTCAATCGTTTCGCAAAATTACAAGTTTTTTTTGATTAGTACAAATAAAAACATTAAAAAATTTGTTATTTCGTAAAAAACATGTAATTTTGCAATCCGAAATTTTATATCAACTAATATTTAATTTTTATGAAAAAAGTTTTGTTTTTCAGTGCATTGGTTTGCACTATGTTGTTAGGCATGATTTCATGCAACGGAAACGGAAATGTCGATATCAATACAAAGACTCTGACAAAACATTGGATTTGTGATTCAACTGATATCAAATTCAACGTAAACGGTAGTATAATGACCTCTGACGAATTTGCAGATTTCCTTGTTGACAACCCGATGATTGCCAAAATGGTGGGGGAGAGATATCTTCCGTATATCAAAGCTGTATCATCAGTTAAGGTGACTGACCTTACTCTCAATAAGGATTATACCTACGAATTAAAAGCAATCACTTCAACCGAGAAAGAAACCGTTGTTACCGGTACATGGATTGAAACTAATGATATTATTACCATAACCGTTGATTTGAATGAGGTGGTTAATATTGACCGTACGGGTCAAATTGATTTGACTGTTGACAATCTTACAAAGAATGAGATTGAGATTCATGGTGAAATGGATATTTTGGAAGAAAGTGTTTCCGGTATTTCAGCCGGTGCTGTAGTATCTTTCAAAGGACATGCCGCAAAATAATAAGGTCAGATAAATTAGAGTGGATAGATTTGACTGCTTGCAACCACTTGAAAAAATGCTAAATGGAAAACAAATAATGCAAGCAACGGCTTGCATTATTTTTATAAACAGCCGATTCACAATTACTAATTTCAAAATTCCAATCGTATTATGCACTATTTATTTACGTCTGAATCAGTATCAGAAGGACATCCAGACAAAGTGGCAGATCAGATTTCCGATGCCATATTGGATAATTTTATTGCGCAAGACCCCTCAAGCCATGTCGCTTGTGAAACATTGGTGACTACTGGTCAGGTGATTGTTGCCGGTGAAGTTAAATCCGACCATGCTTACGTTGATTTGCAGTCTGTAATCCGCAGGACAATCAAGCATATAGGCTATACAAAAAGCGAGTATATGTTTGACCACCAATCATGCGGAGTCCTGACATGTATCCATGAGCAATCGGCTGACATAGATATGGGAGTGAGCCGTGATAAACCCGAAGAACAGGGAGCCGGTGATCAAGGGATGATGTTCGGTTATGCAACCAACGAGTCATCGTCATATATGCCTATCACATTGGCAATTGCTCATGCATTGGTTGATGAATTGGCTGTTATCAGACATAATGAACGGCAATTGATGCCTTATCTCCGACCGGATGCAAAATCGCAAGTAACAGTGGAATATGATGAGCATAATCAGCCCTTGAAGATAGATACAATTGTTGTTTCAACCCAACATGACCATGATGTCAGTTTAGAGCGTATCCGTAAGGATGTGGAAGAAATTCTGATTCCGCGTGTGCGCTTGCGAGATGCAAAATTTGACGAATTATTTAAAGGCGGTTTTAAACTTTTAGTCAACCCTACAGGTCGGTTTGAAATTGGAGGTCCTCATGGTGATACGGGGTTGACAGGAAGAAAAATCATTGTTGATACGTACGGAGGCAGGGGCGCCCATGGCGGCGGTGCTTTTTCGGGAAAAGACCCGTCGAAAGTGGACAGAAGTGCTGCCTATGCCGCGCGGCATATAGCCAAGAACCTTGTGGCTGCAGGTGTGGCGGACGAAGTGTTAGTTCAAGTCGCTTATGCAATAGGTGTGGCAAAACCCGTAAGTATCTACGTAAACACAAACGGCACAAGCCATGTAAAACAGTCTGATGCCGAAATCGCCGGAATAGTGGACAAATTGTTTGATATGCGACCGTATGCCATCGAGAAACGTCTTAACCTGCGCCAACCTATATATCAGGAAACCGCCGGAAACGGACACATGGGACACGAGCCGCAAGTGGTTGAAAAAACTCTGTTGGATAGTCATGGAAAGAAATATACCCGTCAAGTGGAACTCTTTACATGGGAAAAATTAGATTATGTTGACAAAATAAAGAAAGAATTTGAACTATGCTGAAGACTAAAGAGGAAATAGTCGCCGATTGGTTGCCAAGATACACCAAGCGTCAGTTATCCGAATTTCCGGATTATATTCTGCTGACCAATTTCAATAATTATGTTGAACTTTTCGCCGAGTATTACGGCGTTGAGATTATACGCGATGCCAATATGCCTAATGCCAAATCGGATGATATAATGATAATTAATTTCGGTATGGGCTCGCCTAATGCGGCAATGATAATGGACATATTGTCAGCGGCTGCCCCGAAGGCAGTGGTGTTCCTTGGAAAATGCGGCGGATTGAGAGACAAAAACCAAGTTGGTGATTATGTCTTACCCTCGGCAGGTATTCGTGGTGAAGGTACATCGAATGACTATTTCCCGCCGGAGATACCTGCATTGCCGGCTTTTGCAATTGAGCGGGCTTTAAGTTCCAATATCCGTGATATAGGCAAAGACTATTGGACAGGTACTGTATATACAACCAATAGGCGAGTGTGGGAACATGACGAACAATTCAGAAGTTATCTTCGTGAAACCAGGGCACTTGCCGTAGATATGGAAACGGCAACTCTTTTCACTGTCGGTTTTCATAATTCCATACCGATTGGCGCATTATTGCTTATATCTGACATGCCGCTTCAGCCCGATGGTATAAAAACCAGCGATAGCGACAAGCATACCTCTGCACGCTTTTCTAAAGAGCATTTGCTTATCGGTATAAGCAGCCTGAAATCGATAATGAACAACAGTATAACAATCAAACATTTGAGGTTTGAATAATTTTTTGCGACATGGCAACTACCTTTCCACAGTTAATGAGCAATCTCAAGGCAAAAAAATATGATCCGGTGTATTTGCTTGAGGGCGAAGAACCTTATTATATTGACGCTGTGGCTGACTATATAGAAACGAATGTGCTTGACGAGATGGCTCGCGAATTTGACTTGACTATTCTCTATGGTAAAGACATTCAGAACATTGCTTCCGTTATCAATGCAGCCAAACGTTTTCCCATGGTTGGTGATAAGAGTGTTATTATAGTCCGTGAAGCACAGAATATATCAGCATGGAGCGATATAGAGCATTATATGGAAAAACCTCAACCAACCACTATACTCGTTTTTTGCTATAAAAACGGCAAACTAAATGCCAATACCAAAGCTTATCGTAGTATAGATAAGAATGGAGTAGTGCTTGTCTCCGACAAACTGAAGGATTATCAGGTACCACAATGGATTGGTGCTTATGTGAAAGAGAAAGGCTTGGATATTGAGCAAAAAGCAATACAGATGCTGGCTGAATATTTAGGTAGCGATTTGTCAAGAATTATACATGAACTTGACAAACTGCTGCTTGGCAGACCAAAGAACGTTTCCAAAATAACTGCCGACCTTGTGCAAAGAAATGTAGGTATATCTAAAGACTATAATGTATTTGAACTTCAGAACGCCATCGCCTCATACGATATAGTCAAAGCTAACCGTATTGTATGTTATTTTGCAGATAATCAGAAGAAGCATCCGATTCAAATGATAATTCCTGCTCTATACAGTTTTTTTTCCTCCTTGTTGTTATATCATTATTTGCCGGATAAATCGATGCCCCCCGAAGAAATTGGAAATCTGATTGGAATCAATAAGTTTAGGGTCAGAGATATAGTCAATGCAACACGTTATTATTCCGCATTGCAGACTATGAAAATTCTCGGATGGTTGCGTGAAGCTGATGCAAGAAGCAAAGGTTTGGGTGACAGCAATGCTGACCCTCTGCATATTTATCAAGAATTGATATATAAGATGATGCACCGGTTTTAAGTACAAAAGTATCTAAGTACAAAATTAAAAGATATAAGAAATGGATTATTTTGAAGTTAAAGTAAAGTATGAACGTCCCGGAGAAGAAGGACGTCAACAAAAAGTGGCAGAGACATATCTGTCCGACACTTTGACATTTGCTGATTCAGAGGAAAGGGTTATTGAAGAAATAAAACCTTTCCTTCAGGGCGAAATGGAGATTGTTACCATTAAGAAAACCCGTTTTGCCGAGGTTATAGACTCAGAGGACGGGGACAAATGGTACAAGGCGAAAGTTATTATCGTTACTTTTGATGAGGAGCGCGCCAAAGAAAAACGTACTGCCAATCAGATACTTGTCAAGGGTGCGGACATAAATGATGCCCTTGACCGTCTAACAAAAGAACTGGCAGGTTGGCAAACTGAAACAGAAGTTCAGAGTATAACCGAAACACCTGTTATGGACGTTTTACGACACAAAAGCAACTAAAATAGATTTTATCCAATGGGGTCAATCGCAGAAAACATAATGCGTGTGCGTAAGACACTGCCCGATGGTGTGGAGCTTGTATGTGTGTCAAAATACTTTCCCGTAGAATCAATACGTGAAGCATACAATGCCGGTGAACGCATGTTTGGAGAGAGCCGCGTGCAGGAATTGACAGCCAAAGCTGCTGCTTTGCCGGATGATATAAAGTGGCATTTTATTGGTCATTTGCAAACAAACAAAGTCAGACAGGTGGTGGAAATAGCGGATATGATTCAGTCTGTTGATTCTGCTCGTTTGCTCGATGCAATAGAGCGTGTAGCCGCAACATCAGGCAAGATTCAAAAATGCCTGATTGAAGTTCATGTAGCTAAAGAGGAAACCAAAACAGGGTTTTCACCGCATGATTTCGCAGTGTTTATGCGTCAGACTGATTGGATCCGATATCCGCATATCCGAATATGCGGTTTGATGGGGATGGCATCAAATACCGATGATATAGGGCGGATAAGAAAAGATTTCGCAACGTTGAAAGCCCTTGCGAACTTGTCAGCGTTGCGAAATCTTTCGATGGGTATGTCCGGTGATTACCTTATTGCTGTTGAAGAGGGTAGTACAATGGTAAGGATAGGATCGCTGATATTCAGCTGATTTTAATTTCAGTTACCGCCCAAAAGTCTTGATGGCAAACCATTGACGTAGCCTTCAATCCACGCTGTATCAAAACCGTGTAGCTGCGCGTCTTGATACACAAGACCGAGCAGATTACGGGTTCCGAACATGTATTCTACCATACCTGAATTTTCGTCAAGAATCATATCGTGGTATCCCACAATGATACTCGCGTCTTTAGGACTGTATGCATCCATATAGCGGTGAACCATGGCATCGCTCCAGAATGTACTTTCAATCTTGCTGTTCATGTACTCGTATCGTTCTGACAGAAAGTCTTCCATGTGGGTCAGGATAGAGTCTTTTTGTGGTATAAGCGACCATGTCAGCGTCAATCTATTGTCCTCAAAATAGTATAATGTGGCTTCCAAATTTGGGACACGCAAATATGCAATCATTGTACGGACTCCGGCACTATCCAAACCGAATGCCGCAACTGATTTTAGCGGAATACTGTCGATAAGTGATGTCGTATCCATCCCCCATGCAGTTATCGGCTCTTGGAAAAAGCGGTAGCGCGGCAGAACAGTAACTTCTGTGTTGTATAGACGGTTTTCGGTTGTAAGTAATGCTGAACCGATATGTCTTGCAATCACTTTGTCATTATCCACAGCTGCCACAAATTCGTTGTCGGAAATATAATTGACCGCTTTGCCCCCATTGTCGTCAAGAGTTGCAGTGTCACCTGCATAAAGTACAATGGTCTGAAGCACCTCAGCTTCGTCAGGATTGTTTTTCGATTTGCAGCCTGCAATGAACAATGTTACTATAATAACGGAAATAACTAATGTGTATCGTTTCATATCTGTCACTTTTTGAAATATATATCCAATAATTGATTTGCAGCTATAAAACTGCTGATTTCGTTGTTCAGAATTTGTCGTTCATATTGTGGCAGGCGGCTTTCTATTTCAGGATTGCGGTAGAACGAGTTGAGCAGATGTTCGTGGATGGTTTCGTACATCCAGTATTTTGCCTGCTTGGTACGCTTGCGGTTCAGGTACCCGTTTTTTTTAGTAAAAACTATATAGTCCTGAATCATTTTCCAAACCTCCTGTATCCCTGTTTTTTCAATCGATGAGCAGGTTAGTGTCTGTGGCTTCCACCCTGATTCGTGAGGCGGGAATAGCATAAGTGCGTTCTGGAATTGCCTTTTTGCCACCCGCGCCTTGTCAATATTATTGCCATCGCATTTGTTGATTGCAATACCGTCAGCCATCTCCATAATACCGCGTTTGATACCTTGCAGTTCATCACCAGTGCCGGTTACTTGCAGTAGAAGAAAAAAATCAACCATTGATTGTGCCGCTGTTTCTGACTGACCGACTCCTACTGTTTCGATAAATATGGTGTCAAAACCGGCTGCTTCGCATAGTACAATAGTCTCACGTGTTTTTCTGGCAACTCCTCCGAGGCTGCCTGCTGATGGCGAAGGGCGGATAAACGCGTTTCGCGCACCTGACAATTCCTGCATACGGGTCTTGTCACCGAGAATACTGCCTTTGCTGCGTTCTGAACTCGGGTCAATGGCCAATACTGCCAAACGGTGTCCTTCATTGATGATATCCATTCCGAGAGCTTCAATGAAAGTTGATTTACCTGCTCCGGGGACACCGGTGATTCCGATTCGTATGGATTTCCCTGAATGCGGCAGACATTGTTCTATAACCCGTTGCGCAATTTCCTGGTCGGAAGGCAGACTGCTCTCAACAAGAGTCACTGCCTGTCCGAGTATGGAAATATCACCTTTCAGAATACCATCAACATAATCTTCAGCTGACAATGTGCGACGCTTGCGCCGTATGGTCAGATACGGGTTTACGTCCGGCAGACGTTCAACACCCTCGTTAACCGTCAGCCCTTGGTAGTCAGGATTATTTTCAGGATGGTGCATCTGTTTTTATTTTACTGTCCAAACAACATTTATTTTCTTGCTGCTGTTAAGCGGGTCGTTTGTTATCAGCACAATTTGGCGGCTGTACTGACCTGCTTCCTGCGGTTTGCCTTCAGAATCCACTGCTGACAGACTTATATTGATTTTGCCTGATTTCCCGCCTTTCAGAGTCGGCTTGTTTGACACTTGGATATTGTCATTGCTGTTAACAACACGGCGGACGATAAGTGAATTATTTCCTGAATTTTTAACCTTCAGATTTCCGCTTACTTTAGCGCCGGCATTAATAGTACCAAGATTGATTTCAGTAGGAACTTCAAGGATAGGAGCGTTTTTGCGCTGCTCATCGGTCAGAATGCTGAAGTCCTCAACGATATTGGTTTTAACTACTATTTTGTTGGCTTCTTCTTTTTTCTCGTCAACGATGACATACACCTTGCTTGAAACCGGTCCCCATGTTTTGCAGCCTGCTGCGTTGATATGAAGGTTAAGAGTCCCTTCCTGATTAGGTCCTACTTCAGTGAGTGAAAGTTCAGGAATAATAAAATCTTGGTCTTCAAGACTTACCTGAACACCCACTTTTATAGGTTTGTCGGTATTGTTGGCATATTGAATGGTGCTTGTTTTAACTTCGCCGTTTTTCTCATCTTTGCGTAAGTCGCTGAGGTTGACGCTGTTTTGGCTTACATTGAGATTGCCCATTTTGATTTTGTATTTTTCCACCGGCTTGGCTGTCTTTGGTATTACTTCGCCGCTGATATACAATTTTGTTGTAGGTTCTTTAGCATTTGAAGTAACGGTTATGGTTTTGTTGAATTTGCCTGGACGACCGTTGGGGTTGTATGTAACGTTAATTACACCTTTTCCGCCGGGTTCGACAGGACTCTTTGTCCAGTCCGGAGTCGTGCAACCGCAGGATGCGCGCACATTGGTTAAGGTAAGAGGTGCCATACCTTCATTTTTGAATTCAAAAACATGGGTTACACGTCCGTCACCTTCGTTAATCTGACCGAAGTCATGCTTCGTTTCTGTAAATGTGATTACGGCATCTTGTGCCATTGCTCCTACGCATACAAGTGTGAGAGCCAAAGAAAGAAACTTTTTCATTTTGCAATATATGTATTTAGATAATTAATTTGCATAGGTTTGATAATTCAAAAAGTATGCCAAATAAGTGAGATGTTATTGGTTGGTGCGTGATATAGAGTTAACTTCTTTTATTGTCTGTATTTCTGTTAACAACTCTTTCAGTTCTGCATCATCGTGAACGCGGAGCAACATCTTGCCGTCAAAAATTCCTGTATCGGCAGTGAAAGTCATCTCGGTGACATTAACTTTGTGTTTTTCTGATATTATATCAAGCACTCGGATTACTATACCCATTTTGTCAATACCCTTTATCTCGATAGACACGGGGAAAGTGAGGTAGCGGTGCATATTCCATTCGGCAGTCAGTAGTTGTTTGCCTGCTTTGGCTTTAAAGTCCAGTGCTTGTGGGCAGTTCTGCTGATGAATGACAATTTTGCCTGTTCGCAGTCTGCAACCGACCACTTCATCTCCCGGAATAGGTTGACAGCATGGTGCCAACTCATATTCAGTGTCTAAATTGTTTTCAGACAGGACAATGTGTTTTGAGTTCTTGTCCGCAAGATTGCCCGTCACTTTTGTTTCTTCAGGAATGACTTCGTCCTCACTATCTGAATTGTTACCCAATATTCTTGCTATAAATCCTTTTTTCTTGGGCTGAAGAATGCTTCTGAGGTCATCAGTAGTGATAATCCCTTGACCGATTTGTTGATACAATTCCTTCGGAAGCGATAATTTGTAATGGATCAGGAGTCTGTGAATCAAAGCATCTTGTTTTGCCGTCAAGCCCAATACTTCCAACTCGGCGTTTAATATCTGCTCTCCTTTGATTTCCATATTGTGCTGCTGACGGCGGAAAAATGCTTTGAGTCTGGATTGTGCCTTGGCGGTGGTTACGAATTCTAACCATTCTTTCTGCGGCTTGGATTTTCTGGAAGTGAGTACTTCTATCTGGTCACCGCCTTTGAGTACATAGTTGAGAGGTACAAGTTTGTGATTGACTTTGGCTCCGATGCTGTGAAGTCCGATTTCTGTGTGAAGCAGGAAAGCAAAATCAAGAACTGTTGCGCCCTGCGGCAATGTGATTATTTCGCCCTTCGGAGTGAATACGAATACTTCTTGTGCAAAGAGATTCAGTTTGAAAGTATCCATAAAATCAACAGCATTGGGCTCCGGATGTTGCAGAAGTTCTTTGATGGTCTTGAGCCATTTGTCAAGTTCAGACTCGTCCTCTTCGCCTGTCTTGTATTTCCAATGGGCTGCTAATCCTTTTTCAGCAATCTCGTGCATTCGTGTGGTTCGAATCTGCACTTCAACCCATTGTCCTTCGGGGCCCATAACTGTGACGTGCAGTGCCTCGTAGCCATTAGACTTAGGTGTTGAAATCCAGTCACGTATTCGCTCGGGGTGGGGGTGATAGATGCTTGTTATTGCGGAATATATCATCCAACACTGCTCTTTCTCAGACATTTCCATGCTCGGCTGGAAAATGATTCGAGCGGCAAGAATATCATAAACTTCCTCGAACGAGATATTGCGGGTTGACATCTTGTTCCAAATCGAATAAACCGATTTGATTCGGGCATTCAGAGTAAACTGATACCCCATCGCTGTTAGTTTCTCCCGAATAGGTTTGGCAAACTCTTCATAAAAGCCTAACCGTGTGGCTTTATAGGCTGACAGTTTTGCTTCTATCTCGTTATATTTGTCAGGGTTTTCGTATTTGAAACTCAAATTTTCGAGTTCGGTCTTGATGGGAAAGAGTCCGAGACGGTGGGCTAACGGCGCATATATATATTGTGTTTCACCGGCTATTTTATACTGCTTTTCCTTCTTCATTGCGCTCAGTGTGCGCATATTGTGAAGCCGGTCGGCTATTTTGATGAGAATAACCCTGATATCTTCCGACATCGTGAGAAGTAACTTGCGGAAATTTTCAGCTTGTTCCGATGCTTTTTCTCCGAATACTCCGCCGGATATTTTTGTCAGTCCGTCAACAATTTGGGCTATCTTGCTACCGAAGATATTTTCAATGTCTTCTACGGTGTAATCCGTATCTTCTACCACATCGTGCAACAATGCAGAACAAATGGAGGTGGACCCCAAGCCGATTTCTTTTACCACGATGCGGGCTACTGCGAGCGGGTGCATGATGTATGGCTCTCCGGACATGCGTCGGACTCCCTTATGAGCTTGTTTGGCAAATTCAAACGCACGTGTTATCTTCTCAATCTTTTGGCGGTGAGATGTATGGCGATAGTCATCGAGTAAAGCTTCAAACTCGGCTTGAATCATTTCGTCTTCTATTCTTTCCTGCTCTGTCATGGCTCTGTACTATTTGACAATTTAAGGATTGAAATCAGTCGAGAGTAGTTGTTTTGTCTTTCTACTTTGGGCTTCAAATGGCAAAATTACTACTTTTGTGTGAAAATTACAAATTTTAGCGGATAATTTTATTGCCATTTTGAATATACACGCCATGCGGCAGATTTTCGTTGTTGGTCAGTACGCGCCCGTCTATCGTGAATATCTTGTTTTCATCAATATTAGTATGGATGGTTTCCCAGCCGCTTGTTGAATCCAATAAATTCATGAGTGAAAACAATCCGTCTGAAACCTTGCCGTTGTTGGGATTGAAGAGGCCATGATTATACCAAGGCTCATACACGTGGTTGTTATATGGGTTTTCTTCCGGGAACCAGTATATTATGCTTATGACATAGTTGAGTTCCTTGACTGCGGCTACAAGGTCATCGAGAAATGCCTTTTGTCCTGCCGGCGATGCAGCCCAAGTTGAGGTAAGATCGTAAGTCGCGTCTTTATTATACCAGTTGTTGAAGTAACCTGTCTCGACCAACATTATCGGTTTGTCGGCAAAGGTGAGGTGTATATTTTTCATAGTGTTGGTCAGTGTGGTGAGGTCGTTGTGCCACTCAGGATAGTAACTCAATCCTATAATGTCGTAGTCAACTGTTGACAGGCGTTCGTAGATATTTTTTGTTGCAGTCCAATTGTTGGTTCGCTCTGTGTGTATAATGATTTTTGAATTAGGACATGTTTCGCGACATGCTTTTGCGGCATTATTGAGCAGTTTGCGGAAACGCTCCCAATTATTGTCGCTGTTGGTGTAGCATCTGTAAGTTTTTTGACCTTCTGCTCCCCACATCATTCCGTAACTTATCTCGTTGCCGATTTGGATGAAATCCGGCGATGCGTTCTCCTCGACTAATGTGGTCAGAACGTCTTTTGTGTATTCGTATATGGTGTCAACCAATTGGCTTTCGTTCAGTGATGTCCAACGTTTTGGAGTCCACTGGTGAGACGGGTCTGCCCAATAGTCGCTGTAGTGGAAGTCAAGCATCAGATTCAGTCCTGCGTTTTTTATCCTTTTTGACAATGCAACGACATAGTCCAAATCTTGTACTACACCTGTTGAACCATCAGGCTCAACGAAAAGACGTACGCGGGCGATATTGAAGCCTGCCTGATTCTTGAAATAATCAATCAGGTCGGATATGGATTTCCCGTTTTTGTCATAGTATTTAACATTGGCGGCTTCATATTGCGGCAACATGGAAATGTCGCCGCCGGCATACTTTGTTTGTGCAGGGATTATTTGTGAGCAAAAAAGGATAACGGTGATTATTAGCAATTTGTGTTTCATAATATATTATGTTTTTATAGATTATCTTTTGTGTCGGTATTTTCTTGTCAGTCTTCGAAGGAGACTGCCTGTTTTCTTGTGGTGAGCATCCTCGCCATATCCGTAGCCATATCCGTATCCGTAGCCATATCCGTAACCGTAGCCGTATCCGTATCCGTATTTGTGCCGTGTGCCGGCATTAGGAACTGCGTTGAGGACGCAGGCTATCTGTGGAAGGCGTTGTTGTTCATATACTTCTTGTATGAAGTCAAGCATCTCGCGAGGAGTATAGCCGAAGCGGGAGATGAATATAGTCAGGTCGGTGACACGGCTTAAATGGAAAGTGTCGGAAACCATGCCCACAGGTGCAGTGTCAATAACGATATAGTCATACCTTTCGCGCAACCGACTGATAAACACGTCAAGTCGTTTGCTTTGCAGCAGTTCGCCGGGGTTAGGTGGAACTATGCCGGCAGGGATAACGTCAACATAGTCGTTAATGCCGGAAGGGAGTATCGTATCGTCAATAGAATATGAGTCATCACTCAAATAACTCGTCAAACAGCCTTTTCCATTCAGAGGGATATATTTGTCCAATGCGGGTTTTCTCAAGTCCATACCGACAAGGACAACGCGCTTTTTCAGCAGTGCAAGGCTCAATGCCATATTGACGGCGGCAAATGATTTGCCTTCGCCTTGGATACATGAGGTTATGAGGATAACGGGGTGCTGGTCTTTTTTTTCTGCCAACATGAACATGATATTGGTTCGCAGGAGTCTGAATAATTCTGCGGCAGCATTGTTTTTACCCTCTGCCACAATGATTTGTGTCGTACCGTCATGTCGTGCGAGTGTTCCTGCAAGAGGGGCTTTTACTATAGATTCGTATTCCTGTCTGTCGGTAATTGTATTGTTCAGCAGGTCAATAATATAGATAATTAGTATTGGTAGTATCAGACCGATAATTAATGCTAATGGGAACACCACACGTCGTCTTGGTGACGATATCCTTGTTGCCGGCTGAGCGGTGTCTATCGTTCTGGCAGGTGTTGCCGTGGCTGCGAGGGTAAGAGCGTTTTCTTCGCGTTTGGTGAAAAGAAAGAGGTAAAGTTCTTCTTTGATTTGCTGTTGGCGTTTTATCGAAATGTATTCCCGTTCTTCGGTGGGGACATTTTTTATCTTGCTGTTGAACTGAAGGTTTTGTTTTTCTGCATCCTTATGGGCAATCTGCAGTCCCTTTTTTACACCTTTGATACTTTGAAGGATATTTTCGCGCAATACGGCGGTTTGTTCGTCCATATAGACAGTTACCGGATTGTTTGCTGATGCTGTTCTGCTCAATTTCATCCGCTCGAGAATCATTTTGTTGTAGTCGTCAACAAGGGCGGTCAGAGATGCATCGTTGATGCCGAGATTGGCAGGAATGAGGCTGTATAAATTAGATGTGTCGTTCAGGTATTGTTCTATGTATTCAACAAGTGTTATTTGGGTCTGAAGTTCAACGGCTTTCTGGTGGTAAGCATTACCGGTTTGGAGATAGAGTTGTGCGTCAGAGGAGAGGTCGGTCATCTGCTTGTCGCGTTTGTAACTTTCCACTTCTTTTTCCACGTCAACTAATTCGTGGGTGATGATTTGTAACCTTTCTTCTATAAAACGCCCGGTATTGGTGGCTATCATGTTTTTGTCGATAAGCGCATCCATGTTGTAGAGTTCCACCATTTTGTTTAGCAAATCAACAGCCCGTTGCGGCATATCTGTGGTGGTTGAAAGCGAAATCATATTCGATTCTTTCTTGACTTGCTCAACGTTTATCTTTGCCTGCCAACTCTCCACCAATCTTGGAACGGGTGAAACGTAAACACGGTATTTATCACCTGTTTGCAGTTCCTTTTCAGAGGTTATCATAAACGAGCCGTATGGTGTTGCCAATGGTTGGGAGCGGGGTACTTCGAAATGTTTTGTGAATTTGCTGCCGTATTTAAGTCCGAGCTTGTAAGTGTCGCTTTTTACTGTTATGTCGAATACAACAGGCTTACTCAATGTGTCAATAAACAAAGCTGGAAATTGCAGTGTTATATCATGTTGCGGATATTGTCCTACCCAACGAAGACCTGTTTTGTGACGGTATTCGGTTTGGAGCGAGAGGGCTTTAAGCGATTGGGAAACGATATTTTTTGATGCAATGATACGCGTTTCGTCTTCTACGCGTTTTGCTTCGCCCATTCCCATAAATTCAAGCATGTTGTCCAATTGTGATACATTGCCTTCTTCGTTGGAACGTATCATAATCAGTGAACTGACGCGATACTGCGGCACTTTACTCATGACGTAAAGCACTCCGACACCGATACATACGGCTATTGATATTAAAAACCAATACCAGTTGCGCAAATATTTGAAAAATAATTTCCGCAAATCAATCGTCTGTTCGTTATTTTCAGCCATGTTGATTAAATGTTTTCAATTTATGGGTTATTTTTTTGTCAATGCCACTACACTTATAATCACTGTAGCCATGGTTGCCGCAGTGGTTGCCATAGAAAGATATGTTCCTATGTTTTGCGAATTGATGGCTCTTACGCCGTTCGGCTCTACATACACCAAATCGTTTTGCTGAAGGTAATAGAAAGGCGAACTGAATATCTCCGGCGAATTGAGGTCAAGTGTGCCGAAATGCAACTGACCGTTTTCCTCGCGAATTACCTTCACCGTATTGCGTTTGCCGTAGGGAGTCAGATCGCCGGCTTGAGCAATAGCTTCAATCACGGTCATTCGTTCTGCCTGAACTTGGAAACGTCCCGGGCGGTTGACTTCACCTAATACACTTACGTTGAAGTTCAGAAAGTTGATTGTAACAACAGGATCTTTTACCGATGCGGAAATTTTTCCTTCCAGATATGCTATTGCTTCAGATTTTGTTTTGCCGGCAAGTTTGATTTTGCCAAGAACAGGAAAGTCAATGCATCCCGTTGAGTCAACCATATAGTGAATCAGCATTGGTGTTGTGTGTATAACATCTGACGACGGAGAACTGTATATTGCTGCCGGCATATTGAATGGTGCAACCGCATTAGGATCCAATGCTGTAACAATAATAATTAATGCATCACCTGCACTAATACGTATATCACCGTGAGAATTAAAATGTTGACTAACCGCCTTGGCAACTTCAGGATTGTCAATACCTTGAAAATAAGTCAAAGTTTTCTGCGTTGTGCAGGCAGAAAACATTATTAAAGATGATAATATCAAAAGCACATTATGTTTCATGCCGCAAAAGTACGAAAAAAAAATGAAATATACAAATATTTCAGTTGAAAGTCTGTCAATTACTTTTTAGAGGTTGATAAAAACACACAGCGGTTTTGTATTTTAATATAGATAAGCCATTTTCGGCATAGCAGTAATTGTCTGATAAATAGGAAAGTTTAGTTAGTATAATAATTCTCAAATCTCTTGCAAGCTTGCTGTAGCCCGCATGTTGCGCATTTAGGCTTTCTTGCTTGGCAGACATATCGTCCGTGGAGCAGAAGCCAGTGGTGGGCTTTGGGAATAATATCTTCAGGTATATATTTGATTAGCGTCAGTTCTGTCCGGCGTGGATTTTTGCTGTTTGTGGTCAAACCTATACGTTCTGCAACGCGGAAAATATGCGTGTCAACAGCCATCTTGGGTTGCGAAAAAGCTACGGCGGCAATCACATTGGCTGTCTTTCTGCCAACTCCGGGCAGTCGCATCAATTCATCAACTTCAGAGGGAACAATGCCGCTAAAATCTGACATCAACATTTTAGCCATACCGACAAGATGACGAGCCTTGCTGTTAGGGTAGGAGATAGAATGGATATACTTAAGCACTTCATCTTCAGTAGCTTGTGACAGCGAGCGGGCATCAGGAAATGCCTCGAATAGTGCAGGTGTGACAAGGTTGACACGTTTGTCAGTGCATTGTGCCGAAAGCATGACAGCTACGAGCAGTTCATAATGGTTCTTAAACTGCAATTCAGATTCAGCTACAGGCATGTTTTGCTTAAACCACTTAATTACGTAGTCATATCTCTGTCGCGTTGTCATCAGTATCCTGTTTGTTGTATTGTTTAGCTAAACTACCGATGAAATCGGCAATTTTATGAGCTGTCTGCTCCGTGTCTTTTGATATCTCTTTGTGTTGGCGGCGTAAATTCATTATGCCGTAAAGAAAAACAAAACAAATTTCAAGGTCGCTCATCGCCGGATTGTCTGATTTGCTTTTCAGTAGTGAAAGAGAGGGTAGTATTTGGTAGTATTTGGCGATGTAGAAAGCATCTTTGCCATCGTTCATCAGACGCAAATGGCAATCCTGCAAATCAATAAGTATGTTTTTTATCAATTGGATATGTCCTTTTCTGACGACTCCTTCACGGCGCATCATATCAATCAGACTCTCGTACCATTCACGTTCCTCGCGATGTTGCTCTTTGTTGAGACGCATAGTGGAAATGAACTGCGAGTCAATTGCATCAATATCAGCACCGAACGCACGTATTATGTCCTCTACCTGCCACATGTACAGCAGATATTCCGCCATATTGTTTTGTTTTAACTGATGAGCGATAAACATAGTAGTAAGTTAGCAGAGTGTGAGTTTAATAGTAAATGGTCAAAAAGAATATGAAATAAATGTTTCTATGTCGCGGCGGTCTTTTTTTGTGGGTCGTCCTGTGCCTCGGTCTCTGCCTTGTTGCCCCGCAAGGCGCTTCAACTCCAATAAGTCTAATTGTTCGGGTGCAGTGCAATCTTCAATATATTGCGGTACGAGTTTTGCTCCTACACGGTTTTCGGTGAGACCAATTACGCGATATGTGTATGTTACGGGAGGTTTGCGCACATTTATCAGTTCGCCCTTTTCTATTACGCGTGACGGTTTTGTCTCAATCCCGTCAATGGTTATACGCCCTTTCTTACATTCCTCGGTAGCTATTGAACGAGTCTTATAGACACGAGTCGCAAAAAGAAATTTGTCTATTCTTACACCCATTATTATTACAATTTTGCAATATTAAACTGTTGAAAAGTCTTTAGTTGTGAGATTAATCAGTTTTGCTGCTGCCTGCAGGTTGCTCATGACTTATTGTTTGTGACTTTTGGTTATTATATTGAGTCATTGTTTTAGCAACACCTTGCAGACAGAAGGAACTGATTATTCGGGTTGTGGTCTTGCAGAGTTCATCAAGCTGCTGTGCTTCGTCCGGATCCCATACGCCGAGTACATAATCTATCTGATGACCGGTAGCAAAATTGTTTCCGATGCCGAATTTCAAGCGGGCGTAGCTTTGTGATTCGATGCACTCCTCGATATTTTTCAGCCCGTTATGACCGCCTGCCGAACCTTGACTGCGAAGACGTAGTGTCCCGAATGGCAGGCTGATGTCATCCACAAGGACAAGCAGGTTCTCTATCGGTATCTTTTCTATATACATCCAATAGCGCACAGCATGACCGCTGAGATTCATCAGTGTGTTTGGCTTGAGCAATACGACTCGTGCGTTTTTGATTCTTCCGTCGGCAACGGCTCCGTATCTGTTTTCTTCAAATTTTGCACCTATGCTTTCCGCAAAGGCATCAATCATGCGAAACCCCGCATTATGCCGTGTGTTTTTGTACTCCCAACCGATATTTCCGAGTCCTGCAATTAAGTATTTCATTTGATTTTCTTATTTGTATTCATTGGTAGGAAGCGATAGAGTAGTGAGAACGGTTTGTGCCGTAAATATCTACTTAATGCCTGCTACCGAAGTCTTTTTTCATTTCGGTTTACAAACAAACGCAGACCGATTTAATCTGACCTGCGTTTGAAAAAATAATCAGCTGTCATTAAACTGTTGATAGCCGATAGTCTTCAGCTTGTTATTCGCCACTTTCGGCAGCTGCCTGAGCGGAGGCACGCGTAGCCTTGACTTGAACAACAACAGCACTCTTAACGTTGGTGATTTCCAACTTGTCGAATTGCAGGTCTGCAACCAGCATCTTCTTACCCAAACCGAGACTGTTAATGTCAATAACCATTTCTTCAGGTATGTCAGTATAAATACCTTTGACATTCAGTTTACGCATCAAGAGAGCCAACTTACCACCGGCCTTGACACCTTCTGCATGACCTTCAAGGCGGATAGGTATTGCTACTTCTACCGGTTTCTTTTCATCAACAGCAAGGAAGTCAATGTGGAGCACATTGTCTTTTACCGGATGGAACTGCAGTTCTTTGATAACTGCCATTTGTTCTGCACCATCAATGTTGAGCTTTACTGCATAGACAACAGGAGTGATGATAAGTTTCTGAACGTCTGCATCCTTAACTGTAAAAGTTTTGTTGATGCCTAAACCATAAAGATTGCAAGGTACCAAACCCTGACGGCGGAAATTTTTGGCTGCTTTTTTACCGAAATCGTTGCGAGCTGTTCCGATAAGTTCGTAAATTTTCATTTTGAAAATGTTTAAATTGTGTTACTCAAAGTCTGCAATATGTTTTGTTTTAAGTGATTATATCGCAGATTTCCCATCACACTTTCCTGATTTCAGCCAAACACATATGTAAGAAATCAATAATATCTATCAATTCAAGACATATAGCTAAAATCGAAAGCGGCTGCAAAATTAATATATTTTTTTGATATATGCAAATTTTTCTGCTTTTGGTTAATGCTATTTTGCATCTTCGAAAATTATGGTCTGTCCGTTGGGATAGTTGATACTTTCGATTTTGATTAATGGTATTGTCTCAACCTTGCCGTCTGACTCGACATCAATAAATTTAAGTACGCTTTCTGACATTGCAACAACGTTGCCTTTTCTTATTGACCCGTCAGACATTTTGAGTTCATCATACTGGCTGAGGTCGTATTCATCCTCAAAAATAGAGCGTACCGCCGCCTGTCGTTCCAATTCTTCTTGTGAAGCAACGGTCGTTTTTTCTTTGCTTGGCAGCAAACCGAAATCTTTTGCATAGATTACTCGACCATCGCTCATGTGTAGAGAGTTGACTTTTTTAGTACCGATATTTTTGGCATAGCTGACGATATTGTTTTTCTCCTTGTGTACAGCGCATTGGACGTGGCTGCCGTTGGTCAGGTGGATAACATCAGGTTGTAAAGCATTGTTGTTAACGTTACGTTCTATGTGGTCAACACGTGTCATTGATATTGCGGTGAAATACCTGACATATTGAGGATTGGCATCAATAACCTTGCACACATAATATTTTCCGGTGGCAAGGAAAATCGTGTCTTTCTGGGCATAGACTGAAAGTACTGATACCAAAACAAATAAGAGAGTAAAAAGTTTCTTCATATTTGATGATTTTTTAACTATTGACTGCAAATTATAAACTACTGAAAGCAAGTGCATAGAGTCTCATTTGCTTGACCATTGCCAACAAACCGTTCGAGCGTGTCGGTGAGAGGTGTTCTTTAAGACCTATGCGGTCAATGAAATAAAGGTCTGCATTCAGGATGTCGCGTGGTGTCTGGTGGTCGAAAACGCGAATCAATAATGCTACTATGCCTTTGACGAGTATAGCATCACTATCACCTTGGAATTTGACGACACCGTCTTCATGGTCTGCCTGAAGCCATACTTTGCTCTGGCAACCGTCGATAAGGTTATTGTCTGTTCGGTATTCTGCCGGAAATGGTGATAGTTGGTTACCATAGTCTATCAGCAGAGCGTAACGATCCATCCAATCGTCCAATTCCGTGAACTCATCAATGATGATATCTTGTATTTCGTTAATAGTGTTCATAATATATATAAAGTCTTCAAATAATTACATCAGCCTGTAAGTAATATTGTTCGCGTTGTTCGAGGTCTTTTGTGATAAATTCAAGCAGTTGTTTCGGATTGAGGTTTTGGAGTCGAGGTCTGGCTTTGATGTCTTCAGCGGACAAACTTGTGGCAATCTGTAATGCTGTCCATTTTAGATAGACGACTGTGCCATGTTGTTTCATGAGTTTGATGTTGCTATTGTTACATGACATTCCGCCGCCGGTGGCAATAATCGTGTCTGTCAAATCACTTCCTATCAGGTCAAGAAGCAGTTGGTTTTCCAATGAACGAAAATGGTCTATTCCGTATTGTTCGATAATTCGGCGGCATGACATATTATACAGTTGTTCTATTTCTGCGTCGGTGTCAATAAACCGTTTGTTTTGTTTGAGGGCGAGTTGCCGACCGAGGGTCGTTTTGCCGCTCCCCATGTATCCTATTACAAATAAGGTGCTCAAAACGGAATAGGTATGGTTTTAAAACGAGGACAATCCTGATACGTGGTCTCATCGATATTGTATATCTGGTCGAGAGTCCGGTTCTCAAGTAGCAGGCTGTCGTTTTGTATTGTGGCTTTAATGAATGTGGCAGGCAGGTCTTTGCAATCTTCAAATTGTATATTGACAGGCTCTTTGTCATACCAATAGCCGTTTTTGATTATATATACTTGTGATGATGCCAAAGGAGCATATACAGTTTGAATAACCACTAATTGTGAGTCTTTGCATAACAATTCTATTGTGCTGCCCTCCGTTTGTCTGACAATGATATGCTCATTTTCAAAATCAGCCGTTTCAATCCATGATTTGCCGAATAGAAAGTTGGTTATTGTATCGAATTGACCGGCGTCGGCTTTCTCCATGAGCTCAAACCTTTGTTGCGGAGTAAGCATAGGACACACATGAAGCGGAGCACCCATATACAAAGCCTTAACAGAACATGAACTTTCTGTTTGTGCTGATGCCGACAATGGCAGAGCCAATAATATCAGTAATAACAATAACATGAGCAAATTCCAACTTCCGGCTATCCGTGACTAATTATCAATTAATACAATCGCGTAGGCGGCAATGCCTTCTTCGCGTCCTACAAAACCGAGGTGTTCGGTTGTTGTGGCTTTGATTGACACTTGGTTTGTGTCAACCTTCATAGTTTGTGCTAAACATTCGCGCATCCGGTCGATATACGGGGACAATTTTGGGGCTTGGGCGCATATTGTACAATCGCAGTTAACAAGGTGATAACCTTTTTGTTCAATCAACCGCATGGTGTGTTGCAATAGTATCTTGCTGTCAATATTTTTATATTGCGGGTCTGTATCAGGGAAATGGTATCCTATGTCGTGCAGGTTTGCCGCTCCGAGAAGAGCATCGCACAAAGCGTGAATCAGAACATCTGCATCTGAATGACCCAATAGCCCGAGATGATGTTCAATCAGAATGCCGCCAAGCCAAAGTTGGCGGTTGGCGGCAAACCGATGAACGTCATATCCTTGTCCGATACGCATGGTTAATTAGTATCAAGTAGTTAGTATTAAGTAATCAGTTTGGCTACCAATATCCAACTACCAAACTACTTATTTAGTCTTTAATCAAGCTTTTGATTCCTGCGAGGTCAAATGCCATTGAGAATCTCAATGTTTGGTCAAGCGGGTTGGTTGCTGCTGTGCCTATAACGTATGCTGCATGTAACTCGAATATAGACAGGCGGAAGCCTGCACCAACTGTGAAATAGCGGCGGTTACCTTTGAGTTTATTCTCGTGGCTGTAGCCTGCGCGGGCAAAGAATTTACGGTCGTATGAGTATTCCAAACCAACACCGAATTGTATCTCTTTCAGTTCTTCAAGTGCTCCGTTGGGTGCATCTGCGAATGAAAGGAACCAACCGCGTGGTGATTGAAGGGCTGAATACCACTCGTTGATATCTGTGGCATTTTCTGCATACCAAAGGTCACGGTCATCTGCTGTACCTGTAAAACCTAATTCTTTTTCAACAATTCTGCTGCGGCGTGTCGGAACGAGCAGTTTGTTCAGGTCAACGTTGAATGACAAGCGGTTGTAGTCGTCAAACGGCAGCTCGTAGGACAGACCGAATTTCAGGTTGGCAGGGATAAAGTTACGTGTTACGTCATCATATGTAACCTTTCCGCCGAGGTTGGACAGATTTAATCCCCATGCAAATTTGCTCTCGCCCATTGCAATTTCAATAGGTAGGGCATAATACATAGAAACATCTGCTGCCATAGTCCAGGCTGCGTGCATATCTGCGCCCGAACCCATAACCGATGCGTTGGCTCCGTTGTTGAGGTCGGAAACCATGGCACGCAAAGTAACACCCATTGAGAAGTGGTCGGTCAGACGGCGTGAATAAGCAATGTCTAATGCCCATTCGTTAGGCTTTACGTCCATCATTGTGGCACCTGTATTGTCGGTGAGTGTAACATTACCCATTGAGAAATAGCGGAATGATGCAGACAAGGCATCAAAATCAGAGAACTTATAGTAACCTGTAATGTATGCAAGGTCAATGTCGTGAACCAATTTACGCAACCATGGTGTATAGTTGACAGATATACCACCGTGGCTTTCCATGAATGCGTATTTCGATGGATTCCAGTGTTGTGAATACATATCAGGTGTTGTTGCCGCACCGATATCACCCATTGCACCGGCGATAGCATCTGTTCCTATACTTTGTGAGGGCATACCTGTAATTACAGGATTCATTGACTCGTCAATCTCTGCAAACACAGGCATTGACACGATAGCCATAGTGAGAAGGCTGAAAAACGTTTTCTTCATTGTTATATATAAAATTAAATTATTTGGTCGTTAAGTCTTAAGCAATCAGTCGTTAGACTATTATGTTTAGTATGGTAAGTCGGATTAGGCTTTCCACTTTCTACTGAATAACCATAAACTTGCCGTTTTTTGATACATATTCGCTTTTTTCTGTGCGTACCCTTACTTGATAAACGTACATACCTGTCGATATATTGCATTGAGCCGGAGATAAATTTATCATGTCTGCTCCCTGCTGCGAATAGGAATATATCTTTCGTCCGCTCAAATCGAAGATGTCAATCTGCGAATAAAGCACTGCGTCGGGTCTGTCGTGGGACACGTTGAAATGAATTATTCCGCCTACAGCAACCGGATTTGGGTAGGTCAGGACGGAGAATATAACCGGTTCAAGTCCTGTGACCACTCCGAAATTTAGTCTTGCCGTAGATGAATTATTCAGAAGATCCCAAGCGCGGAGAGTGAGGAAGTGCTGTCCATCGGATAATGTTGACAGACGGTAGGATATTTTGCCGGCTTGGTAACTGTTGGGTTCTGCGGTAAAATATTCATTCATGACATAAGCTTGAGTCGGGTCGGCATCTATTGTGAGCATCAGGTCGTGTCCTATACCGGTACCGACTGTGTTGATTCCGTTTTCATCGAATATGTCGGCATAAAAGTGAGGCTGTTCGTTAACGTTGTCCCCGTCCTGAAATTCCGGATTTTCCATATAGAGAGTTATTTGCGGACCCTCTTCGTCTGTTATGATATAGCTCGAACTACCGCCTATAGTAAAGTCGTTGCACCAACCGTTGCCTTCGCCGTTGTTTTCGTCATAAGCATAGAATACCATTCGTCCCAAACCGTAGTTGTACTTGATATCTTTAGGCATCATAAATGTACATTGCCACAGCCCGTTATTTACATCAACTTCTCCATTGAAGAGTGTGTTGGGGTAGTCTTTGAATTTATAGCGTCTTTTCCTGTTTTCTTCGGTTTGGTCGTTGTCGTTGGTGGTGATTATCTGCATCTTGTCGAGGATGTTGATTTGTACTTTCCCGTTGAAATCGCTCGCAAGATTACCCTCTTGGTCAGTTATCTGTCCACGGATTGTGTTTATTGAAACGGCTCTTAAAGTATCTGCCGAAGAGATGTCTTTGTCGTTGATTGTCAGAGCCTCAACTTTATAATCAGTCGGATAATGCAGGTGCAGTGCCGGATCACCGAGTAGAACATAAGGCAGTTTGTTTTCAGTGTAGAGCTGTTGGTTTTTGCCTAAACGAATTGCATCGCCTATGGTGTTTTTGTAGTCCGGATTGTTAGGGTTGGCGAAAAGTGCTTCGCAGATATAGCGGTTGAGAATGTCGTTTTCTGACGCGTAAACTGTTCTGCAAGCAGACAGCATACTGATAGCACCGCCGTTAGGGTTGAGTACGGATTCTTCACCGGCGGAAACGGCTTGTGCGTCAAACTGGCTGAAATTACATGTGGCAAAGAGCCAAAATCCTTGTTTGGCATTTTCCATACTTCGTATGTCATTGACGTGAAGCACTATCTCGCTTGTGATATTGGTGTATCCTGCATGACCGCAGTAATTGAAAAAGAGTACTCCGTTGTTCAGCATGTTTTGAAGTTTGTTTTTGGCTAACGGATAACTCTCGCCGGAAGCTGATGTCTCTTGCTGGTATGCATCGAGATATATCTTTGTAAAATTGAAATTCAGATTGTTTTTGCGAACTATTTCAGCAGCGGTATCGGCACACTGTACGTGTGTGGCTCCGTCGCCATCGTCTGCAAGAAATAAGAGTTGGTTCCTCCAATTTCCGAAATTGTCGTTTGCTATGTATTTTACGAGTTTATTGACAAGTCCTTCTGCGTCGGACTCACTATTTACCGGCAGTCTGCCAACGCTGATTTTCATGGTGTTACTCATGTCGCTTGTGCCGTCGTTGTCGCCAAGGAAGCAGAAATAGTCATCGGTTGAATAAGCAGATGTTTCTTTGAGTGAGTTTGTTGCTTGGTAGGTCAGCAGGAAATTATTTCCTGAAGTACGAAGTATCTTGCGGTTGTCGAAAGTACCATCGCCTACAAGCTGAAGGTAGCGCGGGGCTACTCCATCGTTGCGTAATGCTCTGTCGTATAGCATTTTCATCAGCCAGCGGTATGCCGTTGCATCAGGTGTGCCGGACGAAAATTCATTATATACCTGTTGGTCGGTAACCACGGCTACTGACAAGCCGTCATATTGTTGGTGGGCATGAGCCAAGGTCTTGGCTTGAGTAAGGAATAATTCATTGGTAATTACCACATATTCAATGTTCTCTAATGCGTGCAAATCCTGATTGTCAATTATTCCCACTACATCGGCTTCTTTAATCTTGGCTTTGCTGATATCCACTGCTACAAAACGTTGCAAACTGTTGTTTGGTGCAACAAATGTTAATTCCGAGCCGTTTGACTCAGTTTGCATCTCATAGGCGTTGAACGGGTCTGTGACATTCCAAATGCGGACATCTGAATTTGCATTTTCGAGATGATATTTCTTTGAGTCGTAACTGCCTATATTATCGGGACATGAGAAATACAGAATATCGTCAACCATTTTGAGTTGCCTGTAGCCGCTAATTTCAATATAATTGAGAAATCCCAATGCCGAACTGTTGTCGGCGATATAAGCAATCTTAATGTTTTGGGATTCTGACCCGTCAGGGTTTATTCTGTTGCTTATTCTGCTTCCGCCGACTCCCATGGTCAGGTTATCGCTGGTGGGGCGGGCGGCAATATTGACGGCTTGTACTTGTACTCCGTTTAGTGATACGTTGAATACTGATTGTGTGGTTGACAATGCAGCTACATCAGTCATAATACACATGTATCTGTCAGTAAGCAAATTAGGAAAACTAAAGTTGAGGCTTAATGAGTGATTGTAGCCTAATGTTTCGCCGTAGAACTCACGACCGCCTCCTGCCTTACCACTTCTGTCAATGAGGTTTATTGTGTCTATCTCGTGAATCTGATAGTCAAGGAAAGACGAGGTTTCGGTGTCGAATGCGGTCAATGGCTCTGTTTCTTTTTCGATTCTTTTGCCTTTGCCAACGTCAGAGGTGATGAAATAGTAGCCGTATTTCGAATAAGGGTTGTTGGTGTGACGGAATCGCGACCCTGTCCATTCCCAGTTTGTCGGTCCTTGTGCATGGAAAATCAGTTTGTTGTCAGTAAGGTATGAAGCAATTTCGGGCAGGTCATCAATTTTGGGTTGTGTAAAGTCTTGTGTTAACATAGCACCTCCGAACCCGAATACGTGTGCGTTCTGCGGGTCTATGCCTTGTTTGCGTAAGGTCTCGAAACTCACGCTATAGAGTCCGTTATCAGATACCCGCACCTTAAGCCACTTGCCGCTATTGAGTACGGAATGGTCGGCGTAGGTATGGATTTGGTTGGTGTCATCCTCGCCGGGAGTCGGCGGCACAAGAGCTTGGGCACTCGTGTTTATCGCACATGCGAATGTAGCAAGGATAAGTAATATGTATGTTTTTATTTTGTTCATATATGCTGTTATTTGTTGGTGTTTGGGTTTGTGATTAGGGAATCTATTTTATTGTCGTATAGAGTAATATGTTTTGCTTTTGAGATGCTGTTGTGATTTGTACGATGTCGTTGATAGATAGAGGGATATATCGGTCGGTCATGTTTATTGCTATAATGTCGCCGGTGCAGAGTTTGAAGTAGCGGCTTACGATTTCAATTGCTTTCTCAGGTGTTGTCAGTGCCTCGGCATTTGCAGTCAGTACAGTGTCGTTTTTTACGATGTTGTATGATTGCCCGCCATCGGTATTCTGAATTTCAGCCCATTTGCTAATCGCAAAAGAATTGTCGAAAGCGTCCCACTGGCTCTGCTGCAATTTGTTCTGAAGAGCTTGCTGCAAACGGTCGTATGCTCTGAAACTCATGGATGTTGCTATTGCGTCATAATACCGTGAGGCAAAGCGTTGCTCAATATTTCTTCCCAATCGTGAAATGCGTATTGCCAAACAGGGTAGTGCGCGTAAATCGTTTGTAAAATGAGGAATATATAGCGGTTTGTTGTTTACCAAAAGTGCTGTTTCAGGCTTTACAACTATTTCTGATAGCGGGCTTTCTGAACTAACGGCTGAACAGTTGCCGTTATCCGCAGTTGTAAGGCATATTATCTTCATAACTTGTAGTCGGGTATGTTTTTTCGCAATACGACAAATTAACGTGCAAAATTAATAATTTTTATTGATTTAAACAAGTTTTTGCCGTTTTTTTTATGCTAAACGGCATTAAAAATTAAAAAACATGTTGAGCAATTAATATTTGACATGAAAATCTTAAAAAAATATTAGTGTTGATAGTATTATACTGCCCTATATGGCAACTAATTCTAATGACTGATTTGGGTTTAGTGGCGGATTAAGCGGCAAAATAAGAAAAGAGAAGACTGCCTTACGCGTAAGGCAGTCTCTTGTATGCATTGTTGCAACTATTTCTTGGTTATTCGAAGCGGAAATAGTTTTTGGCATTGTTGTAGCAGATGTCTTCAACCATTTGTCGAACACGTTTTTCTTCGTAACCGATAAAGGGTATGAGTCCGTTTTCGATATCGTTGCCGAGGATGTTGCACAATGTGCGGCGGAAATATTCGTGGCGCGGATATGAGAGGAATGAGCGGCTGTCGGTAAGCATGCCGACAAAGCGTGACAGCAAACCGAGATTTGACAATGCCATCATTTGTTTTTCCATACCGTCTTTTTGGTCGAGGAACCACCAACCGGAGCCGAATTGTATTTTCCCTGGTACTGAACCGTCTTGGAAATTGCCGAGCATAGTGGCGATAACTTCGTTTGCGCATGGGTTTAGATTGTAGAGGATGGTCTTTGCCAACTTGCCGCATGAGTTCATCTCATCAAGGAAATGAGCCATTGCCTTGGCTGTTGTAAATTCGCCTATCGAGTCAAAACCGGTGTCTGCACCGAGTTGTGCAAACATTTTGGAGTTGTTGTTGCGGATTGCTCCGTAGTGGTATTGTTGAGTCCAGCCTGAGTCATAGTCCATTTCTGCCTGTGTATGCATAAAAGCATGTTTGTATTGGCGTATTTCGTGCAGTGTCAGTTCTTTTCCTGCAAGGGCTTTGGCGAAAATTTCGTTGATTTCCTTGAGGGTGTAAGGTTCGTCATAGAATTCCTCAATGCCATGGTCTGAAAGTCGGCATCCCATTGATTCGAAAAAGTCGTGACGTTTTTGCAGAGCCTCGTTTAGTTCGGTGAAGCTACTGATAGACATACCTGCGGCTTCTTCAAGTTTGTGAATATAAGCAACAAAAGAGGCTGCTTCGATATTCATTGCGGCATCGGGTCTCCATGCCGGTAGCATGCGTACTTCTGCTGTCGGGTCTGCGGCTACTATCTTGTGCCATTCGAGAGTGTCGGCAGGGTCATCTGTGGTGCATACTATTTCTACGTTGTAGTGTTTCATCAAACCGCGTGGGGTAAACTTCGGGTCGTTGGCAATCAACTCGTTGCAGCGGTCGTATATCTCGCGGGCGGTTTCCGGATTGAGACGTTTGTCAATTCCGAAAGCTGTTTTGAGTTCGAGATGTGTCCAGTGATAGAGCGGGTTACGGAAAGTGTAAGGCACTGTAGCTGCCCATTTCTCAAATTTCTCCCAGTCGGTAGTGTCTTTGCCCGTGCAGAAACGCTCGTCAACACCGTTTGAACGCATGGCGCGCCATTTGTAATGGTCGCCCATCAACCATATCTGGGCTATGCTTTCAAAGCGTTTGTTCTCTGCCACCATTTGCGGAATCAAATGGCAGTGGTAATCAATTATCGGCATTTTTGCCGCATGTTCATGGTAAAGTGATTTTGCTGTTTCGGTCTGAAGCAGAAAATCTTTGTCTAAAAAAGGTTTCATATATTCATTTACAATTTAATTGTTTACAACAACCGGTACAAACAACGTTTGCAAAGTTAGTTATATTTTTTTGCATAGCAAAATGCAGATGAAATTTTGGAGTGGTATAAATTATCGTTTTTTGTTGATTTTTTGTTGTATTTTGAGGTATGCTTGATATAGTACCGGTGGTACGATATATGCCATAGTTACAACGCATATCATTCCGAGTATTGTCACAACACCAAGCGAGTGCATGGCGGGATGACGTGCAATAACCAGCACTCCTATTCCAACAAACATGATAAGTGCGGAAAGGATAATGCTTCGTTTGTAAGCGGTTAGTATAGGCTTGCCTGTTTCATGCTCGTAAATCAGTCCTTCGGTGATAAAAATAGTGTAGTCATCGCCTTGCCCGAAAATAAAGGTTGCAAGTATTATATTTACTATATTGAATTGTAAGCCGAACAGATACATCATTCCTAATATCCAAACCCATGCTATCAGCATTGGAGTGAAAGCTATCAGTCCGAGCCATACGCTTTTGAGATTAATGCATAAGAAAATAAGTACTATAAGTGAGCAGGCAAGTCCTATATAGTCAAAATTGTCAGACAAAGTGTTGGTCAGTTGTGAGTTGAGTGATTGAATGTCAAAAATCTGCGCATCAGGGTATTGCTGTCGCAGTTGTGCTTCGGTTTGAGTTATCTGATTGTTTGGAACCTCTATAGTGTGGATGATTGTTTTCAAGTTATTATCCGTGGTTGTTGAAACTATACTTGGTTGGAGAAGTGAGAAAAATGGCGCGAAAGCGTTGTCTTTAAAACCTGAGAGTCGGGCTTGTTCGGCAAAATAGTTGATTTGTTCCGTATGTTGTTGCCAAAAAGAATCCCATTTTCGGAGGTATGGTGCGGGGTCGGAAATTTGCCTGCAGATATAGACTGTTTGTGTATTTTTCTTCCCTGCGATGTCGAGGAAATAGTCAATATCTGCGCGTTGCTGTGGTGTCATGTAATTGATATTGTTGAGGTTGGAGTCGAATGACAGGCGTGGGGCAAAAATGCTGAAAACACCGGTCAGCAGGAGGACTGCGGCAATAACTATTTTGTTGGCATGTGGTTGAAATGATGCTAAACGGTCGATGAGAGTTGAGAGTTGAGAGAGTCTAGAGAGTCTAGAGAGTCTAGATAGTCTAGAGTGTCTAGAGTGTATAGAGAGTTGAGAGTTGAAATCTTCAATCAGATGCGGCAGAAAAAGTATGGTGAAAAGTATGGTGCCAACGAGCATCAGTGCGCTGAAGAGTCCGAGGTCGTGTAGTGCCTTGGAGTGAAGCGGAACAAGGCATAGGAATGCCCCTACAGTTGTAATGTTTCCGACAACGAGAGGCGAAATAACTTCCGTAAGAGTGGTTGTCATATCGTTTCGCTGGTCGCGGTGGACAATAAGGTGGAGCGGATAATTAACTGCTATACCGACAATAACAGAGCTGATTCCCAAAACGATAAGCGATATCTCTGTTGTTATCATCCCCATTACTCCGAGGGCAAACAGCATACCGAAAGATATAGTCAGTAGCAGCCAAAGTATGTCGCGCTTGCGTTTCAGACTTGTGAGTAGCAGCAATGTTATAGCAATCAGGGCTATAGAGATGGTAATAATGCTGTCGCGTTTGATACGTTGAGCGTTGCCTACAGAGATGACAGGTGCGCCTGTAGCCCTGATATTCAGTTGACTGTCTCGCAGGTTGAATTCGTTTTGTATTGTTGCGGTTATTTCGTTGATTTTTTTTACGAGTACCGCATTGTTGCCGGATTCATTGCTACCGAAAGGTGAATCCAAAAAAGCAAGAGCGCGACTATGGTCAGCGGAGAAAATATATCCGTCAATTATGTCAAACGCGCCGCCTGCCTGCTGCGGCAGCCTGAGATATGAGGAAAACAAATCAAGCGGGTCGGTGGAAATCAAGGGTTGGAGCATACCTGATTGAGGCATAAGCAGTTTGGTGCGGTTTGCCGCAATCTGAAGTTCAATATATTCGGGTGTGAGAATTGAATCTATATTGTGATAGTCATTGTCATTGAGCAGGTATGGCAGTAGTCGGCTTATAGAGTCAATCTGTTGTGCAAACAAATCGGAACTGATAGTGGTTCTGATATTCAAGTCACCCATTGATAACTGTGAAGCTTCTTGTTCAAATCTGTTGATTGCATCAATAATCAGATCTTCATCGTTGCCTTCGAATATAAGCGTTATTGTTTGTGTGCCGGCATGTTGCTGATAGATACTGAATTGCTCTTTTTCCTGATTGTTGAAAGGCATAAATGAAAGAATATCCTCTGTGTAATGCAGGCGAAAAGCAAACACAGTCAGCACAATAACCGACAACGCAAGAATTGCGATGTACAGCGGGCGGTGTGCCGAGAAATAGTTGTATATCCTGATTATAAGATTCATCGTTTTCTTTCGTCTATAAAACGTATTGGTTTGCGGCTTTTTTGAGGATTGGTTATTTTTGCGATATTTTCGTCGGAGTCGATGCGTATAAGTGGTGCAACGCGCAGTTTCGCGCGGAAATGGTCTTGCAGATCCTTGATGATGTCTTTTGCCTGCAACTGTGTATCCTTTTTTAGAGATATGGTTACTTCCACTTCATCGGTGCCGGTTGCAGAGTCGCGTACTGTGATATAGTAGTTGCTAACGTAGGCGATATTGTTGAGAACATCATTGATTGCCGGCGGGTAAATTGTTGTACCCTTGAGTTTTATCATGTTGTTGCGTCTGCCGATAAGCGGTGTGAGGCGGTATGACCATCGTCCGCATTTGCATTGCTCCGTGCGTTTGGCTGCAATGTCGCCGGTACGGAAACGCAGAAGCGGCATTCCTTCAACTCCGAGAGTGGTGATAACAATCTCACCTGTCCCGCCGTCTTTGACAGGTCTGTTGTCTTCGCCTATTATCTCAACAATGATAAGTTCCGGGTGTACATGTCCCCCCATTCCGAATTCACACTCGGAGAAGGTGGCTCCCATTTCGGTGGAAGAGTAGGTGGCGAAAAGTTGAACTTCAGGCCATTTTTCATGTATGCGTTGACCGAGTAGGTTATATGAGAAATTCTGATTGCGCAGACCTTCTCCGATGCCGATGATTCGGCGGATGGAACTATTGCGGTAGTCTATTCCGTTTTGCTCGGCATATTCAACAAGGCGCAGAATAAACGATGGCACGCACATAATCGAATCAGGGTGTATGCGGTTGATGGTATCCCATTGCAGTTCGGGAATACCGTTTCCGACACGTATGATACTTGCACCTAATTCCCTGATGCCGAGAAAATATGCCAAACCTGCCATAAAACGCTTGTCTATGGTGGTCATAAGTTGCAGTATATTCCCCTGTTTAAGTCCGGCACATTCAAACGACTTCTTCTCGTTATATGCCAAGCGCTGCAGGTCTTTTTCCGTGCAACCGAAGGTAACAGGGTCGCCCAATGTACCTGATGTGGTTACGTAATCAACAATCTTTGCCTTGTCGCAGCACAAAAAATCATCGTTGAATAATTGCAGGTCGCGTTTCTCGGTAAAAGGCAGTTGTTGCAAGTCCTCAATGGTGCGGATTGAGTTAATGTCAATCTTGTTGTTGAGAAACATACGCTGATAATATGGTGAGTGTTCCGCAAGGTAGTGAATCGCTTTACGGAGCTGGTATTCCTGAAAAAGCTTTATTTCTTCGGGAGAGCGGTATTCTATGTCCGATTCATTTATCATATTGTCTTGTATCATTTTATTTCCGAAATTTCCATCATCCAATTGAGGAATGTTTCCTGCCATTGTGATGTTTCGGGTGTGAATTTTTCTGTATTCCCTCCAAAACCGTGATTGCCTTGATCGTAAATTATTGTGGTGTGAGTAATGTTGGTTGCATTCAGGGCGGAGTCCATCATCAAGGTATTCTCATAATCAACTGTGCGGTCATCTTTGCAGCAAAGCAGGAAGGTTGGCGGCATAGATGACGGTACATGTTTCTCCAAAGACAGACTGTCGCGCATCGTCTTGTCCCATTGTTTCCAAATGCCGAGAGCCGCGCGGCGTGTGCGTTGGTGTGAGTGCTTGCGGTCTGACATGGTAACAACCGGATATATTGCGGCAGTAAAATTCGGATGATATATTTCATCGTTGCTGCATTGTTCAGCAACCAATAGACTCAGATGTCCTCCGGCAGAGAAACCTATTGTGCCTATTTGTTCGGAATTTACATTATAAATGTTTGCATTTCCACGCACGTATTTTATTGCTGCTTTTGCGTCATTGAGCATCTTCGGGTACAATCGCTCTCCGCTTACTATGCGCCATCCTGTAAAATATTTGGCAGGAGTTACAACTCTGTATGTCACTACAAAAGCTGCCACGCCATGTTGTTCAAACCATTCTGCCACTTTATGCCCTTCATCTCTTTTGGCCAACCAACTGTAACTACCACCCGGAAAGACAATTATCGCCGGAGTCGGTCGGGTTGCATCTTGCGGAATGTATGGTGTTATTGTCACTTGCTGTAGCGAATCGGTGTATAAAGGGACTTGTGCATGTACCGCAAAGGTGACAAAGAGTAGTAATGATAGTGTTATAATCCTTTTCATATTTCGTTTAGCAGGTCGTTGCCTGTAATGATTTGTGTTGTTCTGATTGCCGTCAGTGGTACTCCGCACATACCATGATATATATTTGCCTGACCGGTAAGGAATAGGTTGTCAATATGTGTTGTCAGAGGAGCAAATATACTTTGTTGCCCGAAAATACTGCCTCGCGGGTTGTTATAGTAATCGCGTATTGTCAGTGGTGAACTTGTGTAAATTTTGTCAACGGCATTACTTAATTCCGGATAGAATGTAGCAACATAATTGATTATGTCGTTTGCCATCTGCTGTTTTTTGTCGATGTATTCTTGTGGTCTATGTCCTATCGAAGTGTCAGCCCATTGTTCAAATTCTTCGTAATGGCAAGGCACAAGTATCTCCATATTGGAGGCAAAATCGTCTGATGGTGATTTGGAAACAGATAACAGGTGTGAAGCCAACGTTTTGTCGTTAGTCGGGGTTGGTAAAAATACAGTGCTTTCTATGTATGGGAAAGAGTGTTTTTTGAGTTTTATAAATACTATGAACCCCGAATCATAGTGTTTTTCTTCATTAATACGCTTGTATGCGAGGTTGCGGAACATAGGTTGTTCCGACATATTCAAAAGCACTTGTGGTGTTATTGCACCTACTACTGTTTCTACCGGCAGGTTCAACCCTTTGTCGGTTTGCAGAGAATATACACGCTTGCGCTCTATAGTGAGGCGGGTTACTGTCTGGTCAGTAATTATCAGCCCGCCGCCTTGGATTATTACTTCAGCAAGTGCATTGGCAATTTCTATACTGCCGTTTAGCATGCGATATTCGCCCTCAAGGTAGTGCAGTTGTATCATTGCAAACATACCTGCAGGTGTATTGTCAGGTCTGTAGCCTATCAGCACATCATTATAGCACAACAATTGTCGCAGTTCGTGAGATTTAATATGTCGTTCTATCAGTTGTGCTGCGGTAAGCTCAATCAGCTCCTGCACTTCCGGATGAGGCTGTTGGTGGTTAAGTCTGTATAAATCAAAAGAGTTTGCAATAAGATACAGGTCGCGATAGTAATTGTTTAACCCTTCTTCTTCTGACGGGAACAGCCGACTGAGATATTTTATTGTTGCCTCTTTTCCCCGTGGCATGCGATATTTTTTGTTGTTAAGAAAAACAATATCTTGGGCATCTTTCGGAGTTTGAATCAGATGTAATTTGTCGGTAATACCGATGTAGTCAAATATGCGTCGGAGGGTGCCGTTTTCCTGCATGCCGCCGAATATGTGCATGCCTGTGTTAAATATTTCTCCGTCTCTTTCAAACGATTGCAGTCCGCCGCCGATGATATGATTTTTGTCTATCATGCATACGCGATACCCCTGCCGCGTAAGCAACGCGCCGGTTATTAATCCGCCGAGTCCCGCTCCGATAATATGTACTGACGGTTTTTGTGTATGCAACTCACGATAGTAACGCTCAAAATTTTTTGCACGTTTGCGATAACCTGTGCCGAATAACGTGTCATTGGCTTTTACCCTCGGGAGAATGTGGATATGCACTGTGCCGCGATGAGGAAAATAGCGACCTTTAGGCATCAGTTGGAAACTGTTTTCCACGTAGCATGGAATGATGTCAAGATTAAGTTGTTCTGCAATGTAAAAAGCACCTCTGTGAAACCGCCTGATAGTTCCGTCCTTGGTGCGGGTACCTTCAGGGAAAATCACTACTGACCAGCCTTTTGCCACTTTGTCACGTAGGTGTTCGGTCACCTGTTCGATGCCGTCTGACACGGGGTAGAAATCGGCAAACTTAAGTATCGCACCCGATATGGGATTGCGCCCAAAAGCTTCTTTGGCAAGAATAATAATTTTAGGCGATAAAGACAGTAGTGTGAGTATCTCTATCAGCGATTGGTGATTGCATATAATTACTGCCGGATGCTCAAATTGTTCGTTAAAGTCGTTGTGGATGCTGATGTTTAAATAGTGTGACAAGTGGGTAAACCGCCTGACATAACGTTGGAGAACACGGTTAAATTTGATTTGAGAGTCTTCGTTTTTCCCCTTTATAAGAAAATACACAAAGGTGATTGGTATTACTAAAAATACTATCTCAAGAAAAAAGATTAACCATTTTAAAAATATGGCGGGATAGAATACAAAGTCTTTTTTGAGCAATCTGCGAATCAACATACTCGGATAACCGTAAATTATTGCGGCAAAACACATTATGGCGTTGAAAATGCTGATGCGTGTAAAATCGCGTGCCGGTTTGAAATGGCTTACGCGTTGTTCTTTAGGCGGATAATAGACATCAATAGGCACTGATTGTATATCAGTGTTTCTCCATGCACTCCAAACTAATAGTTCAAGTTCTGCTTCGTAGCGCGATGTTAGTAGGTTAAGATTCGGGAGTTGTTCAAGCGGGTAAATGCGCATACCCGTTTGTGTGTCATTGATGTGTTGCATTGTCTGCACTGCAAACCAAAAATTGGAGAACCGATTAGCAAACCGGCTGCCTCGAGACTGACCTCTGACTTGTCTTTCTCCTACTATGATTGATTCAGGATATTGTTTGAGCCGTTCTATAAGTGAAGGAATATCGCTTGGTAGATGTTGCCCGTCGGCATCAAGGGTAAGGGCGTATTTATATCCGAGTTCTTTTGCGCGAATAAAGCCGCGTTTTAGGGCTGCGCCTTTGCCGGCATTCCGATTGTATGATATCAGTTCGATACGTTTCAGATACGGGTGCAGAACATCAAGCGTATTGTCTGTAGAACCATCGTTAACAACCATGACATGAGATGTTTGCAGCAGACAACCTTTCACTACTTCTACAATACTTGTGGCATTGTTGTAAGCAGGTATTATGCAGCAAAGGTCAGAAGAGTTATAGTTATATGGTGAACTGCATTTTAGCATATTGTCGGTTGTCGTCGTATATAGATGTTCGGAATGTATTATCCTCTTGGCGTAACTCTATGTTTATAATCTTGTCCTTTTGCGGAACGATAAAGCCAGTGAATTTCAGCATCCTCACGCTCTTGATAGTCGTATCAGCCAAGATTGGCTGACTTTGCTTTAAGATTTGTAAAGCGCATTGTTTGCATATCTGCAGCAAAATAACTCCCGGTGTGACCGGATTATTCGGAAAATGAGCCTTGTAAATCGCATGTTCGGGGTCAAAACATACTTTAGCCAAATAACCGTTTTCGTTTGGCTCAAGAGATAATATGTTATATATCGGTTTCAAAATAGCGATTTTTCAATAGTCTGATTTATTTGCAGGTTGTAAAAAATAATTGTTGTTGTGTCGCCCGATTTTTCCTGCATCTTAACTTCTTTAGCAAGCACACCTGTCCGGTCAAGCCGGATTTCCATACGTGTGAAAGCCGCACGGTTACTTCGCTTTTTCGGGGTAAGCACAAGTATGGTATCATTGTCTTGCTGTTCGGTGATTATATCGAATGTCGGATTATTATCGGTGTCAATGCCGTTGATGGTTTGCATTATCATATTGACCAAATTCTGTAATGCGTTAGCATTATTTGAAGGTGATACAATTCCGTTGCGCAGAAGTTTTACGTCCTTTCCGTTGGCAATTATTCCGAAAGATGACGGTGTGGTGTATTCCCATCGCAACAAACTGTCGGCTACAAAATAAAACACCCCTTTGCTTTCTTGCGGTTCTGCAAACATCGCCTGCTCACGAATTTGAGTAAATTCACCTTTTAGAGTTTGTATCTCAAGTGCTTTGGCAAGCAGCGGACATATCAACAATATGTAAAAAATATATTTTCTCATTTGGCAATCAAAAAACAGCCGCTCATTATCAGAAAAACACCTACCCATTGTGTCCAAACCACATGTTCTTTAAAAAACACTATTGCAGCAATCATGCCAAATACATAACTCAAACTTACCATGGGGTATGCCATGCTGAAAGGGAAACGTTTGACTATGTACATCCATAGCAGAGCACCTGAAAGGTAACAGATACCGCAACCTAACCACCACCAGTTGGTCAGTTGTGATACAAAAAAACTCCCCGACCATGAGAATTTTCCCATAGCATTGAGGGCATATTTAAGCATTACCTGACCTGAGCAGAGCAGTATGCTTTGTATTACGGCAAGCAAAATGAGTCTCATAGGTGTGTTTTTGAAGTCTTATAACGGATAACCGGTTGTTGTAAGTGTAGTTGGCAAACACTATGCCTGTGGGTGTCTCTTTTCGTTCCCCCTTATAATGCAGGCATTGTGGAATGGTATTGTTCAGAATACATTGTGCTGCAACATATATTCCCATACCTGACGATGACATGTTTTCACCGAACAAATGTTTGTAGTGCAGTAGTGTGAGGTGTTGGCACAAATGTATTAATTGAGTGTATTTTTGGTCGTAATCATTGTCACCGTTGACACCAAGCAGCAAGCAGTCGTCGTCTTTGACAAATGCCACTATATCTTCAATTGAGTTAGGAGTATCTAACGGTGCCATGATATTCGTAATCTTGCAGTGTGTAGGTTGGTTGGTTAACATCATTGACATAGCCGTTTCGCTCAACTGACCGCTCATCCCTGCACGTCTTACGAGTTGTGCCACAGTCGGAGTCAGTTCATCGTATGCCCCGATAAGTATGTTTGTCAGTTGGTTATCCGGATTGCCGAGTAGAGTTATTGCATCTATCAGGCAGCTTTCAAACGAACTGTCGAGATGTGAATATGTGGAGTTGTATGAGTGGTTTTCAGTTTGTATGGCGAGCAGCGAACTTATTGTGTTATGAGTAGATTGCATGAATTGTGTAGGGGTGAGCATTTCCTCTTGATTGTCAATTATCTGACGGAGAAAATTCTCTGTATTGGCAATGCATCCCAATCCTGTTCCTGCAATAATAGCGTCAGGATGTCCGTTATCGGCATCTTTTATGCTTTTCAGCGCGGTAGTGAGGGCGCGTTTAAGTATTGCACCCATGCGACGAGACTGACCGGCTGATATGAAGTCGCTGAAATCCGGGTCAATGGTTGGTAATATATCGTTGTCGGAAAAAATGGGATTGACCATCCAGTTTTCAGAAAGCGGTTGTTGAGCGGATATTTGTGTGCAACATTTGATGAACGTGCGATTCGTTCTCATGCTGAAAAGGTCTTCATTTCGTCCCAAACTGAAAATGATTGAAGAATCGTTGCCACCAAACCCGAAAGCGTTACACATTACATTGAGCAAGTCTTTGCTGTCTGAAGATTGCAGGTCAGAATACGGGACAACTCCTCCTTCCTGCATCGGGTTTTTCCAATTTAGATTTACGGGGATAAACTTGTTTTGCATTGCCAAAAGGCAAATCACGCTTTCTATTGCGCCTGACGCTGCTGTGGTGTGTCCTGTAAATCCTTTGGTTGAACTGATTGGCGGTAATTCGGAACCAAAGATACGCCGTATGGCGCAACTCTCAGATAGGTCGTTGTTCTGTGTCCCTGTTCCGTGTGCATTCAGATAGCTGATGTCTTGCGGTTCGAGATATGCATCGGCAAGTGCTTTCTGCATAGCCGAATATGCTCCTTCGCCATTTTCGGAAGACGCTGTTTGGTGGTAGGCATCGCAAGCATTGCCGATACCCGTTATATAGGCTATCGGTTGTATGTTTCTGCTGATGTATGAATGTTCTGCTTCCAATACAAGATAAGCAGCCCCCTCACCTAAATTGATACCGGCGCGTTCTGAATCAAAAGGTCTGCATGCTTGTTCGTCGAGAATATGCAGAGTGCGGAAACCGTTAAAATGGTAATTGGTCAAACATTCAGCTCCGCCCACAATAACAATTCTCGCCATATTGCTTTCTATCAGTCTTGCTCCCAAACTGATGGCATTGAGGGCTGAACTGCATGCTGTGGAGAGAGTGGTGCTATATCCCTTAATCCCGAGATTGTCGGCTATAAATTGCGTATGCGCACCACAGGGATGTTGCGACAAATCCTTGTCAAACGAATCGTCTTTGCCGAAAGATGCAAAATGTTTTTCCGTAATGTCCATACCTCCGACGCAAGTGGCTGAAATCAGAAACACATACTCTAACTCTTCAGCTGTCAATCCCGCTTGTGCTACAGCTTCTTTTGCCGCTATAAGCCCTAACATTGACGTTCTGGATACGGGCTTGGGCAATTGCAGCTGTTGTGCTAACAGGTCATCGCTTAATTGCACTTCACCAACGGGATATTGATGGTGTTTAGTGGCTAAAAAACGGACACTGCGAATGCCTGTTTGATGTTTAATCAAACTTTGTAAAACCTCATGCTTATTGTTCCCGATTGCCGAGATAATACCCATTCCTGTTATTGCTACATCAGACATGTAAAAACAAACAATTATTTTTTTCGGTTTTGTTCAATATATTCGTGCATCACTTTGAAATTGACAAACACGTTTTTACCTTCCTTAGGGTCGGTTATCTTAATGCCGTATTGCCGCTCAAGAAGTACAATAAGTTCTAATACGTCAATACTGTCAAGTCCTAATCCTTCGTCCCCGAAAAGAGGTGCTTCGTCATCAATTTGTTTCGGTGTGAGGTCAAGATTCAGAGCCTCAATAACCTGTTGTTTTAATTCGTCCATATCTATATTTTGATTTCAATTTGTTTCTGCTAATCTCAAGTCGGCTGCATATCCGTTTTCCGTAGCGTCCAACCACCCGTACAATGCTTGTGAACACTGACTGGCAGCCATAGTCGCGCGCACAATTATTTCCATGTCTGACCACGATTTTTCGGGCAATAGATAGCAGGATGTTTCGGTTTGCAGCTTATGGCGGATGGCAATCTCACCGGTCACAATGTTCGGAAGAGTATATACAAATAGTGCCGGACTCGGATATTCATTCATCGTTTTCTGATAATTCAAGTCATTGGCGAGCGAACCTGTCGAGGTGAAGATAATTACTGCACAGTCTTCGTGTATCCCCCTTTGTCCGGCGATTAGTTCTGTGGCGATAAACCCTGCTCGGCTTAACTTGTCCATCTTGAAAAATTTAGAATAGTCGGTAACGTGCAGACGATACATTGATTCAAGATTGTCGTGTTCAGAAGTGAGTGATTGTTGTGCTATGGTTTTTATATTGATTTCAGGTTGCACTTTTCTTTCTGATGTTTGCTCCAACGAATATAATATTGCGGCATTGCAGCCACCAAAGCCTGACATGAGTTTGATAAAAGCTCTTTTGTCTGTGTGTCTGATTTCATTGCTGACTTTTATATTGCGGCTTACTCCTAATTGATTGAAATTGCGTGTCGGGAGTATTATGCCGTCTTTTAAGGCTCTTATTGTAATTAATGACTCAAGTATGCCTGCCGCGCCGAGTGTATGACCGAAAATACTTTTCAGGCTATTGACAGGTATCCGGGCAAGACCTGCACGCTCAATAGCTATAGACTCCATCTCGTCATTATACATGGTCGATGTCCCGTGAGCGTTGATAACCGCTATATCGGTTGTATCGAAATCTTTTATTACTGATTTCAACACTCTCATTGAGCCTTCGCCTAAACGTGACGGCCCTGAAATATGATTAGCATCGTTACATATACTTCCGGCTCTCATGCTGACACAATCGCTTGTCGGTTGTCTGCTTATCACCATACAAGCAACGGCTTCGCCAAGATTCAGTCCTTTGCGGTTGTTGTCATAAGGGCGGCATGGCTCATTGGATAAGACCTTCAAACAATTGAATCCTGATATGATAAACGCTGACAATAGATCAATGCCTATAACAACAGCATAGTCATATTCTTTTGTTTGCAGCAGCCGCATTGCCGTTATCTGGGCGCAAACGCCTGAAGTGCATGCGTTGCTGACTACAATCGGAGTTGTATGATTCCCGAAATATCCGGCAATACGCTTGACGCTATATGCCGGACTTATGGTCTCAATATCATAGTCAGGTTGCAGCAGTTCGATATTCCCCTTGGTTGTGGAGAGTATAAATACCGTGCGTTTTGAAGGCTCAATGTTGCTTTGCTGTATTGCGACTTTTGCACAATCAATACACAGCTGCTCCAATCGTGAGTATTGACGGCTGTAATTTAATGTCTGCGGGAATAGTGAGGCATAGAATGGTTCAGATAATAAACGGGGGTCATTGTACCATTTGATAGCAGTCAATCCTTTCAGTATCGCTTGGTAGTTGTTTTCAATTCCTTCTCCAAGCGGTGTGATAATATGTGAACCGATAATGTACATTAAACTACTGCAATGTTGATGTCTGCTTCTGCAATAAGCTTGTTGTCAGAAAATGTTTGCCCGTGTATCACTTGTTTGTTTTCCAACTCTGCTATGATGCTTATTGTGGTTTGTAATGTCTCTCCTATTTCCGGCAACCTGTGAATTGAGCAGTTGCGTATGGCACCTATAACACCTGTTTGCGGCAAGTCGGTTCGGCTTTGTCTCACCCCGTTCCAAGCGGCTGATGATTGGGCTATGTGCTCAAGTATTCCTGCCTCTGAAAAATGTTCCCCTTCAACAAGCAAATTGTCTGACTTGACAGTCAGACTTGTTGTACACGAAACCTCTGTAATGTCGATAATATAGTCAACCATAACAAAGGGCGGTTGTTGGGGGATATGTGGTATCAGTCGTTCCAAAAATTAAAATAGTTAAACCATTGATGCTGATATTGGTGCATTATTTTGTCTGTCTCTTGTGCATATATATCTGCAAGTTGTTGTGGTGTGGCGGCACTTACCGGTGTGAGATGTATGATGTAATCGTGAGTGCTTTTTTTAATTGCGAACACGATGCAAATATTGGCAGGGCGGAGCAGGGCAGTTCTAAAAGGACCGAGCGGCAGTTGTGTCTCCTTGTTCAACAATGTTGTTGTCAGTGTCCGTTTGCTTCCGAATACTCTGTCGGCAAGCATGGCAAGCAGGTTACCATCGGTGAGTGCATTATTGATTTCAAACAGGTAGTTGTTGTCGTTGTTTGAAAAAATCAGGTGAATATCATTAGGAGTTAAAAATTTGGCTCTGTTTTGCATAATGACGGCTTTTTCGCCGCCATACATTACTACATACATTTGTTTGTTTTTTGGTCTCAAAAAGTACCCTGCCAATTCAAAATTGCCTATATGCCCGCTTAAAATAACAAGCGGCAGGTCGCTCTGATAGCAATTCTCCAACCACTCGTTGTTCTCAATCGTAATATTGAATTTTTTTCCGCCATATACGGCAAAACGATCAATAATAACCTTGCCGAATTGTCGCATGTTAAGATATGCTGACAATAGTGATTGAAATTTGTTTTTCCCGAAACGTAAATGAAACAATCTGTATTGTGCCAATGTCGCACTCGGGCGAAATATCATGTAGAAAACAATAACAACATCAACTATTGCGTATATAGCGGGAAGCGGCATGTAGTGAAGTATCTTTATCAGACTCTTCAACATCCAGGGCAAACCATCGGTTTTTCCTGTCCATTGCCGTTGTGATTGGTCGATGCTCAATTTATCTTGCTTGCAATATAGTCGCAAAAATGGCTTACTGTCTTAACATCAACCATTTCTTGCGGTACAGGTTTGAAACCGAATTCGCGATTGACAATAACTATTATATCAACTAAATCCAAACTATCAATTCCGAGGTCTTCTTTGAGCAGAGCATCGGGAGTAATAAGCTCCTGCTCAATCTCAAAATCCTCAATCAGGAAATTTTTGACTTTTTCTTCAATTAATGTTCTATCCATAGTCTTTAATGTTATTTTGATATTTTTAATGTTCAGACTTTTTTCAGTACGATAGCACTGTTGGTTCCGCCAAAACCGAATGAGTTGGAGAGGACGGTGTTGAGTTCTTTGTGTGTGGTTTGGGTTATGATATTGATTTTTGCTGATGCTTCGTCAGGTTTTTCAAAATTGATATTGGGTGCGATAAAATTGTTTTGCATCATGAGTATGGAATAGACAGCCTCGCTTGCACCCGACATCCAGCATTCATGACCTGTCATTGATTTTGTGGAGCTTACCGGTGTGTGACTGCCGAATAGTGTCGCTATAGCTTCTGCTTCTGCAGCATCGCCTTGGATAGTTGAAGTTGCGTGAGCATTGACGTAATCAATATCTGAAGGTTGCAATCCGGCATCTTTTAGTGCTCGTTGCATAGCGCGGACAGAGCCTTCTGCGCTTGGTTGCGATATTGCACCTCCGTTGGACGAGAATCCATACCCGATAATCTCGGCTAATATACAAGCTCCGCGTGCGACAGCATGGTCGTAGTCTTCGAGTACTAATGCTGCGGCTCCGCCGGAAGGAATAAGCCCGTCGCGCGAGGCATCAAACGGGCGAGAAGCACGTTGCGGGTCATCAGTACGAACAGAGAATGTTCCTATACCGTCAAATGAAGCCATGGCGATAGGGTTGACTTCTTGTGCTCCGCCACATAAAACCATGTCTTGCAGTCCTTGTTTAATCAGTATTGCACCTATACCTATCGCATGTGAGCCGCTTGAGCATGCTGCACTGAGAGTGAAATTAACTCCGCGCAGGTGGAATATTGTGCTCAAGTTCATGTTGACTGTAGAATTCATGGTTTGAAACAACGAACCCATACCCAAAAGAGTGGTGTCGTGCAACTGTTCCATCTTGAATGCCACTTCTGTGGTACTCTTACCTGTCGAATCGTTGCCGAAAATAATACCAACCTCATTATTAAGCAAATAATCATTATCAATACCTGCTTGTTCAAAAGCTTCGCGGGCTGCCATATAGGCATATTCGCCTTCATCCGGTAACATGGCGCGTGTGTGGCGGTCAAGCACCTTTTTTAATTCCGGACGAGGTAATATACCTGTCAGCGGAGAGCGATACCCGAATGGGATACGAGCCTCATCAATGCCTATGCCCGATTTACCTGTCTGCAATGAAACAAGAACATCATTCCGGTTGGTTCCTATACATGACCATATTCCTATACCAGTGATTACAACGCGATTCATGTCCTATCTTGTCTTACAAACAATTATTGAGTGTCCCCCCCTGCCTATATAGTCGTGTATATGCTCAATTTCTAATCCTGCTAAAGCTATCAGTCGCGACATATCATCGGTATTGTACATTTTGCTATTGCCGTTGGCTAATGCGGTAAAATACAGACTTGTCTGCGTTAGTGCCATTGCTGCAGGTGCATATTTCTGCCTGTCCCACAAAGTTTCCATGATAAGCAGTCGTGACTCGCTATCCATTATCTTTGCGGCACGGTTTAATATGCTGACTATCTCTTGTTCAGCGAAACAATCCAAAAACTGACTCATCCATATTATGTCATAGTGTCGGTCGGTTGGAAACGGTGTGTTCTCATCGAGCAGATTCATTCCATAACCGCAGATGCGGTTTGCACCGTGTCTGCCTTCAACGGTTTTGCGCATTATCTCCAATTGTTGCGGCAGGTCGCATATCGTAACCTGCGCATTTTCATCGTAACCGACAACACGCATAGCAAACCTGCCGGTGTTACCCCCTACGTCAAGTAGTGTCTTGACTTGTTTGCTGAATATTATTGCAAGAGCCTCATCGAAACTATGGTCTGAATAGAAGTGGTCAAAACCGAACCAACTCTTCTGCACCTTTTCCGGCAACCGAGACAAGCCTTCGTATATTGTAGGCCAGTCTCCGAAATGTTCCAATCCGGCGGGACGACCCTCTTCTAAAGCTTTGTCAAGATGAAACCATCCTTCGTAATTGACATCATGATTGAAGTCAATATCAGCGCGGAGCATGTCATCATTGAGCAGAAACCAGCCTGTTTTGGAAAGCGTAAACCTGTCTGTTTTGGTATCAATCAGTATTGTCCCCATTGTCAGAGATGCTTCCAACAAACATTTGGCTGCATAGTCAGACAAACCTGTTTCCTTTGCTATCTCGTCACGAGTCATACCATCAGATTGCTGCAAGAGTTCGAAAATCCCGTATTTGAGCATCAAACGTGCGGTCTGGAAAACAGACGGACCGAAAGCAATCAGATATGCAAGATATTGTGCCTCCTTAGCGGTATATTGTTCGTTGCTGAATTGTTTCTCAAGTGGCGGGAAAAGGTGCATGCGTAATTTTCATTATTAATGTTTCTATCCGTATTTCTTTTGAGTTTGCAAAATTAATACTTTTTCTGATTATAAGCAATTTTTTGGGGTGCAAAAAAGTTTTTTTATAGTCCGCCGGCAATTTTTATTACTTCGCCGGTGACATAACTTGCCGCCTCGGAAGCAAGAAATCCAACTACGGATGCCACTTCTTCAGGTCTGCCGAAGCGTCCTGCAGGAACAGTTTTTGCCAATAATTTCTCGTCTAACCCTTGCGTCATGTCGGTAGTGATAAATCCCGGCGCAACAGCATTTACTGTAATACCGCGTTTTGCCACTTCTTTTGCCAATGCCTGCGTGGCTCCTATTATGGCTGCTTTGGCTGCGGAGTAGTTGACCTGACCTGCCATTCCGTGGACTCCGGATACTGACGACATGTTGATTATTCTGCCGTGACGATGCAGTAGCATAGGTTGAATCAGTATATGTGTGACAGCGTAAAATCCGTTTATCGTTGTATCAGTGACACGATGCCATTGATTTGATCCCATAAAAACAAGCAGTTCGTCATCGCGCAATCCTGCATTGTTGACTAACACATCGATATAATCATCGGCATGATTGCTAATCCACGATTGCAATGTCTCAGTGGCTTCTTGTTCGTTTCCGATATCAAAACGCAACGCTTCTGCTTTGCCACCCTGTTCTTCAATAAGTCTGATTGTCTCTTGTGCCGCAGCCTGGTTGTTAACATAATTAACCAATACGGCAAGCCCCTGTTTTGCGAGCTGCAATGCTATGGCGCGACCTATGCCGCGTGACCCGCCTGTTACTAATGCGTATCTCATTTTACACTTTTTTTATTTGTTGGATAACCTTCTCTATCTGTTCATAGAATGGCTTGTCCTCAATGCGACTGTCAATCAGAGTTCTTAACATTTGGTATGTCTCTTGTGTCGTGGAGCAATAATCTGTCAAAGGAACGGGAGTCGTGTTGTGATATGCTCCTGTGGCAAGACAATCCGTGGCTTGAGCAAGTGCTGTCAGCAGTATTGCCATAACCTGATAACTGTTTTCAATCACTCTTCGGCAGAGCAGGGCAGAGTTGGTTCCCATGCTTACAATGTCTTGATTGTCATTGTTGTTCGGAATGCTATGTACATAATTGGGCATTGACAGCGTCTGACATTCAGCTGTTGTTGAAGTTGCAGTAAATTGGCAAGCTTGCATGCCGTAGTTAAGACCTAATAATCCTTGATTGAGAAACGGCGGCAGAATATCATCGTTGATACGGTTGTGAAACAAGTAGTTGAGTTGACGTTCTGCCGTCATGGTAAGTCGTGTGAGAGCCGTTTTTATCTTATCCTGCTCAAAAGAGATATAGTCTCCGTGGAAATTGCCTCCGTGGAAGACGTTTTGAGCTTCATAGTCAATTATCGGATTGTCGCTTGCCGAATTGAGTTCGTGCTCAAGAACATCTCGAGAATACTCAATAGTGTCAAGTATGGGACCGAGAATTTGGGGAATGCAGCGCAGAGAATAGTAAGGTTGGACCTTATGTTCGAAGATTTGTTCGGTATGTTTGTGGTCGTACAGAGCATGTTTGCGGTTGGGCAACCGTTTGCTGTCATGCGCCATTTCGCGCATCTGTTGTGCAATCTTTTGTTGTCCGCTATGGTGGCGAGCGCGGTTGAGTTCGTCAGCCATAAAATCGTCATACGATTGTGCTGTTTCGTTAATCCATACCGAGGTGATAATTGCCCATCGGAGCAGGTTTTGGGCATGCATACAATTGACTATTCCTAAACCGGTCATCACCGAAGTGCCGTTGGTTGCACTCAAGCCTTCACGTATATATATCTGTGCCGGTCGTAGGTTGAGTAGTTTGAGAACTTGTTCGGTTGGCAGCCACTCGCCTTTGTAATGAACCTTGCCCTCTCCGATAAGACATAATGCAATATGTGCCAATTGTACCAAATCGCCGCTTGCACCTACAGATCCGTGTTGTGGAATAAACGGGATAATATCGTTGTTGATAAAGTCTTGCAGCAGCCTGACCAATGACGGATGTATCCCCGAACGTGCTTGGATAAATGAGCCTAACCGAACTATCATTGCTGCTTTAACATCAGTGTCGGAAAGCGGCTCGCCTGCACCGGTGCTGTGACTGCGGATTATGTTGTATTGCAGGTCTTTGAGAAAAGCATCGTCCACACGCCATTGTGCCATCGGTCCGAAACCCGTATTGATGCCGTAGATTACTTTGTCATGTGCGAAAGTTTGCAGAAAATCATAACAATTCTGCACTCGTTGCATGGTTTGATAGTCAATTTCCAACCTGCCGTTTTCATATAGCAGATTGTGTATATCGTTAAATGTAAGATACATTATTGTTCTGAAATTTTACGTTGTTTATGATTTATTCTTATGATAAATAAATCATGGATGCTGCTCCGATGTTCTCTGAACAACAATCGTTGTTATTGTATATTTTTTGACTGATGATTTAATGCTAAATAGACAATATCTGAAGAACTTCAACTTTGTCTTGGTGCACGTCTTTATCGTCTTTAATAGCCTTATTGAACGGCACATATACGATTTCGTCGTTGGCGATGCCAATCATTATTGAGCGTTGTTCTTCGAGCAGGGCATTGATAGCCGCCACACCCATTCGTGAGGCGAGGATTCGGTCGTAAGCAGTGGGGCTGCCGCCTCGTTGCATGTGTCCTAATATTGATACTCGCACGTCATAATCGGGGTGTATCTCTTTGAGTTTGTCTGCCATGCCTTGTGCTCCGCCTGTTTCAGGGTTTTCTGCCACAATGACTATGCTTGAGTTTTTAGATTTGCGAAATCCGTTGCCTATATATTCTATCAGTTGTTCTTCGGGAGTGCGTCGTTCAGGGATGATGGCTGCTTCGGCACCTGCGGCGATAGCACTGTTTAAAGCGAGAAAGCCTGCATCGCGCCCCATTACCTCAACAAAGAACACGCGTTCATGCGAGCTTGCTGTGTCGCGGATTTTGTCAACAGCTTCCATAATGGTGTTAACGGCTGTGTCGTAACCTATTGTGGAGTCTGTTCCCCACAGGTCGTTGTCGATAGTGCCGGGCAGTCCTACTATGGGTACGTTATATTCTTGAGCCAACTGCCTGGCACCGGTGAATGTGCCGTCACCGCCTATAACAACAAGCGCATCGATTTCCTCGCGTTGCATTGTCATGTAAGCCTGCGCACGACCCTCTTGAGTCATGAATTCAGGACAGCGTGCAGTTTTTAATATTGTGCCGCCGCGCTGAATAATGCCTGACACATCTTGTGTGCTGAATTCTTTTACTTCATCGGTTATCAGACCTTTATATCCGCGATAGATTGCTTTTACGCGTATGCCGTGATAGATAGCTGTACGTGTAACGGCGCGGATAGCTGCATTCATTCCCGGTGCGTCACCTCCGGAGGTTAATACACCGATAGTTTTAATTCTATATTCCATAGAGTTGAATTTTTAGTCGTTAGTAGTGATTTGAAAATATATTTGCAAAATTACAACTTTTTTCTGAACCAACCAAGTCCTATGATAATTAACTTTCTCGTAGCGGAAACTAATGGTAAATAAAAAAAAACGGCAATCTCAATGAAAAGATTGCCGTTGTGAAAACAAAATCATTATTATCTTAATTTTGCATAGCCATATTGAGCGCATTCACCCAATTGCTCTTCGATACGGAGCAGTTGATTGTATTTTGCCATACGGTCAGTACGCGACATTGAGCCGGTCTTGATTTGACCTGAATTGGTAGCAACGGCAATGTCGGCAATAGTTGTGTCTTCTGTTTCACCTGAACGGTGTGAAGTAACTGTTGTGTAGCCGTGGCGGTGAGCCATCTCGATAGCATCAAGGGTCTCGGTCAGTGAGCCGATTTGGTTCACTTTGATAAGGATACTGTTGGCAGCACCCATCTTGATACCTTTTTCAAGGAATTTGACGTTAGTTACGAACAGGTCGTCACCCACCAATTGGCAGCGGTCGCCAATACGTTGTGTGAGTTTAACCCAGTTGTCCCAATCGTTTTCGTCCAAACCGTCCTCGATAGAGTCAATAGGATATTTGGTGATGAGTTGTTCGAGATAGTCGATTTGTTCGGCTGCTGTGAGTCGTTTGCCGTTAGGATCTTTTTTCTTGCCGTCTTTAAGCTGGCGATAGTCGTAGAACCACTCACCGTTTTCGTTGAATGCAAATTCCGAAGCGGCGCAGTCCATAGCAATCTTCACATCTTTACCGGGTTCATAACCGGCGTCTTTGATTGCTTGGCAGATACTGTCAAGTGCGTCTTCAATGCCGTTAAGTGCAGGAGCGAAACCGCCCTCATCGCCAACGGCTGTTGACAAACCGCGTTTTTTGAGTAGTTTTGCCAATGCGTGGAATACTTCGGCACCCATACGGATAGCTTCGCGTTCGCAGCAGGCACCTACAGGGCGAATCATAAATTCTTGGAAAGCTATAGGAGCATCTGAGTGAGCACCGCCGTTGATGATGTTCATCATCGGTACAGGCAGAACATGACCGTTAGCACCGCCGATGTAGCGATACAGAGGTATCTCAAGATATTCTGCTGCTGCGTGGGCTGCTGCAAGGCTGACACCGAGGATAGCATTAGCACCGAGTTTGGATTTTGTCGGTGTGCCGTCCAATTCAAGCATTTTCTTGTCTATGGCGCGTTGATCGAGTACACTCATACCGATGATTTCGGGTGCGATAACTTTGTTTACGTTTTCAACTGCTTTGAGAACGCCTTTGCCAAGATAGCGACCTTTGTCACCATCGCGAAGCTCGAGAGCCTCGTTTTCACCGGTCGAAGCACCTGACGGAACACTCGCGCGACCAATAATGCCTAATGATAATATTACTTCTACCTCTACAGTAGGGTTGCCACGTGAATCAAGAATCTCACGGGCATGTACATCTTGAATAAACATAATAGTTAATTTAGTTGATTATAGTTTGTAATTAAGTTAATATATTAAAATGCCACAATGGAATTTCGTTTTGATATTTGTATTCAATATCATCCTTGACGATACATGCGTTTTCGATATTTTTACCTGTTTGTGCCATTTACGTTTGCCGCCTGCTTTAAATTGCACAATAGATTATGCACTTTTACTATTTGACTATTTGACTATTATTTTATATGTTCGTCTGTAGCCTTCAAGCGTGGTAAATTGCATTATATAGTTGCCTTGAGTACTCGGTGCGGAAAAATAAGGCATACTTTCAGAAAGCTGTTGAACGGCAATCTGCTGACCGGTTACATTATAAATTCTCAATGTTGCATCGCCGGCAATAGGGCTTTGCATTATTTGCGAAACGGTAACAACGGTCGGGAATGGAGAAATGTCTGTTTTCTCTTTTGCTATAATAGGGCAGGTCATTGATGTCAAGCCATTGGCGGTGGTGAGCAAGGCAGAATACTCTGCACCCATTACTAAATCCTGATATAGATAAGGATTGTTTTCACCAACGAGCAATGTGTCGTTCCTGTACCACTGATACTCCACGAAATTGTAGCCTCCATTGCTGTGCATTCCGTTTTCATTGTCGGTTAGAACACCGATGAAATCGTTCCATTTCTGACAAATCACTGTCGCCGGAAGCTTTGCTCCGAAAAGTACTGTATCCACTTTGACTGTATCAATCTTTATCTGTTTGCCTATACCTGCGGAACGGAATGTGTGATAATATGTGTTGCAGAATAATGTATCTGTACCTACATGGTGCGCAGTAAATGTTTTGCTTCCGTGGTATGGCAGAGTTGAAAATCTTACTTTTTCGTTAATCGTTTTGTCTATTGCGGCATAATAGTGGATAGAATCTATCATTGATTGGGCTGTGTATTCCAATCTCAACAGCGAGTTGGACTGGCATAAGGTATCTATCTCCCAATTAATAACGGCAAATGTGTTCTGTTTCTCTTGTATGATTTTTGTTACTAATGAACCAACATTATATGCGTATGATTCGTAACTGCCTATTCCGTAAACATGGGCAATAAAACCGCCGGTTGAGTCGTTGTTCTCCAAAGTGTGTGTACCTATTGGTAAATGCCGTATGTTGAATGACAATTCGGGGTGATTCTTGACCGGTCGGAAGTCGTCTTTGATAATAACGCCGTCCAATCGCATACTATCCAACGAGGCTGTCGGGGTCACAATATTGACGAAATGGCAACTATATGGTATGTCTGACAGCTTGTCGTTATAGTCGAAAGTTGCAAATGTTATTTTGGGAATCCGTTGGCTCAAAGGCGTAATCCAAACCATTGACGGATCGCCGGGTTGAATGGATTTTGTGTCAGTGTTACCATTGCAACTGACATATTTTTTATACCAAGGGTAAAATTCGCTCCACCACCAATCCTGATAACTGTTTGCTATCCACGGGTAATAAACATCACTGTACCATTGCGGTAGTGTAGTATTCTGATATTCACTATATTGTTGAATCCAGTTTGTGTATTCAGTGTTGTACCATGTGTTGTAAGCAGTGTTATACTCCTCATCTGAAGCATAATCATCGCGATTGGGCTCTATCGGTTGGACAGGAGCTTCAGGAGGTTTGATTGGAATGGTAGGTTGGTCAGGTCTGTTAAGACAGGTAGTGTCTTCAATTGTTATTGTTGAATTGGCACTTGCGCCTATCAGATATAAATAGCATGCAACGGAGTCCGATGCCCTTACAAATAATGCACTATCTGCATCTTTAATCTCAAATTCGTATGATTGGTAAGCGTTGAGTGTAGTTCGTAATGTGTCATCAGTCCAGATTAATGTGTTGTTATTCTTTGCCGTGAGTACTACCTTGTTGAATTTTTGGTAGTTTGCCGTTGTCACTACAAATGAATCTCCCCATAACTCAATCGGCATAGCTTGTTCTACCAAATGGTCGCAAGCCGAATTTTCAGGTGGAACCAACGAGCATATATTCCCGTTGAAAACGGCTATGTTTTTGTCTGCTTTTACGTGTGAACCGGATAGAGGGTCAAGTCCGAAGCCGATAACCTGATATGTCTCACCTTTGTTCAGAGTTACGGAATACGGCACTCCTGCCTTATGAACGGGTTGTTTGTATTTGCCGTTATATGTGTCTATTGACGGAGTGATGGTTACGTGAGTGTTGTTTTCTATGCTGACTATAGCGAAATTTGCAGGTACGCGTTCTACCATACATATACTGTCGTAAAGAACATCGTCTTTATAATATTTGACCGTATCGTAATAGTAAAATTCGTATGCCATATTGCCGGAGTCCGGTGGCAAAACATCAAAAATGTTAAAAGTTCCTAATTCGGAATCAGGACATATATAGCATGAATTATGACATCCCGGAGTATAACATCCGGATCCGTCGTATTCTCCTCTGTATGTCTGAATGATATATTCGTTGCCTAATGTTTGTAAAGGGAGTACGTTGGTGGCATCAAATGTGTTAGGAGCAAAATTTGATGCATATACGGAGACAAAGGTGTCGGCTTCTATATATATTGCTTTATGTTCTATGGCGTCATGTCCTTTGCACATGCCTTCTTCAATCGGAATTTCTATTTTAAGAAGGCTGTCTTGTTTGATAACTGTATCTATCGAGAATGATGTTAAAGGATTTTGTATTTTTACGTTGGTATTATAGCGTGAGGAGAGTAGCAATTCCATTGTTGCGGTGGTGCGTTTGGAGTCAAACCATAGGTCTTGAAGCAGAAATGTCATCCAGAATTCTTTGCCCTCGGAACGAATCCTGTAATAATTTTCAATAATGATTGTGTCGCTTTGAAAATTAAAAGTCGTGTCTGATAACATCGGCTCACTTAAAGCATCCATACTAAACAAAGTCAGCATACAGGATAAACATATCAATAACGTGCGTTTCATAGTCAATTTGATTTATTGCGAGTAATAATTTTCTTTACAATCCATATTGCTAATGCGACACCCACGATAGCGATGATGGCTATAGATAATTCATGGCTGTAGCGGTCAATCAAGTCTTTCTGTCCGTGGGCTATATAGCCTAACAAAGCGAGTACAACATTCCAAGTGAATGCTCCGAGGAAGGTATAACCGAGGAATACCCCGAATTTCATGCGTGCCAAACCTGCAGGAATGGAAATCAACTGGCGTATTGCCGGAATCAGTCGTCCTATGAATGTTGATATCTTGCCGTGTTCGTTGAAATAATCCTCTGCTTTTTTGATCTTATCACTACTCAGCAGCAGCAAATGTCCCAATTTGCTGTCAGCAAACTTATAGATTATCGGTCTGCCCAACCATAGTGAGAGCAGATAGTTGATTATTGCGCCAAGTATGGCACCCACTGTCCCGAATAGCACTATTATCAGTACGTTGAGTAAATAAGAGTCGGTCAGATTAAGTGCGCTTCCGGGTTCTTCGGCTACATAGACCGCAGGCGGAATAATCACCTCCGAAGGGAAGGGTATAAACGAACTTTCTATTGTCATCAGCAAGGTGACACCGCCCAAATTCATGTGTCGTGAATACCAATTGGTAACCACTCCCACAAAGGTGTGATTAACTGTATCTTCCAATTGCTCTTCTATCGTTTGCGCCGGTATGGCGACAGACTCAATGTCTTGTGCCGAAACACTAAACACCATCGGCAGAATCAGTAGGATAAACAAGCAGGTTCTGTATGTCTTCTTTATGTCGTAAGGCATTGATTATCTTTTTGAAATTAGGTCTCATTTCGGGACACAACTCAAAGAAAATCCTGTTATGCGGGTCTGCAAGAAAAATCGGGTCGCCAACTATCTCAAGCATCTTCTTGTACTGACCGAGTTTGAAATACGTTGCCGAAAGTACCATATACCCTATAAGGGAACTGTCATCTATTTCGAGTGCATGGTCGATATGTCGTTTGGCTGCTTTGTAATTGCCAAGTTCAAATTCAACCATGCTTAATTTGGTAAGCAAATGAGGATTGTGAGGGTCAAATTTAGCGGCTTTGATATAGTTGTTGCGCGCATCCTTGAATTGACCTGCTATGCTGTTAATCATTCCTATACGCTCATATAACATTCCGGTAGGAATATCCGTTTGAGCTAACCGGTCGAGTATCAGGCAGGCATTCTCAATATCATTGTCAGCTATCAGTGCGTCAAATTTGCACAACATAACGCGCTTGCTGTCAGGTGCTTTGTCATCGGCTTTGTTATACCATTCCACAGCGGTTTTGTATTGCTCATCTTCCATGTAATTGCGCCCGATGCTGAGATAGATATCTACTTCTGATGCTCCTTCCTGTAATGCATCAAGCAACACTTGGTTGGATTCTTGAGTCTTGCCCAAAAGTGCCAATATCTCTGCTTTCAGATACAATGACTGAATATCGTGAGGGTTGATGGATATGGCATAGTTGATGGCACTAAGGGCTTTTGGTATTTTGTCCCAACCTAAATACAATTCAGCGAGACTGAACCATACGTTTGCGTCAAACGGGTCCTTGTCGGTCAGTTTACAGAATATGTTTTCTGCAAGGCGCGGTTTGTTGAGAATATCGTAGAACTGCGCACTTAAATATGCCAAATCGGTATCATCGGGATAGCGGGTCATACACCGTTTTAGGAAGTCAATTCCAATGCGGAAATTCATTGTCATTGCAAAACAGTGTGCTATATCGTATGCCATATCTGCATTCATCTCTCGGCTGTTGTAAATGCTTTCAACCAACTTTTTGGCATCACTTTTTTTGTTCATCGCCAGTAACGTAGTCAGTTGAAGCATTTTGGCTTCAAAATCCTCCATCCCTATTTTATTCAAGTCGATAAGAGCATTATTCAATTCGCCTAAATACAACGATACCGTAGCCTGCATTTTAATTGTCTCAATGCTTCTCGGGTGGGTACGCTGAACCAACGACAGGATGTCTTGTACGGCTTCTTTGTCACTAATCATTATATAATAATTAAGAAGGTCGTGCAGTTCGTCCGTGTCAAAATAGCCGCTGTCTTTGCCGGACAGATAGTCCTTGTAGCGTTCTATTAGCCGTGTAATATCTTCCTCGTTGTCGTTCATTCTGTGTTTATAGTCGTGCAAGCATTTCTTTCACTTTGGCTGATATGGCTTTGCCTTCGGCTTTCCCTGCTAATTGTTTTGTTGCTGTTCCCATTATTTTGCCCATATCCTGCGGTCCTGTTACACCGAGTTGACCGAATATGTTGTTCAGTGCGGCTTCTAATTCTTCCTCGCTCATCTGTTTGGGCAGATAGCGTTGGATTACTTCGGCTTGTGCCATTTCGGCATCGGCTAATTCCTGTCGTCCTGCATTAGCAAAAATATCGGCAGACTCTTTACGCTGTTTAACCATTTTTTGCATAATTCTAACAGCATTTTCATCACTCAATTCGTTATTTGCCCCTAGAGCTGTCTTGGCTTCAAGAAATTCTTTCTTTATGCCGCGCAGGGCTTCGAGTGTAACTTTGTCTTTTGCGAGCATCGCTTTCTTGATGTCTTCGCTTATAGTGTCAAATAAATTCATATTTCTTATCTGTTTTTCTTGCGTAAATAAGCGGGAATCTCATCCGGATCCTCATTGTCCAATTCATCTATGTCAATAATAGGTGACTGTTTTCCCTCTGTCCTTGTAGGGCGGAAGGGCTCCCGTTTGTTAATATCTTTGGTGTAGGCTTGTTGAGCCGCTTTGTCTATTTCTGTTTCATCGGTAGGGATAATCCCCGGCAGTTGCTCAAGGTCGTAACCTGTTGCGACAAGGATAACTCTTACTTTTTCGCCTAATGACTCGTCAAAAGTTACACCCCACCTTACGTTTACGCTGTTCCCGATTCGTTTGGTAAATTCCTGTATCTGGTTCAACTCACTGCTCTTCATGCTTTTGCAGTTAATCTGCATCAGGATTCGGCTTGCGCCTCTCACATCGGCATTATTTGCAAGAGGTGATTCCAATGCGTTGTCCAAAGCCTTGGTAATACGGCTGTCACCTTCTGCCTCGCCAACGTTCATGATGGCTATATGACCGTCTTTCAGGGTGTTATACACATCAGCAAAATCAGTATTTATATATCCGGGAATAGTTATTATCTCGGCTATTGATTTGGCTGCATTGGCAAGCACATCATCGGCTTTGCGGAATCCTTCTTGAAGGTCTAATTCGCCATACATGTCAATCAGCCGCTCGTTATTGATAACTAACAAGGCATCAACATTATCGGCAATCTCTTTGACTCCTGTCATGGCGATGCGTATCTTGTCAGGTCCTTCAAATTTGAACGGTATGGTAACTATTCCCACTGTCAGTATATCCATCTCGCGGGCAATACGGGCTACAACCGGTGCTGCTCCGGTTCCTGTTCCGCCACCCATTCCGGCAGTGATAAATACCATTTTTGTCCCGTCATCAAAAGCTTGTTTGATAAGCTCTTCCGACTCTTCTGCCAATCTCTTGGAAACTTCAGGATTGCCGCCTGCCCCCAATCCGCTTTCGCCTAATTGTAATTTATGAGGAATACGGGATTTATCCAAAACCTGTTTGTCGGTGTTGCAAACTAAAAACGACACACCGTGGATGCCTTTTTCGTACATGTAATTCACTGCGTTGCCGCCACCGCCGCCAACGCCCATAACTTTGATGATACTGTTTTGCCCTTCGTTGACAATATCAATGGGTAATTCTTCGGGTATAGACATAATATATAATGTTTTGATGGTTTGTTTTACAAATTATCTGTGTCGTTGAAATCATTTGTGTCCTTGAACAGATTGGCTATGTGGTCAAGAAAACTTTTGTCTTTATCTTTTTTCTTGCCTTTGGGTGTTTGTTGCCGAGTTGTAACCTGCGGAAAACTATCGATGAAATCGGCTCCGAGAAGCATTGTACCGATTACTTGGGCATATTCAGGTGACGCATATTTGTCATCGGTCTTTTCGCTCAACCTATCGATAAATGTACTCATCTGCACATTCATTTGTACCTTGTCTTGCAGATATTCGATCAGCCCTTTTTGCAATGCGCCTCCGCCGGTAATGTATAATGTCTTGTCCTCTAAAATTTCGATGTTTGCGTTTATCCGTTCAATAATAGGCTCAAAAATAAAGTCACATTCCGCTTTTGCTATATTGCTTAACTTGTCGGTGCTGTAGAAAATATCTTCGTCAGGATTCATAACATAGTTAACACGAATTGATTTAGACTCCTGCGGAGTAACCAATGATGTAAATCGCTTTTTCAACTTCTCAGCATCATCATTACTTGTCGCTTTATACGCAATTGCTTTTGTGATATTGTGACTTCCGTAAGGAACTACGAGCAAATCCAATAGTTTGCCGTGGTGATATGCGCAGTATGTTGTTGTGTCTGACCCCAGATTGATGATTGCACACCCCTCTTGTTCTTCACTATTGTTGAGAAGCAGAGTGCGTAATGCCTCGGTATTCACAAAGTAGCATGCAACTTGAAGTTGGTCTTGCTGGTTTATTGCTTTTTCCCATTGTTTGCGCATTTCTGCCGGACCGTAATAAACCTCGTATATGCCTTTGATATCTTTGGCTTTCTTGTCCATAGGCTCTGTCGTCTCTGTCTTGTTGTCAAGGATGAAAGTCCCCCATATTACTTCTGCTACGCTCAACTCCGGATATCGTTGTTCGAATTTGATGCGGCATTCCTTTTCCATCTCGCGTAGGCATTTCTCGCTCACGTGGTTTATGGGTTCAAGGCTGCGCTCTGACTCGACGTCTGTTTTTTGCAGTTTTTTGCCGCCGAGCGATACGAAAATTCTGTTTATCGGTTCCGTGAGATTAAGGCGGTTCTTCAGCAGTTTGCTCATGCGCACAAGGCGGTTAGCCACCTCGGTCGGGTTGTCAATCAAACCTTTTACTGCTAACCCGCGACACAACTCGCGCTCCACATCGAGTATTTCTATCGTCTTGTCAGGCAACATCCGTCCCGCCATCATGGTCAGATGGCTACTTCCCAAATCAACTGCTACTATTATATCGTTGATATTCTCTATTCCTGATACCTTATTATCGGCATACGATTTGTCCTTCATAGCGTAAATCAATTTCTTTATAGTTCTTCCATCCGGTCTTTTTGGTAAAACCTTTTACGTATAATGTTTCGAGTTTGTTGAGTTTTTTTTCGTAGTTTTCTAAAGTACCTAATATAATAACGTGTGAACCTATTCGCGGAATAAGCTTTATTGTCTTGTTCCCGACTACCACTATCTGTTCTATCTGGCTGTTCCAGAATGCGTCATGCTCAATATAATCCACAAAGTCGAACATCTCGCCTGTTGCTTTCTCCTGCGTAATATCTCCGGTAACAACGGGGACATAAGAAGCCGTACGAACCGTCACACTCATAGGACTGCGTTCGGTGTCAACAAAATAGTCACCGTATTGACCTATCACTCTGAACTTTGGTTGCTTTTGTTTCAGCGAGAGGATAATATCACCATTCGGAGTGGTATAGCATTGTGCGCTACGCAGCAGGTTGTGTGAAGCAACAAGATTTTCAATCGATGTGGCATCAAGTTTGTCAACAGTCAGATTTGCCGTAGGGTAGAGTTTGTTCTGTTTGAGCATGGCAATAACCTCGTTGGTGCGTATAAACCGGCGCGAGGTGCTGTCTGTAAGATAAACGCGCACTTCGCCGCAAGGCTGACTGCCGCGGTCATCGCGCAAAATAAATATGCTCCAAGTCAGGTAACTCACCAAAACTACCAACCCGAATACCGTCAGTACAATATTTAATTTTTTGTTATTCATTCTAACCTCTAACCCCTAACTTTTAACTCTTTCTCAACGTTGCTGCAATTTTTGGGACTAAGCGGTCGATGTCTCCTGCTCCGAGGGTAATTACCACAGCATCACCGATATTCAGTATTGTGTCAACCGCCTGCTCGTATTCGCAAAGTTGCTTTTTCACGCAGGTCAGACGCTCGAAAATCATTTCCGAACTGACTCCCTCGATGGGTTCTTCGCGGGCAGGGTAAATTGGCAGAAGGATAACTTCGTCCAATTGTGACAATTCGGCTGCAAAGCCATCGGCAAAATCCCGAGTGCGCGTATAGAGATGTGGCTGAAACATGCCCACAATGCGTTTCTGGGGGTACAATGCTCTGGCGGCTCTGATGGTCTGTGCTATCTCTGTAGGATGGTGGGCATAATCATCAATATAAACCTTTTTCCCGTTGTCAAACAAAATGTTAAAACGGCGGAAAACTCCTGAATAAGAACTCAAGCCTGAACGAATCTCGTGCATCGTAACACCAAGCATCCATGCTATGGACATTGCTGCAACACTATTCTCAATATTAAATACAGCCGGAACTCCGAGACGTATGTTTTGCACGCTTTCTGTCGGAGTGTGAAAATCAAAATGTATCTGTCCCTTGCTGATAACGATATTGTCAGCATAGAAATCTGCCTCTTGGTCATCAACAGCGTAAGTATATTGCTTAACGTCCTTTGCTAAATGAGCGTTATGTTGCAGACCTTTTTTTAGCAGCAGTGTGCCTCCGGGTTGAACAAGAGCCATAAAGTCCTCAAACCCTTCTTGAAAACCTGCTTTGTCGCCGTAAATATCGAGGTGGTCAGGGTCAATAGCGGTAACTACGGCCATGTAAGGGTTTAGACGCAAAAAGGAGCGGTCGTATTCATCAGCCTCAATAACTATATAGTTAGTGTCCGGATTGATTAGCAGATTGGAGTTATAATTAAGACTTATGCCGCCTAAAAAAGCATTGCAACCTATTTCTGACTGGTAGAGCAGGTGGGCAAGCATTGTACTTGTTGTTGTCTTGCCGTGAGTGCCGGCAATGCAGAGTGAACGCCCCAAATTACTCAAATCGCCTAATACTGCTGCGCGTTTGCATATTTTAAAACCCGCCTCGCGGAAATAGACGTATAGTGTAGTGTCTTCGGGGACGGCAGGCGTGCGTATAACCAAAGTTCGCGACGGAATGGTGCACTGTTCGGGTATCGATGACGGCACATCGTTATACGAGATATTGATGCCCTCGCGCTCAAGTTCATAGGTCAGTTGCGATGGCGTCCGATCGTAACCGGCTACATAATAACCTTTTGCCTTAAAGTAACGAGCCAACGCACTCATGCCTATACCACCTATCCCCAAGAAATAATAACTATTGTATTGAAACGTTTCTAAAGCCATAATTCAGTTCATTTTCCACACTGCAAAGGTAATAGTTTTCTCTCAAATGAACAAATTTTTTTTCAAAAACTTAATTCCATTTTTCAACCCCTTTTGCGAATACGATTTGGTGTTATATATTGTCAGCTATTCGGAGAAGGCAGAGCTGAATTTGTCAGTGGCAGGTTGTCTGTTTTTGTGGATTGAATTTTACAGTTTAGGCATGGAAAAAGGTGATAAATACAGAAAATAAACAATAATTTTGCATATTTAAAAAAAATCATGTAACTTTGCAATGTCAAATTGTGTTTAAATAAAGATGAACATACAGAAAACTCCAATAGACGGACTATTGATTATTGACCCTGATGTCTATATTGACAAACGCGGTTTCTTCTGCGAGAACTATAACAAAAAGCGTTATTGTGAAGCGGGTATAACTGCTGACTTTGTGCAGGACAATCAGTCAGCATCGTCTTACGGAGTTGTCAGAGGGCTGCATTTCCAATTTCCGCCATACACTCAGGCAAAACTTGTCAGTTGCCTTGTCGGTTCTGTGCTTGATGTCGCTCTCGATTTGAGGACCGATTCGCCGACTTATGGTCACCATTTCTCCGTGGAATTATCTGCGGAAAATCATCGTCAGTTCTATATACCCAAAGGTTTTGCGCATGGTTTTTCTGTTCTTTCCGAAACAGCTGTATTCACTTATAAATGCGATGAATTGTATCACCCGGAAGCCGATGGAGGTATTCTACTGCTTGACGACACTCTCGGAATAGATTGGCGCATACCTCAAGATAAAATGATACTCTCCGATAAAGACATCAAACATCAAACTCTCGCTCAAACAAAGATACATTTGAATTTTTAAAATTTACAACCTTCAACTCTTAACCGACATGAATATTCTCGTCACCGGCTCCAACGGACAATTAGGCAATGAAATCCGCCTTCTTGCAAAGGAAAACAAACAGCACATTTTTTTCTTCACCGATGTGGAGGAACTTGATATAACCAATAAAACCGCTCTGTTGGATTATGCTAAAACAAACGGAATTGAGGTTATTATCAATTGCGCTGCATATACAGCCGTGGATCGTGCAGAAAGCGATGAGAACATAGCGCGGCTTATCAATGCCCTTGCAGTGCTCAACCTCGGAGAAACGGCATCGGAACTAAACGCGAGGATAATACACGTCTCAACCGACTATGTGTTTAACGGCAAAAGTTTTATCCCCTATAAAGAAACTGACCTGCCGGAGCCTGTGTCGGCCTACGGACGTACCAAGCTTGAAGGCGAACAACTACTCATGCAGGCATGCCCCGATGCAGTAATAATCAGGACTGCATGGCTCTACTCCGAATTCGGCAACAATTTTGTCAAAACAATGCTCCGCCTCGGCAGAGAACGTGACAGCATAAATGTCGTGTATGACCAAATCGGCAGTCCTACTTATGCCGGTGATTTGGCGCAGGCGATAATGAATGTAGTCAATAATGACCGATGGATTCGGGGAATTTATCACTTTACTAACGAGGGAGTATGCTCATGGTATGACTTCACTCTTGCCATACACCGGCTCGCCGGCATACATTGTGAGGTCAATCCCATTACCTCCGACCAATATCCGACTCCGACGGAGCGTCCGCATTACAGCGTTCTGGACAAAGCCAAAATAAAAGACACCTACAAACTGTATATCCCTCATTGGTATGAAGCTTTGCAGCGTTGTCTTAACAACATGAATATATCAGCTGATATCAGTTGATTTTGTTATGAACCAACTAACCGTGTCAGTCATGTTTGGCTGATGCATAATACATAAAACCACAATGAAAAAAACAATTACTCTTCTTGCAGCAGCGTTGATGGTATCAACCTCTGCTTTCGCCCTTTCGTGGAATCCCGAACCGGCATCAGAACAACACCTTGTAGGTGTTACTATCGGTTGGGCGAACAAAACTATGCAAACTGACGGTATAACAACTTCTCTTACCGCAGTTGATGACGACCAATTACTTGGTAACACACTTAAAGTCGGTTTAACCATAACGCCGGAGTTCAAATATGGTATAGGACTCCAAGCGGGTGTTTATTACGAATGGACAGGAAATTCCTATATGTACAGCGACATATTAGGCAAAATTGAATGGCGAAATAATAACCACGAAATTTCAATACCTGTTCGTCTTCAGTGGCGTTACGAGATTATCAACGGAATGTCGGTTTATGCCTTTACAGGTCCTTCATTTGATATAGGAATCCTCTATTCGGAGAGAGTCAAATTGTTTGATGCCGAAGGTGCTTTGGCAGGTAAGGCTTTTGTCAACGATTATTCCGGCAGATATAATATTGACTCGTCATTGGCAAGTGTATTAGGTTGGAGCGGTGAAGGTAAAAACGATAACGTTAAAGCCTACAAACCTTTCCATCCCTATTGGGGATTTGGTGTAGGTTTCCAATGGGAATATCTACGTCTGCAAATCTCATCTGATTGGGGAATCATGAATGTTAGCAACAACACTAATCACGCTGTTTATTTCAATAAACCTATTGAAGTTTCATTCTCATATCTGTTCTGATTAGTACAATATTTGCCCTCATAAAGTGCAAAAACAGAAAAATGCGTCTCTATGGCGCATTTTTTTTTTTCATCATCATAATTCTGCATTTCGTACTTTAAATTTTACGCTTTGTCTGCTTTTTTTATGCTTTTTGATAAGAAAAACGCTATTTCGTCATGTTTTTCTTGGTGGTTTCAAATAAACCTTGTAATTTTGCATTCAAATATACTTTTGCGTTTTTTACGTATCGGGGTATAGTTTGTTTATTAATTTAATTTATAAGGTATGAAGAGATTTTTACTTCTTTTGCCCTTTTGCATTGCTGCCCTAGGGCAGGTTTGGGCTGACACCCAAACCGTCAATGGTAAAGTGCTTAGTGCCGAAAACTCAGAACCTATTATAGGTGCATCTATTGTAGTTCAAGGTACTAACCAGGGTACAATCTCCGATGTTGACGGTAATTTTACCGTTCGCGTAGAGCAAGGTGCCACGTTAATGGTTTCCTATATCGGTATGCAGACTGTCAGTGTACCCGCTGTTAACGGTATGGTGGTTCGTTTGGAAGAATCCAGCGAATTGCTCGCCGATGTGGTTGTTACCGCTATGGGTATGTCTCGCTCGGAGAAGACACTCGGTTATTCGGCTACCAAAGTTGAAGCTGATGAAATAACCAGCGCACGTACAACCAACGTAGCCGCCGCGTTGGCAGGTAAGGTAGCAGGTGTTCAGGTTCAACAAACCTCAACAGACCCGGGTGCTGCCAGCAACGTTATTATCCGTGGTTTCTCATCTATCGGAGGAAGCAACCAACCTCTCTATGTTGTTGACGGAGTGCCTCTCCAAAACACCAATGATGGCGGTCACGGCAGCCAAGATGAAAAATCAACAGCTATCGGCGGTATAACCAATGTGTCAGCACAGGACATCGCCTCAATGACAATCTTGAAAGGTGCTGCCGCTACAGCTTTGTATGGTAGCCGCGCTGCCAACGGTGTCGTTGTTATTACCACCAAAACAGGTGCAAAAGGTGAGAAACACCCGTTCAATATCCAGTATAGCGGCGGTGTTGCTTTCAACCAAGTTGCCAACTTCCCTATAATGCAAAACCAGTTCGGTCAGGGTTGGAATGGCGGTCAAACATTTATCGAAAACGGCTCATGGGGACCTGTTCTGGACGGTACTACACAGGTTTACGGACCTATCTGGAACAACCAGCAACTGATCCATGAGTATTCTGCTGTTCCTACCAATATCAAAGACTTCTTTGATGTTGGTGTATCTCACAACCACAATGTATCTTTTAGTGGTGCCTCAATCGACAATCGTATGACCTATTATGCCTCTTATTCATTCGCAGGCGATAATGGTGTTATGCCGGGTGACTACGATACATACAAACGTCATACTATCTCATTCCGTGGTAGTTATGAGCCTGTTAAATGGTTGAAAGTTTCATCATCAATCAATTTCGCCCGCTCAAAAACCGATGTTGTCGATACATATCAGGGAACTTCAGTTATTGACGGTTTGTACGAATTCCCGCGCGACATATCTTTGGTTGACAAACAGGATTTGACATCGCCATTCAATACACCGGAAGCATGGCTGACACCTTATGGTATCACTAACCCGTATTGGGCTATTGCCAACAACTACCACCATAATGAGGCTAAACAAATCTATGGTAAGTTCCAAGTTGACATCAAACCTATCAAGGAATTGACACTTACTTATCGTATGGGTATTGACTATACTGATGCCGACCGTAAAATCGGTGTTCCTCAAATCAATCTTGACGATGCACTCATTACCAATAATATGGGTTATCCCCCAAGCAAAATGAACCAGACAGGTTCTGTATGGGCTGCTTACAACCGTTTGTATGAGACCAACCATGACTTCCTTGCCAACTATGTTAATCAATGGGGCAAATTCGATTTGAATGTTATGGTTGGTGTTAATATCAACGAGCGTGCATCTACAGCTCTGTCAGCATCAACGAGCGAATTGACTTTCGAAACAGGTTTCTGGGATTTGAGCAACGGTGCTAACAAGGACGATATCTCTGAAAGTCAGTGGAAACGTCGTCTCGTAGGTCTCTTCGGCGACGTCACACTCGGTTGGGACGACCAATTGTTCCTCGACCTCACCGCTCGTAACGACTGGTCATCAACTCTGCCTAAAGAGAAAAACAGTTATTTCTATCCCGGTGTAACTTTGAGTTGGATATTCTCTGAATTATTACCAAACAACAAGGCATTCACATTCGGTAAACTCCGTGCCGCTTATGGTATGACAGGTAACGATGCCTCTGTTTATCTGACCAACCCGTCATTCCTCCAAGCATATGCTTCAACAACATATCTCGGTTCAGGTTCTATATCTTTCCCATTGAATGGAACCAATGCCTTTATCGCAACCTCTTATCTCGGTAGCGGTAGCTTGCGTCCTGAAATGACGTCAGAGGCTGAAGTCGGTACCAATCTGCAGTTCTTGAGCGGTCGTCTCGGCTTGGATGCTACGTATTATCATCGTATTACCAAGGATCAAATATTCGCTTTGCCGGTTGATCCTGCAACAGGCTATTCATATATGTACACCAACTTCGGTAAGGTTCGCAACCAAGGTCTCGAATTGGTGTTGAATACTACTCCTGTTCAAACAAAGAATGTTCGTTGGGATTTGAATTTCAATGTTGCACGCAACTGGAACACAGTTCTTTCTTTGCCCGACGGTATTGAAGGCGGCAAGAGTATTATTCAAGGTTTCTCAACATCAAATGATGCAGTTTATGCATACGCTGAAGTTGGCAAACCTATGGGTGAATTTTATACCTATTTGCCGGTAAAGACCGAAGACGGTCAACTCGTATGCGGTTCAGACGGTCAGCCTATTATTGGTAACGAGCTTGAAGATACCGGAAAGAATATGCAAACCAAATGGACAGGCGGTATTACCACTTCTCTGTCATTCTTCGGTGTAACCTTGAGCGCAACTCTTGATGCGCGTTTGGGCGGTTATATGTTCTCACGTACCAAAAACTTAATGGAATTTACAGGTAATGGTTTGATTACTACCTACAACTCACGTAACCCGTTCGTTGTTCCTAATTCCGTTGTCGCAGCCGGTGTGGATGCAGATGGTAATACTATTTATGCTCCAAACACAACACCTATTGCAACATACGACGGTTCCTTCCAAAGCTATTTTGACGGATCTGGTGCAGGCTTGGGTGGTGAATTCTTCCTTATCGACCGTTCGTTTGCAAAACTACGTAATATCAGTATTACATGGGATCTTCCTAAAAAATGGATGGACAAGATTCATCTCGAGAACATTGCTATTTCTGCTTATGTTAACAATGCTTTCGTGTGGACAGCCAAATCCAATCTCTATATAGATCCTGAATCCTCATCATACGCAGGTAACGGTGACTTGGCAGCTCAATTCGGTGAATTGTATTCCAACCCGACAAGCCGTCAATACGGTATCAACCTTAATGTTAAATTTTAATTGATAGGAGGATAAAAATATGAAAAAGTATATTAATATAATAGTTTTCTCCGCCTTGATTCTCGGTCTGAACAGTTGCAAGGGTTTCCTTGATATCAACTATGACCCTAACTCTCCATCGGAAGAAAACCTGACAAGTGATATGGTAGTTCCGGCTGTCGAAATGAATATAGCTGCTACTTACTCATATACCCTTCATGTATTGGGAGCATACAATGTTCAATACTATGCTCAGCAATTCGGTACTCCTAACTATGTAGCTTACTCGCAGTTCAATGTTTCCCCGTCAAATGGTAGTGGTGCTTATACACAGCTGTTCCAACGTGCACTTGGTAACCTTAATACAGTTAAGGCCAAAGCAGAAGCAGAACACAATACAGCCGTTGCTTTGCAGGTTGCTGTCCTTCGCTCGTATGCTTATCACCTCTTGGTCGATGCTTTTGGTGAAGTCCCCTTCAGTGAAGCTTTCGATCTTGACAATTTAGCACCTAAATTTGATGACGGTCAGGTTATTTATGAAGCTTTGATTGATGAAATAGACGAAGCTTTGGATAATCTTGACGGTGGTGACCAACCGGCTACAAGTTACATCATCCCTTCAGGTAATCTGACAGAGTGGGTTAAATTTGCAAACGGAGAAAAACTCCGTCTTTTGAGTCGCCTTTCAAGTGTCAAAGATGTATCATCCGACATTCAGGCTGTTATCGACGGAGGTTTGCTCCCAACAGCAGACGTAAAAATCGCAGGTTGCTGGTCAAATGCTTCTGGTCAAGCTAACCCGTTCTTCTCAGAAGAAGCTGCAACTTGGGGACGTGCAACCAACAATATGATTGCCAACCTTGCTATCGTTTCAACAATGAAACAGGAAGATTATACCGACCCGCGTCTTGCAGCTTGGTTCCATGCCAATGCTTCCAACGAATACCAAGGCAGTATATCCGGTACCAACCTTTCCACTGTTGAAGACAAGTATGCCGATGCCGATGTATGGTGCTCTCCTGTGATTGAGTATAATACTCCTGTTGTCCTTTGTGCTCTTGCAGAAGTTGAGTTCTTTGAGGCAGAATTTTATGCTCGCAAAGGTGATGCGTCTAATGCTGCTGCTCACTATGCTGCTGCCATTGAAGCTTCATTCGAGTCCGCCGGTGTTAGCGGAGCAAGTGGCTATGTGGCTCAGTTCCCGTTCAACCAGTCAAAGTGGCAGGAATCAATAGGTGTTGCCAAATGGGTAGCCCTTGCAGGTGTTAACGGCTTCGAAGGCTATACCGAAGCACGCCGCCTCAATTTCCCCGCTTTCGGCTCTGTTAAGGCATCTGATATGTATTCAGGTAGCGGTACTTTGGACTTGACATTATACGAAGCTGCTACTCTCTACACTCCGTTCCAGCGTTTCGACCAAGTTGGCGACAACCACCTTCTCGAACGTTTCCCGTATCCCGAATGTTCAACTGCACGTAATTCCAACGCACCTGAATTCCCGGGCTATCTCGTACCGATTTTCTGGGGTGTTAATTAATCAATTTTAGAATTTTGAAGTTATGAAAAATAAAGTTGTATTATTAATGACATTCGTTGCCTCGCTACTATTGTTTAATAGTTGCGAGAAAAAATCCGAAGGTCTGACACGCATCACTTACTATGCTGTCATTGAACTTGAGGGCGAATCCAGTGTGGTAGTCGATAAAGGTTCTGCGTTTGTAGATCCGGGTTTCACGGCAACAATGAATGGTGAAGATGTAAGCGATGAAGTTGTAGTCTCAGGTGATGTTGATGCCTCAACTTCAGGTGTTTATACCATAACATATTCAATAGTTAATGAAGATGGTTTCTCTTCGTCGGTTACTCGTACTGTCATAGTATTGGATACCAAAGATCCTATAGAAGGTTTTTGGGCAACAGATCCTACCAGTTTCCGTATTTATAATGGAGGCGCACCTGTTTTGTATGGTGCCTCGTTTGAAATCCTTATTATCGGCCAGGGCGGTGGCAAGTATTTGGTTGATGACCTTATGGCGGGTTGGTATGCTCAACGTGCAGGTTACGGCAGCAACTATGCTATGCAAGCTCTTATTACTGTTGCCGATGATGGCGGAATAGCACTTAATGCAAGTTATGTGCCCGGATGGGGTGATAGTGCTGATGACTGTACTGATGGTATATTCGATGCCGCAACCCAAACAATTTCCTATAAATTGTTCTATGCCGGCGTCATTGAATTTGATGTAACACTTAATAAAATTGCTCTCTGATTATGAAAAAAGTATTATATTCAATTTTTGCAGTATGTCTTGTTTTCTTGGCAAGCTGCGCTAAAGATGAACCCGGAGCAACTGCCGTAGAACAAATGGCAGGACAGTGGGTGGTTGAATTAGACTGTATAGATGACAACGGGGAGTCTATGGGAGACATTTTTGGTGTAGGTCAGTTCTTGATTCTCACTTACAATACTCCTGATAATTCGCCGAGCAAACTCTATGTTGACGACCTGGGTAATTTCTGGACATTCAAAGTAGTTGCCGATTGTGATCTTGCATCTCTGACTTTTGAAGCAGACGCTACGAGTGAAGCATATGACGGTTCTGACTTGTATGACATCAATGTGAAGATTACCGATGGTAAAATAGCCAAGAATGGTGTTGAAACTCCGGGTGGTCATATAACTGACAAGATAGAGTTTGATATCTTGTTCGAGGACGATCAATATACAACTCAACATGGTGGTCCATACTATCATCACATGCATTTGTCGGGTTGGCGTTATCTCGGTTTTGAAGATGACGGTTTCGAACCATAAACAATTAACTTTATTATTAAATAAGAAATATCCCAAGTCCGCTTGGGATATTTTTTTGTTGCGTATATTGTCATTTTGTTGTACCTTTGCACATCTTTTTATATAAATATCACCTATGACAAACGGCGAGATTATATCCATCCCCTTTTATCACTTATAACCATCTTGAGGGCAAGACCATTGAAGAAGCAAAACGTTGGTGGCGGGATGATGGCAGTGTCCATTTCATAAATATCTGACAGCAGTCGGTAACAAGATTGAGTATATTCAAACAACCTAACGATGAAAAAAATTTGCATATATTGATTAAAATGATTAATTTTGCAGGTAGAAAATCTTTGAAGTGAAAAACTGAAACATATCATATAGTAATGAAAAATTTTGCTCTTATCGGTGCTGCGGGATATATAGCTCCTCGACACATTAAGGCCATCAAGGACACCGGCAATAATCTGCTTGTTGCCTATGATAAATTCGATAGCGTAGGTCGCCTTGACAGCACTTTCCCCGATTGTTCTTTTTATACCGAAAACGAACAGTTTGACCGCTATTGTTCCAAACAGATGCGTACAGACAATCCTTTGCACTGGGTGTCGATTTGTACTCCTAACTATACTCACGATGCTTTTATTCGTTACGGTCTGCGATTAGGCTGCAATGTAATTTGCGAGAAACCGTTAGTTCTCAATCCTTATAATATTGACAACCTTGTGGATTTGGAGAGAGAGACAGGTCATCAGGCATTCACCATTCTTCAGCTCCGTCTGCACGATTCTATTGTCGCGCTGAAAGAAAAAGTTGATAAGGGTCCAAAGTACAAAATCTATGATGTTGATTTGACATATATAACTTCGCGTGGTAAATGGTATTATTCATCGTGGAAGGGCGAGGTTCGCAAGAGTGGCGGAATAGCCACCAATATAGGTGTTCATTTCTATGATATGCTCCAATGGATTTTCGGACCTGTGCGTCAGAATATAGTTCATGTTATGAATTTCGACCGTGTGGCAGGCTATCTTGAACTCGAAAGAGCACGCGTGCGTTATTTCTTGAGTATCAATGCCGGATGTCTGCCTCCTAATGCCATTGAGGGTGAGAAACGTACTTATCGTACTTTGAGCATTGATGGTGATGAGTTCGAGTTCAGTCAGGGCTTTACCGAGCTGCATACCAAGAGCTATGAGGAGATACTTGCAGGTCGGGGTTTCCGTATCAGCGAAGCCCGTCCGTGTATTGAAATTGTCAGCCAAATACGAAACTCGCATCCGATAGGACTCAAAGGTGATTATCACCCGCTTGCCAAACTACCGCTTGCCCCGCACCCATTCGGCTGGGATGAACACAGATAAAAAAGTCGAATGACTGATTAGTGTCGAGTCGCGGTGTGTAAATCATTGTAGGGGGGGCGTCAACCGATGGATATGCGTTTCGATTTAGACAAATGATAAAATGGAAAATGACTAAATGGAAAATGGTTAAATGGTAATATTTCGGCATATAGATATGAAACAGTGGAATGACTTAACACAAAAGTCTTCCACTGCTTCATGGTTTCAGACCCCACAGGCTTATTCTTTTTACGAAGAAGTTGCCGATGAACTGACCCCGTTTGCTTATGCAGTATTATCAGACGAGAAATTAGAACTCAAAGGCGTATGCGTCGGATATATAGTTCCAGAGGTTGACACGCATTTTCCATCTTTCACCAATGTTTACCGTTATTTCACTTCGAGAGCTATTATCCTTGGCGGTCCGATGCTGGCTGACGACATAACCGATGACCAACTCTGCGAACTTCTCTCAACTCTCAACTCTCAACTCTCAACTACTATATATATCGAAACTCGCAATTTCAACGATTATTCGCGTTGGAAAGCTGTTTTTGAAAAATGCGGGTTTGCTTATCAGCCGCACTATAATTATATTCAGAATCCCGTCACAATAGCATCCGATATCGACCGTAACCGCCGTCGTAATATCGAACAATCAGAACAAAACGGACTACTGGTTGCCGAGGGTACTGCATCCGACATAAAAGATTTCTATGCCCTGCTTTTCAATCTATATCGTCATCAGTTACACATCCCCGTGTTCAGTCGGCATTTTTTTGAACAACTCGTCAATCAGCCGGATGCAAAATTATTAGTGGCAAAATATAAGGGTAAAATTGTCGGAGGTGAGTTATGTGTGGCATTGCAAGATAAGGTGTTGTATGATTGGTATGGTTGCGGTATTAATACATTGAAACATGTTCACCCTTCGGAATATATAACTTACAAAACAATCGAATGGGCTCGTGACAATAAAATAGAACGTTTTGATTTTATGGGGGCAGGATCTCCCGACAAAACATACGGAGTGCGTGATTTTAAAGCCCGCTTTGGGGGGCAATTGGTTGAGTATGGCCGCTTTCTGTGTGTCAATGCCGCCTCGCGATATAAATTAGGAAAAACTATAGTAGGAATATTAAATTCAAAAATACTTAATAAACATACATAAACTATGAAATCCCGTTTAAACAAAGGTTTAGCTTTAGGTGTAGTCCTTTTATTATCTGTCACGACATTCGCACAGACGCAGGACACAGCACGTTTTGTCAAGATGGCAACTCAACCGTCAGAAACTCATCAAGTAGTTTCCAACGCAGTCCATCTGTTTGGAGAACAAAACGACTCTGTAGTTACAACCACCACTATCACTTACCGAACTTTTAACGATACTGTGGTCACCCTTGTTTCAAGTTTCGATAGTATTGCTCGTGCAGACACGGTGTATGAAACAATGCCCGACTTTTATCACAAAGGTCATCATGTTCAGTTCTACCTTGGTGGCGGTTACAGCACATTGCAGTATCCGCTCGAAAACGGTACGGTCGCCGGTGGCGCACAAGCATTGATACAACTTCAGTATGCATATTATTTCCATGAGAATTGGGGTGTCAGCATAGGTGCATCAATCAGCAATCTGACATCTCATGCTCAACCCTACGGTACCAGAGTGTGGAACGGAGTGCCTGATACCGACGGCGAGATACACGACCATACCGTGGCAATCAACAGATGGAACGAACGACAGACAATTCATGTCGTCAGCGTACCTGTAGCACTGCAATTCCAACATTTCTTCAATCAAAAAATAGGCATATTTGCTGACCTTGGTGCAGCTCCGCAATTTGCGGTATATAATAAATACAAGGTACTTGAAGGGGAGTTGGAACATTCCGCCTACTACCCATGGAGTCGGCTTACACTCACAGATATGCATGAGTTTGGCAGTCAGACACATGAATCACAAGGCAATTTAGCTGCTCGAAAAATAAGTGCAGCCGCCTTTGCCGATTTGGGCTTGTTGGTTCCTGTGCATAAAAATATCGACCTCTATGCCGGAATATATGGTTATTGTAATGTACTTGATGCCAATGTGTCAGACAAAAAACAGGTGGGTTGGAAAACGGATGTTTATCCGTTTATGGAAGAATACAACGGAATGTACGCAACCACAGATGCCGGTAAATCAATCCCATGGGCAGCAGGTGTAAAAATCGGTGTCAGTTGGCATCATATACCTAAACCGAAACAACATATTAATAAATGGTACGAACCGATATTAGATAACGAGGAAATCGAAACAATCGTAACCCGTATTGACACAATAGAGGAGTATTATGAAGATACCTTGTATCATATCATTGTATCAGAATCAGATGACACCGGCGATGCTATTATATTCAATCATATTTATTTCAATCTTAACAGGTTCAATATCCGTCCTGATAATCTCCCGTATCTCAATGAGATGCTGACTTATCTGAAGCAGAATCCGGAAACGAGAATCGTTATTGCAGGACATGCCTGCCGTCTCGGAGAGAAAAAATATAACAAAAAATTGTCTCGTTATCGTGCTATCATGGTAGCCAATTGGTTTAAATGGCGCGGTATAGACCAAAACCGTATAGAGATACGCAGTTATGGTGACACTCATCCGTCATCGCAATCCAAACACGATTTGAAACTCGACCGTCGTGTAGAAGTCTCGGTAGTTGAATAAGTTGGAAAGGAAAAATCAATATATGAGCGTGCCTGCGTGTACGTTCCAATAAAATAACAAGAATATGAAACAGAAAATAATATTATTGGCAATAATGGCTTTTGCAACCCTAACCCAAATGGTTGCAAGAGAGTTTGAGATTGGTGAAAAATTGTATTTCAACGGCACTCCATCACATTTTTCTAATTGGAAAGACGATGCAGAACTGTGGGGACAATTTATTTCCGGTAGTGATAACTATTGGATACAGGCTCAATGGATAGGCGATTTGCCATATTTTGAGATACCGCCTGATGCTGCACGTGACTGGTCCACAATACGTCTCGCTCGCTGTCAACCGGGTAATAGATATAATATCTACCATCAGACCGGTGAACTATCCTTTTACGAGAACAAAAACTACATAGAAAATTTCTGGTATGATTATCCTGATTATAATGGAGCATACTGGGGTTCTTATGTGCCTTATCCGAGTGCAAGTCCGACTGACTTGTCGTATGTAGTTGAAGATGTGCAGTTATGTACAAGTGCAGCGGGTAAAACATTTAACCTTGCACCAAAAAATTACGACGATACAAGTAATACAGATAATAACGCATGGTTTCATTATAACGGCTCTACATGGGATTGTCTGCAAAATGCCGGATTTAATGTTAATGCCAAAATTTATCCTATAACTCTTGTTGCCAATTCAGATGACTATTATTTCTATCAGTGCAGCAAGCCGTCTATGTGCCGTTTGATGCGCATAAGACTTAATGTAGATTGTTCTGAAGGAGCCGAAGGTGCATGTGCAATAACTTCATTCATAGGTGTAGCATCCGGTGCTAATGTTACAGACCAAACAAGCGCTATTGATGGTCTTGTGGCTTTTGAGGATAAAACCAATGCGGGTGATTTGATGATATGGTGTCCCGGTGTAGATACTATGATTATTGCCAATTCAGACCTTGATATGCCTCAAATATTCAAACTCACGGGTTTTGATGCTTCTTCTACAAAGACATACACACTTTATACAAAATTTTTAGATGGAGTAGGTTGTGATAAAACATGCAATGTTTCTGTTACTCCGCCAACTGCAGCAGTCAAAACCCATACTACAACGGGTACGACAGGTGATTTGAGTCTTACTCGTTTTACAGAAGAAACTGTTACGCTAACTCCGGATAATCAATCCTCCACTTCGTATAGTTGGACAAACGACTATAATGATGAAAAATATACCGAGACAGACGGAATAAGAAATCGTACTTTCACAGGACCAACCGAGCAAACAACAATCAATTATGTTTTCCTTGCAGCTGATGATCCGGAAGCACCGGAAGGCAATCTTATCGTCAATGGAAATTTTGAATACAATGGAGATTTTACCAGTGATTACGAATACTGGGGCGATAATCCTAAAGATTACTATTCAACTGCTGATGAAGATCATAAAGCCGGTGGCTACGCTTTGAGTAAAAATTCTCACTATTTTTCAGAATCTTATAATGAGGTAGAAGCCCATAATGGAAAATATTTCGGACTTTTTGACTCAAAAGTAACTTTTGAGGAACAAACAGCATGGAGAACTACATCAGCGCAGAATCCAAAACTAAAAGTACAATCAGGTGTCAGCTATTTATTCTCTTTTTGGGTGGCTAATATCAACAAAGAAGACGAAATGCATAATTGTGCACGTCTGCAATTCCAAATCAGTTACGATGGTGGGGCAACATCAACATGGGATAATCTTGGTGATGAAATTAATCTTAACGATTTTAAAGATAATCGTTGGCATGGTTTATCATCAATAGCAACTCCTACAAAATCAAGCGATAATGTTGCTCTGCGTGTTATCAACAATAACAATAATGGTTTAGACAGAATGGGTAACGACTTTGCACTTGACGACATACGTTTTGCTGCAGTTACTTCCCGTTCGTCCAATGTGTCAGGTTATGAGATATTCACTGTTGAATATCTTAAATGTAAAATAACAGATGCTACAATAGTGTTGCCTCAGGTATCAAGTTGCGGTGCAACAACGGCTAATGTTATTTGTGTGGTTGAATACGAAAATCCGCGTGGCGATTTGTATATTTATGAAGGTTCTACATTGCTTGCTAAAGTGGCTAATGCCGATTTAGACGGTCCGACTTCACATACGGTAACACTTTTAAATCAACCTGCAGATAATGCAGACCATACTCTGACAATCTATTTCGATGATGGTACAGTCAAAACAGATGCGCCGAAAGAATATACATACCATGCGTGGGCAGTACCTGCAATAAGCATTGAGAGTGTAGCATGGAATCATCCGGAATGTGATGCTATTACGGCAACTCTTACAGCTGTTGTCAAATATACAAATCAAAATGGAGTGCTTTCAGCCAATGTCGATGGAGGAACACCTGTTACTCCATCCTATTCGGAAAATGAAAATGAAGAGAAAGAAGTTACTATAACCATCCACGGTGTTGTTGCTGATGGTAAAACAGGTCATAAACTGCATGTAAGTTTTGATGGCTCTCATGGTTGCCCTGTTGCAGATTATATTATTACCGATGCTGTACCTTTCTCACCGAAGATCAGTAATATAGTTGCAACACCGACACAAATGTCATGTGGTGTATCAACCTATGATGTAGATATTACGTTTGATGTAGCCAATGGTCAGGACAAAGAAATAACGATTAGCGGCAAGGGTCAGACCAAGACTATAGAGCATGCTTTGGAAGGTACCAATACTGTTTCATTTACCGGAATTGCAGTTGATGACGAAGCGGACCAATTTGAGATATGGTTTGCCGATGCTACAGATTGCTCAACACATAAAACTGCAACTTATACAGAACCGGTTAAACCTGAAATAAGTGTTGTCGTACAAGCGCCGACCGATATGTCATGCTCTGTAACCACATACACACTTAATGCCGATGTATCATATATCAATCAGAACGGTATATTCAGTGTATGGCTTGACGATGATGATACCGACAAGAAATGGTTTACATATACAGCGAACAAGCAGACAGAGGACATAGTGCAAATTGTTTGGCCGGATTTGCAGGCAGACGGAAAGAGTCATAAACTCAATGTTGACTTTGACGGGAGTCACGGTTGCAGTAAGACCGGAACAGACGCAGTAGATTTCACTGCTCCTTTTGCTCCAACAATTACCAATGTTAAGGCAACAGTTCAAGAGATGAAATGCGGTGAGGCAGAGTATAAAGTAACCGTTGTCGCCACATTGTCAGATAATGCTATTGGCAGGACGTTGACAATCGGAGGTGATATAGAAAAAACATATACAGTAGAAAGTACCTCATTCAGTCAGGAATTAACAATTTCCCATTCAGCGGCAACAGGTTTATTAAGTCTATCTTTTGCCGATGCTGATAATTGTAAAGAGCCTAAAGTGGTAACATATACTAAACCTGAAGCTCCTGCATTGGCGGTTAACACAGTTTCTGTTCCGACCCCGACTTGCGACAAGACGACTTTCGACCTGACAATCACCGGAACATTCAGCGAATTACACGGAACAGAATTACTTGCTTATATAGACGGCAAGCATAAAGCCACTCAAACGGACTTGTCAACAGGTAATATATCGATTACCATTCCGAGCTTATTGTATGACGGCAAGACTCACACTCTTGAAGTAAAAACGGATGATGAAGTAAATGATTGCAGTTATGATCAAAGTTTGGTTGTACCTTTCTCACCGAAGATCAGTAATATAGTTGCAACACCGACACAAATGTCA